>Ga0265780_10007637_pt1 | contig 13242 bp, 13 predicted proteins | sample P1T30metagenome_FD_192432 | JGI IMG/M metagenome (GOLD analysis project Ga0265780, IMG submission 192432) | Plant litter microbial communities from East Loma Ridge, Irvine, California - P1 T30 | ecosystem: Environmental > Terrestrial > Plant litter > Unclassified | place: USA: California...
AAACGGGGGTCGCGGCCGGCGACCGCCCGATGGGCGGCCTCGGCGTCGACGGGCAGGTGCATGCCTCCAGTGTGCCCTCGCCGCGCGGGCGGAACTAGCGGCGATCGGACACGGCGGTCAGGCCCCGACGCCGAGAGTGCGCATCACTGCTCAGGGGCGCCGGTACGGCAGTCACGCGCATTCTCGACGAGCGGGGCCGGCGTCAGGAGGTGATGTCCGCCGTCGTGAATCGCGCCCAGGCGAGGCTGCCGAAGATCGCCACCCACGCCGCCTGCAGCGCCAGACCCTGGCCGAGCAGCGACCACGAGACCTCGAACCGCAGGAACTCCGCGAAGTCGAACCAGTGGTGCGTCAGCAGGAACGGGTGGATCGCCGAGAGCTGGGGCAGCGAGTCCAGCACCGTGGAGACGATCGCGACGACGACGGTCGCCGCCATCACGCCGACCGGCACCTCCGCGAGGGTCGAGAAGAACAGCCCGACCGCGACCAGTCCGGTGAGCGACATCGCGACGTACGCGGCCACCCCGAGCATGCGGAGCACGCCGTCGGTGAGCGGGATCGTCTGCCCGGACAGCAGCGTGAGGTCGTCGAACCCGAACAGCACCCCGCCCGCGAGCAGGGCCGCCGCTGTCACGAGTGCGACGGCCACGAGCATGAACGTCATCGCCGCGAGGGCCTTCGCCACGAGCAGCGTGCCGCGCCGGACCGGCACGGTCAGCAGGTAGCGGAGCGTGCCGCCACCCGCCTCGCCGGCGATGGCGTCGCCCGCCGCGATCGACGTCACGAGCGGCAGCAGGAACGGCGTGCACAGGAACAGCGACGTCACGACGAGGAACAGCCCGTTCCCGCCGATCCGGTCGATGAATCCCGGTCCCTGGCCGGCGTACGCGCTGTCGCTGACGATCGCCAGCACGATCCCGAGCAGGATCGGCACCGACGCGAGAAGCGCCAGCAGGAGCTGGTTGCGGCGCCGGCCGAGCACGAGGCCCAGCTCGCTGCGCAGCAGGCGTCCGAACGCGCCGCGACGGCGTGCGGGCGCGTCCGACGCCTCGCGCACCTCGGGCCCGGCGGCGGTCGTGCGCGTCGACGGCGCCTCCGCGGCGTCGGGTGCGGCCGTGGCCTCAGCGTGCGACATCGAAACCCTCCCCGGTCAGCTCCACGAACACGTCCTCCAGGCTCGGGCGGTCGGTGCCGATCCCGAGCACCAGGACGTCGGCAGCGACGAGCGCGGGTGCCACGTCCGACAGCGACGCGCCTCCCAGCGTCGCGGTCACCGTGACGGCGCCGTCGCCGAGGTGGTCGGCGTCCTCCACCGATGCCGCCCCGGCCGCGGAGGACGGGTCGACGCCGGCCAGCCGCGCGAGAACCCGGCGCGCGCCGTCGACGTGATCGCGCAGCGTGGTGATCACGACGCGCTCGCCCGACCGCCGCCCACCGGACGTGACGACGTCGCGCTCGCCCTGGACGAGAAGCTTGCCGCGGCTCATGACACCGACGTGCGTGCAGACCTGGTCGATCTCGGCCAGCAGGTGCGAGGACACGAGCACGCTCGCGCCGTCCTCGGCCAGCTCGCGGATCAGGTGGCGCACCTCGCGCGTGCCCTGCGGGTCGAGGCCGTTGGTCGGCTCGTCGAGGATCAGCAGGTCGCGGGGGCGCAGCAGCGCGGCCGCGAGGCCGAGCCGCTGCTTCATCCCGAGCGAGTAGTTGCGGTAGGGCTTGGCCGCCGCGGCCGACAGCCCGACGCGCTCCAGCGCCGCGCCGATGCGCGCCTTCGAGGTGCGGGGGTCGGCGGTGGCGTCGACGGCGTCGAGCCGGTCCAGGTTGCGCCGACCCGTGAGGTAGGGCTGGAACGCCGGTCCCTCGACGAGCGCGCCCACGCGCGGCAGGACGGCGACGGCGGAGCGCGGCATGGCGCCACCCAGCACCAGCGCCTCGCCCGAGGTGGGCTGGACGAGGCCGAGCAGCATGCGGATCGTCGTCGTCTTGCCCGAACCGTTCGGTCCGAGGAAGCCGTAGACGGCGCCGCGCGGCACCTCGAGGTCGATGCCGTCGACGGCGACCTGGCCGCTGCGGAACTTCTTGGTCAGCCCGCTCGTGCGCACGACGGCGTCCCCACCGGTGGTGGGGACGCCGAAGTGATCACGCTCGGTGAGCGTCGAGCTCACGCCAGCCCGGCGGCGGCGAGCAGCGTGTCGGTGGGCACGGAGCCCACGAACACGCGGCCGTCGTCGGTGACCAGCGCGCTCAGGAGGGCGCTGGTGAACAGGCGCCCGCCCTCGACGGGGGTGGTGAGCTGGTCGTACAGCGCGGTCGCGTCGAGCGAGAACCCGCCGTCCGCTGCGCTGCCGCGGAACTCCTCGGCGAGGTCCTCGGCCGGACGGCCGGCCCACGGGGAGGCGGGGAGCTGAGCGGCTGCGGCGGCGGGGTCGCCGGACAGCAGGCCCGCGACGTCGACACCGGACTTCTCCACCACGGTGGCCCAGCCGAAACCGCTGATGCTCGTGCCCTCGGGCAGGAAGCCGGCGCCCGACGCCAGGGCGCTGGGGTCGAGGGTGCTGGGATCGACGTCCTCCGGGAGGGTCGGGGTCGCGCCGTCGGCGCCCTCGGCCGGAGCCGCGGCGGCGAGGTCCGCACCGGTGACGACCTTCTCCTCGACGGTCGCGCCGTCGGGCGTGGAGAAGGCGAGCGCGGCGTCGCTGGGGGCGTCCATGCTGACGTCGGTGAAGGCGACCTCGAGCGCGGGGGCGCTCGTGTCCGTGCTGCTCCAGGCCTGGTAGGAGAGCGGGACGTAGGTCTCGCCGTCGAACGCCACGACGATCTTGTCGACGAGGGTGTCGTCGGTGAGCGGCGTGATCGTGAGCTGGTAGGCGTCACGACCGGCGACCACGACGTTCTCGTCGAGCGTGACCTGCGACGTCATGCTGGCGAACGCGAGCACCTGCTCCGCGAGCGCCTCGGGGGTCGGGATCGAGGCGGGGTCGACGGCATCGGCCTGCGCCTGCGCGTCGGCCTTCGCGGCGTCGAGCTGGCCGCGGGCGTCGTCGTCGAGGCTGACGTGCACGACGGCGTTCTTGGCCGAGGAGTAGGTCCACGCCTCGGGGCCGTCGACGACGGCGGAGTACTCCGACGTCGTGCCCAGCAGCGAGACGCGCGAGCGCTCGGCGCCGTCGGTCCACACGCGGATGGTGGAGGAGCCCGAGAGCAGGTTGAGGGGATCGGCGCCGCCGGTCATCTCGGCGGGCAGCTCGGGCAGACCGAGGCGCGCGGTGTACACGGCGGTGCCGGACATGGCGGTCGGCTCGGCCTGGGCCACGGCGGCGAGCAGGTCGGCCGGCGTGGTCTCGGGCAGCTCGTCGGCCGAGGCGGTGGCGAGGGCGGGGATCGCGAAGGCGGTGCCCACGGCCACGGCGGTGGCGGCGGGGACGGCCCAGCGCAGACGCTTGTTCTTCATGGTGACCACTGTGCGCCCCGCGCGCTGAGGAAACGCTGAGAGGTTCGGACCGGGACGGGCGGGGTCGCGGGACGTGCCGGTGCGATGCTTGCGGGCATGCGCATCCTCGTGGTCGACGACGAGCGCACCCTCGCGCGCTCGATCCAGCGCGGCCTCGTGGCCGAGGGGTTCGCGGTCGACGTCGAGCACGACGGGAGGGCCGGCTACGAGCGCGCCCGCTGGGGCGAGTACGACGCGATCGTGCTCGACATCATGCTGCCGGGACGCAACGGGTACGACGTCGTCACCGCGCTCCGGGCCGAGGACGTCTGGACGCCGGTCCTGCTCCTCTCGGCCAAGGACGGCGAGCACGACGTCGCCGACGGCCTGGACGTCGGTGCCGACGACTACCTGACCAAGCCGTTCTCGTTCGTGGTGCTCGTGGCGCGCATCCGGGCGATGGTGCGACGGCCCGCGACGCCACGGCCTGCGGTACTCGCCGTCGGGACGCTCGAGCTCGATCCGAGCACACGCCAGGTGCGCGCCGACGGGCGCGCCGTGGAGCTGACCGTGCGCGAGCTGGCGCTGCTGGAGTACCTGATGCGGCACCACGACCGCGTCGTCGGCAAGCTCGAGCTGCTCGACCACGTCTGGGACGGCGAGGGCGAGGACGTCAACGTCGTGGAGCAGTACGTCGGCTACGTGCGGCGCAAGGTCGGGCGCGCCGCGATCGTGACGGTCCGGGGCGCCGGTTACCGGGCCGTGGGTGAGGTGGTGGTCTGATGCGCTCGACCCTCCGGCTGCGCCTGACGCTGCTGACGGCCGGCGTGCTTGCGCTCGCGCTGACGGTCGGGGCGGTGCTGCTCGTGCAGCTGCTGGAACGCGGCCGGATCGATGCGCTCGACGACGCCGCGACCGCCCGCGTCACGACGGTCGCCGACCTGGTGCGGACCGATCGGCTGCCCGACGCGCTGGGCGTCGCCCAGCCCGGTGAGGTGGTCCAGCTGCTCGCCCTGGAGGGCGGGGTGGTGGCGACGTCGTCCAACGCCTCGCTCACGCTGCCCGTGGTGTCCGAGGACGTGCGGGCCGAGCTCGCGGAGCGGTCCGGAGCGGTGGTGGGGGCCGGTGGGGAGGCGGGCGACGCCGATCCGCGGGCCCCGGTCGTCCTGACCGCGACCAGCTCCTACGCGGGCCAGGCGCGTGTCGCGGCGCTGCTCGTGACGCTGCCGGGTGGGTCCGGTGGCGCCGACGGGGAGGACTCGACCCAGGTCCTCGTCGTCGCGGCCGTCCCGCTCGGCGACGTCTCGGCCACGGTGCGCGCGCTCGGACTGTCGCTCGCCGTCGTCGTCCCGGTCCTCGTGCTCGGACTCGGCGCCGTCGTGTGGCTCGTGCTCGGACGCGCGCTGCGGCCGGTGGAGGAGCTGCGCGTGGCGGCGGACGACGTCGTCGCGGCCGGCGGCCCCGGGTCGCTGCCCGTCCCTCGGTCGGGCGAGCTCGCGGCGCTCGCGACCACGCTGAACGCGATGCTCGACCGGCTGGACGGCGCGGTCGCGTCCGAGCGCGCGGCGGCCGACGCCGCACGCGGCGCGGCGGAGCGGCAGCGGGCCTTCGTGGCCGACGCCGCGCACGAGCTGCGCTCGCCCCTCGCCTCGCTGGGCACCGCGCTCGAGGTCGCAGCGACGCATCCCGACTCCTACCCGCGCGAGGAGCTCGTGACGGACCTGCGCGCCGACGTCGGGCGCATGCAGGTGCTCGTGGAGGACCTGCTGCTGCTGGCGCGGTTGGGATCCCGGCCGCTCGCGTGCGAGGAGCTGGCGCTGCGCGAGGTGGTCACCGCGGCTGCCGGTGAGGTCGGTCGCGAGGTCGACGTGGTCGGCGACGGCGCGGCCGTGGGCGACGCCGTCGCGACGACGCGCGTGCTGCGCAACCTGCTCGCGAACGCCGTGCGGCACGCGCGCTCGACCGTGACTGTCACGGTCGCCGACGGCGCGGTCACGGTCGACGACGACGGCGCCGGCATCCGCGCGTCCGAGCGCGAGCGCGTGTTCGAGCGGTTCGTCCGGCTCGACGAGGCGCGCGAACGCGACGCCGGCGGCTCCGGACTGGGCCTCGCGATCGCCCGCGAGCTGGCGCGCGAGCAGGGCGGGGACGTCACGCTCGCCACCTCGTCGGCCGGCGGCCTCCGCGCCACGCTCACCCTCCCGCCCGCACCCGCACCCCCGCCCGCGCCCGCACCCCCGCCCCCGCCCACCTGATCCGCGAGGCACTTCGGGGCGTTCGCGAGGCACCTTCGGGCGTTCGCGAGGCACTTCGGGGCGTTCGCGAGGCAATTTCCGTAGGCTGCCCTCGCCCAGGGAGGCGTGGCCCTCACCAGGTGCCCGGTGCGACCTGCAGCAGCGGGGTCGACGACGCGGGGTCCGTCCGCAGGCGCGCGTGCGTCTCGACGTCGAACCTCTCGCGCCCGTAGGCGAGCTTGGCCCGCTCGACGCCCTCGGCCACGAAACCGGCGCGGGTCGCCACGGCGCACGACGCCGGGTTGTTCACCCGGTGCCCGAGCTCCAGACGGAAGAGATCTGCGCCGGCGGGGTCGAGCGCGTGGGCGGCCAGGGTGGAGAGCGCGCGGGCGGCGAGCCCGCGGCCGCGAGCCGACGCGGCGACCCAGTAGAAGACCCAGGCGTTCCCGTGCCGCGGGTCGACGGCGCTCATCCCCACGTTCCCGACCGCGTCGCCGTCCAGCACGATCGCAAGGTTCCGGCCGCCGTCGCGCGACGGCACCAGGTGCTCGGCGATGAAGGCCGCGCACGCCTCCCGCGAGTCGAGCGCAGCGATGGGCAGCTGTGTCATCAGGTCGGGGGTCGTGGCGACGGCGGAGCGCAGGGCCGCGGCGTCGCCGTCTCGCCAGGGGCGCAGCAGGGGCTGAGGCACCCCTCATCATCAGCACCAGGCGCGTCAGACGCCAGCCGATTGCCGCCGCGTCGGCCTGGTCTTCACGGGGGCCCCTGCGTGACTCACGCGCGTCGCCACCCGTGCTCGAGCTCGCCGGGCAACGAGGAGTCCCGCCGCCAGCGTTCGCGCGGCCCGCTCTCGACGAGGATGTCCGTGAGCCACGCCGTGGAGTCGGGCGACCAGCCGGCGAGCACGCTCGCGACGCCGTCGCCCACGTCGACGGCGCGACCAGCGGTGGTGAGGTAGCCGGCCACGGTCACGTGCACCGCGTCGAACTCCTCGCGCACGGCGAGCCAGTCGGGGATCGCCCAGGCACCGTCGCGCCCCGTGTGGCGGTACCAGTCGTGCCGGCGTGACGCCGACACCTCCAGCGGGAAGCGACGCACCAGGTCGGCCCACGCCGAGGGACCCGTCACCTCGTGCACGCGGGGCGGGCGGACCGGAGCGACCGGAACGAGCAGCGTGTCCTCCCAGCCCCCGTCGTCCTCCTGCCAGACCATCTCGGTGCTGCCGAGCGGATGGTCGAGGCCGAGCAGCGGCGGGGTCGTGGTCGGTGCGTGCCGGGCGCCTGGAGCTTCGGGGTCGACCCAGGCGAGCGGTGTGGACCACCAGTCACCGCTGATGGGAGCCGCGACGTCGGTCGGCCGGTCGATCTGCGCCCTGCGCTCGGCGCGCTCGGTGCTCTCGCGCCACAGCTGCGCCCAGGCCGCGAGGCCCGTGACCATGACGGTGACGTCGGTGTCCTGCACGACGGGCGGTTCGTCGGCCCATCCGGGGTTGAGGTTGAGACGCTGCCGCGCGAGGTCGAGCGGGCGCGTCCAGGAGCCGGCCGAGGGTGAGGCCGCGATCCGCTCCGCGACAGGTCGCAGCGACTGGACGATCAGCGGATCGGCCAGCAGCGCGTCGTCGCCGTCGGGCTCCTGCCAGGGCATGTTCGCGCTGACGGAGACGCGCACGGCGTCGACGAGCGCGGCCGGCTCCGGCGGAACGTCCCCGCCCGCCCGGGCGAGAGCGGCGACGTCGGCCGCGAGGTCCTCGCGGGCGCGCGGCATCCTGGCTCGGGCGAGCTCGACGGCCATCTCCGCGTCGCTGGTGCCCGCAGGAAAGGCGATCGTGACCGGGCTGACGCCCGCCTGTGCCGCCTGCGAGGCGTGCCAGCCGCGAACACGTGCGGCACAGATGAGCTCGGCCAGCATGCGACGGCCGCGTGGCCCCGCGAGCAGCAGCTCTGGATCGAGCCCGCCGGCCACCGTCACCCGTTCTCGACCGCTCCGAGCACCGGGTCCAGCGCCCCGTGCAGCTCCGCGAGCCACGTGGTGGCCCTCACGTCCGACGGCATCCGCCAGTCCCCGCGCGGCGAGAGCGACCCGCCGGAGGCGACCTTCGGGCCGTTCGGGATCGCGGTCCGCTTGAACTGGTTGGCGAAGTAACGACGCAGGAACACGTCGAGCCAGCGGCGGATCTCCGCCAGGTCGTAGGACGGTCGCCCCTCCTCGGGGAAGCCCTCCGGCCACAGCCCGGCGTCGGCGTCGGCCCACGCGTGCTCGGCGAGGAACGCGATCTTCGACGGCGCGGACATCCGCCGCAGCGTGTGGAACAGCGTGAAGTCGTGCAGCGCGTACGGGCCGATGGTCGACTCGGTCGACTGCACCGCGCCGTCCTGCCCGGCCGGCACCAGCTCCGGGGAGATCTCCGTGTCGAGCACCGACTGCAGCACGGCATCCGTCTCGCCGTCGAACTGCTCGGTCGAGATCGTCCACCGGATGAGGTGCTGCATGAGCGTCTTCGGCACACCGGGGTTCACCGCGTAGTGCGACATCTGGTCACCGACGCCGTACGTGCACCACCCGAGCGCCAGCTCGGACAGGTCGCCGGTACCGACCACGATGCCGCCGCGCTGGTTGGCGAGGCGGAACAGGAAGTCGGTGCGGATACCGGCCTGGACGTTCTCGAACGTCACGTCGTAGACCGGCTCACCCTGCGCGAACGGGTGCCCGAGCCCGGTCAGCAGCTCGGTCGCGGCGGCCGTGACGTCGATCTCCTCGAACGTCACCCCGAGCGCGCGCCCGAGCTTCCACGCGTTCGACCTCGTGTGGTCCGACGTCGCGAACCCCGGCAGCGTGAACGCCAGGATGTGCTCGCGCGGCAGCCCGAGCCGGTCGACCGCCTGCGCGCACACCAGCAGCGCGTGCGTGGAGTCGAGCCCGCCCGAGACGCCGATCACGAGCTTCGGCAGCCCGATCGCGCGCATCCGCTGCTCGAGGCCCGAGACCTGGATGTTGAACGCCTCGTAGCAGTCCTGCGCGAGGCGCGTGACGTCGTCCGGCACGAACGGGAAGCGGTCGACGGCGCGGCGCAGCCCCACGTCGCCCGTCGGGGCGTCGAGCGTGAAGTCGATCGTGCGAAAGGCCGAGACCCGGTCCGCGTGCGTGCGCCGATTGTCGTCGAACGAGCCCTGGCGCAGCCGTTCGGAGACGAGGGAGGAGACGTCGACGTCGGCGATCGACGCCTGCGCGGAGTGCGGGAACCGCTCGGTCTGCGCGAGCAGTGCGCCGTTCTCGTAGATCATCGTCTGGCCGTCCCACGAGACGTCGTTGGTGGACTCGCCCAGGCCGGCTGCGGCGTAGGCGTAGGCCGCCACGCCGCGCGCGCTCGAGGAGCGCGAGAGCAGGTGACGGTCGTCGGCCCGCCCGATCGTGATGGGGGAGCCGGACAGGTTCAGCAGCACGGTCGCGCCGGCCAGCGACGCCTCGGCCGACGGCGGGATCGGCACCCAGTAGTCCTCGCAGACCTCGGCGAAGATCACCAGGTCGGGGTGGTCGACGGCGCGGAACAGCAGGTCCGGACCGAACGGGAGCGCTCCGGCGTCGGGCAGGTGACGCAGCACGATGCTCTGGCCGCGCTGGTCGTCGCCCGGCGCGTACCAGCGCCGCTCGTAGAACTCGCGGTAGTTGGGCAGTGCCGACTTCGGCACGACGCCGAGGATGCGCCCCCGGTGGACGACGACCGCGCAGTTGTAGATCCGGGCGCCCTTGCGCAGCGGCGCGCCGATCACGAGCACCGGCAGCAGGTCGGCGCTCGCCGCGACGATCGAGCCGACGGCGTGCTCGACCGAGTCCAGCAGCGTGTCCGCGAGCACCAGGTCGTCGACCGAGTATCCGGTCAGGCCGAGCTCGGGGAAGACGGCGACGGCGACGGCGTCCGCATCCAGCGCGCGCGCCTGCTCGATCACCGCGGCGGCGTTGGCGACGGGGTCGGCGAGCACGATCGGCGTCGTGACGGCGGCGACGCGCGCGAAGCCGTGCCGGTAGGCGTTGCGGAAGTCCCGGGTGGTCATGGCTCGAGTCTGCCGCAGGGGCGGGTCGACCTGCTGCCCCGCCTTCGTCACCGCACACGCGGAGGGTGCCGGCGTCAGTCCTTGAGTCGGCTGCGGAACCGCTGCTGCGCGCCCTGCTTGGTGAGTCCGTACAGCGCCCCGATGCGGCTCCACGTGGTGCCCTGCTCGCGCAGCGTGCGGACCTGCTCGAGCTCGAGCCGCTCGAACTGCTCACGGCCCGCCCGTGCGGCGTCGAGCCGGTCGAAGGGGTCCGTCATCGACGCGATGGCCTCCGTGGCCTTGGCGAGTCGTTTGCGGTGCGTCGGATCGGCCACGAGGGAAGTCTAGGGGGAGGTCCGCGCGCCGTCTCGGCGCGAGCGAGCGGCGACGCCGGTTCGCTCGGACGGCCCGATCAGGCCGTTCGCAGGACGTGCAGCACGAGGTGGAGGACGACGCCGAGCGTGAGTCCGAGCCCGATCCACAGAGCGGGCAGCGACCAGCTCCGGCGGGTCACGAGGCTGACGAGACCGACCGTCACGACCACCGGTCCGGGCGTCCACGCGATCCAGCCCGCACCGGCGATGAACAGGCCGACGGCGAGGGCGACGGCGCCCCACAGCCAGTGCCGCGCGCTGCTGCTGCGGCGGCCGTGGGTGACGGGAACCGGCCTCGGTGTGCGGGTGACCGGACGGAGCGCGGCGGGATGCACGGCGGCGCGGTGCGTCCCCGGAACGATCGCCATCCTGACCTCCTGTCGTGGCCACCTCGTTGTGGACCGATGCCTGATGTTACCTAATCGTGACCTGATGACAGGGCCTGGCCCGCTCGCGGCGTGTCGAGCACGACTCGTACGCTCGCGTGATGGGTGCAGCGGGGACGACGACGCCGGGGACGACGTCTCCCGGAACGACCACGCCCGGATCGACCGCCCCGGGGACGACGACGCCGGGAACCTCGCCCGGGACGTCCGACCCGGTGACGACGCCGGGGACCACGTCGCCAGGAACCACGAGCCCGGGGACGACGGGTCCCACCACCTCGGGCCCCACCACGTCGTCGGGCACGACCTCGCCCGGCACGACCTCGCCCGGGACGACGTCGCCAGGAGTGAGCACCCCCGGTTCGGACACCTCGGGTGGGACGGACGGCACCGAGGGCGCCGGCGACACGTCGACGTCGTCCGGGTCCACGCCGGCCAGCGAGACCCCGGGCTCGCCGGAACCGACCGTCACCGAGACCACCACGATCGTCTGGAACACCCCTCCGGCGGCCGAGCAGTCGGCCATCCCCGGGTCGATGGTCGCCGTCGCGATCGCGGTGCTCGCCCTCGCTGCGCTCGTGCTGGCGCTGGTCCGGCGGCGCAACCTCCTCGAGCCGTCCCGTTCGTCCGCCCCGTCCGACCCCGCCGGGCGCGACGACGGCTCGCAACCCGCGTCGCCGCCCGCCGACGAGCACGACACGGTCGTCCTGCCGTCTCTCGCCGCCGCGATCCCGGACACCCTCGGCGTCCTGGAACCCGAGGGTGCGACGACGACGTCGGACCCGCTGGTCCCGCCGACGAGCGACCGAGCGGCCGCAGCCGGGGCGACGGCGGAGGCCACCGCCGCCGTCGTGACCGCGGCCGGAGCGACCCCGTCGCACGCGACCGCGACCGCGCGCGACGCCGTCGTGCCCGACGCCGCAGCGCTGACGCGCTACCTGATCGCCCTCGGGGAGGCGCTCATCGACTCCGCGAGCCCGGTCGCCGAGGTGACGCGGACCCTGGAGGAGATCGGGCACGTCAACGGCTACCCGGGAACGCAGGTGATCGCGCTGCCGACGGCGATCCTCGTCACCGTGCCGGGGTCGGAGCAGTCGCAGACCGCCGCCGCGTCCGCCGGGGTGCGCTCCTTCCGGCTCGACCAGATCGAGGACGTGCTGCAGATCGCCGAGCGTTCCCGCCGCGGGCTGGTCGGCCCGACCGAGGGGTTGAGCCAGCTGCGGAGCGCCGTGACGGCGCCGGCTCCCTACCGGACGATCGTTCAGCTCGGCGGCTACGTCACCTACTGCCTCGGGATCGCGCTGATCCTCGGCGCGAACCTGCCCGACCTGCTGGTCGCCGGAGCGCTGGGGGCGCTGGTCGCCGTCGTGCAGCTCGCGACGGCGCGCACGAGCGGGTACCTGCAGGCGCTGCTCGTGCTGGCGAGCGCGTTCACCGTGTCCGCGGTGGTCTTCGCCCTGGTGCGGGTGGGCGCGCCGATCGACGTGCTGTCCTCGCTGGTTCCCCCGCTGGTGATGTTCCTGCCCGGGGCGCTCCTCACGACGGCCGTGATCGACCTCGCCACGCGCCAGATGATCGCGGGGTCCGCGCGCCTGGCCGCCGGCGCGATGCAGCTCGTGCTGCTCGCGCTCGGGATCTCCGGTGCGGCCGGGCTGGTGGGCGTGCGGGCCTCGGCGATCGGCGAGACGCCCGGGCAGGCGTTCGGGCCGCTCGGTCCGTGGCTGGGCGTGGCCGTCTTCGTGGTCGGCGTGGCGCTCTACCACTGCGTGCGGCTGCCCTCGGTGCCGTGGGTGCTGGCGGTCGTGGTGGTCGCCTACGCGGGGCAGGTGCTCGGCGGCCTCGTGTTCGGAGGGGTGATGTCGGCGCTCGTCGGAGCGGCCGTGATGACGCCGCTCGCGCTGTACGCGGCGGGTGAGCGGAACGGGCCGCCCGCGCTCGTGTCCTTCCTCCCCGGCTTCTGGGTGCTGGTGCCCGGGGCGCTCGGGCTGATCGGTGTCACGCAGACGATCGACGGGACGGCGACAGACGGCATGGGCGCGATCCTCACGTCGGGCGCGACGATGGTCGCGATCTCGCTGGGAGTGCTGGTCGGGATCGCGCTGCACGGGCTCGCACGGGCGGTGCGGAGCGGCGGGGGCGACGACGGAGCCACGACCTCCGGCCGTGGGAGCCAAACCCAAACCTCACGTTGAGCGCCGAGGGCCCTAGCCTGAGCTGACGCCGCCCGGACCTGACCCGGGGCGGCCGATCATCAGCTGACATCTGTCGAAGGGGCCCACCATGTCTGCCACCACGCCCGCGCGCCGCATCGCGCGCTCCCTGTTCGCCGTTCCCGTCCTCGCCCTCGCGCTGTCCGCGTGCGGTGGTGGCGCGGCCGAGCGCCCCTCGGTCGAGGAGCTCGCCGACGGATTCCAGCAGATCATCGACGACGCCGACCTCGGCGACGCGTTCACCCCCGAGGCCGTGACGTGCGTGGCCGAGAAGCTCGAGGCGTCCGAGCTCGACGACGAGACGCTCGCGGCCCTGGCCGAGGGCCGCGACGAGCAGCGCGACGAGGAGACCAAGGCGCAGGTCCAGGAGATCACCGAGGCCGCGACCGTGGAGTGCGTCTCCGCCTGAGCGGCTCGGCCGACACCTGACGACGACGGCGCCGTCCCACCTCTCTGGTGGGGCGGCGCTCAGGCGATGAGCGGGTAGGGCGACTCGCTCTCGGACGCACGCTCCCGGCCGGCGGCACCACCCGGACGGCGGGACGTCGAGCGCGCGTCGGTCCCCGCACCCGCACCCGCA
>Ga0265780_10007638_pt1 | contig 13242 bp, 15 predicted proteins | sample P1T30metagenome_FD_192432 | JGI IMG/M metagenome (GOLD analysis project Ga0265780, IMG submission 192432) | Plant litter microbial communities from East Loma Ridge, Irvine, California - P1 T30 | ecosystem: Environmental > Terrestrial > Plant litter > Unclassified | place: USA: California...
GCAACAAGGAGAGATGATATGATACTGCGCTAGATACGATAAACAAACACGAGAAATAGACGTAGAGTAGACAGACGTGGTGTGGGCCAGGTCCGTCATGGCTTCAATTGTTCACACGCAGGCTAGCTGGCGATCTGGTTCGCGCGCCGCAGTCCAAAGCCCGTGCTGGCGCTGCAATAGCGTGACGTCACGGATGCGCTGCCTTGAAAGCCTCTCAAGGTTCCCCTCCCTTCTCGCTGCATCTGAATCTTCATTATCATCTCTAATTCGCAAAGCATACAGCTTGAATTGCCTTTCCAACTTCAACCAAGTCATACACATATACACAAATCATCAATTACGTCAACCATGTCTCGTAGATTCGCCACATACGGTGGTCTCGCTGCTGTTGGCGGTGTCACCTACTACCTCTACAGCGCGGGAGGTGACCCAAAGCTTGCAGAGAAGAAGGCTGAGCGTGTGTATATCCAAAGTACAAACGGCAACACTGGCTAACGATAAATCCAGACGATGCTGCGACCGCCGCGCGCAAGCTAAGAGGCGATTACCCCGGACAGGACAAGGAATTGAAGAAGGCTGGCGAGGAGGGCTACGAGGCAGTGCGCGCCCGCGCCGAGCAATACGTACGTCCATCATAGTCTGAGATCTGGGTGACACCCTCTGACATGTTACAGGCCGACCAAGCCAGGGCGGAAGCCAAGAAGGCCGAGCAAAAGTTGGATGCCTACAGCCACAATGCGAAGACACAGTACGAGGATGCAAAACTCATAGCTGAGAAGGAGTTTCATGCAGCTGGGAAGCAGGTCAACGCTGCCGCAAACAAGTTCGATGCCGTCGTGGAAGACAAGGCCGCCAAGACATCGTCATGGTTCGGCGGATGGTTCGGCGGAAAGTAGGCGACAAATGTAGAAACTAGTCATGTAATGTTAATGCGGGAAGAGAAGAGCTGCTTGCGGGGCCTTGCATGAGCATCGGAGTCTAGAGGCGCATATCTTTTCATCTCAATACGACTTGATACTCACTGATTGTTAAAGTCTGCAGTCCAATGCGTGAAGGTAGAAAGCAGAAGCGATAGCAACGTACAGCGGCGCTTTTGATCACAACAAAGTACATTCGCTCAATGCGTTGGTAAAAGCAAGTCTTGTTGGAAAAGTGGGTGGTGGAGGCATGACGGTAGTGTGGAGCAACGGCACGTCAAGGTCTCAAATTAGTGGGGCGGAAACGCGACACGAACGCGCAGGGGAAGCGCGCGTCGGTCGTGCCCTTCTACCCCCTCGGCTCTTAAACACTCAACCATTCCTCTGCCCGACATACCCAAGGCATATCATTCATCGACATCGGTACCGCTATCTCATCCTTGTATCAATTTCACTCTGGTCATCAATAATGTCACCCATTGCTCCCGGTCAGCTCCCGGCTGAGCTCGTCAACCTCCTCGCCCTACACTCGTCCTTTCTGACAGCGCTTTCACTGCATTATGCGCACAATGGTACTTCAACACCCGCCGATCTTCGAGACTTGGTTGCATCGACTACACTGGTCTGGCGACAGCGCAAGGTCACTAACGATGACATTCGGCTGCTCATCGGCATCCTGAACCACGGCCCATCCGGCCACGACAACCCCTACTACCTCTCCGACTATGGCCGCGGCAAGATATGCATCGAGATCAAGGACGATAGCCCGATGATGGGTGGGATGACGCACATGAACGAGCAAGGGCTACAGGACATGTTCAAAGAAGGCCTGGACACATTGTGGTCGCAATGGTGCACCTCACAAAAGATGATGGCCCGACCGATTGCAGCACCCAAGCGCGGACGAGGACGCCCGAAGAAGACCGATGTCAAGCAAGCATGCATGGAGACATTCCTCGACGACACCAGCATGTCCAAGTTCCTGGCCCAGCTCCCCCTCGCCGACATCACCGCCTGCGAATCTCTCACTGCTCTCGCTCCCGCACAAGAAAAGGGCCGCAAACGATTGAGAGAGTTCAAGGAGAGCGTGCAGCAAGGTCGTGCACAGAAGAAGACAAGAGCATCCTCTGGGAAGGAGAACGAGCCCACTCCCAGCACAAGCCAACCCGCACAAGCCAAAATCACAGAGTTTGCTGCTGTCCGCAAAACCAACCTTCTCGACCGTATCCTCGCAAAGCAAGAAGCGGCCAAAGCCGGTCCCGCGGCACCGACACCCGCTGAGCTTCAACGCAAAGCAGCGCTCCAACGTACCCCAGAGGTCCTCGGTGTCCTCTCCCTTCTCTGCGCTAACAGGCCTGGTGCGCGCGTATCTTTCTCCACAACCACGCTGTTGCAGGCACTACAAGGCTCGATCCGGTCCCCGATATCAAAAGATGAGGCGATGAAGTGTGTGCAAGTTTTGGCGGACGAGGTAGCGCCTGGTTATGTTTCTGTGGTTAGCATGGGCAGTATTTCTAGCGTTGTTATCAATCAGATGATGAGGCCGACGGATATCAAGAGTAGACTCGTTGCGCTGGGCGCGTAGAGATATTCGGTTAATTGCTGGTAGTTTTTTTCTTAGTTGTATTATCTTTTGAGTTGGTGTCATGCATTTTTGGAGGGAGCGTCAGGTTTGTCTTAGCCAGCGTTGCATAGCGTACTTTTTGTGCGAGGGAGGAAGCGTCTTATACATTGTTTTACTGCGACGTGGTGCGGTGCGGTGCAGTATACTAGTAATCTGTAATCATTTTTCAAATGGTTCCTCACATCCGAGTAAAATCGTGTTCTTTGCTGCATTTAAATCACTTCACGTGAGTATATGCAAGACGGTGAATCAGATTCCTACTAAACTTGAGCTCTTGTGTGGCATGTAATCTGTTCCATAAAGTCGAGTAAAGTGTGTTGTCAGCTTTCCACTGTATTCATCTGTCCCTCACAACTGTCCTCTTCTTAGTACTCCCCTTTACCCGCAACTCAAGCACAATACACGCATGGTATCTTGTTACGAGTCTAGGACATATGGTACCCACCGATTAACCTACCTCTCATCTCTTATGGTCAGACAGCTACAATGCTCAAAATAACACTTGCCATGGATCCCAGGTCTAGACGTCTTCTGCCGCTTTGTTGTAAATTAGGACAATTTTGCTACCATCTACAGTCTACGGTGCGGGAGAGAAACGCCGTGTATACGCGCCGGAGCAATTATTACCTCCAACTTCTAACCAACCCATTTCTAATCTGCGTTGATGATGCCGGGGTTACTTCGGAAATGGAGTGTGGACGGATTGCATGAGCCACTGACTAGTGTTGCTGATGTGCTGATTACTCTTACTAGATATACCGGTCTGCACAGCAGTCTTGTGTTGTGGAGAGTGAGAGTGTTATCGGGGCGATGGTGCTATGATATAAGTACTTGTTTATGGAACCGTATTGTGAAAAGGGACATTACAATTCCCATGCAGAGGACCGAGAGTGGGGGCAAAATGGGCATGTGAGTTTTCTTTTTGTTTGTAGTATATATAGACGGGTATCTAGAAATAGGGCTGCTATATGTGAGACAGTTCAGTTTTTTTTGATTGGGTGGATATCAAATGTAAATATAAACGGGTTTGTTCTTTTCTGGGGGGATTTTATTTTTTTGGTGTATCTTTGTTGCTTTTTGGGGGTCTTGGAGTAGACTAGGTCTGCCGTTGGAAAAGATACTGGTCGACTGTGATACGAGTCAAGATTGATGAGCAATATGCCTGTCCTCCATTCTTATTATTTGTCTCGTCATATTGCTAGGATGGTCGAGTTGCTCTCTCTTTCGTCTCGCTTTAGTAATTCCGCCCCTGAGCTACTCGCTCTACTGACAGCCAGTGAGAATTCGCTAATCGGCCGGGCTGCCTGCGATGACGCATCGACCTCTCATCACGCGTATCCGTGCTCGCTATCAGGCTTGTCACCACGAGCTTGGTCTTCCCCGGTTGTGGAATGTCGGTCAAGACGCGGAAAGACTCCAAATGAGGCTGCCACAAAACACCACGTGCGCATGGAACGTTTCGGCTTTTTACACGAATGTCCAATCGACTAAAGATGCGCGGCAGAGCAACAATGTGTTTAGATGTGGTCTGTGATTTTCGGAAATAGCAAAAATACTGGTGCGGGCTGAGTACGGGTAAACTGCGGTCGACGTGCTTGTAACATCCAGTTGTGCATGCATAGTACAGACCACATCAGATTCGAGTCGAGCACCTGTTAGAGTGCTGGATCGTGTTGGCGATATGCTTCAAAAAAAAACGATACTCCACCTCAGCCACCCCTATCACCACCCCTACTCTCCAGCAAAAAAATGTACAGCCCAACGTAAGGGCCTAAGTGCTGTGAATGCTAGATCTTGAGGTATCGCGTGTTGCTGATGCTTTTAAAAAACCTACCCTCCTGAACCTTCATCTTGACCACCGCCAGCCCCCTTACATAAGATTACTCCAGAATAGCCAAAAAAAAATACAGCCCGACGTAGGGGTTGAGGTACTGTAATTACTGTATCTTAAGGTATCGCGTGTTGCTGATACTTTCAAAAATAACAAAAAATGTAAAAATCCCCTGAACGTCCCCTTCCCATCACAAACCACCCAGCACCACCACCACCACAACAACCCTCAGGCAGCAAAAAGAACGTACAGTCCGACGTGGGGGTTAAAGTGCTGTGTATACTGTGTCTTGAGGCATAGTGTGCTGGTAATTCTGTAAAAAAAAAAGATAAAAAAGTAAAAGAATCCCTCATCTTCCCCTTCCTCACCACAAAACACCCACCATCACCACCACCACCCTACACCTGCAAAAAAAGAACGTACAGCCCGACGTGGGGGTCGAACCCACAACCTTGAGATGTACTGAGTAATCGTGTCTGTTAGGACGTGAGTGCTAAGAGTCTCACGCTCTACCGATTGAGCTAGCCGGGCAGTTGCTGTACTGCTGATTGATGGAAGAAGGACGTGGTCATATCAATATAACGGTAAATGAGACTTGTGGATGTCAGTCCGCGGCGGGCCAGTCTTGGGAGACAATGATTTGGAAGTGGAGCCAAGAAAAAAAAGTCGAAATTGCGGGGTACCAGTACCAAGTTTTCAGTGTCTGGGTGCCGATGTTTAAGCAATCGAGCAGCTAATGCTACTTGCCGGAAGTCTCCGGGGTTGGCAGGGGTAAAGGCGTTTCGAAGCTTTTTGGCAACCGAGAAAGTTGAGACATGGGGTCGACAACACCACTGCAGCGTACAGCGCCGTCACAAGAAGCTGCTCAGAACAAACACCACCACATAGTTCCGTCACTCACAAAGCACACTTTGGGTAATATACGCCGTCTTTTTTCTCGTGTAGAGACGGGTCATCGCGACTTTCTGGCTGGATTCCACGTCCGCATCGGCGCCATTAGCAACGGACGTAGGGCTCTAGTGCAGTGTGCAATACGACTGCACAGCCTTGGTCCGACGCTCGAGACATCTCAGCGATGGTGACCGCTTCGTCGTGTTCAGCTGGTCGTTCTCGTCCATGGCCATGACGGTATTCTAGGCACCCGACGTTACACTGCATATTGGGTGCGTTGGTGCTTCTTTGTTTGCCAGTAGGCATGGATGAGGAGCAGTTCAATTGCCCACAACACTGTGGTGTGATGCAACTAGACGGAAATAGCGGCAACAGCATCTGTCGGAGATCGTAAACATCAGCGTGAATGACGTGCTGCGCTTAGGGAGCCTCGGATTTCGCGCCACGTCGAGGGAGAAGAGAATATTGTTTTGCCGTACCGCCGGGCCCTAGCTAAAAGGGGTCTCCTTAGTTTTGTAGTTGACTAGGTAGCGTTGGGAGGGAAATGTGGCGGTCATAGCATGTCCACCAATTTTGCGGGTGGCTGGAGACGGGTCTTTAAACCGTCTCTTTCATGAGCAGGCGAGACGATACGGTCATGGTAGGTGTGAGCCATACGGATAAACTCCATGTTTAACATGTGGCTCAATATACTGGCGTTTGGGCGAGTTCCATAGCGGGCGTTTCATAACTTTGAGAACCTAGTAAGCACAGCCTCACGACGGAATACGAACTGTCGCTGGGATGTTGCCTCATCCAACACGAGGTAGCATTCGGCCATGTCATGTCCGCGTACCGGGTCTATTTGAAACTACCAAGCCAAGAGAGGCCCCTATAGCAGTCGCATTATCAACGTAAGATCTACCAACAACCCGGTTCACGCTGCAGTATCCTAGATTAAGTCATCAGCCGTGACTCCACACATACCGACACGGAAGGGGGATGGGGATGCCGCACCAGGTATACTTGGTAGAACTTCAACTTGACGTTGCCATGACCATCCTTGACCAGTTGCGCCCTGGCAGCCCAGTCTTTGCTGGACTCGCCCCCTGCCTTAAGGCCGTACTTGACCGTTCCGTAGAGCATAGCTTCGTCTGCGTTGGGCCCAAACGGAAATATCTTCACCGGCTCGTGCGCTCTGCTAGCAACCTTCTCCCACATAGCCTCGCGCAGGGATCTGATCTCTAAGCATAGCTGAGGATTAGCCAATGCGCCGACGCAAGAAAAATAGACTTTTGGGGTTGCGACAGGGTCATGTTGTGCACAGGCTCAAGGGCTCGATGGGAAAAGCAAAAGTGCGGCTAACCTGCACGACCCTCGACCCTCTTCGAAGCCATGATTAGCGTCGCATCTTCGGTGAAGAATTTGGTGTATTCCTCGTGCGCTTCAGCTCCGGGCGCGTCGGAGGCGGCGTAGAAGGTCTCGAAGAACTTCTTGTACTCGAGGTCAAAATCGATAGTGGCCGGGTATTGAGAGGCGTAGGAAGTCATGACTTTTTGTGGAACGTGGAAATTGGATGGATGGTATGCGGTCTACTTGGGATCAAGGATCGAGCATGACTCTTGAGACCTGGTCAAACAGCCAGCGAAGCCAGTTTGGATATCGCGGGCCTGACGTAACAAATGACCGCGGCATCAGATGCGGGCCGGGCGGGAGCGGCGTTCTATGGCTTCCAGCCTCAGCCTTTCCTCCTCCTCCACCACTCACCTGTTCGTACGAGCAGTCTGCCAGCACCACCACCTTGACAAATATCACGTCCCTCCGGAGAACCGTTTGTCTAGTATTTTCTTTTGATGACGGTAGTTGGAATCAAGACCCTGTGCGGGCCTCGAACATGTTGATGCCCGGCACCGAGCCCGCGCTGACAAGCTGCGCTACGAGTAGCGTCAGCCCTCCAAAGTATGAGAGAGTTGGCGAAACCCCGCGAAATTGCGTAATGTGGGTCTCGAAAGTGGTTCTACGAGGCTTCCAGGTGTCGCCACGCTCCATGGCCGCGGCGCCGTCGGTGTTTCGTCGACACGATGCATTTTTAGTACCGGCACAAGCGTAGCGGAGAGTCTCACCGAAACAGCGGTCCACGTGTGGCACCTTGGCGGATGCTATTCACCCTGGGACCTGCATCGACCCAGTCAAAGTGCGCATGAAATCTCTTCAGCCGCTACTCTCCCATCAGCCTCAAGCCAGGCGATGGTTCAGGCCGACGAATCGTAGCCTCGACCTCCGTCACGCCTCCGACTAAGCGCTGTGTGCGCTTACAAAATCTCCGTGCACGCACTTTGGCCCAGGAGTTTCTCCGATGCAGGACCACTAGTGTGTCAATTCGCGAAATCTTCCAGTCGTTCAGTCTGCAACGTTAGACTGCCCGTTCGAACACAGCATGTACCGTGGCCACAGCGCCTAAGCCTACGTCTCGAACCATCCATTCATCCCCGAAATGCCTAGTCAACCGCCCCCCCGGCCTAGTTTCGTACAGTACTACATCGATCTGGGATGTAGCCCCAGCCCCAGTCCTGACATTATATTGTCGATCTGTCAGGCATGCTGTCAAATAGTGGTCCTTCCAGCAACCTGGTCCAAGCACGAGCTGGGTGCGGGCCTACAGTGAATGCTGCCACCGGCACTGCTGCATATCCGCTCTTTGCACACCGATTTGTGGACCCAGTTGTTGTTGTTTCTATTAATGTGATATATGCACAAGTTTACACGGATGACTGCGTATCTGTCATCATCGGTCCATAGTACACGCCGCCGATGCATCTCAACCACACAACCATAGCCTGACGAGCCTGGTCGGCGCCATTCAAACGACGCCGCTTCAAACCCAAACCCTTCATTTAGCTAAGATACTACGGGAGCTAGCTAGACTGAGTCGTCATCCCAGCGGCGTACCCTCCCTTGGGGCTAGGCCTGGCCCTTAACGTCTGTGGCGCATAATTCAACACGCTTTCGAATATGCCTGAAGGAGTCCAAGGCGATCGACGCTGGGGTGGGCGCACCGTCTACCATGTGGGCCAGTGACACAAATCTGAGATTTCAAGAGGCGGATCGCCCGATGTGGCCGTCCGAGTACCCGAGTAGAAATACTAGGTACAATACCTGGAGATGCCCCCCTGCAATTGACGGGTATACTACCTTCGCTGTCCCCCAGAAACAAGCACTCTCCGGAGGCATCCATTCTTTTGGTTCATCTTTAGCGTTTACATTTCACAATGGCGTCTCCTTCACCACGTCTATTTGGATCTGCCGGGCCGTCCGACGGTGCAGAGTATTTTGATAGACCTGCTGCTTCCCGTCGATCCAGCGAGATCATCCCTTCTCCTACCCAAGATGTTACAGTTCCCGCACACCTGCTACGCACTGTTGGTAAACTCGGATCGAAACGGGATAATGCACACACCACACACGCAGGTGGATGGGAGCCTACACAAGACAACCCCTTCCTCGACACAGAGCGGATGGGAAGCTTACGACGCAATCGTACTCAAGACTCAGCTGGTCTACACCGAAATGGCACCCAAGGCTCTGCCAGGCTCGAACGAACAGATACACAGGGCGAACGAAAACGGACGAGCAGATTATCATGGTTCAGCAACGGTGGCAGGAGGAACTCATATCTGAGTGGAGGACTACCGTCACCTGCTGAAGAGGAGGAAAACACACGAGCCTACAAAACTCTCTCCTACATCCAGGGCTCGAATGATATCCTATCGACTCCCCGCATGAGCCGGGCTCCTTCGCGTGAGAACCTTCACAGGAGCCCCAGCACGTCGTCGAAATACTCCAGCAGTGATCCCTTTGCATCCAAGGCACACTCTGTCCGGAGTAACCCCTTCGCAACTGAGAACAACTCGGCCCGGACGTCACTGGACGACTTGCCCCGACAGCCAGCGGCTGCACACGAAGGCATGCCACAACGGAAAGGAACCGTACGAACCATTGTGGACCGCATAGTGCCTGATGCTCTCCAGCGAAGCATGACGAACGCGTCTTACTTCAAGAGGAGCGACATGTACGGAACTTACGAGAAGGCTAAGAAGAAGGGCGTTGATATCCAGCGAAAGCCGTGGGTGCAAAACACATTCGAGTGGTCCATATACCTCTTCTTGGTTCTCTTCGTGTACTTTGTTCTTATCGGCATGCCTTTGTGGAGAGGTGCCGTCTGGTGGATGTACTGGATTGTAGAAACCAAGTTTGTTCTACCCGGTGGATTCGGTATCACGCTTGGCATCGCGCTATTGTAAGTCTTCCAGCTTCCTTCACAGCATTGACTTCATACTGACTTGACTCTAGTTACGCATTCGCTCCTCTTCTCATCCTCTTCGAGGGAGACCCTCCGACTCCCGAATACACCGGCGAGAGTAAGATTCAGTCTAATGTCGCGGACACCTGCCTCATGATTCCATGCTACAAGTCTGCAGGACTCATCGCCAACACACTTGAAGCCGCCTTGAAGATCTTCCCTCCTTCTCACATCTTCGTCATCGCCAACGGAAACAGCCCCACACCACTCGACAACACTGAAGAGGTTTGCCGTCCATACGGTGTAAACCACATTTGGTCACCTATTGGCTCAAAAATCGTCGCTCAATTCGTCGGCTGCTACGCCGCAAAGGCCTTCAAGAACGTTCTCCTCATCGACGACGACTGCGCTCTTCCTGACAACTTCCCTGTCGTTACCGAGCGCTTGACCGACAGAGTAAAATGCATTGGCTACACGATCAAAAGTGTCGGGCCCAACTCATCGAAAGGAAACCTTTGCCAGCAAGCTCAGGATCTTGAGTACAAACTCAGTGGCATTCAGCGCGAGTTTGCCGGCAAAGTTGGATCAGCGACCTTCCCCCACGGTGCCATCTCTCTCTGGGACCGCGAACTCCTCGTCCAAACTTTCCACGAGCATCCTGGCTTTAGCGTTTCCGAGGATTGGTTCTTTGGCCACGTAGCCCGCAAACTGGGATCGCGCATCAAGATGTGCTCTCACGTCTTTGTTGAGACAGAAACTCCGACTGCAGTCTTCGTCTCCAGTGGCGGCTCGCGTGGCGGCTTCGGTGAAATGACAATCTTCAGCCAACGTTTCAAGCGATGGAACTTCTTCTTCGTAAACGGAATGTATTACAACATGGCCTACATACTCGGTAGCTGGCAGCTCGGGTGGTGGGAAATCGGCACCAAGATCTTTGTCTTCCAAGAAGTAAGTTTGAAAACTCGTCTATTCATTTCGATTTCCGCATGCTAACAAACCTCTTCAGGTTTACGAAACCCTCCTTTACCTGCTCACACCCTTTATCCTACCCATCTCCTTCATTGTCCGACCTGATTTCTGCGGCTACCTTCTCGCTGCCACAATCGTCATGTACCTCATCAACGTCATAATCTTCAACGAGGTCCACCTCCGCAAGAAGAACGAGCGCGTCGGCTGGGTCCTCATGTATGTGTACTACCTACCGTACAAGATTGTCTTGACCTTCGTCAACGTCGCAAGCTGCTACTGGTCTCTGTACAAGTACGCTCGTTACTTCGCAAAGCGCCATCCCAAGGTCATCGAAGACGAAAAGGCAGTTGAGTGTGTCATCCGACTTGAAGAGGAACAAGCCTGCGGCGTCGGTCGTCGCTTGACTGTTCGCACCGTTGGACAGAGGTCGCGCCCTAGTGGCGATGATGGTGATGAGGTGCGTGGCTCGTCGGATGTCGATCGCATGGAGACGAGTGGCGGACACTCGTATGCCATTATCACGGAGCCGGAACATGTTCACTCTCCTGGTCTCTATCCTCCGCAATTTACGGGCGCCAGTCGTCCGACCAGCGAGACGTTGAAGAACGAGGGTGTTGTTGCAAGGGATTACTTTGCCGAGGCTGCTGCGAGGCAGAAAAAGCGGTTGAGCCATTTGAGCGAAAAGTCACAACAGCATGACATGTGCTAATTTCTTTTGTCCTTCCTCTCTTCCTTTTTTCCCTTTCTTTTGGAGGCATTTCTATGACTTAGATGCATTTTTTCGGCGCAGGGCCTTTTGGCGATATACCTCTTGTATTATTACTTACGTACATACATAATTTTCTTTATCCAACTGTAAAAAATATAACGAGTCCGCGACAAAGTCGTGTGGAGACTCTTAATTATTTCACCTTTCTCACACTAATGCTGGTGTTGTGCTCAAACGTCTGTCGTTGCATCGTTTGAATCATCCACTGCTCTTGCCTTTCCTCCCCTACCACCACCTCTGCCACCTCTTCCTCCACGTCCCCCCCTGCCACCTCTCTTTCCATCACCAACCTCAGCCTCCCACTCTTCAACATTCACGACCACGCCGTCGGGCAACTTGCCATTGCTCATCAACACACCTCCATCCTTCTTCCCGCTCTCCACCAGCTTGAAGAAGTTGTACGGCAACAAGCCCTTGTCATCTCCCTCTGTTAGAATCACGCCATTCTCAGACACAAAGAAGTTGATGCCAGCAGCCATGGCCGCGTCAATGTCAACATAGATGAGCACAGACGAGTTCTTGCGCATACCAGAGATGACGGGCGCAGCAGCCTCCTTGTCCGCTGTAGACGCAGAGCTCGAGTCCAGAGGTTTGAAGCCAGCCGGTAAGCCGGACGCAAAGTGAATGTGATTTCTGCCCATACGACGCAAGCCGCCGCCCTTTAGGATGAGGTTCCAGGCGCGCTCGTCGGTGCCGTGGACGACTGTTTCGGGGATGTTGGCTGCTTCCTTTGTGATGGGGACGAGTAGGCCTTCTGCATCGACTTTGATCGAGTGGCCTTGGTTCGCGCGGATCAGGTAGTCTGCTGGGTCGTCGGATTCAGAGATGCTTGGTAGCAGCCGTTCTGGGGCAGGCTGGTCTTGTGATGGAGCGGTATCTTCGGCTACGGCCTGTTGGAGTGACGAAGCTGAGATCATGGAGAAGCGTTGTTTGTCATTGTTTGCGACTATGTCGCGGAGTTCTTGGAATGTGATTTTTAAGCTGCCGAGGGCTTTGGTGTTGAGCTGTGGGTAGGGGGAGGAAGACGTGGTCAGCATGTACACTATTGAACCCTCTTTTTCCTTCCCTCCTCTTCGAGAAAGAGCAAAATTGTTGCTACTTTGAATAGAAAATTGCTATCCCTTGCTCCTTAATGGTATATTTCTCTGTCTCTCTCTCTCTCTCTCTCTCTCTCTTGGCCGAGATTCAAATCGTTTCTTAGACAAATAGACTCCGAAAAAGACTTACCGCATCCTGCACGTTGACATAGCCACCCTTGCCCAACTTCAATCCCTCTTGGCTCGCACCATGTCTCAGTAGCCAACTGATCTTCCTCGACACTTGCACTTCTCTTGGCTGATTCGCAGGGTTGCGACCACCTCCGCCCCGGCCGCCTCTTGCCATGGTGGTGATTGCTTTTGTAAAGAGTCGTGAAATTTTGGCGAAGGACTGTGAGAGCTTGCTTGAGCCGATACAGTAGTGGAAATGGGAATCGGCCTGGGGAATGTTTTGCTAATGAATGGATTTCAAGTCGAGTATGATGGTTCTTGGAGAGTGGTCGCCGAATGAGGCGTGCGCAAAAGGTTTAGTGCGAGAAATGTGCAGCGACCCCGCAGTGATTGGACGCGCAGAGGGGGCTGTGGAAACGTCAGGATGTTACACCAGCCAAAAGTCACGAGAGCTTGATTCGGGAGTAGCAGAGATGTTTCTTATCTAGTTCCCTTTCATCACAACGGATCATGCATGCTCACATACGTGACGCAACTATGCGGTTTTGTTTACGTGTGAAAGTGCAAGGCGTTCATTCTTCTACTTTGTAGAAAGGTCCAATCAACATCTACTTGTACTACTTCTCCATTCTCTATTCCATATAGAAGAATTCAGCGTTATCCATGGAACTGCTGGAGAAGAGAAATCCAGACCACATTTGTTTGTTGAGTAATATCCATGCTGGTGGTCCTGGTGGCTTTTTTTTTCAAAACA
>Ga0265780_10007639_pt1 | contig 13241 bp, 8 predicted proteins | sample P1T30metagenome_FD_192432 | JGI IMG/M metagenome (GOLD analysis project Ga0265780, IMG submission 192432) | Plant litter microbial communities from East Loma Ridge, Irvine, California - P1 T30 | ecosystem: Environmental > Terrestrial > Plant litter > Unclassified | place: USA: California...
CACATCGGCTGGAAGATATTGACTACAGGTGGTACTACTACGACGTGCCCGGCTCGGTGGACAAGGAACAGTTGATGGTGGGGCTGGGAGCGCCGTTGAAGGCGAATGAACTTCGTCTGATGCTCGATCTCACAGACGATGATGTTCAGGGCAACCTCGACGCTATCAGCAAGCTCAGTCTGGACGCTTTGAGCGCGACGGCGAGCCCCATGCTTAAGCCTAGTACGCCCATGCTGAGAGGGCGCTCGCCTTCTCCTCATCCCACTATGCTACGCTCTTAGTGTTATGGGTTGGACGATGGTCAACACGTTTCGAAGTAGCGATTTGGGTTATGGACACGTATGATAGATTTACGACGAGCGTTCTGATAACATATATACGACCTTGTACGGCCTGGCACCTCTCCACTTTCTTATGTAGTAGTATATGCATCTGTCCTGTTTCTGTCGAGAACCATTGTAGTCATCACCGTCACCAGAGTTCAGAGTCACAGTAGAAGAAATTGTTCAAAGTGAAAGTAATCGTATTAATCAAGCAAGACAGACCTGCGCTTGCAGTAAAGGTATCATAAGACAACAACCAACCAATCAACCCAAAACGCCCCATATCAATCATATATACGTGACTAAGCGTGGTCATGACCATAAACAGTGGACATCGTGACAAGCTAGCAACAACGCCTTGGAGAGATCCAAACGAAAATTGAGGTTTCCAAGAATGTGAGAAGGAGAGAAAGAACGCAGCAGGAGGAAGTGCGACTCATGATGCGGCGGCAGGTACCTCGCATGTCAGTGACGTACTCTCGACGACAGCCTCGACAGCAGGCACGTCGACAGCAGGTGCAGCAACGACCTCTTCGGCCACTGTTGTCTCTTCCTCAACGGCAGCGGGGACTTCTTCAACAACAACACTCTTTTTCTTCTCGGGTGTAACACAGCTAGCATCGAATACGTTTGACAGACGCGAGGGCTTCTCGATTCCAGCATCGACAGTGACGTACGAGGTAGCGTCACAGCCTTCGGCATAGAACTCACTCGGTGCAAGGTCACCCAACGGCCTGCGGTCCTCATCCATGGCATCTTGGACGAACTTGCGAAGACGAGGTTGCTTGACAGGCATATCGGCTAGGATATCAGTCTCGTAGCCGTCGTCAAAAGACGAAGCGTGGTTGCGCTTGCGAGCTTGCGCAGCGAGGAAGTCTGGTGGTGGGACGTTCTCCTTGCCGCGGTCCTCGTTGCTGGCCTTGGTCTTTGCGTCATCATCGGATGAAATGTCGAGAACAGATGCGGAGTGCTCCATAAGGTTTGCGGCTTCCTGCTCGGGCGTGTCCTCGTGGATCTCGAAGAACCAGCTCTTGGGCATGCTGTCATCGACGATTGGGGTCTGCGGGGCGGGTGCTGAAACAGGCGTGGCGGCTACGGTGGGGGCCTTGGGTGTGTAAGTCGAGATGGAGCCGCTGAGGGCTGCGTCGATGGAGAAGGGTAGGCTGGGGCTGCTCTGCGTAAAGGATGGGGGGTCGACGCGTCGGAAGGGCGAGCTGGATGCGCGACGCTTTGAAACAGCATGGAGACGCTTGTTCTTAGGTGAGCCGCGGCTGGTGGAGATGGGCGTTGACTTGGCAGTGTTGGGTGACGAAAGTGCTTTACGCACAGACGGGACGGAAGGCGTCGCATTGAGGCTGCTGGCACTGGGCTTGATCGGCGAAGTAAAGATGGAGAAGTTGGCCGGCTTGATGTATCCTGCATCGCTGTGGCTGGCTGTCTTGGACTTCTTGGTTGGGCTGTTGAAGATGGACGGGTCCACGTTCTCGGAGTCGGCATCTTCGAAGATCTCGGGTGCGCGCTGGCGCTTACCCGTCGATGGCGTAGGAATTGACTTCAGGCCCTGCTGAGACGCGAAGTTTGGTGTAAGAGCTGTCGCATACGCGTTTAGTGAATGCAACGGCACGTGGAGTGAAGCTATTTACCATTTTGCCTGTTCTTCGCGCTCTGGAGTACCTGGAGACGTGACGAGCCAAGCTCGGCAAACGGCTGGCGCGTAGAGGTGGCCATGGTAGAGACTGTCGGTGGTGTTGTGATAGCGATTGAAATGATGTGAAGAAGATATATCGGCCCGAAAGATCAATTGACGCGATTGAGGTATGTGGGTAGTGGTGTTGTAGGTGATTGTCGTTGGGACGGAAGGTGCGAAAGGTGGGGTGGTTATCGTATCTCGTTTGAGCTGGAGCGCGCGACTAGGTCCAAGGCGGCAGACCGAAAACAGGAACAACAACAAATGTCTCGACTACGACTCTCACAGTGGACAGAGAAAGCTGAGTCAACGACAGAGAACTTGGACAAGATCAAGTCTGAAGAGAAGAGATGGGAGAAAGAAGGATGCGAGACTGGGTCATGAAGCTATTACATGGGCGCACTCAACGCGTCCCCAGTCTCCCTCCAACTTAGCGTGTCCATCACGCACTTAGGGGCCGCCTCCCACAATCGCGTCCGTCTTCTCCACTCAGACCAGGATCATGTCCCGAAACTATCATGCAAAACTGGTTTTAACCCTCCAAGCCCCGGCATGTAATGCAGTCTATTGGCCAGGAAGCTCCGGATCCACCTGCAGTGTCACTTGCGCCACCAAAACGCGACTTTGCGCGCTCGCGATATGGACGTGAACGCTGGTTCGATTTTGCGCGTTCATCCCGGGCCTTGCAGCGTGCTGAGGCATAGTACGTGCAGTAGAAACGCTGTCCGAGGCATCTTGTACGTTGGTCTGCGTTTGTCACTTGTCACAGAGATGTCATGGTGTCATAGGTGGTTGGCGACCTGGTGAAGTCCGGACCATCTGCTGGTCTTCGAGCATCGCGTTGGTGTTTCGACGCGCACCTATATGCAGCGGGGTTCCCTCTACTCGACGCGATGAGGCAGGATGCACGCGAATTTGCTGGATCATGCATGTCGAGCTGGCTTTCTGTTGGCTTCCCATGCTGACTGCTGATGCGCATATTAATTGCCATGCATCCCTTTAGTTATAGCAGATTGGCAATCCCGTGGAGCATTCTCAAACTTGCAGCTAGTGTTTCCGATGATTCTGTATGCTCCAGCAGCTAATTCTGAGTTTCTTTCCGTTGCAATATCTCGGTTTGCTTTTCCCTTCGCGGTCGCATTGTCGCGTCGTCGCGTATTCTGCTTACTCCCAGCCCACACCACTCTGCCTTGAGGCCCTGCTCCCCGCACGACTCCCCACTCGGACTGGAGTTCCACCCCAATTGTCATTTAAGTATGTCGCATTGTCCTCATCGAAGCCATTCGCAAAAGTTCCCTTGCCCTTGTCTCCGTCGTCCCAGTCATCACCATCGCCATAGTTGACATGAGCTTTTTCCCCATTCCAGCTCGTTTGACTGGCGGCACGACTACCAGGCCACCCGGTCGCAGCGTCAGGCTGATGGGAGTTCCGGCTCTTATTGCTAGTCTGACTGCCACCAGCCCAGCCTGATTGGGCGTCCTCCCATCCAGTAGTTTTTCTGTGTCTGTTACTCTTATGGCTAGTACGGGTGTCGTGACTTCGATGAGACCGGTGTGTAGACGGCTGACTGGAGACTCGACTTTGATTCCCTAGAGATCCGCGCTCACTATCTGTGCCGACGACACCGGCATCACTAGTCCCTTTACTTATTTCAAAGCCATCCCATGCAGTATTGCTTGAAGGAAGCGTTGGACCACCAAATTGTGGAGACGTCGGGCTGTCCATTTGATTGTGGGAAGCAAAAGGTTCAATGCCGGTCCAGGCAGGATTGTCGGCTACTTTAGGCCTCTTGTCCCAACTTTGCTCGCTGGGAGACTTAGTGCTTCCCCATGTATATGGGTGAGGGTTGTTAAGAGGTGAAGTCCATCCAGCTGTCTTATCTTTCTCTTCACTCTTCTTCTTGTTGACATCCCAGTCATGAGAAACGTTGCTCTTCACACTGCCTCCCCATCCAGTCGCGATGTGATCCTCTTTCTCTTCCGAAGAGTCGTGGGGCGCATCTTCAACTGTAGGCGCTCTGTAGGTCGAATGGCTCTTTACCGAAGTATTGTCGAGGTCCTTCCTTGACTTTCGTGCCTTGCCGCTCCTACTGGTATGGTGCGATCTGTCACTCTTGTGTGAATGACTTGGACTGGCAGCTTTCCATGCACCCTCGAACTGGCCACCGTTCCAAGACCTTTCTGAACCTGCATTACGGTTCTCCCTGACTGGAGACAGTTCGGGAGACGGCCATCCTCCAGGTGGTGAACGCACAGGTGATGATCTCTTCTCTTCGACCCATGAGTCCGACTTTGGAACAACTGGTTTGTAGCCCCTTGAGGCTGGTGTGACGTATCTGAATCCCTCACTGATAGTCTTGAGCGGTGAGCCTGGGGCGATGTACTCGTAGCCATCGCTCACTGATATAGCTGGAGACGCAATAGATGTAGGTTTGCTAGAAGGCCAACCACTGGCACCACCTGTCATCATAAAGCCCGTTGGCGACCCTATATCTTCGCCGTCATAAGGCAAGTAGCCGTCTTCGTAGTCCGACTCAGGAATAGGCGTGAGGGCTTTGGGTGGTGAGTGGTGTGACTGGCGAGACTTCTTATTCTTGTCCTTCTTTTCACTTTTAGTCTTCTGCTTCCAGCTGTCGCCTGAGGGTTCCTTCGACGGACGGGTAGAGTTGCGGGGTTTCGGTGGCGATGGGGGAAATGGAGTGTGGGCGGGGGAGGTTGGTTCGATCGTTGATGCTGCTTTGACCCATGGTCTCTGTTGCTCACTGACAGCCTTTTGTGGTCCAGAGTCGAATTCTCCGTCTTTGTCCACGACGATAACGCGGCCATCCTCTGCTTTGATGACGAACGTCCCCCATTGAGGTGGCATAGGAATCGTTACTGTATCCTTGTTCTTCTCTCCTTGTCCGCCAGCTGTCTCGTTCGTACCCTGATTGCGGCCTGGTTTCTTCACCTCTAGTCCACCTAGGCCTCGGATCTTCTCCAAATTCCGGTGTATGTCTCCACTAATCGCCCTTTGCATGTCTTCGTTCCACATCGTACCTGCACCATGTTTGGGCTCTGGTCGTTTTCTCTGCTTGTAGAAGCGAGTATCGATTGGGCCAAAGCCTGGGGTTGCTCCCGGAGGAAGGTGCATGTCCGCGCCGTCATCGATAAAACTGCCGGTATAGGCTGAGGTATCTGAGCTGTTGCTGGTAACCCACTTCGCGACATGGCCGTGGTCAAGCCCGCGGGGCGTGCGCTTCGTGAAAGAGCCGCCGTCATCGACGAAAGATTGGGGGGTTATGGAACTCATGTCTGCATCATAGTCGTATGGTTGGAGTCCGGAAGGAGCGTGGGATAGACGCTCGCAAATGTATGTTTTGCAGACAGAGTTATTTCGATTTGCAGATTTGCGTACAGCGGGGCGGATGAAGAAGCGTCGGTGTGTTGAGGGCTTGGATGACGGCATATCCACAATAGTGGAGCAGAGGTGAAGGTGAACAGCCTTTTGCCTGCTGCATGATAGACACACAACGACAACGAAAGTACGATATGCAGAGCGACGAGACATGTTTGCAAGACACGACAGACACAGAGACATATTGAGAGACTTGAAAACATTTACCGTGACACAGCGCCCGTGCTGCCAATTGCTAGAATACCTATGCGCACATCCAACAAACACCAACACGCACCAGCACCGACCCTCTGTTACCCTCGAAGCAAAGGCATCTGGGTCAACGCATCAACCCACTTCCTACAGCTTCGCCTTCTCCCGCTTCTTCTCTTGTTCCCACTGTAGCTGCACGTTGCGCATCCTGTACCAGCTCAACGCGCCAGCCATGGCTCCAAACGGTGGGAAGGCCCAGAGGAGGAAACTCCACCATCGCGGGCTATTATTCCTGACGTCCTGCATGACTCTCTGTATCTCCTTCTCTAGGTAACGCCTGTCGTGGTCATTCCAGACTACGACGCCATTTCCCGGACCCCTCCGCAAACAGCGCTCGGCCTTCTCGCGCACGTCGCCTTGACTCATGACGCGGTTGCGCGCATCCTCTTCGGTAAGATGAGAGTCGCGATCTCGCAGGCGTTTTATTTGTATCGCAGGGTCCGAGACGCCGACAACAAGAATGGTACCGCAGTAGCGTTCCCAGCCACTTTCGAAGAGGAGAGGGACGTCTAGCACGACTGCCCAGTTGCCGCGCAGGTAGGCCCACACCATTTGTCTGTACATCTCCTTGCGCACGGCAGGGTGCACGATGCTGTTCAGCTTCTTCCTGTCGCGCTCCTTCTCTTCTCCGCCGCCAAAGACTCTCCGCCCCAGTGCTGGCCGGTTCAGCGGGCGTCCTTTGGGTGTCGCATCGGGGAGGAGGAGGTCAGGCGTAGTAGGCAAAAAGTGTTCGACGATGGCATTGTAGCCCGGGGTGCCAGGTTCGACGACTTGTCGCGCGATGAGATCGGCATCTACGATGGGTAGCGAGTAGGGCGGCTTGGAGAGGATGGACGACACGGTCGACTTGCCCGTCGCGATGGAGCCAGTCAGACCGAGGAGAAGCATCGTGGGCTAGTCTTCTATTGGCGAAATGGTGTTTATGTCTGTGACTGCAAACCCGGTTATAAGGGCTTGGCTGTTGATGTTGCTTTCACATGGCGGGTGCGTGAGAGATGGGATGACGATTGCGGGGACCAGATAGTTCGTACCTCGGAGGTTAGCTAGCACGGGCCTCGCGATCAGTCCATGGCTCGCAATGAGCACTGCTTACTCAAGAATTTCATGCAATGCGACAGTGCTATGGTATAACGGACGCATTCTGATTCATGTGTCTACGGAACTGTAATCGTAAAAGACTTTGAGAAGGATATCACTAAGCTGTTACGCCCAACACCAATCTCATGTTCTCCCTTTGCTCCACCACCAGTCGGTTGTGCTCAACGTTCACGGCCGCTACGAAGGCGAGAATCAAGAACTATTTCGTCTGCGAGAGTGTTCCATGGAGGAAGATCAGAAAGCTCAGAACTCTCAGAACGTCTAGAAACCTCTTCTTCTGAAGCCTCTCCCGCGCTTTCAATCGCCTGGGAATCAAAGGGTGGAGATGGCTCCTCGGGTTCCAAAGTCGTTACCGCAACCTGCAAACACCCTTGGGTTAGCCACCTCGAAAGGAACAGGTGAAGAGGATGAGGGAGCTCAGTCTGAGACCTCTCCATGATTCACAGTCTTGTTAAGCGGCTCCACAAGTTTGCGCGCAGGGCGGAAGATCTGCAGCTGGTTGTCCTCGGCAGCACCCATCATAAGCCAAGGGTCGTTCTTGTTCCAGTCAAAGTCGCAGATTCGGTTGGTGAATCCACCGTGCATGAACAATCTGTGAAAAGTTAGTACAGGAGCCGGACATAGGTTCGGAACTACTTACAGCTCAGGGGGCCCGTCTTCTTGCTCATCCTCCGTCTGTTCAGAGCCTATCTTACTGAAATCCCAGAGGAGGACACGGCGATCGTAGCTAGAGCTGGCAAGGATAGCAGCGTCTTGCGGGTGCCACTGCAGACCGATGACATCTGAGCGATGGCTCTGCAGGCTGTGTATCTTCTTGTCGATGTTGCGAAGATCCCAGATTCCCACCGATTTGTCGGCAGAACCCGTCGCAAGCATCGAATCAAATTCGGGGTGGAACGAGATGCAGTTGACCGCGTCTTCGTGGGCTTCCTTCCTGTACAGCGCCTTCTTGTATGCCTCCTGACGAGTATCGATGACTTGCCAGGTAAGATCGTCTGACGCAGTACCGATGAGCTGGTGGTGGATTGGGTGGTATTGGACATCGTTGACGGTTGCGCTGTGGATGTTGTATGTTGCCGTCGGGCTGATGGTCTTGCTGTTCTTAGAGAAGCCACTCTTGATGTCCCATGTCTTGACTGTAGTATCTTCGTTACCAGTCACCAGATGTCCTTCTTTCAAAGGACTCCAGCTCAAGCCAAAGCCCTCTTTGCTGTGACCCACAAGCTCCGCCTCGAACTTGATGGTGTCATCCTTTGGTTGCAACGGATGCTTAGTCCGGTCGAAAATAAGCACCTTGCCGTCGACACAGAGCGACGCTATGATATCGGGGTTCTGAGGCTGGTAGCGGGCCTTGTTGACCTCGCCGGGGTGGTTGATCTTCTGCACAATCTTGAAGTCAAAGGGTCGCTTCGCGTTGCCGTGGCCGCCAATCTCTCCCCGCTCTTCGTTGAGCTCGGTAAGGTCTGGAACGCGGGCGTCTGGTATCTCGCAATGGGCGATCTGGAGGTAGTTCTGGGCTTGGTTTGACGTATGGGTGCCGAGGATGACGCGGTGCTGGCTCATGTTGGTGCCCTCGACGGGCTTCTTGTCCGGCAGCCATTGTGTTGTGAGCGTCGGCCACTCGAGCGCGCGGCCGTAGAGCATATCGTAGAGGAAGACACTGTTCTTCTTCCACATCTTGTACTCCTCGTTGATGATCTTCTGCTCGGTCTGTTCTTGGTCGTCCATCTCGCGGGAATCGAGAGCGTCTGTCGGTGGAATTAGTATCAGGTGTTGGGGCACTTTAAATAATTTCGGAGACGTGGGTGACTGTAGGAGTCCGGTAGCGAGCTTGGATGCCATGCGCCGACTGTATCGATGCGAATTGTAGAGCGAAGCTTGCTGTTGGTCGGCATGACGCTGTCGCGGACCACACTTTCCAACAGAAAATGAACTTACCGCTCATAGTCTCGTCCATGATGTGCTTGCGATCGTACTCGAAGTCAAGGGCAAAGTGTATTGTATGGAATGCTGCGTGTGTAAAGCGTGGAAGAGGCACGACGCGCTCCCAAAAGTCGCGTTTGGACCAACCCCGATGTCGATCCCTTAGCGCCCCACCTGCTTGGCAGTCGCCGCCAGCATATCCATTGCGTCGATGAGCAAGACTCCGACTCTTTGAAGACCCCAGCGTCGAGAACCACCACCCCATACTCTCTCTCGCCCTCCCACCCACAGCGCCTCTGCGCGCTTCTCTCTACTACCATCTTCCTCCCCGTCGCCCTCTCTGCGACTCTCACCCCGCCACTTGTACACACGAGGTGCATCGCCGCCTCACCACCACATCCATCTTCAGCTATTCCTAGACAGTAGCAGTCATGGGTGTCCCCAAGTTCTTTCGATGGATGTCCGAAAGGTATCCCGGTATTTCGCAGCTCATTGCCGAAAACCGCATTCCCGAATTCGACTGTCTCTACGTAGGTACCCGTGTGTCGCAATTGATGCGCCTAGCTAACAGTCACAGCTTGACATGAACGGTATTATTCACAATTGCACCCACAACGATTCCGACAGCGTCACGGCGCGCAAGTCCGAAGATCAGATGTTCATCTCCATCTTCAACTACATCGAGCACTTGTTTGGCAAGATCAAGCCCAAGCAGCTCTTCTTCATGGCCATCGATGGTGTCGCCCCGCGCGCCAAGATGAACCAGCAGCGTGCACGACGTTTCCGAACCGCTCTCGATACTGAAAAGGCCCGGGAGAAGGCTATCCGCGAAGGCGTAGAGATGCCGACCGAGGAAGCGTTCGACAGCAACTGCATTACGCCAGGCACTGCCTTCATGGCGAAGCTCACGCAGCAGCTCAAGTACTTCATCAACAAGAAGGTCTCCGAGGACATAGATTGGCAGGGCGTGGAAGTCGTACTGTCTGGTCACGAGGTCCCCGGAGAGGGAGAGCACAAGGTCATGGAGTACATCCGTCAGGCCAAGGCACAGCCGGGCTACGACCCGAACCGCCGCCACTGCCTGTACGGTCTCGATGCCGACCTGATCATGTTGGGTCTGCTCAGCCACGATCCCCACTTCAGTTTACTGCGTGAGGAGGTGACGTTTGGTCGCCAAAGCCAAACCAAGTCCAAGGAGTTGGAACACCAGAACTTCTACCTCATGCATCTGAGCATTGTGCGAGAATACCTGGAGCTTGAGTTCCAGGAACTGGAAGAGCCCGGAGCTCTCAGCTTTCCGTTCGACATGGAGCGTGTTATTGACGATTTCATTCTTATGGCTTTCTTTGTTGGCAACGATTTCCTTCCTAATCTTCCACATTTGCATATCAACGAGGGCGCCTTGGCCCTCATGTTCAACGTCTACAAGACTGTCCTGCCCAAGGGCAAAGGATACATCAACGAGGAGGGTGTCATCAACATGGAGCGCTTGGCTATCTTGTTGGATGAACTCTCAAACATCGAATACCGTCATTTCGAATCTGAAAACTCCGACGCCGCTTGGTTCAAGGGTAAGAAACTTGGAAAGGAAGATGTAATGGTGAAGACGGCGAAGCGAGGCACGATTGTTATGACTACCCAACAGCAGGCTCTGTTCTCCAAGGTAAAGAGTTGGCTGGGCGATTACTTGGAGAAGAAAGAGCCAGCCCCGCTGGACCTTCCTGTATCTCTTCCTGCAGAGGACCGAAAGTTTGTCCAGGAACTTGCCGACAAACTACATCTTCCATGGAAGACTGTACAAAATGACGACGGCGATCGCCATATTCAGGTTGCAGCTCCACCTAAGCTGGTCGAGGGTGATTCGGACGACGAGGACGAGATGGACGACGAATCCACGAAAGCCATTGTACGCGTCGTACAGAAGTACGAGCAGGCCAAGGTTGTCGACATCTCACCCGAAGACGCCCAAACTGAGATGCAAAAGAAATACGACGAGAAGTTCGACGCTTGGAAGAACGACTACTACAAGAGCAAATTCGATTGGGATCGCAGCAACGAGGAGGAGCTACGAAAACTGACGGAGAACTACGTGCAAGGATTGCAATGGGTTCTCTTCTACTACTACCGCGGAGTAGCGTCATGGCCATGGTACTATGGCTACCACTACTCGCCTATGATTTCTGATGTCAAACGGGGTCTGAAGGCAGACATCAACTTCAAGCTTGGACAGCCGTTCAAGCCTTTCCAGCAGTTGATGGGTGTACTACCCGACCGCAGTAAGAGTATCGTACCGAAAGCGTACCATCCTCTCATGACAAACGAGGACTCTCCCATCATCGATTTCTATCCCCGAGACTTTACTCTCGATATGAACGGAAAGAAACAGGACTGGGAGGCTGTTGTCAAGATTCCGTTCATCCAAGAGGACCGTCTGCTCAAGGCCATGGCCACCAAGGAAAATGACTTGACGCCAGATGAAAAGATGCGTAATTCATTTGGTGTTTCTCTCAAGTTCACATACGCCAAAGATCTGGATTTCGTGTACCAGTCATCTTTGCCAGGCGTTTTCCCGGACCTTCCCCACTGCAAGTGCATCGAGAACATATTCGACCTGCCGACAATGGAAGGACTGGAGTACTACATTGGCCTCATGGACGGTGTTAAACTGGGAGCCGAGGCATTGGCTGGCTTTCCCAGTTTGAAGACTTTGCCGTTCCATGGCAAGCTGGAGTTTGCAGGCGTCAATGTTTTCATGCAAGATAGCCGGAACGAAAGCATGGTTATCACTCTCCTTGATACAGAGCCACGACAGTCTGTCTCTCACGCGCAGGCCAAGCTGGGCAAGGCGGTTCATGTTGGTTACCCTTTCTTACACGAAGCGAAAGTGGTCAAAGTATCGGACGAGTTATTCGACTACGTCTTGCCCGAGGATGGCCCATCTCCTGCACCTGTTGCTATCCCTCATGGTCCACAGGAGATCTCCAATTGGAAGAAGACAGCCAACCGCATCGAAAACCAGTACAGCAAGCGCCTCGGTATCAACGTCGGGGAAATTGAGTCCCTCGTGCACGTAGAAATGCTCAAGGGACTTAGGAAGACTGACGAAGGAGCCACCATCAAGGAGTACGGTGAGGTTGCTGGGCTGCAAGTGGAGTACGCGACTCAGACAGTCGTAGACGACGTCTTCAGCGCAGACCCTCGCTTCCTGGAGAAAGAGGCACTTCCTATCGAGGAGGAATTCCCCGAAGGAGCACGCGCATTCTATCTCGGAGACTACGCCTATGGCCGTCCTCTGCAAGTCGTCAGCCATGCCGACAACAAGGCTACAATTATGGTCGCCAAGCTCAAGAAGCAAGAGCCGCATTTTGGACGCGAAGTTGTCAGTAAGGCTGAAAGATCAACGCCCTATGTTCCATCTTACGTTGTGGCAAGGCAACTGAACATGCCGCCGCTTGCATTGTCCAAGCTCACGTCCTCTTTCAACGTCAACTCAAGTGGTCTCAAGCTCAACCTTGGGTTGAACCTCAAATTCGAGGCGAAGAAGCTCAAGGTGTTGGGCTATTCTCGTAAATCAGCCAACGGATGGGAGTACAGCCAGAAAGCGATGGACCTTTTGGCGCAGTACATGATCAAGTTCCCAGAGTTTGTTGCCGCCATTATCAACAACCCGACAGGTGATGGATGGGAGGACACTGACTTTTATCCTCCCGAGGTTGCAAAGCAGAAGGTCAAGGAGATTGGAGCCTGGTTAAAGAGCGTCCAGACCAAGAACTTTGAGAAAGTACCCTTGGACGCCGAGCAGCTCGACTCTGATACAGTCAAGCTCATCGAGCAAGCGGCTGATGCCAACTTCCCACTTACACAAGAAGTGGAGCCCAAGACCGTCGCCAAGGTGCCACGTGTTGCCTTGCTGAAGCCGTCTGACGCGGAGCAGCGTCTTGGACACCAGAACTTCAGCATTGGCGATCGCATTGTCTATGTTCAAGACTCTGGAAGGGTACCAATTGGATCATCAGGTACCGTGGTTGGCAAGACCCGCACCGCACGTGTTTTGTTGCTGGATGTTGTGTTCGATGCTACATTTATGAGCGGTACATCGCTCGGAGACCGCTGTTCGCCATTCAGAGGATCCACTGTTCCAGCGACTGCAGTTCTCAACATGACGGATCAGCAGGTCGTCCACTATTCCAGTGCCGCTGCCGCGAAGCGCCCACAACAAGTGCCTTCATCGTACAACATGCCTCGCTTCGGTGCCCCTGGGGGTCCTCAGCTCGTTCCAGCGGGTACACCAGCACCTCTCCGTGGGTCATACCGAGGAGCATTCGGAGGCGCGAACGGACGGGGTGGAGGCTTCGCACCACGCCAAAGTCCAGGACCACAGCAACCCCAAGGACAGCAGCAGACCCTCCCGATCCATGGCGGACCACCTCGTGGCGGCCGTGGCGGATTTGCGCCCCGTGGTGGACAAGCAAATGGCCAGCCCGCGCAGAACCAGAACCAAGCTCCAAACGGCGGCAACGCTCGCGGTAACCTCCGTGGTGGCTCAGCAGACTTCGTTCCCC
>Ga0265780_10007642_pt1 | contig 13239 bp, 11 predicted proteins | sample P1T30metagenome_FD_192432 | JGI IMG/M metagenome (GOLD analysis project Ga0265780, IMG submission 192432) | Plant litter microbial communities from East Loma Ridge, Irvine, California - P1 T30 | ecosystem: Environmental > Terrestrial > Plant litter > Unclassified | place: USA: California...
TGGTCATGATTCACTTTCCTAAGTTAATTACGGGAGCTTGCGAGCTTTTCGAAGCTTGTAACAAAAGGTTTCGAAAATTTCTACTAAATTATACAACTAATTTCTAATTTAGTACTCAAGAGCAATACGTTCAAGAACACTCGGCCAAATTGTTGTCTTATCGCAACAATAGCCTCAATGCAATTCTCTCACAAACTCACTAAAAAAATAATTGTTTTTTATTTAAACTTAAGTGTAAAGCAATTATCGATGCACCGCCGCACGCGAAGGAATTGAGTGACGGAATAACAACTTGTGAGGGGGTATCAAGAATTTCGTCCTGTTTCCTAGGAGAACTGTTTCATAGAAATGGACATACACCCGGGGGGTATAAGCTTGTCAGTACTACATGAACTCGGTAGTTATGATAGCAAATTCGTTACAAACTGATACAAAGATTTTAAGTCGGCAAGCTCAGATTCCACGCGACAGCCGGATTGCCCGTCCCAGTTCGACAACCGACATGGCATAGAAATAACTTCGATTGTACTTTGTGATTGCAAAGAAGTTAGCATTTGCCACCCAATACTCGGTCGCTTCGGCGCCGTTCTGCAAATCGACCAGTCCATACAAGCGGTCGTCTGCCAGGGTCGCATGGGCGGCGACGCCGGCCTCGGCCAGCTCGGCGGGGCGGTAGCGCGGGCTCAGGCCGCCCAGCAGCGGCTGCCAGGCCTGGCTGGGCGCGACGTCGGCCTCGATGACTGGCGGACCGCCGAAGTTACGGTCCCAGCCGTGGTCGACGAGGAAGTTGGCCACGCTGCCGATCGCGTCCTCGGCGGAATTGCGCAGGTCGACGATGCCGTCGCCATCGAAATCCACCCCATACTTCAAGATATTGCTCGGCATGAACTGCGGCATGCCGACGGCGCCCGCGAACGATCCCAGCAGCGAGAAGGGGTCGATGTTTTCCTTGCGCGCCAGCAGCAGGGTGTGTTCCAGCTCGGCGCGGAAGAAGGCCATGCGGGCCTCGCGGTTGGGGGCTTCCGGATAGGCGAAGGCGAGGGTGGCCAGCACGTCGACGATGCGGAAGCGCCCGGTATCGCGGCCGTAGATGGTTTCCACGCCGATGATGCCGACGATGATCTCGGCCGGCACGCCATAGGTGGCCTCGGCGCGCGCCAGCGCCGCGGCGTTCTCGTTCCAGAAGCGCACGCCGGCATTGATGCGGATCGGCTCGATGAAGCGCCCGCTATACGCCTGCCAGTTCTTCGGCTTGCCGGGCGGCGCCGGTTTCACCAGCTGGACCGCCGAATCGATGAAGCGCGCCTGCTTGACCAGGCCCTGCAGCGCCGCGCGGTCGAAGCCGTTGCGCACCACCATTTCATCCTCGAAGTCGCGCACCGCCTGCCATTCGCTGAAATTGACCTGCTCGCCGTCGTAGTCGATGCGCGGGCGCGCCGCTGCTGCTGCGGCGGCAACCGCGGCCACCTTGGCGGCCTTGCCTTTGGCGCTTTTGGCAGTCCTGGCGGTTTTGGAGGCCTTGGCGGCGGCCCTGGCCGGCGCGGCCTTTCTGGCGGTGGCGCCGTGCGCCGGCTGGTGCGTGGAGGAAGCGGCGAAGGCATCGGCCGCCGGCCCGGCGCCGATGGCCAGGACGAGCAGCAGCGGGAAGAAGGATTTCATCGAACTCTGGACAGCAAATCTTTGAGGATCGGTAGCAGGGAAGCGCTCGCGTCCGGCGGACCGTAGCGCCAGGCGCTGTAGCGCCGCAGGAATTCGCCGGCGGCCGTCTGCGGCCCGGGCGCGAGCGGCGCGGCGGCGACGCGCGCCGCGTAGGCCGTCGGACCTTCGTCCGGCGCGCGCGGCAGGCCGAGCTGGCCGAGGCGGCGGCACAGCGCCGAGTATAGCGCATCGACCGGATCGATTTTCGGTCGGCGATAGAATTTTCCAACCAGAAACAACATCAGGCAGAGCATGAGGAACAGGGCAATGCTTTGCCATTTGAATAATTCATGCTGCAACTGCCCCATCAAATCCTGCTGGCGCCGCGGCGAATAATTCAGCACCCACTGGTTCCAGCCATTGTTGGCGGCGCCGATCGCATAGCGCAGCCGGCCGAGCAGGGAGTCGGGATCGGACTGCACCAGCCGTCCCAGGCCGGCGAAGCCGAAGGGCGGCGGCGGCAGCGCGCGCGCCACGCTGCGCTGGACGCGCTCGGGTGCGACCATCGCGGTCGGATCGACCCGCACCCAGCCGCGCCGCGCCAGCCAGACCTCGGCCCAGGCGTGGGCGTCGGACTGGCGCACCGTCAGGTAGCCGTCGAGCGGATTCATCTCGCCGCCCTGGTAGCCGGTGACGACCCGCGCCGGCACGCCGGCGGCGCGCATCAGGAACACGAAGGCGCCGGCGTAGTGTTCGCAGAAGCCGGCGCGGGTGTCGTACAGGAAGTCGTCGATCGCGTCGGCGCCCGGCAGCAGCGGTGCCTGCAGGGTGTAGACGTAGCCGCCCCTGGAAAAGCGCGCCAGCGCGGCCTGCACGCGGCGCGCCGGCTCAAGCTCGGCCAGCCGGCGGCCCTCGGCCAGGGTGCGCGGATTGTGGCCCCAGGGCAGCAGCAGCCAGCGGCTGCGGTCGGGCAGGGCGTCGCCGGCCTGCAGCGAAAAGCGCACGAAGGACGCCAGCTCGTAGCGCACGCGCTCGGTGAGCGGGGCGCCGGCCTGGATCTCCAGTTCGCCGCTGACGTTCACCGGCCGGTCGGCCAGCACGGGCAGCGACTGCGGCACCTCGAGCGCGAACATCCAGCGCGCGTTCGAGGCTTCCTGGGTGACCTGGTAGCGCAGCGGCGCGCCGGCCACCGCGATCGACAGCGGCTGCGGCGTGCTCCTGCGCGGCAAGGGGTCGACCCGGGTCCAGGTGCGGCCGTCGAAGTTGCCCAGCACCGGGCCGCGCCAGTAAAGCTGCGGCTGGGGCGGCGCCGCGCCGTCGAACTTGACGCGGAAGGCCACGTCCTCGGACTGCGCCAGGTCGGTGATCTGGCCGGGCGACATGGTGTCCGACAGGCCGGTGCGGGCGCTGCGGCTATCGTCCGGCATGCCCCACAGCGGCCCCTCGATGCGCGGGAACAGCACGAAGGCGGCCGCGGCCAGCGGCAGCGCGAATCCCAGCATCCTGGCGCTCATCTTGAGGCGCGCGCCCAGCGGCGGCACCCGGCCGGTGAGCTGGAACGACAACTGGGCCGCCAGCAGGAACAGGATCGAGACCAGCATCAGCAGCGCGGTGCCGATGCTCTGCGAATAGAAGAAGTTGGTCAGCACCAGGAAGAAGCACAGGAACACCACCACGAACAGGTCGCGCCGCGCATGCATCTCGAGCATCTTGAAGGTGACCAGCATGACCAGCATGGCGACGCCGGCGTCGCGCCCCAGCAGGGTGTCGTAGGTCTGCAGCACGCCGGCCATGGCGCAGGCGGCGAGCGGCACCAGCACCAGGTTGCGCGGCAGGCGCCGTCCCTGCACGGTCAGCAGCGCGCGCCAGGCCAGGGTGGCGCCGCACAGCAGGCTGACCCAGGGCGGCAAATGCAGGACGTGCGGGGCCAGCACCAGCACGGTGGCGGCGATCAGCAGCAGGGTGTCGCGCTTGTCGCGCGACAGCGTCATGCCGGCGCGCTTCATGCGTCCTCCGCGCCGCCGTGCAGCGCCAGCGCGCGCAGGCAGGCCGCCTGGTGCGCCGCGCCCAGCGCCGCAGCGAATTCGAGCCGGCCCATGCGGAAGGCGTAGGGCAGGGCGCGCTGCTCGGCTTCCAGCACCCAGCGCGTCATGCGCGACAGCCGCAGTTCGAGGTCGAGCTGGGGCGACAGCGCATCGAAGTCGAGCAGCAGTTCATCGACCGCGCCGCCCTCGAACTGGCGCGTCAGCAGCCGTCCGCCAAGCGCGGGGTCGAGGCGCGCGATCTGGCGCCAGGCCAGGTGGCGCATGGGGTCGCCCGGCTGGTAGCTGCGCACGCCGGCGAAATCCTCGCTGCCGGCGGCGCCGCTGCCGTCGGGACTCGGGCGGCCGCTGGCGGGCAGCGGCGGCGCATCCTGTTCGGGAAACGGGTAGACCAGGGCGCGGCTGTCGGGCTGCCACCAGCTCCAGGCGCGGAACAGGCCGAGCGGGAAGCTGGTGGCCACGCGCACGCGCGGCGCCGCCAGCCAGCCGCGTACCCGGGTCGGCGCGGCCAGGGCCAGCGCGGCGCTGCCGCCGGCCTTGACGTCGAGCGCATGGCGCGGCGCCGGCGCGTGCTCGAAGTCGATCCAGACCGCGTAGCGATCCAGGCGCGTGTGGTTGAGCGCATGCAGCTCGAAGGGCGCATCCTCGCCGGCGAAGACGTCGGGCGCGCGGCCGGCGCGCAGGGTCAGGCCGGCCAGGTTGCGCCAGGTGGCCAGCATGTCGGCCACGGCGCAGCCGGCGGCCAGGAAGGTCAGGCCGTAGCCCAGGCCCAGGTTGTAGTTGATCGAGCCGACCAGCAGCACCAGCAGCAGCGCCCCGAAGCCCAGGCCGGCGCGGGTCGGCACGATATACACGCGGCGCTGGCCCAGCACCACGTCGCCGCGGTCGCGCGCGGTGACGGCGGCGCGCCACTTGTCGCGGCGGGCGCCGGCCCAGGCCTTGCCCTGGCGCGCCAGCCAGCCCTGCCTGGCGCCGCGCTTGCGCGGCGGGCCCAGCGCCGCGGCCATCAGACCGGCACCGATTTCTGCAGTTGCAGCACCAGGTCGCGGCTGGCGACGCCGGCGCCGTGCACCGATTTCAGGGGGCGCAGGCGGTGCGCGCACACCGGCACCAGCAGGGCCTGGATGTCTTCCGGGATCACGTGGTCGCGTCCCTCCATCGCGGCCCAGGCGCGCGCCGCCTGCAGCAGGGCCAGGGTGGCGCGCGGCGACAGGCCTTCGGCGAACAGTTTTCCCGAGCGCGAGGCCTGGGCCAGCGCCTGCAGGTAGTCGATCAGCGCGCCGGAGGCATGGATGCCGCGCAGCGCGTGGCGGGCGTCGATCAGCTGCTCCGGGCGCATCACGGGTTCCAGGGTCTTGAGCATGGCGCGCCGGTCCTCGCCCATCAGCAGGGCGCGTTCGGCGGCGGCGTCGGGATAGCCCAGCGACAGGCACATCAGGAAGCGGTCGAGCTGCGATTCCGGCAGCGGGAAGGTGCCCACCTGGTGCGCCGGGTTCTGGGTCGCGATGACGAAGAAGGGCGCCGGCAGCGGCCGGGTGACGCCGTCGGCCGTGACCTGGCATTCCTCCATCGCCTCGAGCAGGCCGGACTGGGTCTTGGGCGTGGCGCGGTTGATCTCGTCGGCCAGCAGCACCTGGCTGAAGATCGGGCCGGGATGGAACACGAAGCCATTCTTTTCGCGCTCGTAGACCGAGATGCCGGCGACGTCGGCCGGCAGCAGGTCGCTGGTGAACTGGACCCGGTTGAACTTCAGGCCGAGCGTGAGCGCCAGCGCGTGCGCCAGCGTGGTCTTGCCGACGCCGGGCACGTCGTCGATGAGGAGGTGGCCGCCGGCCAGCAGGCAGGTGAGGGCCATGCGCACCTGGTGGTCCTTGCCGACCACGACCTGGCCGACCTGGCGCGCGGCGGCGTGTAATTGCTTGAACATGAAGGCTTCCTGTAGGTTCTGCGATGCAATATGCGCAGGCATGGTGCGCATGGTAGATTAGCGCCATCGGCAATCTTAAATTCGCAGAGCATGCGTCTCCGACGATTCTATGCGAGAACGGCATGGCAGGGGCAATACGGATGAGCGCAGCGCGGATTCGACAATCATGAGTACAGCAATCTACAGCCACCCGGACTGCATCCTGCACGAGATGGGCGACTGGCACCCCGAATCGCCGGCGCGCCTGCGCGCGATCGAAGACCAACTGATCTCGGCGCGCCTGGACGGCCTGGTCGAACACATCGACGCGCCGCTGGCCGACGAAGCCGCGATCCTGCGCAACCATACCCGGGCCGCGCTCGACCTGGTGCGCGACAACCTGCCGTCCGCCGCCGGGCAATACTATCCGCTCGACGGCGACACCCTGCTGTGCAAGGACAGCTACCGCGCCGCCCTGCGCGCCGCCGGCGCCGCGGTGGCCGCGACCGACGCCGTGATTGCCGGCGGCATCGACAACGCCTTCTGCTCGGTGCGTCCGCCCGGCCACCACGCACGCCCGGGCGAGCCGATGGGCTTCTGCCTGTTCAACAACGTCGCGATCGCCGCGCGCCATGCGCTCGAGGCGCACGGACTGGAGCGGGTCGCCATCATCGACTTCGACGTCCACCACGGCAACGGCACCGCCGAATCCTTCCACGACGACCCGCGCGTGCTGATGGCCAGCTTCTTCCGCCACCCCTTCTATCCCTACTGCGCGCCGGAACCGGTCACGGCCACCAGCATCAACATCCCGGTGCCGGCCTACAGCGGCGCCGAGGTGGTGCGCAAGCTGGTCGAGGAACAATGGATGCCGGCGCTGCATGCGTTCCGGCCGCAGATGGTCTTCATCTCGGCCGGCTTCGACGCCCACAAGGAAGACGACATGGGCGGCATGGCGCTGGTCGAGGCCGACTACGTGTGGATGACCCACAAGGCCATGGAGATCGCCCGCGCCTACGCGCAGGGGCGCATCGTCAGCGTGCTCGAGGGCGGCTACGCGCTGTCGGCGCTGGGCCGCAGCGTGGTCGCGCACGTCAAGGCCCTGGCTGAACTGGACTGACTCGCGCGGATACGGAACTGTCGCGCGCCGGCGCCGTCCAACGCTACGGGACCAACGACAAGTAGCGGAGGGCATATGCGACTGCTGCGCGCAATCGTCGCGCTGTGCCTGCTCGTCTCGAGCGGGCTGGCATCGGCGACCAACTACACGCTGTGGATCAACGGCCGCACCGGCGGCGGCGTCATCGGCAACTACGACAGTTTCACCTATTGGGGGCCGGCCGCGACCCCGGCGGGCGTCAACAAGAAAGCCGTCAACTGGGACGGGCGCAGCAGCATCGCCTCGCAGAGCCCGCGCATCCGCGACGCCCTCGACTGTTTTTGCACCGGCGATAACTGGTGCTACATCGCCGCCGGATGAATATTTCTTCAATTCGAACAGCTTTCGTGGTGACGCGCCACGTAAGGGTGACCGTGTAGAGTTCCAGCCGGAGCGCGGAGCAAAGGGGCTGATCGCCAAGCGTGTTTCGGTCACAATGATCGCATGACGTAACGGATAGAGCAGACAAAAAACGGCCCACTCGCGAAGAGTGGGCCGTTTCCACTTGGAGTGCCGATTTAGCGGCATTGCTTAGCGCCAGCGGCGTACTAGTCGGCGGCCCCCTGGCTATATCGAATTCCTCGACACTATTGAACACAAGCCCCGCAGTCAGGTGGCGCGTGAAATGCTCGATTGAGTTGGTGGTGCTTTCGATGCCAACATGTTTGACAAGCGAGCGGCCAACGCAGCTTTGTTACGGATGGCTTCGAACAAATGGGGAAAGAAATAGACGTCAATACGGCCTTGGGAGCACGCTTACGTTTATTCTCAGGCTGAAGGATTATGTGAAACTAGAAAAATGGTGGGGCACTCACCTATTAAGACGACGTAATAAATTCAATAAATGCCCCAAGAATTGTCGGGAAACCTTGTGAAATCCGGAAGCTATTTTATGCTGCTAGCTAAGCTGGTCAGCCACTTCACGTTGTATTTAACATCATCTGCGTCAGCAACTTCATCCATTACGGTAAGGGTGAAGTATTTTTTCTCTGTTGCCCAAATTAATTGTGATACGACAGACCCAGTTGGGGATTTCAAGACTGAAAAACGTGCCGGCGTGTCCGCTACCTGCGTGTTCATTAATTCCCGGACCATCATGATGCCACCGCCGTCCCCGATATAATCCCATTCGTGGAGCATCACAATTACGCCGTCGTCACGCTTGAAAACCTTGGTTAAGCTACTCCACGGACCAGTTTTTGTGGGACCTTCGGGGTAAGCACCCTCAAACCTATATGTACCAAGTTCACTTCGGGATAAATCGGAAAGCTTGAACGTGAGATTTTTATTTATCTCGCGCATATCTTTCAGGTTTGCGTAGTAATTTTTCTTATAAAAAACGGCATCGTCCGAAATCTCACCATAACTCCGCGCTTTGCCGAGCGCGTTCGTTTGCATATCTTTCTGAACTAAATTCGCAACCGTCGGGGAAAGTTCCTTGATACTTATTAGCTTCACCTTCCCGACTTCCACTGCTGGCACCGGGCTGGTCGCCTGTTGGGCTTCATTATTGCTATTGGCCATTGCGTTGGCGGTAACTACGCAGGCTATTGTGCATACCGAAATAATCGATTTCAACATAAAAGTCACCTTTGAAAGAGAAGTAGTCTATCTTGGCAAATTTGCCGCTTTATCCGCCCCAGTTGGCTAGATTGCAATCTACGGCGGTGCTGTTTCCCAAGAAAGAAATGAATCCTGAGTCGCTTTTCCAGTGATGTCCGATGACCGAGCCGTACCAAAACTCAGACCCCAAATGGCCGGCGTAGGATCGCCACGTGAGTTCCCATCCATCAACGGTACCACCTCTCGTTGTATTAATAGTATGGAGGAGTACACCGTCTTTATAGTGCGAAGTCGCTGTCCATAGCAAAAATTTATTGAATCCCCAGTCTACGGAAATGCTTTCCTGTGCGCCCGCAGCAAGACAAGAGCGACTAACGATTCCCAAAGCACTAGCATTGGACGCTGCAGCTGAGAGAACTATTGCAGAGGCAAAAATGGAAAGCAATTTCGATTTTTTTTTAGTCTTCATTTTATTTCCTTTCAAGTGATTGCTGAGTTGAACAACTCTAAATTTGCAATTGATTTATCGGCTTTGTTGCGTAAATCGACCTCGGCCAGCGTAGAGCCGGGAGGTCTGGTAGCCTGAGCGGATGAAACCGGCTCCTCAGAAGTACCGCACCACGAACTGGAAAACATACAACGAAGCATTGAAGGCACGCGGCTCGCTGCTCATCTGGCTTGATCCGAATATGGCCTGGCATGGCCAGGCAAGCGGCAAGCGCGGGCGCAGCCAGATGTTCAGCGACCAGGCGATCCAGTTCTGCCTGAGCATCAAGTGCCTCTTCAATTTGCCGCTGCGCCAGGCGATGGGCATGACGCAAAGCCTGCTGCACTTGGCTGGGATTGACTGGCCGGTGCCGGACTACAGCACGGTGAGCCGACGGCAAAAGACACTGCAGGTGGCCATTGGGGCGGTACCGACGACGACGGGCCTGCATCTGCTGGTGGACAGCACCGGTATCAAGATGCTGGGCGAAGGCGAGTGGAAGACGAAGAAGCACGGCGCCGATTACCGCCGCCAATGGCGCAAGGTGCATCTCGGGATCGACGCGTCCACGCTCGAGATCCGGGCCATGGAGGTGACAGATAACAGTATCGGCGATGCGCCTGTCCTGCCAGCGCTGCTGGGCCAGATTCCTGTCGACGAACGCATTGCCAGCGTCAGTGGCGATGGTGCTTACGACACGAAGGACTGCCACGAAGCCATCGCCCTGCGCGCTGCCGATGCCATCATCCCAACCCGCAAGAACGCCAAGCCCTGGAAGACCAATCGCTGCGGTGCAGAGACACGCAACGACATCTTGTACGCAACGCGCAGGCTGGGACGAGCGATCTGGAAAAACTGGAGCGGCTACCACCGGCGCAGCCTTGTCGAAACCAAGATGCGCTGTTTCAAACTGCTGGGTGAACGCGTCATGGCACGAGACTTTGACCGTCAAGTCGCTGAGCTACAGGTGCGAGCGGCTGTGCTGAACCGCTTCACTCGGCTGGGCACCCCAATTACCGTCCCAGTGTTATAAAACGAGCTACAAAATGCGTCAGCTCGGCCTTCGCTCGATTTGTTCAACAAAGCCTGATTTATCCTAAAACAACATCAAGCTTTAAATTGGCCGCGATGTAATCCAATTAGCATGAGGAACTGCAACGGCAAGGTGTAACTATTCAAGTGTCGCTTTTCCTTACCACCATGCATTTGATTACTATCAAGTAACGAGTGCGTATCTGCTTTTTGCCTGTTTCGTAAGACCAAAAAAAAACCCGCTCAAATGAGCGGGCTCCCGTTCTGCTGTGTACAGGACCGGGTCACATTCCTGCGCTATCGCCAGTGCCTGACCAGCGGCGTCACTACCCATGCCAGCCCGTTGTGTGAGGTGGCCGTGGCGTGCACCACGCGGCAGGCGCCGCGCTTGACCATCTGCGAACCGTCCCGCTGGAAACCCAGGCGGACCAACTCGCCGACGTCAAAGCGACGCCGAAGCGTAGCGTAGATCTACGGCTCGCGCTTACGACACATTCGCCGCCCCCGCGGCCAGCAAAGCATCAGGAACGACGAAGATGCTCGAGATCGCGCCGGACACTGGAAAGCCGCCAAGCTCGCGCTCGTACGCCCTGTGAACAAGGCGATCGAGATACACAAGCTGGCCTCCTTCCGTCGGCTCCATACCGAGAACATTTGCAACGGCCGGCAGGCTGCTGCCCTTGCGTTTTACGACAACCACACCGTCACCGATGTGGATATTTGCATCTATGGTTTCACTTGTCATTGTCATGCTGCTTTCAAAATTTCACGCATTGCGCTTGGTGTCATGTTGTGGATTTTTGCGAGGTCGTCGACGAAGTTTTGCAGCACCGTGGACAGGTGCAGGAACTCTTCATCTTCAAGCTCTGGCGCCGCCCAGTCCAATCCAGCTTTCGCGGCATCGGCCTTGAACTTCACCATCTGATCCTGGTAGATATCGATGGAGCCGGGCAGATGGAAATAGACGACCGTGACCGGCTCTTTCCGCTCGACGCGCATCGGACGATGCATCGCCTGTCCTTCTGTTTTCGCGCTCCAGGACCTGTCGTAGAAAATGACTTCATCACACATCGGCAGGTTATAACCTGCCCGTGCTGAAGCTTTCGTACACAGAAGATGGTGTGCGTCACCGTTGATGAACTCTTCGTCCTTCGCCTTGACCCTCGCCTTGATGCTGATACCGCCGTGGAACTGGACTGTTTTGATCCCCCTCGCCTTCAGCTCTTTGTGCAAGAGCTTGACGGTGTCGGGCGATTCGCAGTACAGCAGACCTTTACGCCCCTCGCGGGACAAGTCGACCAGGTAGTCCAGCACCGCGCGTTGTTTCGACGTGAGGCCCGAGTAGGGACCCATGCCTTCAACACCACGTTGCGGGATATTCAGCGCCGCTTGCACAGCCTGAAGCTTGGCCAGCAGGATCGCGAGGTTGTTTTTCTTCTCGCTGTCTCGGGCATCACGATAGATCTGCGCGAAGTCGTCAGCGGCCTTGAGGTAGTACGCCAGATGCTCCGGGTCCCACGCGCACTCAATGGTCTTGAACTTCGCCGGCGGCAGCTGGATATACTTCGCCACCTCGGGTTCTTCGGTCAGTCGACGCTTCACGTGTGGCGCTAGCCACGCGCGGAACTTCTCGACGTTTGCGATTTTCGGAATCTCCCGTTTAGCGCCCTCTCGCAGGGCACAGCGCCGGCGACCTGCTGCTCGGCTACACCCTGGCCAACTACGGCGGCTCCGAGCGCCTGAAGAAGAACGCGGTGGCCGATGCCTCCGGCGCCTGCGGCAACCTGGACGGCGGCACCCAGGCCGGCTGGAACATCAAGTGGGTGCGCATCGGCGCCGGCTCGGGCGGCGGCTCCGAACTGGCCGACATCGGCTCCTGGGCCACGTCCGAAGCGCTGGTACAGGACCTGCGCACCCGCACCGCGCGCGCCATGTACAACCACAACCAGACCCAGGGCATCTGGTTCTACATGTACGCCGGCGCCAGGGGCACGCTGTATTCGGGCGTGCTGCCGGGCCAGGACGACGAAGTCCAGGCCTACCACAGCGCCGGCGGCGTCTCGGGCAATGCGGGCGCATCGTTCTGCAATCCGGGCGACTGGTTCTGCAACGACCTGACGCTGGGCAGCGGAGCGAACCAGGGCGGGCGGACCAAGTGGAGCTTCCACTACGTGGCCTACCGTGACGACGACGAACACTACCAGCACTACACCAGCGGCAACTGGGGCGGCATCGTGTCGGTGGTGCGCAATGCCATGGTGAGCAGTGCCTACTAGGCCGGCCCCGCGCCGGCGCCGGGCGGGGCTGGCGCTGGCCGCCGTCCTGTTCCTGCTTGGCCTGGCCTTGTGGGCGGCGCGCGAGCCCGATGCGCCGCCGGACGTCGCGCGCGCCGCGCGGGCACCCGCTCCCGGCGCCATGCCGTTTTTCGGCCCCGTGCCGGCCGACATGCCGGCGCCGCAGAACCGGCGCCAGCTTCTGGCGAACCTGCAACTGGCAGAGCGCACGTATTGCAGCTACCGCGCCGCCAGCCGCTATCCGCCCGGTTCGCGTCCGATGCTGGAAAACGCCGACCAGGACCGTCCCAACGATCCGGCGGTCTCGACGGACCCGATGCGCCTGGACGGCGACGCCAGCGACGACACGGTGCGCCTGCAGACCTCGCAGTCGCGCGTCTACCTGGGCGCCGGCGAATCGGCCGCGTTCACGCTGCGCGCCATCGACGCCGAGGGCCGCACGCTGCCGCTGGAGATCGACGGCGCCTTTGCCCAGGGCCTCGGGCAGGGCGGGCAAGCCAGCCGCACGGCGCTGCAATTCGCCGACGACGGCGGCGCGCCCGACGCGGCGGCGAACGACGGCACCTTTTCGGGGGCGCTCGATCCCGCGCGCGGCAGCCTGGCGCGCGTCGAGGGCACCATCCGCACCGAAGTAGGCTACCAGGTGAACGGCAAGCACGGCGTGCTGCAGTTCGACGTCATCCACACGCCGCAGCTGCCGGCGGTCTGGGCCGGCCCGGTGCGCGCGGCCGTGGAGCAGGGCTCGCTGAATTTCTACCTGCCGCTCGACGTGCGCCAGGGCGGCCGCTACCTCGTCAGCGGCCGCGCCGACGACGCGCGCGGCCAGTCGTTTGCGCTGCTGAGCTTCAACGAGGTCCTGAAGCCGGGCCCGAACGAGGTCAAGCTGGTCGCCTTCGGCAAGCTGGTGCGCGACGGGCAGCCGGCCTTGCCCCTGAGCCTGCGCGATGTCGAAGGCTATCTGCTCAAGGACGCCGGCGACCCCGACCGCGCCCTGCTGCCGCGCCTGGAAGGCAAGGTCGCCACCAGCACGGCGCAGGACGCCGCCGGCTTTTCGAACGCCGAATGGCAGAGCGAGCAGAAGTCGCGCTACCTGGCCGAATTCGCCAGGGACCTGGCCG
>Ga0265780_10007643_pt1 | contig 13239 bp, 14 predicted proteins | sample P1T30metagenome_FD_192432 | JGI IMG/M metagenome (GOLD analysis project Ga0265780, IMG submission 192432) | Plant litter microbial communities from East Loma Ridge, Irvine, California - P1 T30 | ecosystem: Environmental > Terrestrial > Plant litter > Unclassified | place: USA: California...
CGGCCGCGTTGCGGTTCACCTTGACGTGCTTGACCAGGCCGAGGTCGAGGCCGACGGCAGTGTTACGTTTGAAATCCAGGGGCTGGGTCATAGCAGTGCGGTTCCGTTCGAAAGTGGTTTGACGCCAAGGTGCTTGGCGAGGGTGGCGCCGATGTCGGAGAAGGTCGACGCGGTCGGCAGTTCCTGTGCGGCGACCTTGGGGCCGAAGAAGATCATCGGGATGTGCTCGCGCGTGTGGTACGAACCGGCGGCGGTAGGATCACAGCCATGGTCGGCGGTGATCACGACCAGGTCGCCGTCCTTCAGCTTGGCCATGAATTCCGGCAGGCGCGCGTCCAGCTCGTGCAGGGCATTGGCATAGCCGGCGACGTCGCGGCGGTGGCCGAAGTGCATGTCGAAGTCGACGAAGTTGACAAAAGTAAGCGATTTTTCCGGCGCGGTGTCGGCCACCTCGACCAGGCGGTCGAACAGGGCCATGTTGTCCGGCCCCTTGATCAGCTGGGTCACACCCTGGCCCGCGAAGATGTCGCTGATTTTACCGAGGGCGATGACTTCGCCGCCCGCGTCCTTGACATGGTCGAGCAGGGTCGGGCTGGTGGGCGGCACCGCGTAATCGTGGCGGTTGGCGGTGCGCTTGTACTTGCCGTTCTCGCCCAGGAAGGGACGCGCGATCACGCGACCGATGTTGTAGGGCTTGACCAGCTCGTAGGCCGCCTCGCAGACCTCATACAGGCGCTCGAGGCCGAAGTGCTCTTCGTGCGCGGCGATCTGCAGCACCGAGTCGGCCGAGGTGTAGAGGATTGGCTTGCCGGTCGCGACGTGCTCGTCGCCCAGCTGGTCGATGATGGTGGTGCCCGACGCGTGGCAGTTGCCCAGCCAGCCCGGCACCTTGGTGAGCTCTTGCAGCTTGTCGGTCAGCTCTTTCGGGAAGGACGGCACGGTCTTCGGGAAGTAGCCCCAGTCGAACAGCACCGGCACGCCGGCGATCTCCCAGTGGCCGCTCTGCGTGTCCTTGCCGGTCGACTGCTCGCGCGCGACGCCCCAGGCGCCCGCGAAGCCGTCGCGCTGGCTGAAGCCCGGCGCCCATTCGCCGCTGGCCTTGTGCGCGGCCGCGGCAAGGCCCAGGCGCTCGAGGTTGGGCAGCGCCATCGGCTTGCCCTCTTTCGCGGCCCATTGTGCAATGTGGCCGAAGGTGTTGGCCCCTAGATCGCCGTACTTGTCGGCGTCGGGCAAGGCGCCCAGGCCGAACGAATCAAGCAGGAGGATGAATGCGCGTGACATGGAATCGCTCGCTATGTGTGTTTAGTTTGCTTCGCTGCGCGGGATTGCACCCAGGCGCTCGATGAAGGAATGGATCAGGGTGACCAGGTCCTTGGCCGCGATCGCGGCGTACTTCAGGGTCTGCTCGTGCGACAGCGGGAACGGGGTCAAGCCCTCGGCCAGGTTGGTGATGGCCGAGATGCCGGCGACCTTCAGGCCGCAGTGGCGCGCCGAGATCACTTCCGGCACCACCGACATGCCGACCACGTCGGCGCCGAGCGCCTTGAACGCGCGGATTTCGGCGGCGGTCTCGAAGTTCGGGCCCGGGCAGGCCAGGTAGACGCCTTCGTGCAGGGTAATGTTCTTGCTGGCTGCGGTTTCCTTGATCAGGGCGCGCAGCTCGGCATCGTAGGCGTTGGCCATGCTGAAGAAGCGCGGGCCGAAGCGCTCGTCGTTCGGGCCGGCCATCGGGCTGCCCGGCAGCAGGTTGATGTGGTCGTTCAGGACCACGACGCTGCCCGCATCCACTTCCGGACGCAGCGAGCCGGCGGCATTCGTCACCAGCAGCATGTCGCAGCCGATCAGCTTGAAGGTGCGCACGGCCGAGGTCATGACGTTGGCGCCGTAGCCTTCGTAGAAGTGGCCGCGGCCCTTCATGCACACGACCGGCACGCCTGCCAAGGTGCCCAGCACCAGCTCGCCCGCGTGGCCATGCACGGTGCTGATCGGGAAGCCCGGCAGGTCGGCGTAGCTGATCGACACGGCATCCGTCATCTGCTCGGCCAGCACGCCCAGACCCGAACCCAGGATCAGGGCGGCGCGCGGCGCGAAGCCCGGTTTGCGGGCCTTGATGACTTCTGCTGCTTCAAATGGGGTATTGCTGAACATGGTCGTCCTTGTGTGCGGAATCGGGAGATGGTGTGAAGTGGCTGGCACCGAAGTTGCTACAGAAGAATAAGCAAGGGCACATATCAGCCGGAATATTATAACTATGCATGACGCGCAATATGTATGGCAAATACCATTTTTCTTGTCGATTTATTGGTTTAAAAAATAAATCAAACGGTGTATTGTTGACATGCAGATACAGCAAGCTGAAAGCATTTGACACTTGCAAAACATTTATCTAGCATCGACGAACATTTGTTTATCGGAAAGTCTGGCCACCGTGAGCGAGCTGCCCAAGAAAGAACAGTTGTACGAGCTGATCCGCGCGAATCCCTTCATTTCGCAACAGGACCTCGCCACCCAGCTGGGGCTGTCGCGCTCGGCCGTGGCCAACTACATCGCCACCCTGGTGCGCGAGCGCCGCATCCTGGGGCGTGCCTACGTGCTGCCGGACCAGCGCCCGATCCTGTGCATCGGCGCGGCCAACCTGGACCGCAAGCTGCGCACCCTGGGCAAGCTGGTGCTGGGCACCTCGAACCCGGCCAGCCAGGACGAATCCTTCGGCGGCGTGGCCCGCAACATCGCCGAGAACCTGGCGCGCCTGGGCGCCCCGACGGCCCTGATCACGGCGGTCGGCAACGACGCCTCGGGCCGCGCCCTGCTCGCCCATGCCGAGGATGCCGGCATCGACACCCGTGGCGTCCTGCGCCTGGACGGCGTGGCGAGCGGCACCTATACGGCGGTGCTCGACCAGGACGGCGAGATGGTGGTGGCGCTGGCCGACATGGCCCTCAACGATCGCCTGACCCGCGACTTCCTCGCCACCCGCCAGCAGCAGCGCGCCAGCGCGGCCCTGGTGGTGGCCGACCTGAACCTGCCGCACGATACGGTCGCCGCCCTGCTCGACGACGCCGTGCGCGACGCCGTCCCGCTGGTGCTGGTGGCGGTGTCGGAACCGAAAATGGCCCGCCTGCCGAACAACCTGCTCGGCCTGCGCCTGCTGATCCTCAACGAAGGCGAACTGGCGGTGCGCGTCGGCCGCAGCTTGGCGAGCGACGCCGCCATCGGCGCGGCCTGCGCCGAAGTGCAGCGCCAGGGCGCGCAGGACGTCATCGTCACGCGCGGCGCGCGCGGCGTGCTGTATACCACCCCGCAGGGCGTGATGCGCCTGGATGCGCCGGCCGTCGACGTGGTCGACGTCACCGGCGCCGGCGACGCGTTTGCCGCCGCGGTCTGCCTGTCGCTGCACAGCGGCGGCGAGAGCGGCGACCTGGGCCTGGCCTGCCGCCGCGGCCTGCAGCTCTCCGCCCTGACCATCGAGTGCGAGCAGACCGTCTGCCCGACGCTCGAACCCGGCCACCTGGACCTGCCGTCCGCTGGCCCCATCAACGAACCTTTACTCAACTGACCATGCAATCCTTCCTCCTGTTCTCGCCCGAAGTGGCGGCCGCGCGCGCTGCCGGCAAACCGGTCGTGGCGCTCGAATCGACCATCATCTCGCACGGCATGCCCTATCCGCAGAACGTGCAGACCGCGCGCGAAGTGGAGAGCATCATCCGCGACGCCGGCGCCGTGCCGGCCACCATCGCCATCATCGACGGCAAGATCTGCATCGGTTTGTCGGAAGATCAGCTCGAGCTGCTGGGCTCCTCGCCTGACGCGATGAAAGTCAGCCGGCGCGACCTGGCCTACGTGCTCTCGACCGGCAAGCTGGGCGCCACCACCGTGGCCGCGACCATGATCTGCGCCCAGCTGGCCGGCATCGAAGTCTTCGTCACCGGCGGCATCGGCGGCGTGCACCGCGGCGCCGAGACCAGCTTCGACATCTCGGCCGACCTGCAGGAACTCGCGCACACCAGCGTGGCCGTGGTCTGCGCCGGCGTGAAGTCCATCCTCGACATCGGCCTGACCCTGGAATACCTGGAAACCCACGGCGTGCCGGTGCTGAGCGTCGGCCAGCCGGGCTTTCCCGCCTTCTTCACGCGCGACAGCGGCTTCAAGGCCGACTTCCAGCTCGACACCCCGCAAGAGCAGGCAGCGTTCATCCGCACCAAGTGGCAGCTCGGCCTGGCCGGCGGCGTGGTCGTCAGCAATCCGGTGCCGGCGGAGTCGGCCATGCCGCCTGATGAAATCGACACCATCATCCGGCAGGCGCTCCTCGAGGCCGACCAGCAGGGCGTAAAGGGCAAGGCCGTGACGCCCTTCCTGCTGGCGCGGATCAAGGAGCTGACGGGCGGCCGCAGCCTGGCCACCAACATCGCGCTGGTCAAGCACAACGCCCTGGTCGGCGCGCGCCTCGCCGTCGCGCTGAACGCCTGAATCCCGACGCGCCATGTCGATCGACCTGAAACAGCTGCGCTACTTCCTGGCGGTGGCCGAAGAAAAAAGCTTCTCGCGCGCGGCCGAGCGCCTGCACATCTCGCAGCCGCCGCTGAGCCAGCAGATCATGAAGCTGGAAAGCGAGCTCGGGGTGCGCCTGTTCACCCGCACCACGCGCAGCTTCGAGCTGACGGTGGCCGGCAAGGCCCTCATGACGGAAGCGGCCGAACTGCTGGCCAAGATGCGCATGACGATCGACACCATCCGCCAGATCGACCGCGGCGAAGTGGGCCGCCTGCGGGTGGGCATCGTCGGCTCGGCCATGTGGGGGCCGATTCCGTCGCTACTCGAACAGTTCCAGAGCCAGTACCCGCGCGTGACCTGGACCATCCACGAACTCGGGCCGAACGACCAGTGGGAAGCGCTGCGCGCCCGCCAGATCGACGTCGGCTTCTGGCGCGAGCCGCGCATCGAGCAGGACGTGCTGAAGCAGGCCGGCCTGCGCCAGGACCTGTGCTTCCAGGAGAACGTGTGCGTGGCGATCAGCGAGAAGCATCCGCTGGCCCGCCAGGATGCGATCGAGCTGATCGACATCGCGGATGAGCCCATGCTGACCCTGCACCTGGACCAGTCGGCCGAGCCGCGCTACCTGATCCAGTGCTGCGTGAACGCGGGCTTCCAGCCGACGATTTTCCAGGAGGCGGCCGAGCCGCAGACCCTGCTGGCCATGGTCGGCGCCGGGCTGGGCGTGGCGCTGCTGCCGCAGACCACCAGCCGGATCGGCTGGCCGGGGGTGCGCTTCCTGCCGATCAGGACCAATCCGCCATCGGCCAATCTCTACATTGCCACACCGGTCGAAGGCGATGCGCCGGTGGTGCGGGCCTTCCTGAACATCCTGTTTCCGGAGCAATCGCCCCAGGACGTCTGAGCGCGATCAAGGTCGCGAACTGGTCGGAAACGGCCACGCAACGGATTGCGAGAGGGTCACCTTGCTGGACGATGGCGTCTTCGGCGCGACCTGATCGACCGATGATTCGGTCTGCGACAGCAGTTCGGCAGCGCACTTCAGGAGGATCTTTTCACTCGGCAGCCTGACCTTCTTGCGCTGCCCGACGACGCTCGTGACCAGAGGACGCAGTAGCCAGCGCGCGTACTGCTCCGGGTCGACCGACGCGAACATCTCGCGCAGCTGTTCCGCCAGGTCCCATTTTTCATGCAGTTGCACCAATACCCGGTCTGCCTCGGCCTGCGTCAGGAGCTGGTCCTGCACTTCCTCGACGAAGACTTCTTCGAGCGTGCGCATCATTTCGACCGCGTCATCCTCGATCAGCCAGTCCGTCACGTAGTGCGAAGCAGTGCTGGCGCTGGTACTCCCGACCAGCCCTCCCAGTATGCCGCCGACCAGCGCGCCAACGGGAGGCCCGCCCGGCATCCAGCCCAGGTACTTCCACCCTTTCGCCGCTCCTGCCAGCGTTCCGCTCGTGCCGCCGGCGACGCCCGCTGCGGTATTGGTGACGTTCTTGAGCAGCTGGGCCATCGAGATGCGCCCGGCAAAGACATGGCGCAGGTCGTTGGCAGACAGGACCAGGGTGGTTGCGGAGGCAGCGAGGGCATTCCCGGTAAGGCTCCTGGCCAGGTAGCCCTCGGCCGCCTTGCCGGTCAAGCGACGCGCACCCTGCTCGAGCACTTGGGAGCGTAGAGCACGTTCGCCAAGGTTGAGCGTGTTCGCGATCGTCAGCGTTGCTTTCTTCCCCAATTGCTTCACCAGCCATTGGCTGCCTTCCCGCACCACAGCCTCGGCACCGCTTTTGGACAACTGCGCCGTCGCGACGGACGACAGCCACGTCACACCCCCAACCTGCAATCCGGCGACGCAGGCTTCACGCGCCGCCGAGGCCTTGTCCGCTCCGTTCCAGATCGCGCCGGCATAAGCAAGGGCAACCGAAAGACTCCCTGCCATCCCGGCCGCCATCGCCCCGTTCGCAGCATCGAAGGTGACGCTGTCGATGTTACCCGCCTGAACGATCCGATGCGCCGTTTCGCCGTCAATGTTGCCTGAAATGACGATATTCTTCGCCATCCGCAGTGCAGTTGCCCGGGACCGTTCGCCCGTCTGCAGCTTCTTAGCCATCAGTTTGACGGCTTCTTCGAACTGATCTTTCGGGACTTCGATTTTCATCGGCCTGCCGCCATGCGTGTAGATCAGCTTGCCCGAACGGGTAAAACAGGCATTCACGGTATCCCGCGCGGTGGCGCAGTACTTGGACTGGATGTGCAGGCCATCGACGATGCGGTCGGCGCCGGCCTTGGCATTGTCGGTGCCGACGATCCTGGCACGCTTTCCTTTCGCTACATCGACGAGATGGTTCGCACGCTCCGCCGCGAAGCCGTGCCCCTGCCTCGCGCGCAACAGCGCATTGTCCGCATGTGCAGTGGCGGCCCGCGCCGTACCGACAGCGTGTCGGTTGGCGGAGGTCTTATCGGATTTTTTAGTAGGCATTCTGCAATATCGCGAGAGGGAGGACGGCGTGCGGAAACGCCGTGATCCGCGACGGAAGTCAAGTATTGATGACCTATTCTACATCAATGTTTCTTCATAGAAACATGCGAGATAAAATATACTCGATTCGTTGCGATGAGGGAGTGACTCCGCGTCGACACACGCCGGAGGAATGTCGATGAAGCCCGGGAAGCGTGCCTACTGCCGCTTGATCTCCACCGCCACCGTGCTGAGCGAAGCAATCTGGTGCCGCCGGTCCGTCGGCCGGGTCAGCACCCGCATGGTGATTTCCATCGGTACGCCTATTTTCGCCAACTCGGTCGCGGCGCGCGGACGCCCTTCGCTGGCCGCCTCGTGGATGGCGGCGTCGATGAGTAAGGCGGTCTTGTAGTCAGTTCGTCGGTCCATTGATTCATCCTAACATCCCTCCTGCACGCGCTCCAAAGGCTGTCGCTTTTTGGCAAAACTGATGGGTTGCGCAATTTCCATTAATTTTCTTCCGGTCACGGAAAATCCTTATTCAGCGTTAATTCGCGCACCGTTCTCGGGTGCGTCATGGTGCAAACTCTTGTCAAAAGATGAACAACAACCCGAACACCCTTTACAAGGAGCACACCATGAAAACCACCACCATCTCCGCCCTGATGCTCGCCGTCGCCATGATGGCCACCGGTTGCAAGAAGGCCGACGACAACCCGAACATGGGCCCGGCACAGGCAGCCGGCGCCGCCGTCGACGCCACCGCCGCCAATGCCGCCCAGGAAACCAAGGAAGCCGCACAGAAGGTCGAGAATGCGACCGAAAACGCCGCCGCACGCGTGGACGCCGCTGCCGACCGCGCCGGCGAGAACGTCGAGCAGGCTGCCGACAAGGCCAACCAGAACCTGAAGGAAGCCGGCGCCGAAGTGAAGCAGGAAACCAAGGAAGCTGCCGCCAACGTCAAGGAAGCATCGGACAAGGTGGGCGACAAGACCGGCGCCGCCCTGGAGCGCGCCGGCGAGAAGCTGCAGGAAAAGCGCTGATTCCGGCGTGACAGCCTGACCGGGGCGCCAGCCCCGTGCTCGTGGCGCACCCCGGCGGGCGGCTCAGTGGGTCGCGCCGCCGGCGTGCGCCACGTCGCGTTCGACGTTCAGCGCCGTCTCCACGGCGATGCGAATGCCGGCCACGATGTCTTCGAGCGGCATCGAAGGCGGGTTATCCGGCCGCGCCAACGCCTGCTCCGGCAGGAAAGGCACATGGATGAAGCCGGCCTTCACCGGCTTGCCCGCCGTGTGATGCATCAGTCCATAAAACACATGGTTGCAGACAAACGTGCCCGCCGTCTGCGACACCCCCGCCACCAATCCCCGTTCGCGCATCGCCGCCACCATCGCCTTGATCGGCAGCGTGCTGAAGTAGGCCGCCGGGCCGTCCGCACGGATCGTGCGGTCGATCGGCTGCTGCCCGGCGTTGTCGAGGATGGACGCATCGTCGACGTTGATCGCCACGCGCTCCACCGAGATGTCAGGCCGCCCGCCGGCCTGGCCGACGGCGATCACGATGCCAGGTGCCAGCGCGTCCACCATCGCGCACAGCGCATCGATCGCCGCGTCGAACACGCAAGGCAGCTGCCGCACCTCGACGCGAAAGCCCTCCCCTCGCCAGCCCTCGAGCGCGCGCACGGCCTCCCAGGCCGGGTTGATGTGCGCCTTGTTGAAGGGCTCGAAGCCGGTGAGCAGGACGGTTTTCATCATTAGTTCATCAGGAAGTAGAGCAGGAAGATATTCGCCACCAGCAGCGGCAGCGCGGTCGGAATCTGGGCCCGGATCACGGCGTTCTTGTCCGGCAGGTCGAGCAGCGCCGCCGGCACGATGTTGAAGTTGGCCGCCATCGGCGTCATCAATGTACCGCAATACGCGCTGAACATGCCGATCGCCGCCATCACGGCCGGGTTGGCGCCGTAGCTGCCCACCAGCACCGGAATGCCGACCCCGCCCGCCATCACCGGGAAGGCCGCGAAACCGTTGCCCATCACGATGGTGAACAGCGCCATGCCGATGCAGAACACCGCCACCGCGACGAAGCGCGAATCCATGCCGATATACGAGGTCGTCACGTGGGCCACGGCCTTGCCGACACCGGCTTCCGTGAACAGCAGGCCGAGCACGGCCAGCATGTGCGGCAGCACCACGGCCCAGCTCATCGCATCGACCAGGCGGCGCGCCTCGCGCACGCCCTGCAGCGGCGTCGAGCGCGTCAGCCAGCAGGCCGCGCCCAGTGCTACCAGCGCGGCCACGCCCAGGCTGACCAGGGTCAGGTGTTTGGGGTCGAGCAGCGGCAGCTCGCCCACGTGCATGTCCTTGAACAGGGTGGCGCCCAGCATCGTCACCAGTGGCAGCAGCAGGGCCGGAATGAACAGGCGGTTGCCGAGCTGTTCGCTGCTGGCGCGGCGCTCTTCGTCCGGGCGGACCTTGGCCTTGCCGGCGGCGACCCCCTTGAAGCCGGCCACCAGGGCCATCAGGAGCATCAAGACCCCCACCAGCGCGGGCGGCAGGCGCTCGCCGGCCAGGTAGAGCAGCGCGTACAGGCCCCAGAACAGCGCGGTGCTGAAGCGGCGCGGATTGCTGCGGTCGACCAGGTTCATGCCGGCCACCGCCACGAACAGCAGGCCGACCAGCAGGTAGAAGTGCTCCAGGGTGATCATCGCTTCTCCAGCTCGCGGCGGATGCGCGCGTCCAGCCGCGTCAGGTTCCAGGCGTGGATGACGAAGGCGGTGATCGCGGTCGGGATGCCACACAGCGCCATGTGCAGCGGGTTCACGGCGATGCCCTCGGCCTGCAGGATGGTTTGCATCAGGACGATGGCGCCAAAGGCCACGAAGATGTCTTCGCCGAAGAACAGGCCGACGTTGTCGGTGGCGGCGGCCATGGCGCGGATGCGGTGGCGCAGGGACTCGGGCAGGCTGCCGTATTGTGCTTCGGTCGCGGCTTCGGCCATCGGCGCCACCAGCGGGCGCACCATGGTCGGGTGGCCGCCCAGGCTGGTCAGGCCGGCGGCGGCCGAGGTCTCGCGCGCGAACAGGTAGACGATCAGGAGGCGCCCGGCGGTGGCCGACTTGACCTTCGCGATCGCGGCCTGGGCCCGCTCGCGCAGGCCGAAGCGCTCCAGCAGGCCGATCGCCGCCAGCGGCAGCAGCAGGATCAGCGGCAGGTTGCGGGTCTTCACAAAGGCGGCGCCGAGGCTCGCCAGGATGGCCTCGACCGGCATCGCGGCGGCGAAGCCGGTGACGCCGCAGGCGGCGACCACCACCAGCACGGGGTGGACGCGCAGCAGGAACCCGGCGACGATGACCGCGACGCCGAGCAGCGGCCACAGGTTGACGGCAGATTGCATGGACTCTCCGGCTCAGTTGAAAGCCGGGCAATCTTACCGCATGTCCGCTGTAAGTTTGCTACTGGAAAGATCAGCCCGGACGGACCGGGTTGAAGGCATCGTCGCCGACCACGGTGTTCCACTGGCGCACATGGAAGGCGCGCACCAGGCCATGGGTGACGTAGGGGTCTTTCGCAGCGAACATCTGCACCGGCTCCGGCGACTCGCAGCTGAACATCAGCACGGCGTGGTCGGCCGGCTCGGCCAGGGCGCCGGCGATCACCAGCTCGCCGCGCTGCTGCGCTTCCCAGGCCAGCTTGAGGTGCGCGTCGCGGAATTCGCCGCGGCGTTCGAGGTAGTCGGGGGCGAGGTCATACATGAGCAGGTAGTGCACGGGGTCTCCAGGTCGAGGCGGCGGATGCCGGAACTGCCGATCTTACTTGATCGTCATGAAAAATGCCGCGGCATGATTTCACCTCCACCCTCAGCACCGTCATTCCGGCGTAGGCCGGAATCCAATTTTGCGTGCGTAGTGACTGCGATCGCATCCTGCGGCACGCAACGAACTTGGGTTCCGGCCTTCGCCGGAACGACGGTTTCAAGGCTAACGGTGAACGGAAGCATTAACGACACGCGTCGAACGAAGAGCTGCAACCGTCGCATCCCAACCGTGCGTTCCCCTCCCCCACCCTATGCCACACTGATCCCGACAGCAACCAACGCCAGGAGTACGCCATGAACAAGATCACCATCGCCGGCCAACCTCTGCATTCGGTCCTGAGCGCCGCGCCGGCCATCCTCATTCCTTTCGGATTCATCCTCGACGCCATGCACAGCGCCACCGGCGATGAAGACTATGCCAAGGCCTCCTACCTGAGCGTGGGCGCGGGCATCGTCGGCGGGCTGGCGGCCAGTGCGGCGGGGGTGGCGGACTACGTGGCCGACAAGTCGCAGGGCGCCGAAGCCAAGCGCGAAGGCCAGCTGCACGCCGCCCTCACCGGCGCGGCCCTGCTGGTGGGCGCGGCCAACCTGGTGCTGCGGCGCCAGGGCAGCCATGCGCGCGGCGGGTCGCTGGCGCTGACGGCGCTGTCGGCGGCCGGGGTGCTGGCCTCGGAATACCTGGGCCGGCGCATGGGCGGGAATGGTGGTGAACATGCCGAAGCGGGCGTCCATACCGACGACGACAAGACCCGCATCGACCACACCGCCACCGACGTCGAACAGTACGTCGCCGCCGGCCCCTCCAACCGGCACGCGCCGGAGTGAACAGCGGGGGCCGCATGGTCCCCTTGCCATTGCTGTTGTAATAACCCCACTGTTCCGCTGCTCAGCCGTATCGCTTTCCGCTTAGCGAAGTGCCGCACAGAACAAATTTCTGCGGCAGGCGTAGACTGGCAGCATGGACACTTCAAAGAAAATGGCAGCGGGGATTACGGGTTTCGCCAGCTTTCTCTGGTTGACCCTGACGGCCGCGGTGGCGGCCAACCAGCGCCGCCTCGTGTTCAATCCCTGCATCACCCCGGAAGTCGAAAGCCCGCGCAGCAGCGGGCACCGCACCCGTCCGGTCGTCCTGCGCGCCAAGGACGGCACCCGCCTCTCCGGCTGGCTGCTGACGCCCCTGGTGCCGGGGCCGCGCCCCGCGGTAATGTACTTCGGCGGCCGCTCCGAAGAAGTGTCCTGGGTCGCGCGCGACGCCGGCAAGCTGTTTCCCGGCATGACCGTGCTGGCCATGAACTACCGCGGCTACGGCCAATCCCACGGCGTGCCGGAAGAAATCAACATGATCGAAGACGGCTGCACCCTGTTCGACTGGCTCGCCGCCCTCGGCCAGGTCGACGCGGCGCGCATTGCCGTGGTCGGACGCAGCCTGGGCTCGGGCGTGGCGGTGCAGGTGGCGAAGGAACGCCCGGTGCATTCGGTGGTCCTGATCACCCCCTACGATTCCATCCTGGCGATCGCCAAGCGGCGCTTCCGCGTGATGCCGATCGAGTACATGCTGCGCCACCGCTTCGAGTCGATCAAGTACGCACCTTCGCTCAAGGCCCCCACCTACGTGCTGCGCGCCAGCGAAGACGACGTGGTGCCGCATTCGCACACCGACCAGCTGGTCCAGAAGCTGGCCACCCTGGTCGGCGACGACACGGTGCCGAACTCGGACCACATGAACATTCCCTACCTGGAAGCGACCCAGGCCCTGATCGCCAGCTTCCTCACCCGCCAGTTCGCCAAGCCGGCGGCCCCGCCGCAACTGCCGGCCGCCGACGCGCCGCCGATCCAGGCCGAAGTCGGCAAGGAAGTCGGTCCCAAGCTGGACCTCGATGCCGTCATCGCCCTGCCCGCAAGCGCGCCCGCCGACGACACGATGAGCGCCATTGCAAAATAATTGCTGAAAATTGTCTGCAGTTATATTTCCTTGGAATAAATTGCCAAGTAAAATCGTATTTGTCATCAAACTGTCGCTTGATGCATATTTGACAGGCTGAGCTGCGTACACCCAGATATCGTGAATGCGCGGCGTCGCGGCGGAGTTCGCCTCCAGGCCTGTTGCATCGAAGCTACATCCAGCAAGGCCAGTCGAGAGAATCAGCACCGCGATACAAATCGTAACCCTATGGCCGCCGTCCGGCTGACACAATGCGCATCGCATTGGCCGGCGCATTGTTCGTTTCATCGGCGCCGTTGGCGATGCAGCTTGCGCAGCCCGTTCCAAGCCCACGGTTGGGCCGGGTACAATACCGAAATTCCAGGAGCCTCATTCATGAAATTCAAGCAACTCACCATGACCATTGCGGCGCTGTGCGTCGCCGGCAGCGCGGCCGCGGCCGAACCGAAGCTGGGCATGGTCTACGATGCGGGCGGCAAGTTCGACAAATCGTTCAACCAGTCGGCCTTCGAAGGCCTGCAGCGCTTCAGCAAGGAAA
>Ga0265780_10007644_pt1 | contig 13239 bp, 15 predicted proteins | sample P1T30metagenome_FD_192432 | JGI IMG/M metagenome (GOLD analysis project Ga0265780, IMG submission 192432) | Plant litter microbial communities from East Loma Ridge, Irvine, California - P1 T30 | ecosystem: Environmental > Terrestrial > Plant litter > Unclassified | place: USA: California...
TTTATAGTAAAGGTATACCCGGCAGGTAGAGTACGTCATGTTTCTGCCATTTTAGGATTAGTGAGTTGTTGATTGGTTGAGTAGTTGATTAGTTAAGAAATTATTCGGTCGGTATTAGCCGTTGTATTGCTCATCGGTTACATGTTCCATCCAATCCACCGGCGATCCGTTAAGTTTTTCCTGTATCGCAATGTGGCTCAATGCTGTAGTATCGGTAGCACCATGCCAGTGCTTTTCTCCCGGAAAGAAGTACACCACATCACCCTGCCTTATTTCTTGTTTGGCTTCGCCTTCGCGTTGTACCCAGCCAAAACCGGCGGTAACAATTAACGTTTGGCCAAAAGGATGAGTATGCCATGCGGTACGTGCACCCGGTTCAAAAGTAACCAAAGCCATAGCTACCCGCGAGGGTTCGGGCGGGCTCATCAAAGGATCGATGCGTACCAAACCTGTAAAATATTCTGCCGGGCCTTTGCCCGAGGGTTGCGAACCGCTGCGTTTGATTTCCATAGTTGTAATTAGCTATATAAATGGTTAGATATGCTTATTATCACTTTAACCTTGCTTTTTGGCTTGATGTTTTAGAAGAAATTAGATAAATGGCTACTCTTATTTTGCCAGTTATTTGAACAAATTGAAGTGGCTTAACTTGGCTTAATCAACCAATCAACCAATCAACCAATCAACCAATCAACCAATCAACCAATCAACCAATCAACCAATCAACCAATCAACCAATCAGGGCGTTGCCTTCGGCCCGGGCTATCCGCTGCAAGTCCTCGTTTCGCTACGCTGCACTGTGGGCTTTACGCTTCTATCCCTAACGCAAACGCGTGTGTTTGATTATGAAGCAGTAGCGTTAGGGATAGGAGCGGATACCGGCCCTGTGGCTAAGGGCCATTGTCCTTAAGTTAAGCATCTGAATATGCGCCGTAGGTGCTACCTGTTTGTAGCCAATTGCACAAAGAGGTCATTTGCGCCGTAGGTGCTATCCTCGTCTACAGTTGATTAAGGGTAACCTCTACGAGGTATATAAGAATGCCTGTTGTTGTTTGCTACAAACAGGTAGCTCCTATGGAGCATATTCAGATGCTTAACTTAAAGATATTGGGCTAAGCCCTTGCAGTATGAGCGGATAGCCCGGGCCGAAGGCAACGCCCGAATTTTATGAACCTACTATCCCAAAGTTGCTGTGATATATTTTATAAAATTAGGTTTATTTAATTATTAAAGCACTTACATAGCATTACAATAGCGATACTACTGCCTTATCTACTTTAAAATAAAGCCTTGTGTATACGTTAATTACCTCTCTTAAACTGTGGAAAAATAATTAAACCAACTATTTACAGGTATATAAATATTTACTATATTTGCACCTCTTTTGAAAGGAAAGTACACAGTAACATGAAAAAAGACCTGCATCCATCAAACTATAGATTAGTTGTATTTAAAGATATGTCTAACGAATATTCTTTCATCACTAAATCTTGCATTGATACCCGTGAAACCGTTAAGTGGGAAGACGGCAATGAATATCCATTAGTGAAGTTAGAGATTTCACACACCTCGCATCCATTCTATACCGGTAAAATGAAACTGGTTGATACTGCAGGTCGTATCGATAAATTCCGTACCCGTTACAGCAAAAAGTAATCGAGTTAAACAAATATTTGAAAGTCTCCCGATACACGGGAGACTTTTTTTATTTTTGACCCATGGCTATCATACTGTTCGACGATAATGCGCATTATACCTTACTGCCTTTAACCTACACCCGCCCGGTAGCCAACCTGCGCATAGGTATACTTACCATTGCCGAAAAATGGGCCAAACACCTTCAATCAAATTTCTCTTATTATACACAGCCTTACTTGCAGGGGAAATTTCCTATGCAATTATCGGCCGATAATTTATTTATTAATGGCGCCTATTGCCCTGATGAATATTTACTGGAAGCTATCGATAAGCTACCCGCCGGCGAGGGTTTGTACCACAGGAGGCAGTTAGTTGCCGTAAAGTTAACCGAGAGCGATGCACATAGATTTGATCCAGGTCAGCAATTCGATAGTGTGCATCAGCATGAGCAAGCTGTAATTAGTATTCAATACCCCGAAGACATATTTAAGAAGAATGATATTGAGCTGCAGCGCGATTTTAAACTGCTTACCCAGGGGCGCAGCAGCGCAGCCATAAGCTCAACCAATACTATTATAGGCGATAACTTTTTTGCCGAAGAGGGTGCCGTTGCCGAATGTGCTACTTTTAATACTAAAAACGGCCCTGTTTACTTAGGCAACAATACCGAAGTGTGGGAAGGCACGCATATACGCGGGGCACTGGCTTTATGCAATAACTCGCAAATTAAAATGGGTGCCAAAATTTATGGTGCCACTACAATCGGCCCATATTGCCGGGTAGGCGGCGAAATAAATAATGCCGTTTTGTGGGGATACTCATCGAAAGGGCACGAGGGTTATTTAGGTAACTCAGTGCTGGGGGAGTGGTGCAATATAGGCGCCGACACTAATAATTCAAATTTAAAGAACAACTATACCGAAGTAAAACTGTGGGACTACACCACCCAGCATTTCCGCCCTACAGGCCTGCAATTTTGCGGCCTTATCATGGCCGATCATGCTAAGTGTGGTATTAATACAATGTTTAATACCGGTACGGTAGTGGGCGTGAGCGCCAATGTGTTTGGCGCAGGCTACCCGCGCAATTACGTGCCCGATTTTTCATGGGGAGGGGCACACCACTTAGAGGTTTACAAGCTTGATAAAGTATTAGAAACCATAGAACGTGTATATCCCCGCCGCAATAAGCAGCTTGATGAAACTGAGAAGCAGTTACTGCAAGAAATATTTAATTTAACCCAACCATACAGAAGATTTTAACATCATGAGAAAAAAAATAATTGCAGGCAACTGGAAAATGAACCTGGACTACAATGAGGGAATGGCCTTGTTTTCAGAAATTGCCAATATGGTAAAAGATGAAATTACAGGTTCGCAGCAAGCGGTAATATGCTCGCCGTTTATACACCTGAGCAGTTTGGTGCAGTTAGCCAAAGGTTACGATAAGATTGCCGTAGGTGCACAAAACGCACATCAGAATGAGTCTGGTGCTTACACGGGCGAAATTTCGGCTAAAATGGTGAAGTCGACCGGTGCTGCTTATGTAATTTTAGGTCACTCGGAGCGTCGCCAGTATTTTGGTGAAGACAACCAGTTATTAGCTCAAAAAACCGATACTGCTTTAGCTAACGGCTTAAAACCTATTTTTTGCATTGGCGAAACTTTAGAAGAGCGCGAAGGCGAGCAGCATTTCGACGTTATTAAAACTCAACTGCAGGAGGGTATATTTCACCTGAGTACCGAGCAATTTGCGCAGGTAGTGTTAGCTTACGAGCCGGTTTGGGCCATAGGTACAGGTAAAACTGCATCGGCCGAGCAGGCGCAGGAAATCCATGCTTTCATCCGCGAAGAAATTGCGAACAACTACAACCAAGAAGTGGCTGATAATACCACTATTTTATACGGTGGCAGCTGCAACCCTAAAAATGCAGCCGAACTTTTTGCCCAACCCGATATTGACGGCGGCCTGATAGGCGGTGCTTCCTTAAAGTCGCGCGACTTCTTGGATATTGTAAAGGTGTTTAATTAAAAATTGGTTGTAAGTTGTATGTTATGAGTTGTATGATTTATACAATTTATACGCACAACATACAACTCACAACATACAACCGCAATGAACTACTACGAACTTCTTTTTACCGTAATGAGCGCCGAAGATCATCACAGCGACTTGCTGATTGATGAACTGGCCGACCTGGGTTTTGATACCTTTGAGGAAACGGACTTTGGGTTTAAGGCCTACATCCCGTCTGAGAACTTTGATAAGGGGCAGGTAGACGACCGGCTGGCTTTGTACAACGACATGATCACGTTTTCGTACGAGGTGAACCTCATTCCGCAAAAGAATTGGAACGAGGTTTGGGAAAGCAATTTTAAACCCATTGAAGTAGGCGACCAGATTTACGTGCGGGCTACTTTTCATGAGCCTAAACCGGATTTTGCATACGAAATCATCATCGATCCTAAGATGGCCTTTGGTACCGGCCATCACGATACTACCTGCCTCATGATGAGCAGTATGCTAGATACAGACTTTAAAGGGCAAAAAGTGTTGGATATGGGTTGCGGTACAGGCATACTGGCCATACTCGCGGCCAAGTTAGGTGCTGCTAATATCACTGCTATTGATTATGATATGCTGTGCTACAAAAGTACATTTGAAAACACGGCGCTTAACCATGTTAAAGGTGTGCATGTTATTTGCGGCTCTAAAGAAGATATTCCTGAAGAGGAGTTCGATATTATTTTGGCCAACATTAACCGCAATATTTTAACCGACCAAATGCAACGCTACAGCGACGTGCTGAAACCCGGCGGCGAAATTTACTTCAGTGGCTTTTACGAGCATACCGATCTGGATATTATTAAAGAATCGGCACATAAAAATGGCTTTAATTATGCAAGCCACAAAACCAGTAATAACTGGGTGGCAGCAAAATTTGTAAAGATTTAAAAAAGAGAGCGGCTAATAACCGCTCTCCTTTTTTTGGTTAATATCCTAAAGTGAAACGGTGCTTCACAAATTGGTTGTTTTCCAGTTCGTTTAACAATGCTACTGCCAGGTCTTCGGCCGAAATTTCGCTTTTACCCTCTGCGTTAAACACCGGTTCTTCAGTACCTAAACGAAAGGTGGCGGTACGTGTGCCTGGATGCAAATTAATAGCCGGGCTTATAAAAGTCCAATCCAGCTCATTCTCTTTACGTAATTGGTTCAGGTAATCGCGTGCTGCCGTGGCACCGGGTTTATACTCAGCCGGAAAATGTGGCCCGTCTACCAACTGTGTGCCGTTTATGTACAGGCTGCCTGCACCACCCACGGTTATATAACGTTTAATGCCGGCTTCTTTGGTGGCGGCTTGTATAGATTCGCAGCCTTTCAAAAAGTCATTGTACAGGTTAGGGTTGGTCCAACCTGCATTAAAGGTGCTAATCACAGCATCATGCCCAACCAGTAAATTGGCCAGTATTTGGGTATCAAATACATCAACCGATTGCTTGGTTAGGTTCTTATTTTCTATCTCCAGTTTTTCCGGCTGGCGGGCAAACGCGGTTACTTCATGCCCGCGGTTTAATGCTTCGGTTACTACTTTAGGGCCTACAAACCCTGTGGCGCCAATAATTGCTACTTTCATGCTAAATGTAATATTAAATGTTTTAGTTTATGTTAAAAATATTAATCGAACTGTTGTGTAAACGCTGCAATGCTTTGCTTGCCCAGTCTTTTAATAATGGTCTTGTCAATTTCGTTGTTCAAAACGTTAAGGTGCTTATTAATTTGTTTGCCAACAGGGCATTTGGGGTTAGGTATATTACGGGCTTTGCCTAAAACAGGGGCAACCTGTACGGTTTCATAAACTTCTGCCATGGTCATTTCATTAGCTGGCCTGGCCAGTGAGTAACCACCACTTTTGCCTTCTTTACTAAGTACCAACCCATGCTTAATAAGGTTGCTTAGCTCTTTACGAATTAGCACCGGGTTTATATTCACGCTGCCTGCTATATAATCCGACGATAACATTTCATTGCCCGCTGTACAGAGCAAGGTCATAATGTGTACTGCAATCTGAAAGCGTCCGTTCATCTGTAATTATTTTTATTACAGTTCAAAAGTGATTATATTTATTATAAACACAATAAGATTGTATATATATGACATGCAAATTATATAATTGATAACATAAGCGGCTTAAACTGTTAAAATTGGTTAACTTATTATAACTTGAAGCTAATTTATTTGATGCCTAATCTGTTTTTGCTTTAATTTGCACGCAATTGCTTTAAAAGCCAAAAAATTAAATGAAGGTACATTTTATAGCTATAGGTGGAAGCGCTATGCATAACCTTGCTATTGCATTACACAAAAAAGGTTTCGAGATTACAGGTTCTGATGATGTGCTTTTTGAGCCTTCAATATCACGTTTGGCTAAGCACGGTTTATTGCCGCAGCAAAACGGCTGGTTCCCCGAAAAGATTACTGACGATTTAGATGCCGTTATTTTAGGAATGCATGCCCGGGTAGATAACCCAGAGTTGCTAGAAGCACAGCAAAAAGGTATTAAAATATACTCATACCCGGAGTATGTTTACGAGCAATCAAAAGATAAATTGCGGGTAGTAATAGGCGGAAGCCATGGGAAAACTACCATAACCTCCATGATATTGCATGCTTTACAGGCAGCCGGTAAAGATTTTGATTACCTGGTAGGTGCACAGCTGGAAGGTTTTGATACCATGGTAAGGTTAAGCAATGCGCCGCTCATTATTATTGAGGGGGATGAATATCTTTCGTCTCCTATTGATCGGCGGCCCAAATTTCATTTATACAAGGCTAACCTCGCGGTAATAAGCGGTATAGCTTGGGATCATATCAACGTTTTTCCTACGTTTGAAAATTACACCGAACAGTTTGAAATATTTATTCAAACCATACAACCTAACGGCGCGGTATTTTACGCCGGCAACGACACTGTGTTGCAAGAACTGATCTCAAAAAATCAATCGGCCGTAACCAAAACAGCGTATAACTTGCCCCGGTACGAGGTTGTTAACGGAGTAACCTCCGTTATTGCTCAGGATGTTAAGTATGATCTACAAATATTTGGCGACCATAACTTATTAAATTTAGAGGCGGCACGTTCTATCTGCGAGCAACTGGGCATTTCTAACCATGCTTACTACAGCAGCATGCTTACTTTTAAAGGCGCCGCGCGCCGTTTAGAATTACTGGGCAAAAATGAGGTAACTAACATCTATAAAGATTTTGCGCACTCACCTTCTAAGCTAAAAGCTACTTTACATGCTGTAAAAACGCAGTTTCCGGACCGCCAGCTTATAGCCTGTATGGAACTCCATACTTTTAGCAGTTTGAACAAAGATTTTTTGAATGAGTATGCAGGCTGCATGAAGGAGGCAGATAATGCCATCGTATATATTGATGCCCAGACCTTTGTTCAAAAAAAGATGGAACCTTATGACGAAACAACCGTAAAAGAAGCATTCGATCAACAGAACTTATTGTTCTATGATAATCCTCAAAACTTAACCGCTTACATTATTAAGCAGGAGTTAGCCGGAAAAAACCTGTTGCTTATGAGTTCGGGCAATTTTGGCGGAATTAATTTAAACGATTTAACTTCCACATTATTAAATAAATAAAATATACCCTTTTAATATTGAAATATAATTGTAACTTTATTAACTATTGAGAAACCCTTATCCTAGAACAGAAAAATGAAAACACTTGGCAAAAAAATTAGATTACTAAGACATCAAAAAAGTTGGAGTCAGGAAGATGTAGCCAAAAGGCTGGATATTTCAATACCTGCATTTTCAAAAATTGAAACAGGTATTACCGACATCAACTTATCAAGATTAGAGCAGATTGCCAATTTGTTTGAAATGTCAGTAGTGCAGTTACTTACGTTTAACGATGCCGAGTATGAGCAAAAATACGTGAACGAACTGGAGAATGTCAATAAAAAGTTAATGGATAGGGAAACCGAAGTTATTGACCTTCAGAAAAAAGTAATTGAGTTGTTTGAAGAACTTAGACAAACCAAAGCAACCGCATAAAGTTGCCGCAACCAGTAAAAAGCAGTCCTTTTTACTGGTTGTTTTCTTACCATTCTTTTTTACCGCTCCGCTTAAAGCCCAACAATTAATCATCAATGCTAACGATGGTAAAATATCAGGGCAAGATACCGTTATGCTTAAACGGCTCATAAAATATGAAGCCTACGTTTACAACGGCCTTTTTGATAAGCAAATTCCGGATAGTTTACCTGTTGTGGTTAACCTTTATAAAAGCCGGAAGCAATTTTTAGAGGTACGCAACGCGCAAAATGCAGCTATTACCAAAACCGGCTTTTATTCGTCGCGTAGCAGGCAGTGCTATATTTACTATGGCGATGATTATATAAATGTTACGGTACACGAGGTAAGTCATCTTTTGATGCATTATCATAATTATTATGGCGTTCCTCATTGGATAAACGAGGGCATGGCCGAGTTTTTTGAAGGTTTATACATTAATGAAAAAAATGCCATTTACGTTGACCAGCAAACCGGCAGGCTGCAAAAGCTAAAAGGCTACATTAGCAGTGGCGAATTGGACATGAACAAGTACTTTGGTCCCGAAATGAGTTCTTGGAGTAATAAGCAAGACATTGACCTGAAGTACAATGTAGCCTATGGCATCATATACTTCATCATCAAAACTCACCCAGAATACATTAAGCAGATATTAACCTCGCTAAAAAAAGGCGAAAGCTCTACCACAGCCTTGGCAAATAGCTATGGTAGCTTTGAATTTTTTGTAAGCCGGTTTAAAGCTTTTTACCGTTAATAATATCTTGTAACTATGCCGGTTGTTTAAATATATACCGCATGGTTGCATGTTTCTTTCCAAATACACCGCCCATGGCCTGGTGAAGTGCCAGCATTTTATCATTAAAATCGCCAACCCAGGAAAGCTCCATTTCGTCGTACTGTTTTAGCGGCAGCACATATTCTTTAAGCTTGATAAACATGGCCGATTCGAGCCCGTGTTTTTGATACTTGGTTTTAGTACCCATAACCACCGCACGCATACGGTTAACACCTTTCCATTTGTAATATAAAAATTTGATTTTGTTAATGAGGGTAAGCTTGCCGTTGAAGGTTTTGATCATTTGGTTGGCATCGGGCAGTACCACCATAAAGGCAGCAGGTTCATTGTCTACATAAGCAAACCAAATCAAATTCTCGTCCATTATCATTTTCATTTTCCTGAACGTTTCTAATATGGTAGCTCTTTGTATAGGCACAAAGTTCTCAAAATCTTTCCAGGCATCGTTATAAATTTTCATAAAGTCCGATGCGAATTTTTCTATCTGCGAGGCCTTTAAGTGCTTAAAACTATAGCCGGGTTTTTGAATAACCCAATTAGCAATTTTAGTGAAACGATCTGGAAAAGGCTTATGGGCGCTTATATGGTTGGTAATTTGCTCGTATAAAGTGGTAAAACCATAATCGTCAAAAAACTTTTTATAATAGGAGTGATGGTAGTTCATCCCGTATGATTGCGGCATGTAACCATCAATTAACAGGCCCCAAAACATATCGTTCTCGCCAAAGTTTATGGGGCCATCCATAGCCTGCATGCCATTTTGCTGCAGCCATTGTTTGGCCGTATCAAATAATAAGAAGGCGGCCTTCTCTTCATTTATACATTCAAAAAACCCCATGCCGCCTGTTGGCTGCTCGTAGTTATATGCTTTTTTCTCATTAATAAATGCCGCAATCCGGCCTATAAGTTTACCCTCATTGTTGGTAAGTATCCAACGCGTGGCTTTTCCAAAGTTGAAGAAAACGTTTTTTTGAGGATCAAAAATAGCTTCAATATCATTATCCAGCGGGCAAATGAAGTTCTTATCGTTTTGGTATATCAGCCGCGCCGCGTCTAAAAAGGCCTTACGGGTTTGGGGGCTATTAACTTCGGTTATGGTCATTTATAATTTTAGCTGAAAAATTAATTGTATAGCATTGCGTGGCAATTGTTCGCGTTTAAAAGATGTCTTTGCAGATGCCACGTCTTTAGCTCTTGCAATGATATATGTATTGTTCAAGAGTGCCTAAGGGCAGGTTAAAAAAAAAGCATCAGGCAAAACCAGATGCTGTATGTAATTAAGTGGATAGTAAACTGCTAATAGTCGTCGTCTTCGTCGTCGTAACGGTTTACACCATCATAATCCAGGTCATCTAACGGCTCATTGTCAAAGTCTTCATCAAAGTCATCATCGTTAAACTTCTTTTGCTCAGTCGGCTGGTCGGCTGCGTTAATAGATGCACTTTTGGTAGCGGCGCTCTTGATTGCAGTTTTTTTAGGCGTTTGCATGGTGAACATTTTTAAGGTTAAGTTTTGGGCGTTATCTACGTTTAAATTTAGTGTTTATTATGCTTGTTTGTATTTCAAAAATAGTTAAAAAACGTTTTTGGTAGAAGCGTATGGAAAATTTATTCCTGCTCATTACCAATGGTATTGGCCGCACTGCTTAATTCGGCCATGGCTGGCAGCTCACTAATATTGTTTATACCCATATAATCGGCAAACTGGCTGCTGGTGGCATACAGTATCGGCCGGCCAACGGTATCGGCTTTTCCGGCAATACTTATCAATTCTTTATCTAATAACTTTTGAATGGAGTAATCGCAATTCACACCGCGTATTTGCTCCACTTCCAACTTGGTAACCGGTTGGCGGTAGGCAATAATGGCCAGTGTTTCGAGGGCGGCCTGGCTCAGCTTTTTCTTGGAGCGTTGCAGTTGTAACTGGCTAATAATAGGGTGGTATAATTTTTTTGTTAAAAATTGATAGCCGTTGTTCAACTTTACCAACTCAATTGCAAAAGATTTTTCCAGGTACTTTTCCTGGATTTTTTCTATGCTCTTTAATGCTTGATCTTCGTCAATATTGGTATCAAAACCAGCCTGCAGGCAGTATAATATCTCTTCTATACGAATGCCCTGATCCGACGCAAAAATGAGTGCTTCAATCTCCTGTTCAAACTTTACCACTAACAAATATAAGGTAAAACACTACGTTGTGAAAACCGTAAAACTAAATGCCGCGTATGTTGTAGTATTACTAATCTAATAATTAACGTATTACTTATGAAAACAACAACACAAGAAAACCTTGTTGAGAAAGGTATGGCCAGGCGGTCGTTCCTTAAATTTGCCGGTGCTGGTGCCGTTGCCGCAGGAGTATTAGCTACTGCAGCATCTTGCCAAAAACATGGGGGCGTTGTAAGCGACCCACAAGTGGTAGATTTAGGTACTGGCGATATAGCCGTATTGAATTATGCTTATGCCCTGGAGCAGTTAGAAGCTGCATTTTATACTCAGGTAGTTTCTACGCCGTACACAGGTATTACAGATGCAGAAAAAGCATTGTTAACTGAGATAAGAGATCACGAAATTATTCACCGCGAGTTTTTTAAAACTGCATTAGCCGGAAATGCTATTCCTGCTTTAACTCCTAATTTTTCTTCGATAACTTTTACCGATAAGGCATCTGTTTTAGGAACAGCAAAAGCTTTTGAAGATCTAGGTGTAGCTGCTTATAACGGCGCTGGTTACCTTATTCAAACCACAGCTTATTTAGAGTTAGCCGGTAAAATTGTGTCTGTTGAAGCGCGTCATGCGGCTTTAATACGCAACCTTTTAGGTCAAAATCTGGCCGATGATAGCATTCTTGACCCAAGTAATGGTTTAGAACGATCTAAAACTCCTGCCGAAGTATTAGCCATTGCTAACAAATATGTTTCGGGTAAACCTTTATCAGCCCCGGCATTAGGTGCTTAATTTATCATCTTATTAAAAAACTCAGAAAATGGAATTATTAAATTTAATTAACGATATACAAGCAGCTGATCCGGAATTTGCAGACAGAATTAGTCCGCGCCGTGCTGCTATTAAAAATATTACCAGCTTTGGTTCCAAAGTAGCTGTTGCAGCTTTACCATTTGCGTTTAGCACATTATTTAAAAAGGCATACGGACAAACAGCTACACCATCTGTTAATGATGTATTAAACTTTGCCTTAACAGCTGAATTAACTGAAGCTTCTTTTTATAACACAGCTTTCGCCCGTGCCGGTTTAATTAACTCGGCCGATAGTAATGCAATTGGCTTGATCCGTACCGACGAAAACAACCACGTTAACTTCATCAGGGGCATATTAAGTTCTAATGAGTCGGCTGCCAATAAAGCCCGCAGTACCGCACCAATAGTTGCCGGTAATTTTAATACTTGGTTTGATTTTTCGGGTGGTGCAAAAGGTACTGTACCGGGTGCAGGCCCTTTTGCCGATGTATTTAACAGCTATGCCATATTTTTAGCAGTTGCCCAGGCATTTGAAGATACAGGTGTAAGAGCTTATAAAGGCCAAGCCGGATTTTTAAAAGGTAATAAAACGGTGTTAACAGCTGCATTAAATATACATTCGGTTGAAGCTCGTCATGCTTCTTACTTACGCCGTTTACGTTTATTGCGTGCGCCATCTACTGTTCCTGCCGATTTTAGGCCATGGGTAACAGGTGACATGACTACAGCCAGTGGTATTACTGTAACCACTGCAGCTACTGCAGCCACAAATCCTATTTATGCTGGCGAAGCCAACGTTACTCAGGGTGGCGTAAATATTGGTGGTATTGTTTCAACTAAAGCGGCAACCGAAGCTTTTGATGAGCCATTGACCAGTGCTGATGTGGTAAACAACATCTTAAGCAATTTCCTGAAAACTTCATAGTTAGGCAATAGCTTATAAGCAAAAAAAGCAGCACCATTAGTGCTGCTTTTTTTATGCTGTAATATTAGGAATTAGTAATTAATAACCTGTTCCTCTAATTGTTCGGGTAAAGCCCTCCACTCGTAGCGTTGGTTGCGCAGTTGTGGCTCAAAACCAGCTTCGGCAATAGAGTTTTGAATGCCTTGAGCGGTAAACCTATGTGGTGCACCAGCGGCCGATACCACGTTTTCTTCGATCATGATTGAGCCAAAATCGTTAGCGCCGGCATGTAGGCATAGTTGGGCTACTTGTTTACCTACCGTAAGCCATGAAGCCTGTATGTTCTTCACATTAGGCAGCATAATGCGGCTCAAAGCAATCATGCGGATATATTCATCGCCCGTTACATTGTTGGTAATGCCACGCACTTTACGCAACAGCGTACCATCATCCTGAAAAGGCCACGGTATAAAGGCAGTAAAACCGTAGTTACCTTCCGGCTTTTCAGATTGTACCTCACGTATCCAAACCAAATGTTCAAAGCGTTCCTCAATAGTTTCCACGTGGCCAAACATCATAGTTGCCGATGTTGGCAGGTTTATTTGATGCGCAGCACGCATCACATCCAGCCATTCTTTACCGCCACATTTTCCTTTAGAAATTAAGCGGCGAACACGGTCGTTCAAAATTTCGGCACCTGCACCTGGTAAAGAGTCAAGTCCGGCAGCTTTCATGGCTGTTAGCACATCAATATGGCTCATGCCTTCCAGCTTGCTTACGTGCGCAATTTCGGGCGGACCTAATGAGTGCAGTTTAAGGGTAGGGTAAAGC
>Ga0265780_10007645_pt1 | contig 13238 bp, 13 predicted proteins | sample P1T30metagenome_FD_192432 | JGI IMG/M metagenome (GOLD analysis project Ga0265780, IMG submission 192432) | Plant litter microbial communities from East Loma Ridge, Irvine, California - P1 T30 | ecosystem: Environmental > Terrestrial > Plant litter > Unclassified | place: USA: California...
CCACGTCTGCAGTGTCATTCTTCCTGCTCGGATTTGCCATTGGACCTCTCTTCTTCGCACCGTTGTCTGAGATGCTGGGACGGAATCCGATTCTCAGAGTCGCGTTTGGACTCTTTGTTATATCCAACATCGGAGATGCGCTAGCGCCTAACATCGAGACACTGTTGTTCTTCCGCTTTCTGGGAGGTCTCTTGGGAGCGCCGACAGGTACGGAATCAAATATAGGGAAAGCATACTCATACTGTGCTAAATTTCTGCAGTCACCAACACAGCCGGGTCTCTCACCGATATGTGGGCTCCTCACGAACGAGCTGTCCCACTCGCTCTTTTCACGGCAGCAAGTTTCTTGGGTTTTGTGATCGGTCCAATCTGCGGCGGACCAATAACACAGTACGCGTCGTGGCAATGGTAAACAGCTCCTCCTTCTACCAATGTCTCGAAAAGACGTCTAACAGTACCTCAAGGGGCTATTGGACTTCTATGATCCTCGGCGGCATAACCTACATCTGCGCCCTCCTCTTTCTCCCAGAAACATACGCTCCACAACTAGTCCGCGCGAAGCAAATCAAAGCTGGCGGCAACCTCTCGAACGTTGACTGGAAAAAACGCGCGCGCGATAACCTGGTTCGTCCATGGGTTATGCTCTTCACTGAGCCCATCGTGTGGGCCTTGTCAACGTACATGGCATTCCTATACGGAATCATGTGTCTCGTACTCGTCGCCTATCCCATCGTCTATAAGGAATACAGAGGCTGGTCAACCGCCAAGATGAGCGTTGGATACACAGGGCTGGCAATGGGAATGGCTCTTCCAACCATACTATCGCCTCTGCTGAACCGCGCCCATACACATTTTGTGCGCAAACTAGGTCCGCAGCCTGAAGCACGCTTCCCACTGCAGATAGCTTTTACATGGCTAACACCTATTGGGCTCTTCTGGTTCGCATGGACGGCAACGGCGTCTGTACCGGCTGTTGTGCCCATTCTAGCTGGGGTTCCCCTGGGTATCGGTCTTCTGACGGCTTTTCTGGATATTGCTGCGTATCTTACCGATTGCTATGGTATATACGGGGCAAGCGCTCTTGCTGCGAATGGACTTCTGTGCCGACTCTTTGGCGCAGCCTTTCCGCTCTTCTCGAAACGATTGTATGAGAGCTTGGGTGTGCCGTGGGGAACTAGCCTGTTGGCTTTCGTCGCCACGGCTATGGCGCCTATCCCGTGGATCTTCTATCGCTATGGGCCGGCGATCAGGAAGAAGAGCGCATACCATCAAGCCGCCATGGGTCGTACATAAAATGCGATAGCGTTTCTTTATGTGCTACATAGATTGAACGATGCGAATAGTTTGAGAATTGATGGACGCGACGAACAGTGATCTGTGTTGGTACATATACCTAATGTGATCCGTGCTCAAACGCGTTGATAGCTTCCCACGCGCTGCGCCCCCAGGCAGCTCCCCTTACGACGACAATTGCTTCCTCACCCCAATACACACCCTACGCCCATCGCCAGAGACATCGCTTTGCTTGCCTCGGGAAACAAATACTTTCGCCGTGAAGTATCAACGTGCGCAATGTGTGGGCCTCGCTCGAGCCGATACCGCACGACGTCAACGCGCAACCAGCCTGGCTAAAGGAGCTGATGCACCCAGTTCGAGCCTGCGATGTCAACCTCGTACCGGCCATCCCCGACAAGCTCTCTAGCTACGATCGTCACCAAACACATTAGCACGTAAAGGCACCAATAACAAACACAACTTCTTCGTTTCGAGCGATTCCCTCCCACTGCCAGTGGCCTCGCACTTCTTTCGAGCCTATATCCCCGAGACCGCCGATGATACCTGGGTGGAGAGGCTATCGTCCACAGAACCAATATCGCTTGCGCATCAATTTTGGCGGAGCAATATATACTAGGGCATTCGTCATACTCGACGACACCGCAGAGACACGGTGCATCAGGCGTGATCAGACTGTGGGCAATGGTGACAGCCCTGGGGCCATGTCTGCACACACAACAATTGGATATCGAGGTACTTCACGTATTCAAACCAACTGTACGGAGGCTATGGTGCTGTCTAGGATCAGGTCTGGCTTTTGCATCTTCTATCACGGCTGTACGCTGTGGTTAGTTTTGCACCTGCCGTTGTCGCGCACACGTGGAAGCGCCGGCCCACGTGCTGCCGTAGACCCTGATTTTTACGCCGTTAACCCCGCAAACTCCTCTTCTCGACGCGTAGTCTAAGTTCTAGATGCAGGATATCAGAAACATCCTCTTCTGACTACCAATAGTGGTCTGATACGACGGGTAAATTAACGTACTTTGCGCGCACTATTACTGAAGCAGCGGGTCTGGGGGCCTAGGCTCCTCTTGAACGAATGGCACAAGCGCCAGGCGCGCATGAGGCTCGGTGATTTCCACTTACACCTACCCAAATCCGCTAGTATACTGTAATGCTTATCTGTCGCCGAGTCGAGGCGCAATGCTTGCCTGGCCTTATTATGAGGTGGCAGTAGGTGGCTACGCGGCCTAGAGCTTACCATCTTTCAACCTCCACCGTTTTTCCTCTAACAATGCCGGGCAGAGACCACACCGCAGATGCCGAGACCTTCGACTTCATTATCGTAGGAGCTGGGTCAGCGGCATGCTTGATCGCGTCACGTCTCTCGCAGCGGCTGCCCGATCGCCGAATCCTCGTTCTAGAAGCTGGGGAACATGTTCGCGACGACGCCATAGTCCAAACGCCCGGTCTATCTGCCAAGTTGATGTCATCTGAGTACGATTGGCAATACATCTCCGCGCCAGAGCCGGGTCTGAACAACAGGAAGGTGAAGCATCCGAGAGGGAAGTTGGTGGGGGGAACCAGTGCGATCAACAGTCACAGTGTGGTGTTTCCCAATCACGAATGGCATGACCGTATCGCGAATGAGCTCTTGTCAGATCCAGGAAAAGAAGAATGGAGTGCAAAGAGCATAGGAGATTGCTACAGCCGATGGCAGGCAGAGCACCCCGAGCCCAAAGTCGACGATGGTATAAAAACATCATACCCGCGTACCATGGATTTTCTTCAATCCCGCTGGTTGGAAGCCTTTGAGGAGCTAGGCCATCCGACGGGCACTACAGGATTTGCCGAGAGCAATGCCGGCGCAGTCACTGTCACCAATGCGATCGATTCATCAAAAGGCGAGCGAAGCCATGCAGGTCAAGCATTCCTAGAGCCCGCCTTGAAACGGGGCAACGTGGCAATGAGAACTGGCATAAAGGTCGACAAGATTGCTTTTGACGAGGCGTTGACCGCAGAAGGCAAACTCAATGCCACGGGCGTTCACTTCACGCACGAAGGCGAGGAGTATCTGATCGATGGTCGAGAAATCATTCTCTGCGCAGGCGTATTCGAGTCTCCTGCGCTGTTGGAACGATCGGGTATTGGACACAAAGACGTCCTCGCGGCCGCGAATGTGCCGCTTCTATATGAGCTGCCAGGTGTCGGCGAGAACTTGCAGGACCATCTGAACTGCGGCCTATCGATCGAAGCTGGAGAAGACACTCCGACTCGTGACGACGGTTTACGAGACCCTATGGTGCAGAGAGCGGCATTAGAAGAGTACGGGAAAAGCCGCACGGGTCGACTGGCGGAAGGAGGAGCATACAGTTTTGCCTTCACACCACTTCAGTTACTTGAAACACCGCAGGAGACGGAGGAGCTCGTTACAATTGTTAAGAAATCGGTGGAAGCAGAGAGCAACCCGAGCCTAAAGGCCCAGTATTCCGTCATCCAAAAGGCGGTCGAAAGCTCCAGCGAAGCAACAGCCACCACATTCATGCTTCGTTCACAACGCCACAGGGACCTTGAATCGATGCCTCCAAACACGCCATCTGTGGTCGATGGCAACTACATAACCGTTGTAGCCATGTTGGCGCATCCCTTCTCACGCGGAAGCTGTCACATCTCCCCTGATCCTTCCCTCAAGCCAGAGATCAAGTTCAACTACTTGTCGCATCCAATTGATGTAGAAATCTTCGCCCGCCATCTCCGTCTCATCGAAAGGCTCTTCCAGAAGCCTACCTTTACTGCCATGGCAAAGCCGAGCGGAAGGCGGTTGCCTCGAAGTTTTCCTCACCCGGTGACGTCGCTTGAAGATGCGAAGGGAATTCTTCCAATCAATTCAGCAACGAACTATCATCCGTCCAGCACTTGCTCGATGATGAAGGAAGAACTAGGGGGCGTTGTTAACGAACGGCTGACAGTGTATGGGACGAAGAATGTGAGGGTTTGCGACGCTAGTGTTTTGCCGATTATACCACGAGGGAACATCTTGACAGCCGTCTACGCTTTCGCTGAGAAAGCGGTGGAGATCATATGTGCGGAAGCGAAATCGGACTTTATCAAACCCTAAAGACGGTCGGTCCTAAGTCAAACATTGGGTCTCTTTACGAATGTAGTTTGAAAGCTCACTGTAAGGCATGAGTAAATATATTTTCGGTTACGTATCAGCTACCCTTATTCTATGCCCTCTTCTTGATGATATCCGCAGCCTTCTCCGCAATCGCGTACATAGTGGCCTGTAGATGCGTCGCAGGAATCATCGGAATGATACTTGCGTCCACAACACTCAACCCCTTGACTCCATACACCAGCAATTCATCACTTACACAACCGCCAAGCCCCTCAGGCATCATACTGCAGCCACCACTGGGGTGCGCGAATGTCGGTTGTAGTGAGCCCGAGGCAACACCGCCCTGGATGATCTCCTCATCGGTTTGGTACTGAGGGCCAGGAGCTGTCTCCACCGGCTTGTATTGTGCCAGTTCCTTGGATGCCCAGTGTGCGCGGTTGTATCGTGTAAGGGCTACCATAACATCTGCATCAACAGGGTTCTGGAACGTGTTCCATTGGACGATCGGATAGGCGGCAGGATGTGTGTTGTTGAGTGTGATAGTGCCTCGTGAGAGGGGCTTGTTGTTCGCGATACCAGAAAAGCCCCATGGCTGGATGACAAGTTCGCCCACAGCAGCGTCAGTGCCCGAGAATTGCTTCGCAAGGATGTCGCGCTGCTTTGTAAAGCCAGCAAGGAGCTTCTTGTCCTTCGCGTAGCGTTCAGGGAGGAAGTTGGCGGCTACTTGAGCTCGCATCTTAGCGACAGTCTTCTTAAAGGAGGAATCGAAGTGTTGTAGTGCGATGAAGACGAGGCCGTTGGCTTTGCCGACGGAGTATGGGCCGGTGCGCGACTTCAGGTACTGATCGTAAGATGTTTGGTTGAAGACTGAATCCGTGCTGAGTGCGTTCATGTTCTCTGGGTTCAGATTTTGGAGGTCGAAGTTCATGTAGTTGGCAATGTGGTCTTGGAAGTTTGAACCCACGGCTGGAAGATCCTAGGAAATGTCAGCGCAGGCCTCAGAGATATCACGACCATCCATACACCCCATACAAGGAAAAGGTTAAACGTGTCTGCAGCCTGCATCTACATAGAAACCTGCGAAGTAGGTGCCCTAACGTCGATGTAGGCTCTAGACCTGTCATATCTTTCCGAGGTTGACGTGCTTACCTTCTTAACGGTGACACCAGCAGCTGTCAGAACGTCTTTCGGACCAATGCCAGAGTACATGAGCAAGTGTGGCGTGAACACGCCACCAGCAGCAAGAATGACTTCTTTCGCGGCAATGGCTTCGACTTCCTTGTTGGTGTCTTTTGGGGTATACTTGACGCCCGTGGCGGTTAAGGCGCCTACTCTGTTCTTCGAGAAGGTAATCTCATCGACATGAGTGTTTGTCAACAGCTTCAGGTTCTTCCTCGACACAATGGGATCGTAGTACGCAGTGCGCGAAGTACTACGCATAGCGGTCGCCTTGTTAATTGAGTTTGGTGACCAGTAGTGACCGACAGGCTCTGCGAAGCCCTCCTGTGGATGTGGAATGTCGACATTATCCCAGGAGTGATAGATAGTCTTCATGTCAGGGAATTGATAGTCCGGTATCGACACCTTCAGCGGGCCATTGCCGTAAGCCTTGGCATTGTAGGTGATACCAAAAGTCTTGGTTGTCTTCTTCGAAGGCGCACCGAAGTCGTTGCTCTTCATGAAATATGGTTTCAGCCCCTTCCAATCCCACCCTTTGTTTCCGAGCTGACCCCACGCGTCGTAGTCAGCATCAGCACCTCTGTCAAATTGCATGCCGTTCACATATGACCCGCCGCCGACGACGTTGCCGACTGTTACTAGGAAAGTTTGGTTGCCAAGATTGGGAACGGGCGCGCTGTAGATGTCGTACATAGCAGCGAGGTTGAGGCCGCCGGAATTACCGGGAATGCTGGATAGGGTGCTATTGCTGAGCGCGCCATTTTCGATGACCAGGACTGTCTCTGTGGACAATTGTCAGTTTATTGCTTGAAGCACCTCTGTACCTGTCATTACTCACTATTGGGATCTTCGCTTAGTCTGTTCGCAACGACCAAGCCCGTGGTGCCTCCTCCAACAATGACATAGTCGTATGTGGTTTGGGCCGATGCGACTGCCAACACCGCAGCGCCATAGAACGAAGCAACGATGAATGAATGCATGTCGGAATACGTATGAGATGAACGAAAGATACCACAAAAACAAAGTCGCTTGCTGACCCGTGCGGATCACGGCTGGTTGCGAAGCTGAAGGATTGACGGCTTGCAGAAGAAACCGTGAAGCCTTCCTGGCAACGACTTAAAGGCTCTCATCGCACCGCTGCTAAGAGATCGTCATGCGTGGTACGGTCTGGACATGTAGACCCCTGGCTTCCATCGACATTCGGACGCATGTTCATCTGCCGGCCTTACTGTGGGTTCTCATGGATGGCTAAGGACCTGCGCCTTCGAGCGATAGATCGTGGCAAAAGGCCGGGTCAACACATGGCGGCCCCAGGGGTGTCAAACATCGGAGGGAATACGCCGGAAAAAATCTGACATGTAATCGAAGAGGCGGCGCATTGCTAGTCATGAAGATCAGTGCCATGAAAACGGGATGTAGTGCCAGTGGTGCCAACCCCGTGGAAATAACCTTGGAAGGGTACGCGGGGCGCCTGTCGGGCCCGTTCCCACGCGCAACCGGCAACGGAAGCTACGAAACGGTCCGGCTCGTGGAATCGCGATGTTGCGACTACGTGCTCAATCAATAGTGAGGGTAATATATATCGTTCCCTCTTCCACAAGAGCCTTCCTTCGCAGCTGCGCCGCCAGAATGCTGCGTGTTCTCCACGTGCCAGTCGGGGAGCTCTCTGCACGCTCAATCGGGTATAGCGCATCTGACATCCCACCCACGCGGGGCCAAATGCCGTCCCAGAACTTCAACCGAGCCGCCTCGCCAGGAGCGGGACGCAAACCCGTCTCCATCTGTTGAGTTACTCCTTCTTCCGAATACACCGACATGCATGAGCTCCGCCCGGGCAATACCAGTGAGGTTAGTTTATGTCGCGCCCAGCACGCACTCGTTTTGTCCAAAAAATGTGCAGACAAGAAATGATACGCTGCTCAGCCTCATACTGTGCTTGCGGATATTCCGGATCGTAGAATGTCGCGGCCTTCGGATGTTAGATGAGATAAACAGTCCGTTCTTCCACCACAGCTGTCTGCCACATGCTGAGTTCGACTCGCCCCTCACCGATCCGCTCGGATACACGCCGCAAGTCAGTCTTAACGATCAAGCAGATCACATAAAGAGGCTCTTCGCTATCTCCCCAATTGAACTCTCGCGCAAGACGCACCAGCTCAATCCTACATGCCCCGAGGACATTATGGGTTAAGAGATCTGGCCGAACTTTGCGACGTTCCGAGTCATCGCGAGAAAATAATGCTCCCTCCAGATCCGAGAAACTTGCAACCTGAGTCTCCAGTAGAAGAAGCTTATCCAAATCACTTGCTGACAGCTGTGATGTATCAAAGCCGAGTGCGTGGCTCTTGTGATCACTTCTTAGCGACGGAATATCAATCTTACACAGGCCGTCGTGCCCAATACTACTCGTCCTGCGGCCATAAAACTTCTGGTAACCCTTCTCTTGAGGGTGTGGTCTCCGCCAACCCAACCAGGACCAGCTAGGATAGTCGGGTCGTCGCTCCAATGCTTCAGTCCCGAAGTCGAGACCTGCCAGCATACGATTGGTAGGTGTAGCCCAGAAGAACTCCGTGTCATTCTGCTCGAGCCACGCTATGACACCTCTGCATGCATTGAGAGCATCGGAATCGTACGTAAGCTCAAGCTTGCAGAAGCACTCCACGAAGGGCAGGAAACTGAAATTCTCTCCTCTCGGTGATAACGCTGGTAAAGACATCCGAGTCGAAGCTTTCGCGTGGCGGAGACCCCGCCCGCGGTAGTCAAAGTCGATACTTTCGTCGGTCCATCCATCATTACACTGAAAAACCACTCGATTTTCCAAGAAAATCAGACATCGTCTAGAGAATATATGTTCCTGGAACGTCCAGCCACGTTGAGTCCAGCGTGCGTTCTCCAACTCAGTTCCTAGTGGTGGCAAAGGTTCAATAAGGGCCATGCTTCCAAAAGACACCCTATGTTGCGACATAGGACGCGCTATCGACACACCGCTGAGGCCTGTCCATGATGAATCGGCACAGGCGGCTACGATAGTCATGACAGCCGCGTCATAAATCTCCGTCATCTTGTCCAGATGTCGTGGAAGATCTGGCGCATCTTGGACCAAGCAGAGAGCGTCAACCCAGAGGTACTGGATGCCGAATTCGATACAAACCCTGATGGCGTCCTTGATCGTTGTTGGCACCTGATTCCACCGTTCCCTCAATGCGTTGGGTTTTGACATCTTTTCCACGTTCATTTGGTGCAACTTTAGTTGTATCAGATGAGGTGGGCCCCAGACATAGCTCAGTGCAGCGTATTTCGTTGGCAACTGCTTCACAACCAAGCACATTGTCTTCACGTCGATCAGCCGAAGTGTTTTCCACGTGTATGTCTCGAAGCGGCTCTCCCAACAATCGAAGTGGGTACCATGCGGATCCTCGGAACACTCTCGTACCCACGATGATAACTCTGTGAAGTTACAGTACGGCTTCAAATGCCTGCCTCCCCATGTGTATGTTGTCCGTGGTTCTGTTCGAGAGGACATGGAACCAGACTCTGGCAACAGAGTGATCCATTCGCGACCAGAATTCGCTACCGCATCATCAGAGTTAGAGTCAACGTGCGATGATTGGGTGGCATGTCGCTCGGTTATCCGTAGATACACAGCCCCTAGGTACCTGGTCAACGATTCCTTTTTGAACTGCGCAACCAGGTCTTTCTCTGAAGCTGAGGTAGTCTCTTCTTTTATCTGACCTCGAACAACAAGTAGAGCGACAAAGAAGCTACACATTGGGCACTTCTTCGCGAGTCTGAGTGTTTCCAGAGAGCGAATATCCCAGAGCGTTGATCTCGAATTGTCTTTAATAACTCCATACTCATAAGCGGGATATCGTCGACCAAGAAACACCGTAGAAAAGTCCCATTGTGCGCAGAGTTCGCACAGTTCTGCTGACTTCGGAATATCGCTTTCGACCTTGGACGTCAAATGCAGAAGCTTGTTCAGCCAGGCGGTAATGGTGCGCATCTTCAGAAGTCTTCGATAAAGGCGCTACCATTCGAGAGACTTAATCAGCAGTAGGATAACAAGATATCGGAAAAGTTGTGGAGATGCTTAGGAAGCAACGAAGGCTGCGCCTGTTCTTGAGTAAGAAGAGGCTGCACGGCTGGCTGAGTCGAACCGCCACAGGCAGGCACGTTTCAGGCCAGCGAACCCAGCCTCATCAGGACCAGCGAACTAACCCGGCCACATCGAGTTCGGCCAGCATCAACAACTCTTCATACACAGACAAAACATGCGCATTCCAGCTTCGCAATGCCGGACGAACGGGAATCGTATGTCTATCAAGATTCTTCCCCGTTTTCCACGGGATCGGATTTCCTCCGCGAAACAACACCGATGACGTTCCCGTTGATTTCCCCAAGCCCGATTGGTGGAAATGCATCAACACGAACATTACAAGCTACCCCAGACCATCTCCTCTACCCCAGTGACCATCGGCCCCGAAAAGGAAATTATGGGGTAAAATTCCGATCAACTGTCATCTAGAAGGTGAGCACCGTAGGGATGAAGGAGATTAGTTCATGGCTATATAAGTAATAAGCACCCTTCATTTAAACCGGCAGGTGAACTGTCAGCTCGAGATTCGATATCCCATCCATTTCATCTCACAGCAACCCAGTCGAACAGTATCATCATGCATCTCCCATCAACCCTCGCTTACTTTGCCCTCCTCGCCACATCCTCTGCTCTGCCCTCCCCTAAACCCAAGCCCAGCGCCCAAAAACCACCCTACTTCCTCCTCGCCGGCGACTCAACAACCGCCGTACAATCCGCAGGCGGCGGCGGCTGGGGCACCGGCTTCCTGACGACAACGCTTCAAAACGGTGCTTCAGGCACGAACTACGGCCACAACGGCGCAACAACCGTATCCTTCCGACAAGGCGGCGACTGGGCCACCGTGCTATCCTCCGCGAAAAACGTGTCAAGCAAATACACGCCTTATGTTACGATTCAGTTTGGACACAACGACCAAAAGCCCGATAAGAACATCAGCGCCGCAGATCTCACAAACAACCTGATTGCGTATGTGAACGAAGCGCGGGATGTAGGCGCAACACCCATCCTCGTTACATCGCTAAGCCGACGCAACTACGACGCCGACGGGAAGATCAAACTAAACCTCGCGGATGTGGTTGCTGCGACGAAAGAAGCGGCGAGTAAGAGCGGCGCGGGCATTATCGATTTGAATGCGGCAAGCACGGCGTATTTGAATGCGATTGGCGCGGAGAAGGCGCATACGTATAATCTCAAGGCGGATGATAACACGCATTTGAATGCGGAGGGGAGTGTCGTGTTTGGGAATCTGGTGGCGATGTTGTTGGATGATGCGGTGAAGAGCGTGAGGAAATATGTTAAGCCTGTGCCGAGTGTGCAGATGGCGCTGCAGAAGGGTGTTTATATTTTCCCTGCTGTTTAGAGAGAGTGGAATGGGCTTTGGCTATTCGCTGATACAGCATTGGAAGGAAGGAAACTATCAATGCACTTATCGCGAGCCGTTGTCCTACTCTTCATCTTCAGGAAATATCCGGCACTGAAATTTACCATGCTCATTCTCTGTTATCCCCTTGTCGCGTATACTACGCACCTCTGCTAAACTCTTTCCTTGTTCCACAGCCATCTGTACCCTATAATGTACCTCCTGAAAGTTGGTACTATGATAACAATGACAGACGTTCCACTCGTAGTATGGTAACAGCTTATAGCCACGGCACCGGCGATCGTCGAGCACAAGACCGATATTTCGCATGAGTTGAGGGTACCATAAGATATCGACGACTTCCCCAAGCGTTACTCCGTTCTCACTATGAATTGGAAATTTAGTGTGAAGAGTCCGGACGTCCTGGGAAGAGCACTGCTCAGTCTTCAGATTAACAATCAAGCGCATGACTGGAGGTTGCGTGGCGAACATTTCGCGCCATGTTGCGGAGCTCCTGTCAACATGAGGCTTCTTACAGTGCTTTAGTAGCTGGTAGCTGATGGTAAGGTCGACTTTCGGGTTTGCTGCATCACTGTGGTGTGGTATGCGATAAGTACGGAACATCTCAAGTAGCGGATGAATTTCCACACCATCCCATGGAGTAGCCATCACATCAGGAAGCTGGCGTGGGTCATCCTGTAAGATGACAGCTTCCAATTTCATCTTATGAGGGAGCCTGTGATCGATGTAGATTTCGGCCTCTGGCCCGGATGCAGCTGGAGGCGTTACCATGTCTTGAGAGCGGTCTAGACACGGGAGAAACATACACTGGCGAATGTCATCGACGTCCATGGCGAAGGAACGCCATTCTCTATTGACAAAGGAGACGCGTAGCAAATCGAAGTAACCAAGACAGGGATTACTGAAGATCATCCGCTTCAATTCGTTCGGAAGGTGTGCACTAGTTGGGCTAGACATGACTAAGATGATGCTGCTAATCGTCGTCAGTAGGAGTATTAATACATGATCACGGATTGCTCCACTGATTATGAGCAAACTTGGACACACCCAAGCAGAGCACGACCGGAAGTGGTCATCGCTCTTCCGTGGCCGTTATCCAAGTTGATTCGCTCCGAGTCTGTACAATAGAGGTAATTCGCATTGAATTGAAAGACAAAGTCAACAGCCTCTTCACATCCTGTATCGCAATTGGAAGTTGAACTGACATATCTTCAGGCACCTTTCTTCCGGTACAACCCTCGCTCGTATCTCGCTCTCCCGCCGTTGGTTTCATAAATCGTATTCGTTATAGCCCCCGTAATAGCCCCTCCTATTATGTTCCTTCTGTTCCTCCGAATTCTTTATGGTTTCTTCTCCATCGTCAATTGTGTCATCATCAGCCCAGTGGTATTCCTTCTTCTTTAAATGCCTAGACCAGTAAGGTTCTCTCCAAACATTCTCCACAAACGCGTAGGTGTAGTTGTAAAGAGGGAATTTCTCTGGAGGACCCTCCGAACAATGCCAGCCAGCGCAGCTTCCATCGTTGGGGATGAGACCGATGTTATACGGTACTCGACCCTGGCAAGCACGGTCCACGACGTCTCCTATAGTCACACCGGTCGGGTTTTCCAATGTGACGCAGAAATAATTGGACTGGAGAGCACCATGCAACTGCCTCGGACAGTTGTAGTATTCCACTCTGAGAAGCAGGCGCCGGATTGGAGGGTAGGTGATGGGCACTTCCCGCCACTCCGCGCCATCCTGCTTCATATGCGGTTTGTTACAGTGCTTCAATAGCCAGTAGCTGATCTCCAGATGACCTGGACGCCGCAATCCCAGGCGTTGGCTCTTCCAATCGTCTTCATTTGTCAGCAACGGAGGTAGGCGTTTAGGGGTGCGGAACCTTAAAAGCAGCGGATGTAGCTTCAAATTAGTCCACGGAGTACCTTGCAAAGATGCTCGCTCTTTGTTTGTAGAGTCTGGTAAGCCCTGAAAGATACTCATTTTCGCGACTGGCCCGCTTGTAGATGGTAGTTTCTTCGGATTCCCAGTTTTCGGAAGGCGTGGCAGAAACATGCTCTGGCGGATATCATTCGTTTTACAGATGATATCATGCCACTCTTTGTTTACCAAGGAGGAGTGGAACAAGTCGTCGTATTCAAGACATCCGTCAGTAAATACCAGTACCTTCAACTCAACAGGAAGAGCTG
>Ga0265780_10007647_pt1 | contig 13236 bp, 7 predicted proteins | sample P1T30metagenome_FD_192432 | JGI IMG/M metagenome (GOLD analysis project Ga0265780, IMG submission 192432) | Plant litter microbial communities from East Loma Ridge, Irvine, California - P1 T30 | ecosystem: Environmental > Terrestrial > Plant litter > Unclassified | place: USA: California...
GGCGCTTGCTGGTGGTGCGCACGATGACGGCGGTCAAGGGCACCACCACGATCGCGATCAGGGTCAGCCACCAGTTCATCCACAGCAGCGAACCGAGCAGGCCGACCACGACCAGCACGTCGCGCACGAAGGAGAGGAACACCGAGTTGATCATGTCGACCACCTGGCGCACGTCGCCAACCACGGTATTGATGATCTTGCCGGTCGACTCTTCCTGGAAGCGCGCCACCGGCAGGCGCAGCACGCGGTCGAAGGCCTGCGCACGCAAATCGTTGGTGACGCGGCTCAGCACCCAGCTGTTGTAATAGGCGGTGGCGAAGGTGCCGACCCCGCGCACCACGAACAGCATGACCAGCACGCCCGGGATCCACCACAGCGAAAAGCCGGGCTTGCCGCGGAAGCCTTCGTCCATCAGCAACTCCAGCGCCTTGGCGAGCAGCGGGTTGGTGACGGCGGTCAGCGCCATCGCCAGCAGCGCCAGGAAGGCGCGCGTGCGGTAGGGTTTGACGAGTGCCCACAGGCGTTTGATGATGATACGGTTATCCAATTTTTCTCTTTCAGATTCAGGCAGGCCCCGGCATGGACCCGGATTCGACATTGGCCGCCAATGCCTGCAACCCGTCATTATGCAGGCGTGCACGTGACAACACCATGGGATCGCATGGACCCTGTTGCGCAAACTTGGGGAGACGCACGCGACAGGCGCGGAGCAGCGGCGCATTCCGGTTCGGTTTGAACCAGATCAAAACATTGGCCAGTAACAGAGTGTCGACAAGGCCGGCACCGATACGCTTGCATTGCCTCGATACGGCAGTGTACATCGGACGCCATGCAACGCGCACAGACCATCTCGGTCGTCATGACCACGTACAACCGGCCGGACGCGCTGGTCGCCGTGCTGCGTGCATGCTTCATGCAGACCGACAAACACTTCGAAATCATTATCGCTGATGACGGTTCGGCTGCCAACACGGCGGCCTGCATCGCTCAACTGGCGGCGATGGCGCCGGTGCCGCTGCTGCACGTCTGGCAGCCGGACCAGGGTTTCCGCGCGGCGATGGCGCGCAACCGCGGCATTCTGGCGGCGCGCGGCGACTACATCGTCTTCCTGGACGGCGACTGCATCCCGCAGCGCGACTTCATCGCGCGCCACCGGGCGCTGGCGCGGCCGGGACGGCTGGTGTCGGGCAGCCGCATATTAATGAGCGAAGCGCTGACGCGGCGCGTGCTGGAGGAAGGCGTCGATGTCGGCGCGGCTTCCGTTGCCACCTGCCTGGGCTGGCGGCTAGGCGGGCACATCAACAAGGCGGCGCAGTTGCTGGTGCGCTGGCCGGACCTGGGTCGTGCATCGAAGCGTTTCAACTGGCGCCGCATCAAGAGCTGCAACCTGGGGGTGTGGCGCAGCGACCTGGAACGCGTGAACGGCTTCGATGAGAGTTTTACGGGGTGGGGGTACGAGGATTCCGACCTGGTGCTGCGCCTGTTTCATGCGGGCGTGCTGCGCACGGATGGGGCGTTTGCGACCGAAGTGTTTCATTTGTGGCACCGTGAGGCGGTGCGCGACCGGGCGACGAGCAACCGGCAGGTGGTGCTTGAACGGGCCGGGACGACGATCGTGCAGGCCGTGACAGGATTGCGCGAACATGCAACGTCACCGGTAGGGTGGACGGCTCCGCCGTCCACGCGTTGATTGGCGACGGCTTCGATATCGTGCACGGTCTGGCTGCCGTTAACTATCGCCGCGTGGACGGGAAACCCGTCCACCCTACCCGCAATGCGAACGTCGATGGTCAATACTCGACCGCCACTTCCTTGGCCCCCAGCTGCATCTCGAGCGCATACTTCAACTCGTCCGACGGCGCCACCCGCCAGCCATCCCCCAGCTGGAGCACGCACGGAATCCCCTGCGGCGTCACGCGCAGGCTGACCGGCAAGCCATCCTGCTGGCGATAAGGCTGCAGCACCTCGGCCAGTTTCGCAGGGGCGATCGAGCAGGTCACATCCATCTCCAGCTTGTGGCCGTACTGGATGCGCGCCGCCGCGATGTCGAACACTTTTTCGGCGGTGATGCGCAGGCCGCCGTTGAAGCGGTCTTCCGACACTTTACCGACCACCAGCAGGAACTCGTCCTCGCGGAAGATGTTCTTGTTCTGCTCCAGCAGTTCGTTGTAGATGGTGACTTCGACGGTGCCGGTCTTGTCGTCCAGCGCCACGATCAGGATCTTGCCGCGCTGGGTCATCTGGGTGCGCACGCCGGTGATCACGCCGCACAGCATGCGCGGATCGCGCGAGGGTTCAAGGTCCTTCAGCTTGGTCTTGGCGAAGCGCCGCACCTCGGCCGAATAGGAGTCGAACATGTGGCCCGACAAATAGTAGCCGAGCGCGATCTTTTCCTCGGCCAGCTTCTGGCGGTCGGTCCACGGCGTCGCCTTCACGTATTCCGGCGGGGCCACCAGGTCGGAATCGTCGCCGCCGAACAGGCTGACCTGATTCGCTGCGGCCGCGGCCTGGCCGGCCGCTTCCATCGCAAAGCCCACCGAAGCCAGCAGGATCGCGCGGTCGACGCCGAAGCAATCCATGGCGCCGGCGCGGATCAGCGATTCGATGGTGCGGCGGTTGATCTGCTTGCGGTCGACGCGCAGGCAGAAGTCGAACAAGTCCTTGAACTTGCCACCTTCCGTGCGGGCCGCGATGATCGCCTCGATCGCGCCCTGCCCCGCGCCCTTCACGCCGCCCAGGCCGTAGCGGATGTTCGTCACCGGCTTGCCGGTGACGGACTTCGGTTGGCCTTCCGGGGTAAAGCGGAACTGCGATTCGTTGACGTCCGGCGGCAGCAAGGTCAGCTTGCAGACGTCGAGCGCATCCTCGACCAGGATCTTGATCTTGTCGGTGTCTTCCATCGCCAGCGACATGTTGGCGGCCATGAAAGCGGCAGGATGGTGATGCTTGAGGTAGGCGGTATGGTAGGACAGCAGCGCGTAGGCGGCGGCGTGCGATTTATTGAAACCGTAGCCCGCGAACTTTTCCATCAAGTCGAAGATCTCGTCGGCCTTTTCGGTCGACAGGCCATCCTTGGCGGCGCCGGCGCGGAAGATCTCGCGGTGCTCGGCCATCTCTTCGGCCTTCTTCTTGCCCATCGCGCGGCGCAGCATGTCGGCGCCGCCGAGCGAGTAGCCGCCCACGATCTGCGCCATCTGCATCACCTGCTCCTGGTAGACCATGATGCCGTAGGTCTCGGACAGGATGGACTCGGTGCGCGGGTCCGGGTAGTCGAACTTCTCGCCGTGCTTGCGCTTGCAGAAGTCCGGGATCAGGTCCATCGGACCCGGACGATACAGCGCCACCAGCGCGATGATGTCCTCGAAGCGGTCGGGACGCGCATCCTTCAGCATGCCCTGCATGCCGCGCGACTCCAGCTGGAACACGGCGACGGTCTTCGCATCCGACAGCAGCTTGTACGAAGGCCGGTCGTTCAGCGGCAGCGTCTCCAGGTTGAACTCGGCATCGGCCGGATCGAGGGCGCGGATGTAGTTGACGGCGCGGTCGAGGATGGTCAGCGTGGTCAGGCCCAGAAAGTCGAACTTGACCAGGCCGACGGCTTCGACGTCGTCCTTGTCGTACTGCGACACCACACCGGCGTCGCCGCTCTGCGAGTACAGCGGACAGAAGTCGGTGAGCTTGCCGGGCGCGATCAGCACGCCGCCGGCGTGCATGCCGACGCCGCGGGTGATGCCCTCGACCTGCTGGGCCAGATCCAGTAACTGCTTGACCTCTTCCTCGTTGTTCAGTCGTTCCTTGAGCAGCGGTTCTTCTTCGATCGCTTCGGCAATCGACACCGGCTTGCCCGGCTTGAACGGAATCAGCTTGGAGATGCCGTCGCAGAAGGTGTAGCCGAAATCGAGCACGCGGCCGACGTCGCGGATCGCGCCTTTCGCCGCCATGGTGCCGAAGGTGGCGATCTGCGACACCGCATCGCGGCCGTACAGGTCCTTCACGTGCTGGATGACGAGTTCGCGCTTTTCCTGGCAAAAGTCGATGTCGAAGTCGGGCATCGAAACGCGTTCCGGGTTCAGGAAACGCTCGAACAGCAGGTTGTACTTCAGCGGATCCAGGTCGGTGATTTTTAAAGCATACGCAACAAGGGAGCCCGCACCCGAGCCGCGGCCCGGGCCGATCGGCACGCCGTTGTTCTTGCCCCACTGGATAAACTCCGCCACGATCAGGAAGTAGCCTGGGAACTTCATCTTGATGATGGTGTTGTTCTCGAACTCGAGGCGCGCATCGTAGCGCGGCCGTTCCGCGGCGCGCTTGTCCGGATCGGGGAACAGTTGCAGCAGGCGCTCTTCCAGGCCCTTCTTGGTCTCGGCGATCAGGAAGTCATCGATGGTCATGCCCGGCGGCGTCGGGAAGTCCGGCAGCTGCGGTTTGCCGAGCGTGAGCGTCACGTTGCAGCGCTTGGCGATCTGCACCGAGTTGGCGAGCGCGCCCGGCAAGTCCTTGAACAATTCGGCCATCTCGGCCTGCGACTTGAAGCACATCTCTTCGTTGAAGCGGCGCACGCGCTTGGCGTTGGCCAGCATCTCGCCTTCGGCGATACAGACGCGCGCTTCGTGGGCGATGAATTCGTCCTTGCTGATGAACTGCACCGGGTGGGTCGCCACCACCGGCAACCCCAGGCGCGAGGCCAGCGCCACCGAATGGCGCACCTGCTGCTCCTGGTTCGGCTGGCCGGCGCGCTGGATCTCGATATAGAAGTGGCCCGGGAACATGGCGGCCCAGCGCGCGGCGCACGCCTCGGCCTTGGCCAGGTCGCCGTTCTCGATGGCGCAGCCGACGTCGCCGAAGTGGGCGCCCGACAGCACGATCAGGCCGTTCGCCTGCGGCACGTCCGGCTGCAGGGTCGAGGTGCTGGTGGCCAGCGCTTCCAGCCACTCGGTGCGGATTTCGGCGCGGCCCTTGTGCTGGTTGGTGAGCCAGGCGCGCGCCAGCATGTCGCACAGTTGCAGGTAGCCGGTGTAATTTTTTGCCAACAGCAGCAGGCGCGACGGCTTGTCGCGGTTGTCGTCGTTGGTGATCCAGGCATCGACCCCGACGATCGGTTTCACGCCCTTGCCGCGCGCCGCCTTATAAAAGCGCACCAGCGCAAAGGCATTGGCCAGGTCGGTCACCGCCAGCGCCGGCTGCTGGTCCTTGACGGCGGCGGCCACGAGGTCGTCAATACGGACCAGGCCGTCGACGATGGAGTACTCGGAGTGGACGCGCAGGTGCGTAAAGACGGGGGCGGAAGTCGGGGAAGTCATCCGGTCATTTTACCGCGACCGGGCCAGGGACGGGAACGCTGGCTTTCCGTTCGGCATGCCAGCGTGGCGATTGTGCCAATCGTATTGGAAACATGCGAACCGGCCTTGCAAGCCGGCCCGCGCTGGTTTATAGCAGCATCCGTCTCAACATGCCGGCTCAAAAATAATAGTTGATGGCCGCCCCCAGGGTCCACTGGTTTTCATTGCCGCGCGTGCGCACGATCGGGCTGTCGGCAGCATCGTTGAGCAGCCGCTCATAGCGCCCGGCCACCGTCACCGACCAGTGCGGATCGAGTTGCGAGGTCAGCGACACCGGGATCCGGATCGATGCCAGCCCGCCGTCGGGACGGAAAGGCACCCCGCCCAGTTCCGGATACAGCGCCAGGTCCGGCCCCTGGATGCCGAAATACCGTTCGTTGAAATGGTCGCTGGCGAAGAACAGGCCGAACCCGGCCGAACCCAGCAGCGGCTTGCCGCCCAGGCCCTGCGCGAAAGGATAGAAATAGGTCGCGCGGACGGTGCCGACCGCGCCGGTGTACACCGTATTCGTGCTCCAGGCGGCATCGCCGCTGAACACGATCTTGTGCATGGGATTGTTGCCGGGCATCGGCATGCTGTAGCTGGCAAACACCCCGACCTCGCTGGCGACCGGGATGCGCTGCATGCGCTTGACGACTTCGTCGTCGACGTCGGTGTCGCGGCTCTGGCGCCCGCGATAGATGAAGCCGGCGCGCACCGTGTTGAAGGCCTGGTAGTTCTGGCCGACGTAGCCCGGCACCACGTTGAGCCGCAGTTCCTGGCCGAGCAATTGCAGCCACAAGCCATTGCCGAGATTGACATGCATGAAGCCCGCACCTTCGGCGTGATAATCTTCCGCGCCATAAAAATCCGGCGAGGCAAACGCGCCGGCCCCGATCATGTTCCTTTCGTCCGGCAGCTCGACCGGAATCAGTTCCTGCGCCATGGCGCCGGCGCCGCACAGCATGGCGCCGGCGGCCCAGGCGGTCCGCGCGAATGCCAGCGTCTTCTTCAGTGTCGTCATGATTGCCCCTTTGGAAACCGCCGCACCCACTGCGGGCACCGCGTGCATGCAATCCATCCTAGGGGCATGGCACAGGCTTGATGTTTGCGAAGAATCAGAGACGCGGGTGAACTTTTGTGAATGTATTAAGTCGTTGCGCTCCAGAACGCCTGCATGGCGCCCTGCCTTGTGGTGTCACTGCCACGCTTTTTATTGCCGGGTCGACTCGGCCGCCGTGCTGGAGTGCAGGGGGATGTCCTGGCCATAGGGCCGCCGCATGCGTAAAAAAGGGGCTTCGATGCTGTGGTAGGCGAGCGTTGCCAGCGCCCAGGCCGCGCCATAACAAACAGCGAGCATGATGGCGGCGTCTAGTCCTTCCTGCCCGCTTGGATGCACCGGGCCGATGCGCTGGGCCAACAGGTGCAGCAAGCCCATATGTAATAGATAGAAGGAAAAGCTGACCTTGCCGCCATGGCACAGCAGGCGTTCGAGCGGTCCTGGCAGGCGCGGCTGGAAGCTGGTCCAGGCCAGGATGAACAGCGCCCAGGCAGCGCTTTCCGCCATCGACCAGCCGATCCAGAACGCGGATTTCAGCGCGCCACCAAACGGCGCCAGCTGGTGCATGGCCGCCAGCTGGCAGACGACCCATGCGGCCGCCAGCACCAGCAGCCAGGGTGCACGGCGCTGCAAGGGGATTGGATATTGCTGAAACAGCAACACCGCCAGCATGCCGATCAGGAACTGGTCGAAGCGGCCGACGAAGGTGCAGAAATACATCAGCGTGCTGTTGTCGTTGACGGTGTAGGCGGCCAGTTTGAAGAATGCCATCAGCGCCAGCAATTGCCACAGATAGCGCGGGCCGCGTTCGAGCGCGAAGCGGGCCAGGAAGGGAAACACCAGGTAAAAGGTGACTTCGAGCGAGATGGTCCAGGCGGCGCCGGTGACCACCGTATCCGAAGTTGGCGCATGGCCGAGGTTGCTGGCGAACAGGTACAGCAAATCCTGCGGCGCGAAATGGTCGCGCCCGATCGAGGTCGCCACCAGAAAGACCGTCAGGTACAGCGGCAGGATGCGCAGCATGCGGTTGCGCAGGAAGGCACGGTAGTCGATCTGCCTGCGCTGCTGCGCCTGGACCAGCGCGATCCGCATGAACAGGAAGCCCGACAGCGTAAAGAACAGGCCGACGCCGGTATGCCCTTCGGTGATCAGCGCAGCCCAGGGACTGGCCAGTACCGGCCCGCCGAGGCCGCGGTATTCCAGCTGAAAATGGAACAGGAACACCAGAGTGGCGGCAAGCCAGCGCAACTGGTCGAGTCGTGGGTCGTAGGGCAGATTGGGCGAGCGCATGGCATCAAGGGTAATTGCTGCAAACGCGACGCTATTTGCGGCGAATCCACTGCTGGCCGCTGACCTCAGGCAAGCACTGACTTATAATAGCGGGCTGTCCGCAAGCACTTCATTTTCCGCCCATGTCCCCGCTCATGTACGTCAACATCGCCGCCTACAAATTCATCACCCTCGACAATCTCGAAGACATGCGCCCGCAATACCAGGCGCTGTGCGACCAGCTTGGCCTCAGGGGCACGGTACTGCTGACGCCGGAGGGCATCAACATGTTCCTGTCCGGCACGCGCGAGAACATCGACACCTACCTGACCTGGGTCCGCAGCGACGCCCGCCTGGCCGACCTGGAGTGGAAGGAAAGCCTGTCGAACGAGCAGTCGCACCGCCGCATGCTGGTGCGCATCAAGAAGGAAATCATCACGATGCGCATGCCGCTGATCCAGCCGGAACTCGGCCGCGCACCGTCGGTCGATCCGAAGACGCTCAAGCGCTGGCTCGACCAGGGCCATGACGACGAGGGCGTCCCGGTGGTCATGATGGAAACCCGCAACGCTTTCGAAGTCGACGTCGGCACCTTCAACAACACCCTGGATTACCGCATCGACAAGTTCACGGAATTCCCGGCCGTGGCGGCCGCGCACAAGGACGAATTGCAGGGCAAGACCGTGGTCACCTTCTGCACCGGCGGCATCCGCTGCGAAAAGGCGGCGATCCACATGCAGAACATCGGCTACGACCGCGTGTACCAGCTCGACGGCGGCATCCTGAAGTATTTCGAGGAAGTCGGCGGCGACCACTACAGCGGCGACTGCTTCGTGTTCGACTACCGTACCGCGCTGAATCCGAAACTGGAGCCGACCGAAACCGTGCAATGCTTCGCCTGCCGCGCGGTGGTGACGCCGCGCCAGCAGCTGGCGCCCGAGTATGTGGTGGGGGTGTCTTGCCCGCATTGTGCGAAGCCGGTGGCGGGTGAGGCGGCTGATGCGGGTACCGCAACGGCTGAATAAAGTTACCGTCGTCCCCGCGCAGGCGGGGACCCAAGCTGAGCAATAGAATTCAGTGTGTATGAAGCCGCTCGGGTACTTCCGACATACTAACTTCGGAAACTCAGTATGGGTCCCCGCCTGCGCGGGGACGACGTGGCAGATGTCCCGGCGCCTCAACGAAAATACGCCGCCACCTCCCGCACACTCTCCCGATCCAGCGTCCCCGCCGCCGCCCGCAGCCGCAGCAAGCCGATCAGATACGAATAGCGCGCCTGCGCCAGGTCGCGCTGGCTGGTATACAGCTGCTGCTGCGCATTCAGCAAATCCAGGTTGATGCGCACCCCGCCCTGGATGCTCTTTTCGGTGGCCGTCATCAACAGCTTGCCCGAAGCGACCGCCTTGTCCAGCGCCGCGATCTTGCGCACGCTCGATTGCACCAGGCTGTGCGCCTTGCGCAGTTCGACCAATACCTTGCTGGTACGTGCATCGAGCTCGGACTGGGCGCGACCGTAACCGGCGGCCGCCTGGCGCGTCGCCGCACTCACGGCGCCACCCTGGTAGATCGGAATGTTGACCTGCACGCCGATCGCGCGGTTCACCGTGTTTTGCGTATAGGTGTTGATCGATTCCGCGTCGCCGCGGCTGTAGGCGGCGACCAGGTCCACGCGCGGGTAATGGCCGGCGCGGTTCTTGTCGATCTCGAGGCGCGCGTTTTCCACCGCCAGGCGCGCGGCCGCCAGTTCGGGGTTGCGCGCGCGCGCGATCTGTTCCCAGGCCTCGAAGCCGGCGGGCGTGACGCCGGCCGGGTGGAATCCATCGCCCAGTTTGTCGAGCGGGCCCGGGTCCATGCCGATGATGCCGGCCAGGGTCTCGCGCGCGGCGACGGCATTGTCCTGCGCTTCGGTCAGCTGGGCTTCGGCCAGATCCAGCCGGGCCTGGGTTTCCAGCATGTCGGTGCGGGTGCCCTCGCCCTTTTCGAACAGGCGGTCGTTCACGTGCATCTGCTCGACGTACATGTCGCGCGCCACTTTCGAGAGCGCGACCTGGTCGTCGGCGAACAGCGCATCCATGTAGGCGCTGACCACGCGCACCGCGACGTCGTCGGTGCTGGCCTCGAAAGCCGCCTCGCCCTGCTCCGCCGCCACCTTGCCCTGGCGGTAGCGCGCCACGCCATCCAGGTTCAGGATCGGCTGGCGCAGTTGCACGCCGGCCGAGCGGCTCAGGTAATGCGGATGGGTCAGGAAGCGGGCGTCGCCGATGCCCAGAAGATTCTGCTGCAGCGTGTCGACGTCGGCCACGTTGCGGCTGAGTCCATAGTTGGCCGACACGCTCGGCAACAGCGCGGCCCGGCCGATGACACGGTTTTCCTTGCTGGCCTCGCGCTCGTAATACGCCATGCGGTAAGTGGGGTCGTTCTTCAGCGCGGCGTCGTAGGCTTGCTGCAGGGTGACGGCGCCGGCCTGGCCAGCGCTCAGCGTCGCCAAGGCGAGCGCCACGCCCAGTTTCAATGTCAATCGCATTGCTCTCACTCTTCGCTCAAGGCCGAACGCGCACGGTCCAGCACCGGCTTGAGCAGGTAATTCATCATGGTGCGCTCGCCGGTCTTGACGAACAGCTCGACCGGCATGCCGGGCCGGATATCCATCCGGTGTTCGGCCACCATGCGCGCGCCCTTCGGCGTCACCTTCACCCGCACTTTATAAAAGGCGGTGCCGCTGCGCTCGTCCACCGTGCGGTCGGCCGCCACCTGTTCGACCACGCCGTCGATGTGCGGCGTGCGGTTGGCGTTGAAGGCCGAGAAAATCAGCGCGGTCGGCAAGCCCGGATGCACGCGGTCGACCAGGTTGACCGGCAACTGGCCCTCGACCACCAGCTGGTCGCCGCTGGGCACGATGTCCATCATGCGGAAACCGGCCGGCACCACGCCGCCCGGCGTGAACACGGCCAGGCCGACCACGGTGCCGGCGGCCGGCGCTTTCACTTCCACGTTGGCCAGTTCGAAGCGCTGGGCCTGCAGGCGCGCCTGTTGGGCGTCGGCTTCGCGCTGCACGTCGGTCAGCTGGGTGCGCACTTCCTTCTGGTAGTCCTGCAGGCGCTGGGCCTTGCGCAGCGTGAGTTCCATCACCTGGCGCTGGGCGCGGCCGATGTTGCCGATGTCTTCCGAGATCGCGCCGCCCAGCTGGGCATAGGTGCGTTCCAGGTCGAGCAGGCGGTTGCGCGCCACATAGCCCTCTTTCGCCAGGTCGCGCATGCCGGCCAGCTGCTCCTTGAGGATGGCGACCTGCTCCTTCTTGCTGTCGCGCGATGCCTGCAAGCCCTGCACCTGCATTTGCAGGCCGGCGATACTGGCGTCGACGCCGGCCAGTTCGTTCTGCAGCGAGGCCTGGCGCGCCGCCAGCAGGCCGCGCTGCAGGCTCATGATGCCGGCCACGCGCGGATCGCTTTCGCGTTGCGCCAGCACGGCCGGAAAGGCGATCGACCTGGCACCGCTTTGTTCGGCCTGCAGGCGTGCCTGCACCGCCAGCGCGCTCAGGAACTGGCTGTCGGTCATGTCGACCGCCGCCTGCGCCACAATCGGGTTCATGCGCACCAGCACCTGGCCGGCCGCCACCACGTCGCCGTCGCGCACCAGGATCTGGGCGATCGTGCCGCCAGCCTGGTGCTGCACCGCCTGGCGGTTCGATTCCTTGGCCACGGTGCCGCCCATCGGCACACCCTTGTCGAGCGGTGCCAGCAGCGCCCACGACAGAAAGCCGCCGACGCCCAGCAGGACGATCAGCCACCCCATGCGCGCATAGGTTCGCGCATCGGTATGCACTTGCGGCGCGTCGTGCACAGTGTCGTCCGGCGCTTCGTTCGATATCGGTTTCATTGCTTCGCTTCTCCGGTGGCGGCCATCGGGGCACGCACCTCGTTCCTGGCCGCTGCCTTGGCGGCTTCCTTGGCTGCTTCCTGTGCGGCGGCCAGCACCTGCCCGGTCGGGCCGAAGGCCTGCACCGCGCCATCGCGCAGCAGGAGCAGCTTGGTGGTCACCTGCACCGCGCCCGGGCGGTGCGTGATCATGACGATGGTCTTGCCGCGCTGGCGCAGATCGGCCACCGCGTGCAGGAGCGCCGCTTCGCCGGCGTCGTCGAGGTTCGAGTTCGGCTCGTCCAGCACCAGCAGCGCCGGGTCGCCGTACATCGCGCGCGCCAGGCCGATGCGCTGCTTCTGGCCGCCGGACAGGCCGGCACCGGCGTCGCCGAGTTGCGTGTCGTACCCCTGCGGGAATTGCAGGATCATGTCGTGCACGCCGGCGCGCTTGGCCGCCTGCACCACCTTGGCGGCGTCGACTTCGCCGAAGCGCGCGATGTTGTCGCTGATGCTGCCGGCGAACAGTTCGATGTCCTGCGGCAGGTAGCCCAGATGCGGCCCCAGCTCGGTCTTGTTCCATTGGTACACGTCGGCGCCGTCCAGGCGCACCTTGCCGATCATCGCCGGCCACACGCCCACCAGCAGGCGCGCCAGCGTCGACTTGCCGCAGCCGCTGGGGCCCAGCACGCCCAGCACGTCGCCCGGCGCCAGCGCCATCGACACGTTCTTCAGCACCGGGTTGTTCACGCCCGGCGGGGCGGCAGTCACGTTGTCCAGCACCAGCGTGCCCTGCGGCGCCGGCAGCGCCATGCCGGCCGTGCGCGCCGGGTTCGCGTCCAGCAGCGTCCCCAGGCGCGTCCAGCTGCTGCGCACGCCGCTGACGCTCTTCCACACCGCGATCACCTGCTGCACCGGCTGCAGGGTGCGGCCGAGCAGGATCGAAGCGGCGATCATCATCCCCGGGGTGATCCGGTTTTCCAGCACCAGCAGCGCGCCCAGGCCCAGTACCAGCGACCCCATCGACACCTGCACGAACTTGGTGACGGCGCCGATCAGGCCGGCCTTCTGGCTGGCGTCGGCCTGCAGGCCAAGAAAAGTGCCGTGCAGGCGGAACCAGCGCTGGAACAGGTGCGGCAGCATGCCCATCGCTTCGATCACTTCGGCATTGCGCAGGTTGTTGGTGGCCAGGGTGTTCGCCTGGATCGCCATCGCATTGGCCTGGGTCAGCGGCGCCTTGGTGACGCGTTCGTTGACGACGGCCAGGATCACCAGCAGCACCGTGCCGGCCAGCGCAAACGCGCCCAGCACCGGCTCGAAGATGAAGATGACGATCAGGTAGATCGGGAACCAGGGCGCGTCGAAAAAGGCGAACAGCGCATTCCCGGTGAGGAACTGGCGGATGCTGGTCAGATCCGCCAGCGCCTGGCCGGCATTGCCGCCGGCCTGCTTCAGGTTCTGCTCGAAGGCCGCGGTGTAGACGCGCTTGCCCAGCCTGAGGTCGAACTGGGCGCCGATGCGCACCAGCACATACGAGCGGATCAGTTCCAGGCCGCCCATGAACAGGTAGGCGCCGACGATCAGCAGCGTCAGCATCAGCAGCGTGATTTCGTTGCGGCTGGCCAGCACGCGGTCGTACACCTGCAGCATGTACAGCGAGGGCGCCAGCAACAGCAGGTTGATGATCGCGCTGAACGCGCCGACCGTGAAGAAGGTGCTCTTGAAGGACCGAAGC
>Ga0265780_10007648_pt1 | contig 13236 bp, 11 predicted proteins | sample P1T30metagenome_FD_192432 | JGI IMG/M metagenome (GOLD analysis project Ga0265780, IMG submission 192432) | Plant litter microbial communities from East Loma Ridge, Irvine, California - P1 T30 | ecosystem: Environmental > Terrestrial > Plant litter > Unclassified | place: USA: California...
GCCATGGTGAAATCGGATGGGATGTCTTCACGCTCGAGTATCGTATTGACTCCCCGCTCGACGTCATCGTTACGCCTTGGGCCAGCAAGCAATACCTCAAGGTATTCAACTTCCTCTGGCGCGTCAAACGTGTACAGTTCGCTCTGGGAATCACCTGGAGGAGATGTATGACTGGCGCACGCGGTGTTCTAGGTGCCGTGAGTGACAAGCTCGGCGAAGACTGGAAGATGGCAAGAGGCGCTATGGCTGAAATGATCCACTTCATCGACCAACTTCAGTGGTACATCCTCTTCGAAGTCATCGAATCCGGCTGGGAAGGTCTCCAAAAAGAGATTCGGAAGCCGGAGGCCACACTCGACACTCTGATAACAGCACATACATCCTACTTGCGGGCAATTACACGAAAGGGTCTCTTGGGAGGCGGTCACGTGGACTTCACGGGCCAGCTACACGAGCTGCTGAAGCTCATACTTGCATACAAAGATGCGATCGACGCGCTTTGGTCTCACAGCATCGATGAATTTGGACGCCGGCAAGAGCGTGCAGCAAAAATCGAAACCCGTACAAAAGCTGGCAGGTGGGGCCTCACTGAAGCAGACGATGACTCCAACGCATCGTTCCACGGAGCATCGACCAATCGCCGTGGTGCCAGAGAGGGTGAGGTCGATTCACCCATCCCACAGCTTATCCCACTACCTGGAGGCCCGGCTGCAGTCGCTGGCAACGAAGGAGCCATCTTGGATCACTTGCGAACCAGATTGAGGGCGTTACGAGGAGACTTCAAGGCGAGGATCAAGGTGTTGTTGGGCGATTTGCGGGATCAGCCCGATACCGATATGAGGTTCTTGGGCGTTGTAATGAACTTCAACGATGTCTACGATCTGCCAAAAAAAGGGCGCAAGGCAAAGGCAAAGGCATGATTCTGGAAGGGGGGCAAAGGAGGGCTGTTGACAGCTCTAGTAGTGTAGCACCCGTTTAATGAACCTAGGTCTCTTTGATCAGGTACTGTACAGACCGAATGTAGACCGCTTGTGTGCTTGCCATGGAATTGCGCCGACTAGACTCGGCGAGTGCACCCATGATTGCATAATGACCACACGATCATAATTTTGGACGGCTCCCAACAATGTAACATGGTTGCACATGTGATTGTATTCACTTGAGAACCCCATCGGTGACCTGCCATTGTTACATTCATGCAAAATGACGGCCTCGATGGAAATAGCTTCTAGAAGCTTGAAAGGAACTTCGTGGAGTCGGAACCCGCCGCCGCTCCATTCGCCGTCTCTTCTATACCACCACACCCTGCCCTAATCACTCCTCGAACACATCCACACATCGACACACTCACGCACACGTACGCGGTCATCATAATTTACATCCCATAATCCTCTACGCCAGGGAATGGGTCTCGCCGCCGTCTACCGCAACGCCCGCCTAATCCGACAACTATAACGCCGCCCCGAAACAATACCACCCAAAACGAACCGACAACCTACCTCTGATAGCCACCTGTAAAGACCACCCTTCACTCATCATTCAAGCCCTATCAAACAACCGCAATCATGGTCAAATTCTGGACCTCCGACTACACCTACGACTACGGCTTCAGCACTGTTTCGCTCGCCTACTTCCTCCGCTACCCAAACCCCTACGCCCGCCATGTCGCATCCACAGACACGATCGAGCGCCACTTCGACCCAGAAACCCAGCGCCTCACCACTGTGCGACTGCACCTCAAGCGCTCGCGCATGCCGCCGGCCGTCGTCAAACTGCTCCCCTCCAGCTACATGAGCAACGCGACCGCCGACGGCCGCACCCAGAGTTTCATCCTTGAGAAGAGCGTCGTGGACGTGCGGGAAGGCTGGATGGAGAGCGAGTCGCGGAACCTGGACTGGAACAACGTCCTGAGCGTTATCGAGAAGCACCGCTACGAGAGGACTGCAGTGGGCGGCGGGGAAGAGACGACGGCTGTGAACATCTCTGTTACGCTCAAGTCGAGGATTGGAGAGCAGATCCGGAAGAGGCGCGCGAGGTGGGGCGAGCAGGCGACTGCGACTTCTGTTATGGGTGGTGGGGAGGAGGAAGTGCCTATGAAGAAGCAGGGCTGGCTGAGCTCATGGGGTTCGGGCGCGGTCAGGACTGCGATTGAGACGATTAGTTTGCAGCGCACGGAGAAGAGTCAGCCAAAAGCGCAGCAAGGGATGAAAGTTGTGCTTGAGAGGTTGAGGCATGGTGGGTTGGTGGAGGTGTTGGAGGGTATGCGGGCGGATCGCGAGGTGGAAGTTTGAGATGGGAAGGGAAGGGAGAGCAAGATTGTACGATCTGGATTGGGTGGGAAATGATGGGTATGTTGTCTCTTTGCTTTTAGTTCCAGCGCTGGTGTTTGGGGGTTTCGATTTATTACTGGGAGACTGGGAGTGAGTTCGTTCACTTGCGCGGTTTGTACTTTTATTACTCATGGGGGCGACTGTACGAGGAGGGCTCTGCTATCGCTGATAATCAGGTATATTGCAACTTCGAAATCTAGTAGGTAACTCCTCTCTACTCAGAATACAGAAATGTTCATACACAATGGTCACTTGTGGAAATCTTTCGATCAACTTGATACCAGACTTTCCAGGAGTACCTAATGCATTCATTGAATTAGGTCAATATACACTACAATATGGACGGACGCTACGCTATGCATATCGCCAAAACAAGATATTCCTCGCCGCTGAAATGCCTGCTTTCTCTTACTTTCTCTTTCTCCAAACACCACAGCAGTCACCGGGACTATAAGAGAAACAAAGAGGGCAGGTCCAGCTGCCATATCCTTCCATCGAACGACCGAAAGAAAGAAGAATTATCCATCGTCGCATCACATCCTCGGATCCGTTTGCTCACAGAGCAATGGACAGAATTCTTCGAATAGAGCCTCTCTCTAAGGGTCTCGGGGCGACCACTGCCCGCTTCCAGCATTGTTCGAATTATAACGGCTCAATCATGCGCTGCACGGTCGAAAGTGGTGGGTCTTCTTGCAGCCATTTGCCTGCACTGGTATCGGCAGATCGAAGGGAGAACTCGACTCGTTGGTCGGTGATTCGCGATAGCTCCTGATTGCGAATACGTTAGTCTCCCGATTTCAGCGGCACATGCAGGCGTCCGAGGCCGATCAATGCAAGAACCAGGCGAACTTACAGCTCTTAAAGCATTGCGAATCTGCAAAAGAGCGGGCTCATGAGCTTCCTGCGCTCTCTGTCCTTGTAAAATAGCGGCTCTCGCATTCATCCAACGCAAAGCCGCGGTGGCTCGAAGGAAAGCTTTCTGCGCTCTGTGTCTGCGAACGGCGGCATCGACGATAATGCTGTGAAGATGGAAAGAGAAAATGTCAGACAATTCCAATTGTACGTCCAACAGCTCTCGATTTGCAGGCCCTACCGTTTCAATTGCACTTTGTGATGCTCCTCCGTCCCTCTCCCCCTGGCACTTGGCTGGAAAGGCTGGCTCAGCAGCGCTTTGGCTTCGGCTTGCACCTGTCTGAGCAGAACGAAGCCGTCTTCGTTGAATTCTTCGCGGCTAGGTTGGGCTTGGATTGCGGCGATGCGGTGTTGGATTTCGCGGAAATCGTTGATGATCTCCCCGACGCGCAGGGCTCGCGCTTGGTTGACTAGCATTTGATTGTCAACAACTTGGAGTAGTGGTTGTGGCTGCGTACAGTGACCGCGTAAAAGACTTAGTTGGATATTGACTTACGGCCGTCGGCCATGGCCGGTGTGGTGCGGTATATTAGGGCTCTCGGTCAACCAGGACCAGAGAGAAAGGTGATCGGCGGAGCTTTGAAGACGAAGGATCGAGGCTCGAGATTACTTATGACGAAGGCAGTAGGGTATGAGCAGAAAAAAAGCTAGACAGATGAAAGGGAAGAATTGATCGACAATGGTGAGTTCCTAGACCAACAGAAACCGAGTGGAACGAGTACCTTATGTATAGATGGATAGACAGGCATACCTTGATATGCAGTGAGGAAGCATCCGTGGAGACCAGGGGAAGTGATGATACTTCCCAATGGACAGGGGCAGGCGGATTGTGACGGTATCTTCGAGGATTGGGGTGTCTAGCAGCATGTTGGTGATCCAATGGAAACGGCATGGTGAAGAGCATTGGACTTGTAAGCTTAAGCGAAGAACCAGCGCACGGTGTAGGTTCGCAGGACCTCGTGGCAGCCATGAGGAGCTAGGGATGAAAAAGTATGGGCCAAGACGGTGTTGAGTGGTCGTATCGCTCGTAGAGAGGCTCAAGGTAGAAGGACTGTGAGGTAGTGTACGATTAGCGTTGCAGACAGGCCTGTCAAGCGTTCTCAGCACGTGCGGAGCGATGCATGTAATGCAGCAACATGAGTGCGCAGCTGTAATCATAGACGTCACACAATCGCAGACACGAGCTCATGGGATGCAGAGAAGGTGAGGTGAAGCTCCATCGCAGGACGCTGAGAGATCGTGACATTGTCGTCAGACAGCTTGGTCTTACGCCATGCGGATAAGGTCGAGCCACAAAGTCTCATTTAGGGCATGGCAGATGCATGCATAACCAACGACTGGTGAGAGCCGCACGCGTGGCTGTGCATAGCTGAATGGAATGCACTTGTCAGTACGAGCTACTGTGCGCCATTGCTAACGTGGCCGTGGTCGGCAGGAAGTGAGTCGACGGGGTAGTCTTGTTCATTGGCGGGGTGAAGTCGATGGCTTGACCATGGCTCATTTCGGCTGGAAGGCGCGGTGATAATAGGCATAGCGCGTCCAAAGCCAGCGAGGTGAGGTCCGTTAGTGAGGTCAACGAGGTTAGTCGAATCTTGACCGCAGCACGTGTGCAGTCACTACCTATAACCTGCCGCGAGCCTACCTCATTACATGTCGCGATCGCAGGCCGGCGCGGGGCTGAGGCAGCTGTGGCTTTTCGGTCAGGCCGACAAGCGCAAGGCTGTTCTCCAAATAGCGGAGAATTGAGGCTTGCGAGGCTTGCACATACATCTCGATGAGAGCTGTGCTGTGCTTCCGTACCGCTGTATGTTTCTGGAAAAGTATCCAAGGGAGAGCATGCAGTAAAGGCAAAGTCAACGCACGCGAGCTGGAGCTAGCATCTTTCGTGCTTTTCTGACGTACTCTTACATGTTCGTACGGGCTTCTGTATCATTGGTATGCTCTGACTGTGTGGAAGAGATACATCTTTGTTGCTGCTGCGCCTTTGCTTATAGGCTGTCAGCAGCAGGATGTGAGGTTGGCAGCATTGTTGTCGTGTCGAACTCCCCAACCCTCTAGTCCTTATCGGCAATCGAGTTCAACCTCTCATCGATCTCCTCCTCTGTCAGCGCACGGAAAGTGGAATCGGTGCCCTCCTGGCCTTTGGTCTTCGGTCCACCAACAATGCCAATCTCCAGCTCGCCCTTCTTGAAGTCAACACTGAGCACCGAGCTCAGTGCAGTGATGCCCAGCTCGACGACCTCCTCCCAGTTGCCCTCCGCGCAGTCCTTGTTCTTCAGCTTCTTCTCCATGAAGTTGAGCGCTTCTTGTGCTTTGGGTCCTGAGGCGGTGGCCTTGTAGCCAACGTAGTATCCTGCAGGGTCGCACTTGTACAGCTGGGGTCCAAACTCGGAGTCGAGGGAGATGAGTGTCATGGCTACACCGAGTGGTCTCATGTAGGCCTGTCGCGGTGGTTAGCATTCGCAATCCAACATTCATCCTCCATCTTCCGCAGACATACCCTCTGAGTGTAAACCTGGCTGATATTGGCAACACGCTTCGCAAGCACGTCGCAGGGCATCTCGTAGCCGTACTTGTATCTGAACTCTGCCGCCTCACCTCTCGCCCTCATCACTGATGCACGTGCATCTGCTATCGAGCCGGTCATGACACAGCCGACGGAAGGCGAGAGCTTGTAGACGTATGACACGGAGTCGGGGTCGATCAACTTGTCCTATAATCGCAGTTGTCTCAGCCTCATGGTCCATCTTGACTTCTAAGCCACGCGTGTCCAAACATACCGGTACCTTCTTTTGCGACAGGACTACGGCGCAGTCCTTGCCTCGTACACCGATCGATGTGATGTTTGCCGCGGTGATTGCCTTGAATGCATATTCTGCGATGGCGTTGGTGTAAGTGGTTATGTTCAATGCTGCAGTGGAAATCGAATGGGCGCATAGAGCGCGGATGGCTACGTACCGACTTGGTAGAGGCGACCCTGGTCCGAGAAGATGGTGATGTGTCTGTCGAAGCCGCCTGTTTAAAGATGTGTTGTTAGCTAGATGTCCGGTACGTTTGTGGTGATGGGGAGACTTGCTCGCCATGATGATGGTGTTGGCTGTGGCGAATTGAAGGTGGGCGGTGTCTGGTCGAGGATCGAAGATGCGGTGGTCGTTGGTTAGTTGGGTTGGCGGTGATGTCGAGGAGTGGTGTGATTGTAGTTACTAACTAGCAGGTTGACGCCGCCGCCGCGTACATGAGCTGTGCCTGAGCTGTCTGACGACAAGTCCGAGGCCGCACGGGCCTCGACGGGAGCTTTCACGCCGCCGACTCAAGAAATATTCAAATTCCCATTAAGTACTTTGAATGAGACCGGTAACATCAATTATTCGACCTTGAACGCTGGTAAACCACTGGAATACCGGAGTGGAAATACCGCTTCGATTATACAACAGCAAACATGTCACAACATGTGCCCGCCTGGAAGAAAATTGGGCTCAAATTGAAATACGCCAAAGAAACTGCAGACGACACCCCGATCATCTCCATAACTACAGAGACAAACGGAGACTCCCACGCTGGCGCCAAACGATCCCGGGACGAAGATGTCGAGCAGGAGAACCCTTCAAAACGCAATAAGCAGCAAGCAACTCGTGAATTCAGACTCGAGTCTCCTGCTCCCAGAAGCATTTTGAGCGGCTCTCAATCCCCAACCAAGACACCCGCCAACAAGAAAGCCGTTTCATTCTCCGCAGAGACCAAAGCAGAGGATGGCGAGACTGGCCAAAATTACTTCAAAGCCTGGGCAGCCGGCAACACCCAACCGCATACGCCACCCAAGCCTTCTACGGAAATCGTAGTACCAGAAACTCCCGAATCGGCCGAGAAAATCACCACGGACTCGCCCGCGGACAACAAATCTAAATCAAAGGCCTCAAAACGCGAAAAGAAAGCCGAGCAAGCAGCAGCTCAACCCCAGGATGTCGAAGGCATGCCCAGCCTGCAAGAACGCCGCGAAAGTAAAGCGGCAAAGAAAGCCGCAAAGCAAGAACGCAAAGCGATCGAAGCCCAAGCCCAGCAACCAACATCACCAGCAACATCTTCGTCAATCACAGCAGCCACAGCCACACCTCCCCCCTCAGCCTACGTCGAATTCCTGCACCAGTTCCACCACGACAGGTCCAACTGGAAATTCAACAAATCCAAAGAAAACCACCTCCTCAAAAACGTCTGGTCTATGTACCGCGTCCCAGTCCAGTACACCGAAGCCCTAGTAGCCTATGTCGCCGGCCTTCAAGGTGCCGGCGCTCGTACCCGCCTCGTCGAAGGCGCCGATGAAGTCCTACGCGACGTAGCCGAGAAGGGAGGCCGCAAATTCGATTTCAACGGTTTCGAAGAGCCCGCGACCCGCAGAGAGGCTTACTCGAACGCCATCGACCATCTGACCGAGAGCTCCTCCGCCAACCTCGAACAAGCCGACATCGACCGCGCCGCTCGCGCCCAAGCCGTTCTGACCCAACTACTCAACTACGCCCCTCTGCCCGTCACGATCGAAAAGCCCGCTAAACCTGCCGCCGCACCGAACCCCGCCGCTGCTCCCGCAGCGCTGCCTATTGCTGCCCAGAACGAGCCACCAGTCCGACCTCCCCCCATCATGGCTGCTCCGCCTCCAACTGCCAACGACAGAGACCAGCGTCGCGTGGTGTGGACGGCGGAGAAGATCGCTGCCGCGGGAGGAGCGAAGAGGATTCAATTCGACGACGATGATGACGAGCCTGTACCTGCGCCGAAACCTGCTGCGGCAAAACCCGCGAGGCGTAGGAGGAAGGCGAGGACGGATGTTTCGTCGAGTGAGGAGAGCAGTTCAGACAGCAGCAGTGATAGCGACAGCGATTGATTGATAGTTTGGTTCGTAAAGAGCCGGGAATCAAGCGGGCATATTCATAGGCGTAGCGATTGTACAAAAAAATCTGTCTTTCATGAGCGATGCCAGCGAGAGACTCACAGCAGAACAAGTGGGCTAAATTCTCTCACGGTTGATACTATGTTTTTCAAGTTTTTAATATTCCATCAAGGATCAAACATTTGCAATATTCTTTGTTTCTTGGAACTAGTTAAAATTAAAACGGGAAGCAACCTCCTAGCATGTCTTGTGTCGAGTAATCTGCAGGCCTCAAAAGCATGGAGGGGATGTTAGAATCCTCTTCCTCAAGCTGCGACGGTTTCTTGTTGCCACGCCCTGACCCAAAGGCAACAGGACCGATGTTCTCTAAATCAAAGCAACGCGAATAAGACACAAAGCAAAACCCAAGCAAGTAAATCAACGCCGACCACCGGTTTGTGTATACAAAACGCCACATGCTCCCGCACCCCATTTCCCCAAGCCGCGCAGCCACCCGCCTTTTTAGAAAGACTCGCGAATGCTCTTTTGTAGATTGAGCATGAGGCGAGGTCGATACGCGGCGGGCGGGGCGATGTTCATGTACAGTTTAGAATATTGCTCATTGCGGAGCGAGTTTCTCAGAGTCACCGCCCGTAGCCTAAAGTTTTCGGTGTTTTCGCGAGGCATTGATCGGCGCAAACGACGGACAAGGAGACGAGAGGGCGGAACCTTCCTCTGCCTCGTTTGCATTCATGTCGGCCGATCGGTCAGCTGTGGGAGGGAAGTCCTAGCTGTGAAGAGGCGTTGGCAAAGAGTATATGTCAAAAAATAGACAGGGATATCTGCTTTCTTACCTCCTCTGCATCTGACCCTGCATCTGACCTTGCATGCCGTGGCCCATCATCCCGTAAGGGTTGTTGTATTGGTGGCCGCCATCGGTGCCGGCAATCTGCTGGATGGCTTGAGAGCTGATGCCCTGAGCTGCTGATACAGGGCAGTCCTTGTGGGCAAGCAGTAGGGTCTTGAGACCAACAATCTCCTCTCTGAGCTGGGTGACCGTTGCCGCGAGAGCATCGTTCTCTGTTGAGAAGATTTCCACTTTTTGCTGGAGGTTAGCCAGCCATTGCTTTTTGCGCTGACGACATTTGAGTGCGGCAACACGGTTGCGCTCCAAGAAGTTCTTTCGCTTCTCTTCGTCGGTCATCTTCTTGCCGTCGGGGTGTGTATCTTGCATGGCGTTCTCGTCATTGTCTTCATCGTCATCCATTTCCATGTCCATTGCGCTTCCCATGCTTGTACTTGTGCGCTGCCGCTTGTTGTTCGGCTTGCTTGGGGTCTCGTCGGTCTTGCGCTTGCCATTGGCGGCGCCTTTGCCGGCAGAGCCCTTCTTGCCGCGTGCAGTACGAGCTTGAGGTTTGGTTTCGCTACCTACATCAGAGTAGTCACCTGGGCCGTTCTCTGTGTCACCGGACATGTTACTGCCGACGCTGTTCTTGGCTGCCCGGTTGTCAACGTTCTGATCCTGTTGCATGCCATGGTAGTTCTGCTGTTGTTGGCCCTGCTGCTGGGGCGGCATGCCAAAGTTTTGTTGACCGTTGCGCTGCTGTTGCTGCTGACCGCCAGCTTGCGCGAGCATGAACAATCCATTGGCAGCATCGTTCGTTTGGTGTGTACTGAACGGATCCTGGTTGTCTTGCTGTTGCTGAGGAGCGTTCGGGTTGTATGGTTTGCTGTCGAGATCCGGTTGGATATTAGGGTTTTGCTGCGATTGAGACGTTGAGTTGGGCATATTGAAGTTGTTTTGCTGGCTGTGAGCGCGTGCAGTCATGGCAGTGCGATGGAAGTCAAGGGTGCCAGGGGTTGCGCCACCACTCTGGAGCGAGTTGTACAGTGCTTGTGAGTTAGGCGAAGGCTGCGGGAACATAGACCCGCCACCGCCTGGCGTTAGTCCGGTGCGTAGGGAAGATTCGTTTGGTGTAGGGAAGCTGCCCGAGAAGTGGTGGTCGCCGCTAAAGTAGTCGTTGTTGCTCGTAGGCCCGGTAAGCATTGCAGGGCTCAATGGTCCGGAGCGTAATGAACCTGGCCAGCCAGGTGTGACCGAGGGTAGAAGTGACGCGGGCGAGGTCAGACTAGTTACACCGGGCAACTGCGGTTTGCCTGGGGTGTCGGACGGGTTGCTACCAAACGCGTTCTCGAACGGGTTGGGCTCGCTGGAGAAATGAGTCGGTTTGTTGCCGGCGGAGAAGTAGTCGTTATCACCGCCGTTCTGGGTTGGCTTGGGTGGCGGAGCGAGCGGAGCATTGGTCGTGGTAGAGCCCTCTTTGCTGTCGTCGCTGTCGGGTCCCTTGATAGAGGGGACTGGCTTCTCTGGTGTCGATGTTAGAGGTAGTCCGTGCGATGGAGAGTGATGACAATGGGTTACCTTCTTGGTTCTCTTTGGGCTCGTTCGAGTCTCTAGGATTGTCTGATTGGGAATGTTAGTGAATGATTCAAACACCGGTGGCGGGATGACGATGATGCAATGCAGTCGCAGTCGAAGCAGCAGCGGCGACGCGAAGGGCGAACGCGCGCGCGACGGATTGCAGCAGCAGCAGCGGGAATCAACGGCGATGACGAGGTCAACAATGACCACGACGGCGACATACCTGAGGTGTTGTTGGTGGTAGGACCTCCACTCGCGGTCGGCGAGTTGGACTTGCTTCGATCCATTTGAGTTGCAGGAGACTGCGTCATCGCTGAAGGTATGGCAGATGCCTATGACGCTGCGGCTCCAAGCTCAAGTGCAGGTACCTTGTTCAGATCGACTCTGACCTTCTTTCTTTCACACCACGACTGTCTGGTCTCTCACACACGATGCACGAAAAACGGCCTGCCTGATGCGGGAGTCAGCGAAATGCCGTGATGGGAGGGTGTCGCTCAGCACGCCCAGCAGGCCGCGTCGAAAAATGCAATCTCCAGGCCAGCCGCTAGCCCGGTGGCAAATCGCGCTCTGTCTGTCTCTCGCGCGCGCTCTGGCAGCACTCGAGGCACGACGACTACGAGGAAAGCGCGCGCTGGCTGCTGGCCGTCGCTGCTTGATGGAAATGGGAGTATGATGGGGAACTCACGGTGTGGTGGCGCGCGGTGATGGCTGATGGACACGCGTGTTTCGGGTGGTGCTCTGGTCAATCGACAGAATCGCGCCCGGAGGAATTCGAACAAAGGCACGCGCGGGCTTTGTGTTTGCAATGTGGCGGCACAGGCTTTGAGAGAGGCTGCACAGGGCGTTTCAGCGAGGGGGAATGGTCGTCGTCTTGATGAGGCCCGTCTAGCAACGCGATCTGGCCAAACTGGGAGTGTCAAAGTAGGATGATGTAATGAAGTTGAAAGTGACGTCGGGTGCTTTTGGAGAAAATGGGATGGGAGAAGATGGATGCGGCGGATGGTCTTGGCGAAAACGTTTTTGCGCGAGGCGGGCTGCCCGGCACCAGAATCGATCGATCAACTACCTACCACCGCGGATAGCAATAATGCACAGTATCCACCCCCAGCCCCAGCCATCCTTCACTCTTCACTCCGACATTGTTTTGTTTCACTACCGCGCACGTTCTAAGACCAATAATAATCTCTGTATTTGTAGGCACAACTGAGCTGCTTATGCATTGAATATTACTGCATTCGAGCGAGTCTGGTTGTATCTAAATACATAGGTACATGTAGGTACTGTCATGCCGATGACCTTTGGCCGACGAAGCTTGCGTTCTTGCTTAGAAATCCAATTCGCTTGTCCACGCCCCACTTTTCCGTACTATACAACCAATCGAATACATACCTGTATACAGTCGTTTCGGAGGTTTAGCCGCGTCTCGGACTATCCGCCGGTTCCGACTGCCGTGCGTCAATAGAGTCACGTGCAGGTCCCAGTAACATGAAGGTGCTTGCTATTGTCAAGACCATCTGGTTAACCATCTACGTCTGCTATCCAGGCTATACATCCGTCACCCTTTGCTATGTGTACGATCTCAAACACGATGTACAGTAATGTACATTGGTGTCTCGATGTAAGACGACTCGCACTTTCGCAGCGAATTGACTGCTGTATTCTGAGTCTCAGAAGTGAATGCTACATGTATCGATTGATCTTATTCTACGGACTACATACATGTTATCGTGAAGTCATCATAGGTTCAAAGTGTACTGCTGTTTGTGTACGCTGTACCCAACGTATCCAACTCGGTAACTCGACAATAAGACGGATTGGATGTATGTCGGCAACTCCATTCTACTACCCGCACATATCCAGGTGAGTCCACGAACTGCTCGCATGATGGGATGGTACCCGAAAATACCACGGGCTGGAACATACAGACAACAGGTTAACATAACTATGGATCATCCGTACTCACACCACAATATCTCGTAGTATGTTGATCGTCTTTGAATGTGCATATGGGCAGATTCATTCAATCACAATAACCCCAACCCTAACCCGTGCAAGAAATTCACCTTGAATGAAGACGAGACAATCACATCAAAATGGTAGTACTAGTTACGAACTTATGTGTTACCTAGGTAGATAGATGGTCGAAACGAGTCTGTTAAGCTTGATGTAATCCTATGACCCAATTTCGCGGCGGCACAGCTGTAAACCAGTAACATAATCGATGTGTAGATACTCTGCGTACTCATAGACTTCAGTGCGATGTCCCGATCATACCAACATTGGTGATTGAGGGGTTTCAAGCCCGTACCATTATCGGCAACGAACTTTCGTTATACGCTGTAGCTACATGTAGGAACGTGACCCCTGGGATATCTACTATGTAGGTACTCAGGTAGTGAAGGGCATTAGAGGAACGAGTTCGTTGATTGTGCTCGAGCGTGGGCTTTCGACCAGGTGGTAGAATCAGGTATCAATTGTCCACACAAGGGTTGCGAGCCCGCCTCGATTGGCTTGGAAAACGAATGTATGCTAGCTTCAGCGGCAGATGTGAGGAAGTGTGTTTGCTTGAAGAGTGGACTCCAATGCCCCCATGATCAGGCGTAGTGAGAGAAAAAGATGATGTATTCAGTTGTTTCCACGACCACTTTACGTTACGGCCCGCGCGTGTCCCGGACTCTTTGCGTGTAGCGCAGGCGCGACTTTTGAGGACA
>Ga0265780_10007649_pt1 | contig 13235 bp, 11 predicted proteins | sample P1T30metagenome_FD_192432 | JGI IMG/M metagenome (GOLD analysis project Ga0265780, IMG submission 192432) | Plant litter microbial communities from East Loma Ridge, Irvine, California - P1 T30 | ecosystem: Environmental > Terrestrial > Plant litter > Unclassified | place: USA: California...
CCGGCGCTTACAAAACAGCACCACAGTAACCTTGCTAACATTTATGTTTACCAGGCGCAGACTAAAGTTGACTTTATTGGCACCAGCATCATGAAAGCAGGCGAGACCGGCGGACAGATTGATGTTTTTTACAACTTTGCCAAAGAAACGGCTATGGGTGGTAAATACGGTACTAACGTAGCGTTTAACGCATCAAGCTGGTATAACCTTGCCGGAGATTACCGCTTAACCCCCGCTACATACGATACCAAGTTTTTTGGGGTAGGCGAAAAGTATTACTCTGATTATAACGTTGAGGTAAAAAAACAACTGTCAGAAACCTGGCATACTGCGTTTTACTACATTAACCAGTTTTATAATAAAGAATGGCAGGAAGGCGGTGATAAGGTAAAAACCAACATTGTAAATGCCGAGGCTATCTACAACTTTAGCCCTACACGTTCTATCCGCCTTGAAGGCGAACACATGTGGGCCGATGCCGACAAGAAAAATTGGGCAGGTGGTACACTGGAGCTTAATATAGATGATAAGTACTCATTTTACGTGTGGGATATTTACAACTATGGCAATGATGATACTACTAAGCGTACCCATTACTACAATATGGGTGGTGCTTACCGTATAGGAGCTACACGTATAGCGGCCAACTACGGGCGCCAGCGTGGTGGTCTTGTGTGTGTGGGCGGTGTGTGCCGCTTTGTACCGGAAAGTACCGGTTTTACCCTAAACATTAGTACTGCATTTTAATATGGCATAATCATTACTTTATAAAAACAGCCTTTCAAATTTTGAAAGGCTGTTTTGTTTTATACTAATTTAATGTTATGGATGTACTACAATAGTATTTTGACGTTATATGGATAACCAACCTGATAAGCTATATGAAATTATTTTACCTGCTTCTTTTTTGCTGTACAGCCGCTTTTGCACAAAGTACACCCCACGAACTTGCCGAACGCTTTTTTAAGGCTACTGCCAATAATGACCTGGCGGGTTTTAAGCAAATTTACCCCGATGTTACCGCACTTACCTTTTTTATAAAAAGTGTTGATAAAGAAAATGTTTACACTACGGAAATGATCGATGAAGCATCAACCGTTGGGACTGATAATGCTGCTAATAGTTTTGAAACGCTGCAATATGAAATAAACAGGCAGGGCATAAACCTTAAGGGTGCCAGAATAACGAACATCCTAACCGTGAACGACGAAATTCAGTTAAACGAAGGGCAGGAGGGGTTGCTCATAATGACCAAAATCACTAAGATAACCATACAGTTTGCTACGGCAGCGGGTAAAAATTATAGTTTGGTTATTCCGCAAACCGTTCAAATTAAAGACCGTTGGTACATTAGCGAACAGCAAATGGAGATAAGTCCGCTTTAATTTGATAGGCAGAGCGTCAAGGAGCGCACTATCTATAAAGATTTTATTTAAAATAAAAGCTCCGGAAAACGGTATATTAATGCCGCTCTTCCGGAGCTTTTTGCAGATTAGATTTTTGAATCTGCTAGGCCCTTCTCATGGCGCGAATAACTTTACCGGTCCTCCTATCGGCATACATGCGGTTAAGCGATGTTACAGCCCATATAAAGGCGGGTATCCATCCTATGAGAGTTATCTGTAGGATAAGGCAGATAATGCCCGATAGTACCTTGCCCTGCAAAAACAGCGAGAGCCACGGAAAGAAAAATGCGATTACATACCTCATTTTGATTTGATTTTTTTGATTGATGATGATTAGGGCAAATCTATATAAAATTGCATTTCAATACAATACATGTAATTAAATAAAAAAGCGAAGGCTGCCTGTATGGGCAGCCTTCGCTAAAAAAAATAAAAGGAAAATTGGTTTATTGTTTGATAACTTTTACGGTCTTGCCTGCACCACTCTTAAAAGTTACCTGTACTAAGTACATGCCGTTTTGTACGCCTTGTAAATTGATCTGAAGCCCTTTGCCTACCGTAACCTGCTGGCCTAAGTTATTGTAAACTGTAAAGTCGGTTATTTCCTGGTTGGCGCTAATGTTTAGCAAGCCGCTGGTAGGGTTAGGGTATACGCTAAAGTTGGCTACATTAACATCGGTTAAGCCGGTGGTAAGGATGTTTATTACGACTGTAAATGTATCGGTCACACCATTAGCTGATGTTGCCGTAATGGTAATGGTACCGTTTGCAATGGCCGTAACCATTCCGTTTGCATCGATAGTTGCAAATTCAGACCCTTCTGTAATACTCCATGTAACGGTAGTATCGGTAGCATCAGCAGGGGTAAGGGTAGCAATAAGTTGCAGTGTGCCGGCTGCTGTTGTTATTGTTGCGGGGACATCATTTTCGGTAGAAATGGTAATTGCAGTAACGTTGATAGTCTGATTGGTAATAACTACCTCAAATGTATCGGTAAGGCCGTTTGCAGTTGTAGCAGTTACGGTAATTGTACCGTTGGCTATAGCCGTAACCAGTCCGTTTGCATCAATAGTAGCAAGGCCTGTACCTGCTGTAATGCTCCATGTAACTGTGGTATCGGTGGTGTTAGCCGGAGTGATAGTAGCTACTAATTGCAGTGTACCCGCATTGGTAGTAATGATTGCGGCAACGTTGTTAAGCGTGCTTATCTCTATTGCTGTTGCTAAAACCGCCTGATTGGTAATAACCACATCAAATGTATCTGTAGCGCCGCCGGCAGTGGTAGCAGTAACGGTGATGGTACCGTTTGCAATTGCGGTAACAAGTCCGTTTGCATCAATAGTGGCAAGTCCTGTTCCGTTAGAGATCGTCCATGTAACCGCCTGTGCAACCGGTGTAACCGTAGCTACAAGCTGAAGTGTACCTCCGTTTGTTGTAATAGTAGCCGGGGCGTTATCTTGGGTAGCTATTTGTACGGTTGCAGGTATCGGCTCCCAATACACATCATCCCAATACATACCGGCCCATGTGGTACCCGGGTTCCTTATTGCTAACCTTGCATCAGCAGGAACTGTAGCAGGGACCGTGAAAGTTCTTTCAGCTTCGGTGCTGGTGTAACTGCTGTTACTAATAGACATGCTCTGTATCACTACAAATGTAGTCGCATCATCAATATTGGTAATGTAGCCAAATTCTAATGTTCCGGGGCCGCCGTTCGCTTTTGCTTTAAACCTGAACCGGTGTGTACCGGCATTAACATTACTAAATTGCGGAAGGATCACAATTGAAATTTTACCTGCACCATAGCCATTCTGGTAGATCTGGCTTGTTCCCGAAGCCGGCTGTGTGCTCGAAATGATCTGGCTTGCGCCTCCTAATAAAATACTGGTCCAGCAGGTTGGTACAACACCCATTGCACAACAGGATAGCGTATCAAAATTTTCATATAAATCGGTCAATGATGGGCAGGCGGGCGGTATATTAACCGTTACAGTTAGCTCTCCAAATTTAGTTGCATCGGCTACTGAGGTAGCACGAACTGTAACCGTACCGTTTGCTGTGGCTGTAACAACTCCGTTGGCATCTATAGTGGCAAAAGCTGAACCTGATATGATGCTCCATGTAACCGCCTGGCTGGCTTCAGCGGGGGTTACGGCAGCTGTAAGCTGTAATGTGCCATTAGTAGTTGTAATAGTAGCAGGTGCGTTGTTTTGGGTGGTAACTGTTACCCCTGTTACCGGTGTGGCAGGAGGTGTATCGGTTACGGTGCATGTTCTTGCCACGATCTTACCAAGGGTGCTATCGGCGTAAGCCAATACCAGGTTACCATCGTTGCCTGTAGCAAGGGCATTGTAGGTAGCCTGCCCGGCAGAAACAAAGCCTGTACCTAACTGTGTCCACGTGTTTGTGCCGGCATTATACGCCATTACATAGTTTTTAAGAAAATCGGCATCTTCCCAATTGCTTGCCACAACATAGGGTGTACCCGATGCTGTTACCGCTATACTAACGTGCTGAACCTTTCCTGTCGAGAAGTTCTCCGATCCTAACTGTGTCCACGTAGTACCATCATATTTTTTAACATTCAGTTTGTTGCCGCCAGCCGAACCCGACACATAAGCTAAATACAAATTGTTGTTTTGGTCTATCGCTAAAGCCGAGTTATAGTTTTCTGAACTTGCTGCTGCACCAATATTTGCCGTACCCACTGCCTCCCATGCATCGGTACCTGTAGCCGAATCGGATATTTTTGATACGTGTACATAGCCGCCATTGTTATGGCTTGCATAAACAACACCATTGTTGCCAGCTACCATTTTAATAAAGGTAGGGGTGCCGCCTGCAAAGCCAGCTGCGCCCAGTTGTTCCCACGCACCGTTAACGTAGCGTTTTGCCGTGCCCGATGCCTCGCCGTTAACGGCTACCAGTATGCCGTTAGAGCTTACTGCGCTTGCCTGGTAATTAACGCCTGCTGTGGTAACCGGTGGTAGAGATGACCATGCCGTACCGTTAAAAGAGCGTACTTGCATACCACTGTCCGGCCAACCGGCCTGGTTGGTGTAGTATATAGTGCCGCTGGCATCTACACTCAATGAGTTATAAGTAGCTGTACCTGTAGTGATACCCGCACTGCCACCCACATAGCTCCATGCGCCATTGGCGTATTGCTGTACCGACCCTTTGGATACCGATGTGTCGTAATAGGACATATATAGTGTGCCTGCCTGCCCCTTAGCTAAGTTGATAAAACTTGCCCCTCCGCCCGATATCCCGGCTTCGGTACCCATGTAGCCCCAGGTTTGGGCATTGGCATCAAAGGTTACCAGCAGTAATACTGTCATTGCAACGGCTGTAAATGTTCTTTTCAGGTGTTGCAAGCCGCCTGATGTAAAAGTAATTTGATCCATAACTATAAATTAGATGTATAACATTATCTACTAAACACGGTGTTTAATTTGCGTGCAAAGGTCTTACGTTAGGAGTTTTTGGCGTTAAGCCAGAAGGATTTTGAATTATGCTAAAGGGATTATTTTTATTAAGACTGGATATAATTAGCAGCATGTAAGATGTAGTTTTAAATAGCCTTGCCGTCGTAAAATCAATAATCAAGGAGACTAATAAATTAGCGAGCCATTCAATTAAAATAATTTGATGAAAAAGGGCACAAGCCCTTTTTTTTGTTTTACGATGGATTTTTAGCATAACTCAGAGTCCGAAAGTGAAATATCAGGCTTTTTTGGTTGCAGGATGTCGCAAAACAGCAAGCCGATATCGCAGAAATTTGCAAAGTCTGCAAATTGTCGCAACGTATGATTAGGTTGAAATTGAACAAGAATTACTACATTTAGCCCAACCAAACTGAAGAAATATATGGGGAATTATCCTGAAATTATACGCTGGGGCATTATTGGCTGCGGCGATGTTACCGAGCGCAAGAGTGGCCCGGCCTACCAAAAAACTGAGGGGTTTGAGCTTAAGGCCGTGATGCGCCGAGATGCTGTAAAATCAGCAGATTATGCTGATCGTCATGGTGTTGAGAAGCATTACAGTGATGCCGACGCCCTTATAAACAACCCTGAAATTGACGCCATATACATTGCCACTCCACCCGATACCCACAAGTTGTACGCGCTTAAAGTGGCCGCAGCCGGCAAGCCCTGCTGTATAGAAAAGCCCATGGCACCTACCTACGCCGAGTGTGAGGCGATTGTGCAAGCCTTTGAAGATAAGGATCTTCCGTTATTTGTGGCGTATTACAGGCGGTCACTTCCACGCTTTTTACAGGTTAAGCAGTGGATAGAAGAAGGACAAATAGGCGAGGTGCGCCATATTAACTGGCACCTAACCAAAACACCGTCAACTGTTGATGTATCAGGCGAATATAACTGGCGTACGGATGCTAAGATAGCTACAGGCGGTTATTTTGATGACCTGGCCAGCCACGGGCTGGATCTGTTCATCTACTTTTTTGGGGATGTTAAAGAGGTGTCGGGCGTAAGCCTGAACCAGCAAGGGTTGTACACCGCCAAAGATGCCGCTGCTGCCAGTTGGCTGCATACCAATGGTGTTACGGGCACGGGTAGCTGGAACTTTGGTGCTTTTGAACGGGAAGACAAAGTAACCATTTACGGTAGTAAAGGCACTATTACGTTTGCTGTGTTTGATGAGGTTCCGTTGGTACTTACTAATGCTGAGGGCATTAAGGAGGCGGTTATAGAACACCCTGAGAACATACAGCTGTACCATGTACAAAACATGCGCGATCATTTACAGGGTAAATCGGTTCATCCTTCATCGGGTAAAACCGGGGCACATACCAACTGGGTGCTGGATACTATTATTGGTAATATTTAGGATATCAGTAGTTTATAAAAAGAAAAATCCCCATACGCAAGTACGGGGATTTCTGCTATAACCAAACCTCATTTTATCTCGCAGCAATGGTTTCAACAAACGTTTTGTTGTTGTAGCTCATTACCAGCGTGAAATTTTTAGCGCCTGCCCTGTTGATGTTGAACCTCTTAGCAACGCTTTCACCTTTAAGTGTTTCGCTGTAAAGTTCGTTGTTAGCATCATCATACATTTTTATTTGTACAGGCCTGTTATTTGTATTAGCTATGTTTACTGATACTAAACCATTGTTGTTAGTAACAACCGGTTTAGCGATCTCAGCAACAGCTGTTTCATCTACTTTAGCATTTTTACCTGTAAGGGTAATAGTGCGTCGTGCTACTTTAGCACCTGTTTCAGTTTCAAGGAAATAAGTTCCGTCAGGGAATGCATTCAGGTCGTAGGTCCTGCTAATCTTACCGTCTTTACCTTTTGTGGTTTCGTCAAAAATAACGGCGCCATCTGCATTGTATATAGAAACGTGAACGCTGTTTGTCTCGTTGATTGTAAAGCTGATAACTTTACCCATACCTTCTTTTGAAGTTACAGAGAATCCTTCACTTGCACGCACTACTGCAACGCTAAAGATCATTGCCAGTGCCAACCCGAATTTCATTACATTTTTCATATTTATTTCCTTTAAGTGGTTGTCTTAATTTTATACTGCTAAATTACACACATACCTTACATATGCATACATCTATATTTGCTTATATGTATGCTATATTAACTTTACGAAAACGTTTTTTGGTTAAATTGAGCTAATATTGACCTAAATTGATTAATTTTGTAAGGTAAAAATGTTTAAAATTATGAAAACATTAAGGGCAAGTTTTGAGGCGATAGAACCCTCTTTCGGCAGCTCTTTTACCTATACACGGTATGTGCAAAATGCTAATATCAAGTCGCATGTTTGGCACTACCACCCGGAGGTGGAGCTTGTATTTGTAAACGGAGGTACAGGCAAGAGGCAAATAGGGAGCCATATATCCTATTATACCGATGGCGACCTGATACTGATAGGCAGCAACCTGCCCCATTGTGGCTTTACCGATGACCTTACCAACAATAAGGATGAGGTAGTTATACAAATGAAGCCTGATTTTTTAGGCGAGGCTTTTATGGGTTTGCCCGAAACTAAGAATCTGCAAAGCTTGTTTGACCGTGCAAGGGGCGGCATTGCTTTCGGATCCGAGACACGAGCTCAGTTTGGCGAAAAGATGGAAGCCATGAGCAGGCAGATGCCGTTTGAACGATTGCTTTCCATGATAGAGGTACTTAATGGACTGGAGCAGGCTAAGGATTATAAGGTTCTTAACGCTGAAGGCTTTGCACTGGAAACCCAGGTGCAGGATAACGACCGTATTAATATGGTTTTCAATTACGTAAAAGATAATTTTAAAGAACCCATTGCGTTAGAGGATATTGCCGAAAGGGCAAGTATGACGGTACCTTCGTTTTGCCGTTACTTTAAAAAAATGACCCGTAAAACCTTTGTACATTTTGTAAACGAGTACCGCGTAGTGCATGCGTGTAAATTATTGGCAGAGAAACCTATAAGCATAGCCGATGTTAGTTATGAAAGCGGTTTTAACAACTTTAGCCACTTTAATAAATCGTTTAAAGAGTTTACGGGTAAGAGCGCCTCGCAGTATAGGCAGGAGTTAAAAGCTATTATTAAGTAGAGTAAATGTCGTTTTGTACCCGACACCGTCATCGCGAGGCACGAAGCGATCTTATCCGGAATTATTATAGTGATGGGATTGCTTCGTCGTTCCTTCTCGCAATCACGGCGTGTGAAGAAAAGTCTAACATGACAATAATTAATTATACCACCGTTATCCCCATATCTTTATAAGCCTTAAGTTCGGGGCTATCTGGGGCGGCTTCGGTAATAATTACGTCAATATCGGTAACGGGGCATATATAATAGGTCTCGGCGGTATTCATCTTTTCAAGGGTAGAAAGCGCAATAATTTGCGACGACATTTCTACCATTTTCTTCTTCACCTCGGCATCTTCATAGCTTTTGGCGGTCAGCCCAATAGTGTGGATGCTGCTTACTCCTAAGAAATATATATTGGCACGGATGCTCCTTATCGTTTCTATAGTCTGCAGCCCTATTGTGGTAAATGCCGTTTTAAAAAGGCGTCCCCCAGCAAAGATAACCTCGGCATTGGGATGGTCTTCCAGCGCATTGGCTACAGGAAAACTATTGGTAACCACTGTGATTTTCAAATCCTTTGGCAGGCTTTGTGCAAGGGCAAGAACCGATGTACCTCCGTCAAAAAATACTACCTGCCCGTCTTTTAAAAAGTGCAGGGCTTTATCGGCAATAAGTTTTTTCTGGCCCAGGTCGTAATTTTCACGGTCACGGTAATGGTGCGGCACGGTAGAGTTTGCAATGGCACCGCCACGTACGGCCTTAAGCAACCCTAATATATCGAGTTCCTTAATATCCCGCCTTACGGTATCTTCAGATACATTGAGCAGGCGGCTCATTTCGTTAAGCTGTACCTTATTATCGCGGGTTAGTTGCTCCAGTATGGCCTGTAAGCGTTCTTCTTTTACCATTGCACGCAGAATTTACGGCAAAGATACAAAAATTTAATATTGCAAAACTTTGCAAAACTTTGCAGATTATTGCAAAATGAATTACCTTTGTTGCAAATAAAAGCAAACAAGTAATATGAAAAAGTTAAGCAAAACAATAGCAATTGACATGGACGGCGTACTTGCCGACGTGGAAGGCCAATTATTAGACTGGTACCGAACGAAGTACGGCGTTACTTTAACCCGCGAGGATATTAAAGGCCGATCTGAAGAAGAATTGTTCCCTGAGAGTGGAGCATTAAGGGAATTTTTATTCACATCCGGTTTTTTCAGGACACTGCCCGTTATGGAAGGTGCTGTTGAAGCGGTAAAAGATCTGATGAAAGATTATGAGGTATATATAGTATCTGCCGCAATGGAATTTCCGCAATCTTTAATAGAGAAACAACAGTGGCTTGCCGAACACTTTCCGTTCATAAGCTGGAGAAACATTGTTTTTTGTGGAGATAAGAGTATCATAGATACTGATTTCCTGATTGACGACCACTGCAAGAACCTCGACTTCTGTAAAGGAAAAGCATTAATGTTTACCGCGTTCCATAACGTAAACCTTAACCACCACCAAAGGGTTAATAACTGGAAAGAGATACCCGCTTTAGTGAGGGACTTATCAGAGATACGCAAAAAGCTCAATACGGTTATACCTGCTGTGCCCGAAAACAGGCCAAGATGGTAACCGAATACCGCTGCAGGGAACGCAAATTAACACCTTCAGTATTTAAACAGGACATTTACGATAGCTCCGGAAAACACATATTTTTAATATGCTGATTTCCGGAGCTTTCTTTTTTACACAATCAATCTGTTGATTTTTGGAAGTTTGACCTTTATTCCCGCAAACAATTTCGCAATTCATAATCAAACTGGTAGCTAAACTGCAAAAACTGGTAGGTACTGGTATGGTTGGTGTGTTTTTATTTTTACTTTTGGTGCTGTATTGATAAAAATATAATGGAAAATAATAACATTTCATACTATACCGCTAATTGTGTTACGAAATCATTTGGAGCCCTTGCCAATGGCAAAGCAGTATCCAGCTATACATTGAGTAACGCCCATGGTATGGAAGTTACCATAATAAATTACGGTGCAACTATTACATCGCTAAAATTTCCGGATGCCAACGGTAAGCAATTAGATATTGCCCTAGGCTTTGACGATGTTAACAGTTATATCAATTCGTTCGGGTTGCCGTCGCCACCTTATTTTGGGTCGGTTATAGGCAGGTATGCAGGGCGTATTGCTAATGCAGCCTTTACACTTAATGGCAAAGAATACAAATTAAATGCAAACCACGGGCCTAACACCCTGCATGGTGGCAAAACAGGTTTTGGGCGTGCTTTCTGGAAAATGAAGCAGATAAGAGGCGGCGAAAGTCCATCCATAACCCTTACCTATACCAGCCAGGATAACGAAGAGCATTTTCCTGGTGCGTTAACGTAGACGTTACGTATACCGTTACCGAAGATAACATGCTTTTAGTAGAGTATATTGCCACCGCTACCGATGATACCGTTATTAACCTTACCCAGCATACCTACTTTAATTTAGATGGGCATTCGCAATCGATATCAGGGCAGCAGCTGTATGTAAACTCAGAAAAAATAGTAGCGGTTAAGCCCGACGGTATCCCTACCGGTAATTTTACTGAGATTAACAACACAGAACTTGATTATACCAAAGTACACAATGCGCCTGAAAGCATCGACACATCGTTTGTTTTAGAAAATAACGGACATCCTGCTGCATCGCTATACAGTGATAAGACAGGTATAGAAATGACAGTACATACCAACCAGCCATCGGTACATATTTATGTAGGCGGTAACTGTTTTGGAGAACTAAAAGGCAAGGAAAATGCCGATTACCATACCACAAGTGGAATTTGCTTTGAAACGCAAAACTATCCTGATGCGCCTAATAATGAGCATTTTCCAAATTCTGTTTTGAAAAAAGGCGAAGTATATCATCATAATACTACCTTTACTTTTAAACACTTAAAAAAATAGTTATGAAAAGTATACTCCGCACTTTGGTTCCCGCATGCATGGCTTTGGCTATGTTTATTTCCTGTGGTGGCGATGATAGCGTTGCAGATCCTGTAGCAACCGATGATGTGGTGACTGATGATGTAGTTACCGACGATGTTGTGCAGGAAGAAACGTTTATACGTGCGGTAGATATGTCGTTCCTTCCGGAAACCGAAGGCGCAGGCACCGTTTACTATAATGGTGCAGCATCTCAGGATGCCCTGGCTACCCTTAAAGCGGCGGGTGTAAATACCATACGCATACGCCTTTGGAAAGACCCTGCTACGGCGCACAGCGGCATGGCCGAAGTTAAGGCACTGGCACAAAGGGTTAAGGCAGCGGGAATGAAGGTTTGGCTAACGGTGCATTACTCTGATACATGGGCCGATCCTGCCAACCAGATAAAACCACAGGCTTGGGAAGGGCTGGCATTTGCGCAACTAAAAGCTGCTGCTGTAACCTATACACAACAAATACTTACCGAGGTTAACCCGGATATTATACAGATAGGCAACGAAACCAACAGCGGTTTCATATACCCCGAGGGTAACCTTGTAGATAACGAAGCAGGCTTTTTAGAATTGGTAAATGCAGTAAGCGCTACCATCAGGCAGCAGTCGCCGCAGGCAAAAATTATGTTGCATTATGCGGGTATTGCTGATGGTGCCGACTGGTTCTTTAATAAAACCGCTAACGTAGATTTTGATTACATAGGCCTGTCCTACTATCCTATATGGCATGGTAAGAGCATCCCGGCGCTTCAAAATAAAATAGCATCGTTAAAGGCGACACATAATAAAGAGGTAATTGTTGCCGAAACTTCTTACCCGTTTACACTGGGATGGGAAGACTGGACCAACAACGTAGTAGGGTTAGACAGCCAGATAATACCTGCCTATCCTGCTACACCGCAGGGGCAAAAAGACTTTTTGATTGCCGTGCGTGGCGCTGTTGAGGCTGGCGGTGGCCTGGGCTTTTGCTACTGGGGTGCTGAGTGGGTTGCCTTTAGGGGGCCAGAGGCTACTAACGGCTCTACCTGGGAAAACCAGGCCTTATGGGATTTTGATAATAAAGCAGTACCTGCTCTTGAGGCGTTTAACCTTTAAGTAAGTACATAAAATATATTCAGGTGCAAACCTGGCAACAATAGAAATTTGGGTTGATAAGCTGTTGCCTGGCAAAGGGCTTTATTGGGTTTACTAAAAGAAAGTTTGGGTTAAGTTTGGGTTTAAAACAATTCGTCTAAAGGTAAACCATAAGATTTGGCACGTAAACGCCGGGCAAACCGCTTATCTGATTACAATTTAAACAGGACAAGTAATAATGAAAAAGAAATTAGTAGGGCAGGTTACTGCCTATTTTAACGAGTATTTTAAAAGCGCTCCACAGTATATTTTCCTATCACCGGGGCGTATCAATATTATAGGCGAACACGTAGATTATAACGATGGCTTTGTACTGCCGGCCGCTATAAACAAATACGTTTGCTTTGCCGTTTCTCAAAGTGAGGATACAAAATGTACCCTTATTGCAAAAGACCTTGACGAAACCTATACCTTTGACCTTAACGATACCCTGGTACCGGTAGAGCAAATGTGGGTAAACTTCTTTTTAGGGGTGTTACAGCAGTTAAAAGATAAAGGTTTTGCCATGACAGGCTTTAATATTGTGTTTAGCAGCACGGTGCCCATGGGTGCAGGCTTATCATCATCGGCAGCGGTAGAGTGCGGTTTTGGTTACGCGCTTAACAAAATATTCAGACTTGGCCTTAGCAAAGAAGAAATTGCCCTTATCGGACAAAAATCAGAACATACTTTTGTAGGTGTTAACTGCGGTATTATGGACCAATTTGCCAGCGTTTTTGGTAAAAAGAACAAGGTTATAAAACTGGATTGTAATACCCTGGAATACGAATACCACAACGCCGATTTTAAAGAGTATGCCTTATTACTGTTAGACAGTAAAGTAAAGCATACCCACCTTACATCGGGTTATAACGACCGCAGGAACGAGGTAGAAAAAGGCCTTGCACAGCTAAAAGCACATTACCCGGAGGTAAAAACCTTCAGGGACCTAAGTGAGGCGCAGGTAGAAGCACATAAAGAAGAGCTGGGCGATGTTATTTACCGCCGCTGCCTTTTTGTAGTTCGCGAAATTCAGCGTGTGCTGGATGCCGTTGCAGCGCTTGAGGCTAACGACTTTGCCAAACTGGGCGACCTTATGTTTAAAACCCACAACGGGCTTTCTAAAAATTATGAGGTGAGCTGCGAGGAGATCGACTTTTTAGTAGATGCGG
>Ga0265780_10007650_pt1 | contig 13235 bp, 7 predicted proteins | sample P1T30metagenome_FD_192432 | JGI IMG/M metagenome (GOLD analysis project Ga0265780, IMG submission 192432) | Plant litter microbial communities from East Loma Ridge, Irvine, California - P1 T30 | ecosystem: Environmental > Terrestrial > Plant litter > Unclassified | place: USA: California...
CGACCGCCCCGACCAAGGGAACGGTGACGCTGAGCGGGACGACCGCAACCTATGTCCCTACCCCCGGCAATTTCGGCGCGGACAGCTTCACCTACACCGCGACCGGACCGGGTGGCACCTCGCCCCCGGCAATGATCAGCGTGACGATAGCCACGCCCGCCACCCCGGGCGCGGCAGGGAGCGCGGTCGATGTTGCGTACGACAGCGCTGGCCAGGCGATCCCGCTGCAACCGAGCGGGGTCTATACGACCGTCGCTGTGGCCACCGCCCCGACCAAGGGAACGGTGACGCTGAGCGGGACGACCGCAACCTATGTCCCGACCCCCGGCAGCTTTGGCGCGGACAGCTTCACCTACACTGCGACCGGGCCCGGTGGCACCTCGGCACCCGCAACGGTCAGCATCACCATCGCGACCCCTGCCACGCCCGGCGCAGCAGAGGTTTCCGCCGACGTCGCGTTCGACAGCGCGGAGCAGCCGATCGTGCTGCAACCGACCGGCATCTATACCAGCGTGGAGCTTGCGACCGAGCCGACCAAGGGCAGCGTTACCCTCAGCGGCACGACCGCGCGCTATGTTCCTACCCCCGGCAGCTTCGGGGCCGACAGCTTCACTTATGTCGCGACCGGTCCCGGCGGCCGTTCGCCCGCGGCGACGGTGAGCGTGACGATCGCGGCACCGCCCGTGCCGGTGGCCGAGCCAATCAACGTCGATACCGCGGGCACTACCGTGGAAGGCGGGGCCAGCGTCGGGATCGACCTCGGCAGGCTCGTATCGGGCACTTTCGCCACGATCGAAATCGCCACGCCCCCCGCGAACGGAACCGTCACGCTCCGCGGAACGGCAGCCGCCGCGCGAAGCACGGGCGGGGCACGCGCGCTCGCCGTGAGCGACTGGACCGCAACCTACGAACCCAACCCGGGCTATGCGGGCAAGGACAGTTTCCAGTTCGTCGCGGTCGGGCCGGGCGGACGATCGCTCCCCGCGACCGTGGAGATCACCGTCACCGGCCAGGCCCCGACCGCGCAGGCCAAGTCCGCCAGTATCGGGGATGCGCAGACCGTATCGGTCGAGCTGACCGAAGGCGCGATCGGCGGCCCGTTCACCGGCGCGACGATCGTCGCGGTGAGCCCCGCCGAGGCCGCCACCGCCCGCATCGTCCAGGGCGGCACCGCGGCGCAACCGAGCTACCGGCTCGACGTGACGACGGCGGCGCATTTCGGTGGAACGGTGGTCGTGCGCTATCGTCTCGGCAATGCCTTCGGCATGTCCGCCCCCGCCACGGTGACGATCACGGTGACCGCGCGTCCCGACCCGTCCGCCGACCCGGTCGTGCGCGCGATCTCGGACGCGCAGGCCGAGACCGCGCGGCGGTTCGCGCGCACCCAGGTCTCCAATTTCATGGCCCGCGCGCAGCAACTCCATCACGGTGGCGGCGCGACCAATCCGCTGGGGATCGCGGTCAATCTGCGCGATGCGGTGCTGACCCCCGGCGACCCGAGTGTTTCCCGACGTGACCCGGCACTATCTTCGGACGGGCTCGACCGTGACCGCTTCGTGTCCAGAAGCGTCGCAGAGGCCACCCTGCCCGGACGCGCGATCGGCAGCGGGCGGGGGAACGATCTGCCCGAGCACGGCGACGCGCCGCGCAGTGACGCGGCGACCGTCGGGCCGCGGCCGGTCGGCGACATCGCGCTGTGGACCGGCGGGTCGATCGAAGTCGGCACGCTCGACCGGCGATCGGGCCGGGCGAAGATCACGCTGGCGAGCGGCGGGCTCTCGACCGGTGCCGATCTGCGCATCGCCGATTGGGCGACGATCGGCCTTGGCGGCGGTTATGGCAGCGACGTCAGCCGGATCGACGGCGAAGCGGCGCGCATCCGCAGCGAAACCAAGGTCTTCGCGGCGTACGGCAGCTTCGCACCCGTAGACGGCGCGTTCGTCGACGCGATGATCGGCCACGGCAACCTCGATTACCGGACACGGCGGGCGGTTGCGGCAACGGGTGGGGTCGCGCTGGGCAAGCGCGAGGGCGGCATGACGTTCGGCGCGGTTTCCGCCGGCGTCGATCGCCAGAACGACGGTCTGCGCTGGTCGGGCTACGGTCGCTTGGAATGGCTGGACGGTACGCTCGACGGCTATTCCGAAACGGGCGTCGCACGCTACGCGCTGCGGTTCGACGACCGCAGCGTGCGATCCTTGACCGGGGTCGTCGGTGGCCGGTTCGAGATCGCGCACGACCTCGGCTTCGCGCGGGTAAGCCCGCGCATCGCGGCGGAATGGCTCCACGAGTTCCAGACCGCCGGGGTGCAGAGCCTCGACTATGCCGATTTCAGCGGCCTCGCGACCTATCGCATCCGCGGCACCGGCTGGCAGCGCGAGCAATATCAGCTATCGGTCGGGAGCCGCTGGAGCCTGATGCTGCAATGGATGGTCGACATGGAAATCGGCTTGCGCGGCGCGGCGGGCGAGAGCGCGGCGCAAGCCCGGTTGCGGATCAGCAAGCGGTTCTGACGCCCCCCGTCAGTTCTTGAGCCGCCATCCGCTGCGGAAGATCCATCCGACGACGCCGAGGCACACCACCAGGAACAGCGCGGTGACGCCAAGGCTCAGCCCCACCGACACATCGCCCTTGTCGAAGAACGCCCAGCGGAACCCGCTTACCAGATAGACCACCGGGTTGAACAGGCTGACCGTCCGCCACGGCTGCGGCAGCATGTCGATCGAATAAAAGGCACCGCCGAGGAAGGTGAGCGGGGTGATCAGCAGCGCGGGGATGAAGTTCAACTGTTCGAACCCCTTCGCCCAGATGCCGATGATGAAGCCGAACAGGCTGAAGGTCACGCTGGTCAGCACCAGGAACGCGATCATCGCGAGCGGGTGGACGATCTGCAACGGCACGAACAGCGCCGCGGTCGCGAGGATGATCAGTCCGATCACGATCGACTTGGTCGCCGCCGCACCGACATAGCCGACCACCATCTCCATCGCCGAGACGGGCGCGGAGAGAAGCTCGAACATCGTGCCGGTGAATTTGGGGAAGTAGATTCCGATCGAGGCATTGGCGATGCTCTGCGTCAGCAGCGACAGCATGATCAGCCCAGGCACGATGAAGCTGCCATAGCCGACCCCGCCGACCGTGCTGATCCGCGAGCCGATCGCGCCGCCGAACACGACGAAATAGAGCGAGGTGGTGATGACCGGGGTGACGAGGCTCTGCCACAAGGTGCGCAGACCACGCGCCATTTCGAAGCGGTAAATCGCCCAGATGCCGTTGAAGTTGATCGCGGGGGCTTTGTTCGTGCCGCTCATGCCGCGTCCTTCTTTTCGACCAGGTCGACGAAAATATCCTCGAGGCTCGATTTCGAGGTCTCGAGATCCTTGAACCCGATCCCGAGCTCGGCGAGCTTGCGCAGCAGCGAGGGGATGCCGGTATGCTCGGCCTGCGCATCAAAGATGTAGCGCAGCGTCTTGCCGTCATTCTCGAGCGCGACGTCCCAGTCGGACAGGTCGCCCGGCACCGTTCCAAGCGGCTCCTGCAGCGAAATCAACATCTGGCGCTTGCCGAGCTTCTTCATCAGTTCGGCCTTGCCCTCGACGAGGATCAACTGGCCCTTGTTGATGACGCCAACACGGTCGGCCATTTCCTCGGCCTCCTCGATATAGTGCGTCGTCAGGATGATCGTGGTGCCCTTCTCGCGCAGCCGGTGGACGAGCTTCCACATGTCGCGGCGAAGCGCCACATCGACCCCCGCGGTGGGTTCGTCGAGGAACAGGATGTCGGGTTCGTGGCTCAGCGCCTTGGCGATCAGCACACGGCGCTTCATGCCGCCCGACAGTTCCATGATCTTGGCGTTGCGCTTGTCCCACAACGACAGGTCGCGCAGCACCTGTTCGAGATACGCCTCGTTCGCACCGCGCCCAAACAGCCGGCGGCTGAAGCGGACCGTCGCGATGACGGTCTCGAACATGTCGACCGACAGTTCCTGCGGGACCAGCCCGATCGCACGACGCGCGCTGCGGAAGTCGGTCAGCGCATCATGGCCAAGCACGGTGACGCTGCCGGTGGTGGGGGTGACGATGCCGCAAATGATCGAGATCAGCGTCGTCTTGCCCGCGCCGTTGGGACCAAGCAACGCAAAGATCTCGCCCCGGTTGATCGACAGATCAATCGGTTGGAGCGCGTGGTGGCCTGATGCGTAGGTCTTGGAGACCCCCGCGACCGAAAGTATGCTGTCCATCTAGCCCCCGTCTGTTGTGCGGGAGATAGGGCGGCGGGTGCGGTGCAACAAGGCGGAGCCGGATATGGCTCGCTTCAGCGCCCGATCCGACGACGCAGGACCGACAGGCTGATGGCGATCGCGCGCGCCAGCGGGATCGGCGGCTTGCCGACCAGCGTACGGATCTTGTCGAGCCGCGTGGATCGCCCCGCATAGAAGCGGCGGACGAGCGCCGGTCGCAGGCCGTAGAAGCGTTCGATGACGCGATAGCGTTGCTGCGGATCTGCGCCGAGGAACATCATCGCGTTGAGAAAGCGATAGAAGCCGCGCTCGCGCCAGGTGGTTTCGCTATGGTTGCGCTGGGCCGCATAGATCGTGGTGCCGTCGATCACGTCGAGGGCCGCGATCAGGTCCGCGGTCCGCACCGCGTCGGGGAAACTGTAGCCGGTCGCCGGTTGGAACAGACCCGCGCGGAGCCCGGACAGGGTGACGCCCTCGGGTGCAGCCCCCCACAGGTCCGCCGCGTCCCCGCCGATCGCCATCGGCAACACGCCCGCTTCGGCGCGGACGATCCTGGCGACACGCCAGCCTTGCGCGGCGGCATAAGCGAGCACGCGCGCACGCACCGCGTCGTTCGCAAGATCGGCATCATCGCTGAAATAGGTATCCTCGACCAGCAGGCGGCGCGGGCCGAACGGCAAGGTGTAGACGAAGCGATAGCCGTCCTTCTGCGCGACGGTGGCGTCCATCACGATCGGACCAACCAGCCCGTGATCCTCCTCCAGCTCCAGCTCGAGCCCGACAAACTTCTGCCAGCGCAGGTCGAGTGGATGATCGCGCGCAAGACCGCGCCCGTCGATCACCGCCTTTGTCCGCAACACCCGCTGGTCCGCCAGCGTGACCGAGGTCGCGTCCAGCGCGACCACGCTCATCCCGGTCAGGATGTGATCGGGTGGCACGGCCGCGCGAACCGCGGTGTCGAGCAGCACGCTCGTTGCGGTGCGATATCCGGCACGGATGCGGCGCACGCGCTTGGGAAAGCGGACGGTGTATTCGTCCCAGCGATAGGCGATCAGCGGTTCGGTCCAGCGACGCTGCTCGGGCTCCATGTCATCGTCGAAGGACGACCAGATATGATCGCCGCCGATCGTATCCCCCGCCTCAACGATCGCGACGGAAATCTCGGGACGAAGCTGTGCCAGCCGCAACGCGATCAGGCCGTTCGAGAGACCGCCCCCTACGAGTACGATATCGAAGTCCAACGGCGCCCCCTCGCGTGGCCATCGTTCCGATGGCTTATGCGGTGAGCATACCAGAAAGCACGGGGTGGCACCGCACGGAATACACCGTGGCTATTTCACCGCACGCGCCGCTGCGACCGCCTTCTGGAGGGCTTCCAGTGTCAGCGCGGAGGACACCACACTGTTGCCGATCACCCAGCTCGGCGTACCCGTCAGGCCCAACTGCCGTGCGATACCCATGTTGGAGGCAATCTCCGCGTCGGCCTGCGGCGCGAAGGCCGCCGCCTTGGCGAGATCGACCCCCGCCGCCTTGGCCGATGCCGTGATCGTCGCAGCCGACACCGGTCCGGCGGCGTAGAGCGCATCGTGGAACGGCTGGAACTTGCCCTGGTTGGCCGCCGCGAGGCTCATCCGCGCGGCGTCGGCGCTCGCGTCACTCAACACCGGGAATTCGCGGAACACCACGCGGAGCTTGGGATCGCTTTTGAGCAAGGCCGTGATCGTCGGGAGGCTGGCGCGACAGTAACCGCAATTATAATCGAAATATTCGACGAGCGTGACGTCGGGATTGGCGCTGCCCATCCAGGCACTGCCGAACGGCTCCAGAATCGCATCCTTGTTGGCGGCGATCGTGTCGGCATGCGCGCGGTCGCGCAGCGCGTCCATCGCCTGCGGGATGATCTCGGGGTGGCTGAGCAGATAATCGTGGACGACCTGTTCGGTCCGGGCGGCATCGGGGGCGCTGGCGGGAACGAGCCGTTCGACCGCCCAGAACAGCGCCGCACCGAGGATGGCGGCGACGAACGCCACCGCGAAGGAACCAGCATAAGGGCGCATCAGCGTCCTTTCTTATATTTCTTGGGGTTGTCGGACATTTCGTTCTGCGCCGCCATCGCGATGTCCTGCGCGCGGATCCAGTCGGTCGAATTGGGCGGCAAGCCCTGCATCGCGCCCCGCGCGCTATAGGCGGCGGTGCGCTGGTCGCCGGTCAGGCTCGCCTGCTCTGCGGTGGCGAGCAGCGCGCGGGTCTGGTCGCCCGACGCCTCGTACACGGTGCCGAGCTGATACCAGGCGAACGGATTGTCATCGTCGCGCGACACCGCCTGGCGCAGAACCTTGATCGCTTCGGGGTAATTCGCCTTGTCCTCGGTCGCGATCAGCGCGTGGCCGAAGGTGGTCGCGATCAGCGGGCTGTTGCGCGACTGGTCGGTCGCCTCACGCAACGGGGCCAGCGCCGCCACCGGCTTGCCCGCTTCGAGCAGGATCTGCCCCTGGATTTCGAGGAAATACGGGTCGTGCGGGGCCGCCTTGATCAGAGCGTTCGCCTCGGCATCCGCTTTTTCGGGATAGCCCGATTTGTGCCACGCATAGGCACGCGCATAATGCGCGTACAGGCTCTGGTCCTGCTCGGGATAGACGTTCAGCGTGGTCTTTGGGTCGGCGACATAGCCCATCAGCTTGGCCTTCACTCGCTTGAACCGCTCCTCGAGTCCGGGGTCGGGCTTGGTATTGTACGCGGGCGACGATTGCACGTCGGCGGTCAACGCCGAGATGCGCTCGCCCGATAGCGGATGACTTTGGGCAAACGGATCGATGTTCTTGAGGCCATACGCATATTCCTCGCTCTGCAATTTCTTGAAGAACGTCAGCATCCCTTTCCCGCTGATCCCGGACTGGCGCAGGAACCGGGCACCCGTCGCATCGGCGGTGGATTCCTGAACGCGGGTGAAGGCGAGGAACTTGCCTTGCGCGGCACTGGTCCCGGCGGAGAGGATCCCTGCCCCGGCTTCGGGCGCACCCGCGGCGATCGCTGCGACGCCGAGTACCATGCTGAGGATCGAAATACCCATCGCGGGCTTTGCGCCGCGATCCATCAGGATGACGTGGCCGTCGGCGACGTGGCCGAGTTCGTGCGCGATCACGCCTTGCACCTGATTGGCGTTGTCGGCAGCGCGGATCAGCCCCGAATGGACGTAGACCGTCTGTCCGCCAGCAGTGAACGCGTTGATCGAATCGTCGTTGATCAAGACGATCTTGACCGCTGCGGGCGACAGCCCCGCCGCCTTGATCAGCGGGAGCGACATTTCGTTGAACATCGCTTCGGTTTCGGCATCGCGCAGGATCGATTGCGCGGTTGCCGGTTGTGCGAGGAGCAGGATGGAGGCCGCGAGTCCCGCGAGTAATCGCTTCATGATCGCTTTATCCCCGAGTTTCGCCGTGCGGGCAACCAAAGCCGCGGTGGCGTCACGGGACTGAACCCCCGATGAAGCGGTGCCACGTCCCCCGGCGATGGCCAGGGGACGTGGTCCGGATCAGGCCCCGAAGGTCCGCTGCCACCAGCCGCGACGCGGCGTACCGGCTTCGCCCGGATCGGGATCGATCTCGGTCGGTGCAGGGGCGGGAGCGGCACGCTCGCTGTCCGCCACGGGTGCGGCAGCTTCCGGCGCAGGCTCGATCGCCGGGGTCGATTCAACCGCGACAACCGGGTCGATCGGCGCTTCGGCGGCTACTTCCGCCTTCGCCTTGGGACGCCGTGCGCGCTTTGGCTTTGCTGCAGGCTCTTCGGCGACAGGCGCGACCGGCGCTTCGACGACAGCCTCAGCGGGGGCCTCGGCAGGTGCTTCGGCAACGACCTTCTTGGTGCGGCGACGCTTGGGCTTGGCCTCTGGTTCGACGTCCGAAGCCGGTGCCTCGACCGGGGTCGGCTCGACCGGAGCAGCCTCGACCGGCGCAGCCTTGGTTGCCGGAGCAACCGCTGCGTCGTCCTTGCGGGCCTTGGGACGGCGACGTCCCTTCTTCGGCGCGTCAGCTTCCACCGGGGCTTCCACCGGAGCCTCGGCGTCGGTCAAGGCGACGATCGTCTCGACATCGACCGCAGGCAGGTCCGCCGCGACGATCAGGCCGGGTGCTTCGCTACCGGCGTCGTCCGTTGCCGGCTCGGCCGTGGTCTGCTCGCCCTCGGCGCGACGTCCGCCGCGACGACCGCGACGGCCGCGACGGCGCTTGCCGCCCTCGCCCGTTGCTTCGCCCTCGGCAACCGCGCCGATTTCCTCGGCACCGGCATCTTCGTCATCGGAAGCGATGATGTCTGCGGGAGCGAGTTCGTCGCCGAGCAGTTCAGCGACGTCCGACGCTTCCACGCCCTCGTCGCCGACGTCCTCGCCAGCTTCGATCGCGCCTTCGCTATCACCCTCGCCCTCGGGACGGTTGCGACCGCGACGTCCGCGACGGCGGCGGCGGCGGCGCGAGCCGCTGTCGTCGTCGCCCGCACGCTCGGCGCGCTCGGGACGCTCGCGCGGTTCGCGGACGGCCTTGGGCTCTTCCTCTTCCTCGACGACGTCGTCGATTTCGTCCTCAACCTCTTCCTCGATGAAATCTTCCTCGATTTCCTCGATCGGCGCGTCGAAGCGCGGCGTGTAGGCGGGCGGCGGTCCAGAGACCTCGACCGACATGCGCGCGCCTTCCTGCTCGCCGTCGGGCGAGACTTCGATCATCACGCCATAGCGTTCCTCGATCTCGGCGAGTTCGGCGCGCTTGCGGTTGAGCAGGTAGAAGGCCGCTTCCTGGCTCGCGCGCAGCAGAAGTTGCGATCCGCGACCCTGGGCGGCTTCGTCCTCGAGCAGACGCAGTGCCGACAGCCCTGACGACGAAGCGGTACGGACGAAGCCCGAGCCCTCGCAATGCGGGCACGGCCGCGTCGATGCCTCGAGCACGCCGGTGCGCAGACGCTGGCGGCTCATTTCCATCAGGCCGAACGACGAGATGCGCCCGATCTGAATCCGCGCCCGATCGTTCTTGAGCGCTTCCTTCATCGCCTTCTCGACCTTGCGGACGTTCGAGCCGTTATCCATGTCGATGAAGTCGATTACGACGAGACCCGCCATGTCGCGCAGACGCAACTGGCGCGCGATCTCGGCAGCAGCCTCGAGGTTGGTCGCGGTCGCGGTCTGCTCGATCGAATGCTCGCGGGTCGAACGGCCGGAGTTGATGTCGATCGACACCAGAGCTTCGGTCGGGTTGATCACCAGATAGCCGCCTGACTTGAGCTGGACCACCGGGTGATACATCGCGGAGAGCTGCTCCTCGACGCCCGCGCGCTGGAACAGCGGCACGGGGTCGCTGTAATGCTTCACCTTGCGCGCATGACTCGGCATCAGCAACCGCATGAAATCCTTGGCGTGCTGATAGCCTTCGGTGCCCTCGACGATGACTTCGTCGATCTCGCGATTGTAGATGTCGCGGATCGCGCGCTTCATCAGGTCGCTGTCGCCGTACACCAGCGCTGGCGCGGACGAGGAGAGCGTCGCCTCGCGAATCCCGTCCCACAGCCGGGCGAGATAATCGAAGTCGCGCTTGATCTCCTGGCGCGTGCGCTGGAGCCCCGCGGTGCGCACGATGCAGCCCATCGACGGGGGCAGCTTCATGTCCGCCATGATCGACTTCAGACGCTTGCGATCGCCCGCGTTCGAAATCTTCCGGCTGATCCCGCCGCCATGCGACGTGTTGGGCATCAGTACGCAATAGCGACCCGCCAGCGACAGATACGTCGTCAGCGCAGCACCCTTGTTGCCGCGTTCTTCCTTGACGACCTGGACCAGCAGCACCTGACGGCGACGGATGACGTCCTGAATCTTGTAGCGATGGCGCAGGTTGGTGCGACGCTCGCGCAGATCGTCGGCGGCATCGTCCGAGGCCGAGCGCTTGCGACGGCGACGACCGCGGCCTTCGCCGGGGTTCTCGCCTTCGGACGCGACTTCGCGGTCGGGGACGATCTCGTCCGCGTCATGCCCGCCGTCATCGTCGTAGCGTTCGATCGACTCCTCGTCGGGCTCGAACCCGTCGTCTTCCATCTCCAGATCATCGTCGGCGTCCTGCTGGGCGCGCAAGGCAGCTTCTTCAGCGGCATGCTCGGCCTCTTCGCGCAGGAGCGCGTCGCGGTCTTCCTTCGGGATCTGGTAATAGTCGGGGTGGATTTCGCTGAAAGCGAGGAAGCCGTGGCGATTGCCACCGTAATCGATGAACGCGGCCTGGAGCGACGGCTCGACGCGCGTCACCTTGGCGAGATAGATATTCCCCTTGAGCTGCTTGCGCTCAGCGGATTCGAAATCAAATTCCTCGATCCGGTTTCCCTTGACGACGGCAACACGGGTTTCTTCCCGGTGCCGTGCGTCGATCAGCATACGCGTGGTCATGTAATTGTCTCCGGACACGCGGCCGGCTGCGCCATGGCGCTGGCCGCGCGAAATAAAGGTACGCGGAACGAGGGGCGGTAACGCCGCCGGATTCGCTCGCACGGTGGGTTGCTAAAATCGCCTCTGTTCGCTCTGCACGCCCGGCCTTCCGGCCCTGGGCATCCCGCGCAGTCGCGTTCCCGCCGGTAGCAACCGGGGGAAACGAGAAACGGGAACCATGCATCATGCGAACGTCAACCTGGATAGGCCGCGGCCAGAGAACACCGGGGCGGCCGAGTGGACCTGTCGCATCCGTAACTTGGGTAACGATCAGGTACTGGTTATTGCCTAGCACCGACCTGCGCGCGCAGCAACCGGCACGTGAAGCGACGATATCGGGTAATTCTATGGTTGGACGACACGTTAACGTTTCTGCGCTATCGTCCGCGACATGTTCATCGGGGGTTCCGGGAAAGTGTGCATGGTGCGCTGGATGCAGGTGTTTTCTGCCATTTTTGCGTCGATCCGTGCCCGGTTTGCACCCGCCTGCGACCGCGATAGCGCTGTTCGTAGCGCGATTGCCGCCGGTTTGGCCCTGACAATAGCATCCCTGACGCCGACCCCTGCGGTTGCCGAAAGGATCGTACAGGATCCAGATCGTGTCGCGACCAGCGCGATCAAGATGGCGTCGCCCAAAAAGTCCCCGGCCCGCCAACCCGCCACGGTGCCCGCAAGCCAGCGCCACGGACGGTTGCCGCGGATCTATGGCGATGACGACCGCCGTCCGCTGGTCGTGATCGATGCGGGCCACGGCGGGGTCGACCCCGGTGCGATCTCGCCGATCGACGGGCGACGCGAGAAGGACGTGACGCTGAAGATCGCGCGCGCGATCCGCGACGAACTGGTCCGCGCGGGACGCGTGCGCGTCGCGTTGACGCGCGAGGACGACCGCTTCCTGATCCTGCGCCAGCGGTACGGGATCGCCCGTCGGCTCGGTGGAGCATTGTTCATCTCGATCCATTGCGACAGCGTCGGCTCAGGCGCAGCCACGGGGGCGTCGGTCTACACGCTGTCCGAGGTCGCCTCCGACCGCGAGTCCGCACGGCTGGCGGCGCGTGAGAACAAGTCGGACATCATCGCGGGCGTCAATCTCGCATCGACCAACGCCGACATCTCCTCGATCCTGATCGACCTGACGCAGCGCGAGACGATGAACGCGTCGGCGGGGTTCGCACGGCTGCTCGGGCGCGAGGCGCGCGACCGCGTGCCGCTCAAGCCCAATTTCCACCGCATGGCATCGTTGATGGTCCTGAAAGCACCCGACATGCCGTCGGTGCTGTTCGAGACCGGCTATATTTCCAACCCCGCCGACGCCGAGTTTATCGACAGCGAGGACGGCCGCCGCCGCATCGCCCAAAGCGTCGAGCGCGCGGTCGAAGTGCATTTCGCACGGCGCATGGCGACCCGCTGAAACCGGCGACACGAGCCTGCGCGATGCGACGGCCCCGGCACCGCGCGGGATAAGGCGGCTGGCAAGCGACGCGAAAGTTGCTAGAGCCTCGTGGCTTATGGCCGAGCCCAACTCCACCGTGACATTCCGTATTCGTCGGGAAGACGGGAGCTCCGAAGGCTTTCTCCGCCGTGCCTGGGGGCGCTGGTGGGTCAAGACGCTGGCGGTTCTCGCGCTGGTGGGCGCGATCGGTGCCGGGATCGGCTGGTATGTTTTCGCTTCCGACCTGCCTTCGGTCGACAAATTGCGCACGTATGAGCCCCCTTTGCCGACCAACGTGCGCGGAACCGACGGAACACCGATCTACACCTACGCCCGCGAGCGCCGCGTCGAGCTGAGCTACGGCGAATATCCGCCGATGCTCGTCCGCGCGTTTCTCGCCGCCGAGGACAAGTCGTTCTTCGAGCATCACGGTGTCGATTATCTCGGCATTGCCGGCGCGGCCTTTCGCAATCTGAGCACGGGGCGGCGTCCGGCGGGCGCATCGACCATCACGCAACAGGTCGCGAAAAACCTGCTGATCGGCAATGCGCCCAATTACAGCCGCAAGATCAAGGAAGCGATCCTCGCCTACAAGATCGAGGGGACGCTGACCAAGAAGCAGATCCTCGAACTGTACCTCAACCAGATCGCGCTGGGGCGCAACGCGTTCGGCGTGGCGGCGGCGAGCTATGCCTATTTCGGCAAGGATCTGAACAAGCTCGATCTCGCGCAGATTGCGTATCTGGCGATCCTGCCCAAGGGGCCGGCGAATTACGATCCTGTCCGCCATACCCAGCGCGCGCTCGACCGGCGCGCCTATGTGCTGCGCGAGATGCTCAAGAACGGGTTCATCACGCAAGGCCAGCACGATGCCGCGATGGCGGAGCCGCTCGGCACGGTGCCGCGTCAGACGCCCAAACGCGAGACGGCGGGCGCAGGCTATTTCGTCGAGGAAGTCCGTCGCCAGTTGATGGGCAAGTTCGGCGAGGATGCGCTCACCGGGCCGTACAGCGTCTATGCGGGCGGTCTTTGGGTCCGGACCTCGCTCGACCCGAAGATCCAGGATTACGCGCAGACCGCGCTGCGCGAGGGGTTGCTCCGGTTCGACCGAG
>Ga0265780_10007651_pt1 | contig 13235 bp, 13 predicted proteins | sample P1T30metagenome_FD_192432 | JGI IMG/M metagenome (GOLD analysis project Ga0265780, IMG submission 192432) | Plant litter microbial communities from East Loma Ridge, Irvine, California - P1 T30 | ecosystem: Environmental > Terrestrial > Plant litter > Unclassified | place: USA: California...
GTCATCAGGCTGGCACAGCGGCGCATCGATCCCCGCCACGTTATCGCATGGTCATGCTGGCGCCGCGCTCATCAGGCTGCCGCACAACACGCGCATATCCAATCAAGAACGCAACTGTAATGCTAGGAAACCCGGAGTGAAACCGAGTACGAAACCCGCCGTCACAAAGCTAGCAGCGCGGGGAAATCCGGTGACCACCAGCATAGCGATCACCGAGCCCAGAGAGTGATCGAGAGTGTGTATGATGCAAAGGCGGAAGGTTTCCTGCCGGATGGCTGTTCGCTGCACAATGCGATGAACGCACATGGCTTGGACAGCGAAAGCTATCGCACCGCGATATCGGCCGAATTGCAGCCGGTCAGGACGTCGGGAACGATGGCGTTCATGTTCGAGAGCCGCCGTGTCCTGCGACCATCCGACTGGGCCCTGAACACACTGCAGCGACAACCTCACGAAGACGAATCGTGGGAGGGGTTCGAGCGTGTCAACCTGAACGGCGAACCCCAGGTATTTGATCTAACGGTTCGATAGTAGGCCCGACGGCTTCGCGCGGGCGGACCGTAAGTTTTGAAGATTGCTTGTTCGATCGGGTCGAAGTCGGGGCTGTCAGGCGGGAGGAAGGCCAGCTTTGCGGCTTCAATTCTATGACCTTGATTGGGCCGAATTTCTGTGGCCCGGCAGGTTGCCTGATGCCGCCGGGTGCCAGCCAAGTTATGAGCACGTGAACGATGGCATTTCGGTGGATCGGTCGTTGCTCGCCATCGGCGCGGTCGGGGCAGGCGAGACGAGACGCTGCACCTTGCGCCCGTAATCCGGGCAGGCCCCGTCAACACCTCGGTTATGTTGGGCAGGGCTTGGCGACCAAATTCACCGGAACCCCGTCGCCCGCGGGTTGGGCGAGATCGAGCGGGTTGAGCGCAACCTGTTCACGCTCGACCGTACCTTCGAGAACTGGCGCTATCGGGCCTCGGCCGCATCCATCCTCTCCGTTGCTCACCGTTGTAGAGAGACGCCAATGACCCACCTACTAAGCCGGATTTTCGGCCAGAACCGAGGTAATCAGCGCCTTGAATTCATCGGGCTTGCCATAGAACGCCTCATGCTGGAGCCGGCCGAACCGACCCGGCGCACGTTCCAGGAGGAATGTCGGAAAGCCGTGCAGGCCGAACCGCTGCATCATCTCCTGTGCAGTTTCGATGTGTGCGGCGACCGGTGCCGCTTCGTACCGGGTGCGGAACTCGCTTTGATCCAGCCCGATGCTTGCGGCGATATCGGCCAAGACGTCGGGATCGACGACACGGCGGCCATCCACATAATGCGCCTTCTGGATCGCAGCGATCATCGAGAACGCCTGATCCTTCGCCATCGCCTGCGCGGCCAACACTGCGGCGATCGTCGGTGGCGAGTGCCAGATCGAGTCTGGATGGTCGAGCAGGCCGTCGAGATAGGCCGGGCCGAATATCTGGCCGGTGAGATCGTGGATGCGCCCATCGGCGACCCGCACCTGCCGGCGCTTGGCTTCGGGCAACCGGACTGGGTTCGGGATCAGCCCGCCTGCGTGCAGTTCGATCCGCAGGCCGGGAATGTCCCGCGCGACCTCGATCAGCGACTCCGAGGCGTAACACCAGCCGCACAGGGGATCATAGAAATAATGGAGAACGGGATCTAGCCGTTGTCCATCCTCATGGTTCGTTGTCGAAGCGTTCATGACGTATGCAACCCTTGTTGGTATCCGGACGACGTCGGTTTTCCCCTCCCGGTGCATGCGACATGCCCCGGGAGGGGAACCGCCTAACCCGTTATGCTGGCTGGACCAGGGTGGGGGCCACCCGACGCAGGATCGCCAGGCCGTCAGCTGCGGGCTGCCCCGTCAGACGCTCGATGTCCGGCGACGCTTCGGCATACAGACCCTGGCGGATAGCCTCGGCCATGCCGACCATGCTTTCCACCAGGAAGGGCGGCAGGCCGGCGGCCGAAAGGCCGGCCGCATAGGCCTCGGGCGAGCAGTCGTCGTGCGGGATCGTGCGACCAACCGCTTCCGACAGGGCCGCGGCCACATCGGCATAGGAATGGGCGACCGGTCCGGTCAGCTTGTAGATCCGCTCCGCATGATCGTCCGTCGCGAGCAGCACCGACAGCGCATTGGCGAGATCGGTGCGGGTGGCAAACGCCACACGGCCATCGCCCGTCGGCATCGACAGCTTGCCGGTCGCCAGCGCGCCCTTGGCGAACAGCAGGTTCAGTTCGGCGTAGGCGGTGTGGCGCGCGATCGTGTGCACGACGCCGCTGTCGGCCAGATACGCTTCCGTGTCGCGGTGGACGGTCGTGAACGGAAAGGGCGAGTTCGGCGCATCGGCATCGAGGACACTGGTATAGACGATGCGCTGCACCCCTGCGCGCTTCGCGCCATCGACGGCGTTGCGCTGCTGCTGCTGCCGCACTTCCACCGGCGAATTGCCCGAGATGATGAGGGCGGTGCGGGCGCCGTCGAACGCCCGCGCCATGCTGTCGACATCCGAGTAATCGCCGCCGCCCCGGACGGCGATACCGTCCGCGGCGAGGTCGGCGGCCTTGTCCGCATCGCGAACGCTGACCGCGAAGTTCGCAAGATCGATGCGGTTGCGCAGGGCGGTGACGACCGCCCGTCCCAATTGTCCGTCTCCACCGGTGATTACAATCATGTTACCATTCCTTCGACACTAGGTTACTAATGGGAACCTGATGCCCTGATTCGCGAAGGCTGGGAAGGACGCACGTTACGATGCCCAAGGCACATGAAGGGAACCGCTAAATGCTCGATAGTCCCGAAACATCGCCTTTCGTTGGGGACGATGCGGCCCGGTTGGTCCAGGAGAACCCTGCCGCCGGCTGGGAAGGATCCTGCCCTGTGCGGGATATTCTCGACCGGCTCGGCGACGCATGGAGCGTGCTGGTCGTTCTCCACCTGGAAGCGGGTCCGAGCCGCTTCAACGCGATCAAGCGTCAGATTCCGGGTATTTCGCAGCGAATGCTGACGGTGACCCTGCGTCACCTGGAACGGGACGGTCTGGTCACGCGCAAGGTCTTCCCGACAAATCCGCCGTCGGTGGAATATACCCTCACCGCGCTCGGCTTCTCGCTGGGCGAAGCCCTGCAACCCCTGACCGCCTGGGCGTTCGAGCAGCAAGGCACTGTGAACGCCGCCCGCCAGGTCTTCGATCAGCGTCAGTGACGGGGGCGTCCAGCCCGCTGGTGATCCTGCGGTGTGAAACGGCTCCGTTGCGTTGAGTGCGGAGTGCCCGCTTGCCGCATCGTCGGGCACATTGTCGGCGGTCACGTCAGGTGCCCGAGCAGACTTTCGACGATACGCTGCGCCCGTGCGGACAACGGCCATTCCGCCCGGTGGATCAGCCAGAGCGTGTCCACTACCGCGGGCGCACCGTCCACGACCTGCACTGCCTCGGCCCTGCCAAATGCCTCGCGGGCATGGCGCGGCAATACGGTGAAGCCCAATCCGCGCGAGACCGGCTCCAGGATCAGACTGATCTGGTTGCTGAAGCCGTGCACAGGCAACCGCCGAACGCCGGGGTTGCCGCTGAAGCGCTGTGAAAGGAGGCTCGTGGCCATGGCCTGTCCGTCGGGATGGTCGATAAAGCCGAGCCGCTCGAGATCCTGCCAGCCCGCCACCCGCTCCCCGGCCGGAGCGATCAGTTCCAGCGGTTCGTCCAGAAAGGGCGTGGCCCTCAGTCGCGCATCGTCCGGCCGCACGATCGCAAAGCCTAGTTCCGCACGATTGTTCAGCACGGCGTCGATCACGTCCGCGTCGGGTGCAAAGCGATGCCGGATTACGAGGCCGCGGTGCCGCGCCTGAAGGTCCAGCAGCAGCGGATAGAGCAGCAGGCCCGTACTAACCCGGCGTGACCAGGCTCAGTTCACCGTGCAGCGCGTCTCCACGACTGATGCGCGCCCTCAGGCGTTTGTCCGCGGCATCGGTTTCCTGCGCATAGTCGAGCAGTGCCAACCCCACTGGCGTCCAATCAAGCTGATGGGAGCGTCGGATGACGATGGGTCCGATCCGGTCCTCGTGCAGTGGGCCCATCTTCTCGCCGAAGCCAACCGACTTCAAGGCGTCGCAATCCTGCGCCATCGGCGGCCAGTGGATGGTTTCGGTCGATCATCGCGTCGCCTCAGCTATGCGATCGCGCATTTCACCCGCAGTCTCGTGTGGGTTGCGCTGGATCTATTACTGCTGTGGCACCTCACGCTGGTAATCGGGTTGCCGGCGGGTAATGCCGGCGCCCTGCTGGGGATGTTCTTTGCCACCGGTGCTGCTGCCAGTCTGCTGAGCGCGATGCTGATCGCACGGCATGCACGAACCCTGTCGACGCTGCTCCGGCTTCAGCGCAACGCCGCTTTCGCCGCCGCGGCGATGCTGGCGTTGCAATTCTGTACATCCCAACTGATGGTCGTCATGCTGGCAGGGCTCGGATTTCGAATCACCTATGCGATGCAGGATGTTGCGCAGCACACCCTTGGCATCATGTTCCCGCGCACCGCGGCAGAGACGTTGATCTATGCCCGTATCCGGGTGCTATCGGTCGCGTCGGCGCGGCTATGCGTCGCACTCGCCTTTCTGCTCATCGGGGGAAGGCACGGGATCGCCGCAGAGCATGATGTCACCGCGGCTGTTATATTGCTTGCCCTCGCCATGGCGGCCGGCGCGGCAGGCATGATGTGCAACGGGCGCGACATCGTCCGCGAAGCGGCGACGCCCATGCCAAGGTCGCCTGACCTGAACAGGCTGATCGTCGCTTCGATCGCCTGTGCGATGCTGCTGCCGATGCTGGGCCGGTTACTGGCTTTCGCGCCGGATCAGGCCGCCCATCACCTTCCTGCGCAATGGCTGCTGCTCGCCTTCTGCACGGGCTATGCCGTCATGCCGCTTGCGGAATCGTGGATCGGGCGCGGGATGACACATGATGGCGGGCGCTACGTGGTCGCCGCCCTCATCCCGATCGCAGGCCTGTTGCTGCAACATGGCAATGCTCCGGCCGCGATGATCGGCGGGGCCATCCTGTACGGTGCCGCGAGCGGATTGTTCGGTTGCTGGTTCTGGAGCCGTATCGCGCTGACGGCACGGATGCGGGGCGCAATGGAGGGCAGCGGTGGCGATCCCATGACCTATGGTATCGTGATCGGCCTGTTGCAGGCGTCGCTTGCGGCGGGCACCCTGTTCGTCGGCCCGCTGATCGACGGCCTGCGCGCCGGAGACTCGATGGTGGGCCTGATCGCAGCGGCGGCAAGCACGGTGGGCGCATTCACGCTGGCCCGCTGCCTCGGCGAGGTGCGGTCGGTCAGGCGAGAAGCGCCCGTGTCAACGGAATAAGCGCAGCGCCCAACGCGACCGGATCGCCATCGACCACCGCGCGGCGTAATATCGGCACGGGCGGGGCCAGCCCGTGCCGGTTCGCCGCGCGTGGCGGCGTGATGCGCGACAACAGCAGGTCCGCGATCGCGGGTGGCAGGCGTCCGCCCAGCACGATCGCGCCCGGATCGAGCGCATAGCCCAGGATCGCGCACAGCGATGAGAAAGCCGGCACGGCCTCGTCCAGCCACCGCGCCACACCCGGCGTGTCCGGATCGATGCTGTCCATTGCCTCCACCGATGCACATTGTCCGCCCGCGTCGCGGATCGTCTGCAAGAGTCGGTCTAGGCTGGGATATCCCGCGCCGGTCACCGTCCAGATGCCACCGAACTCGCCGGCATTGCCGCGATGGCCGCGAAACAGCTTGCCGTCGTTGACGATCGCGCCACCGAATCCGTTGGTCAGGTGGAGATAGGCGAAATCTCGCACGTCACGGCCGACACCGAAACGCGCCTCCGCTATGGCCGCCGCCGCGCCGTCATTCTCGATCGTCACGGGCAGTTCCAGCGCCGCCTCCAGTTCCGGGACGAAATCGACCAGCGTCCATGCCTCGAGCGCGGGAGGGCCGACGATCATTCCCGGCATGTCCGTGAAGAACGCCGATACCGCCATGCCAGCCCCCAGCAGTCGGTCGGCGGGGACGCCCGCATACGCGAGCAGTTCGTCCCGCATCGCCGTGATACCGGCGATCATGCCGGCCCGGTCCGCGCCGTGATGCGTCATGCAGCGCAGCCCGCGCGTCGAGCCCGCGGCGTCCAGCAGCAATACCGACAGCCGGTCGCCCAGCAGGGCGATGCCCAGCGTGAACAGCGCATCGGCGGCGATCGATGCATCCGCGCTGGGATGACCCCGCCGCCCCGCCGACCGCCCGGTCAGCGTAATCAGCCCCGCCTCGCTGAAGCCGGACAGCAAGCGCGCCACAGTGGGCTGCGCCAATCCGAGCGAGCGGGACAATTCGGCCTGACTGATGCTGCCGGCGCGAAAGATCGTGTCGAGCAGCAGTCGCCCGCCGGGACTGATCGCCGGCAGCGACACGGCCGGAAACGGAAGGGAAGAAATGATTGCCACCACTGTCATATGAAAGTAATGCATCATGTATAGAATGCAAATAGCATTGTTTAGGTGGGGGGATTTATGTCGTCGTTTGGAATGGTTTGTCGTGCATCGCTGTTGATCGGTGCGGCGTTTCTGACGCCGGATATCGCCGACGCGCAGGCAGGGGCGCCGAACTCGCCCGCCGCGCCCGCGTCGGCACCCGCGGCTCAGGACAACGCGGATGCCGCGCCGGCGGACGATCAGGGGGACGATATCGTCGTCACTGGCACGGCGCTGGGCCGATCGCGGCTGGACGCCCCCTTCGCCATCAGCACCTTTGACAATCAGGCGATCGCGCGCGCCGCGCCGCTAAGCACCGCCGATCTGCTGAAGACCGTTCCGGGCTTTTCGGCCGAACCGTCGGGCGGTCAGGGCGGGGGCCAGAACCTGTACGTTCGCGGGCTGCCCGCCGGCGGCTGGTTCTATATCCAGTTGCAGGAAGACGGCCTGTCACTGTTCGACGAGCCGCAGGAAAGTTTCTTCAACATCGACACGCTCTACGCGCTCGATCCGATGACCGAACGGGTGGAGGTGGTGCGCGGCGGCACCTCACCGATCTTTGCCACCAATGCGCCGGGCGGCACCGTCAATCTGATCGCGCGGCGCGGCAAGGTGACGGCCGAGGGGCTCGCCCGGGTGACGGGCGGCAATTACGGCTTCGTCCGCGGCGACGGCTTTGTGTCCGGCCCGCTGTCGGACACCGTCCGCTATGCCGTTGGCGGCTTCTACCGGCGCGACGATGGCTATCGGCGGCCCGGATTCACCGCCGATCGCGGCGGACAGGTGCGCGGTAACCTGACGTTCCTCCTGGGTGACGTCACGATCGATGTCGATGGCAAGTATCTGAACGATCGTACTGCCTTCTACAATCCGCTGCCGCTGGCCGATCCGCGCGATCCATCGCGATCGCTGGCGGGCCTGATCGACCCTCTCACCGGCACGCTGTTGTCGAACGCCTTCCGCCACACCGCGCAACGCAGTTTCGAGGGCGCGCGCGCCACTGCGCGGGAACGCGATCTGGCCGACGGCATTCACAATCGCGTGATCGAGGGCGGGGTGCAACTCCGCTGGGATGCGGGCGACGACACGGTCATCACCAGCAAGACCCGCTGGATGGACGCGCGCGTCACCTATGACACGGTCTTTTCCGGCGCCGCCCCCGCCGGCGGCAATGCCTATCTGGCTGCCGCGTTGCCGCGCGCGGTCGCGGGCTTCGGCGCGAATGTGGCGTCGGTCGCATTTCGCGACGCCAACTCCGGTGCCGCCTTCGATCCGGCCACGACCGGTGGGCTGGTGCTGGAAAGTGGCCTGTGGAACGCGGCGACCGACCTTACCAGCGTGGCGAGCGATTTCCGGGTATCGCATCGCTTCGCCGACGGCCCGTTCGGTGGAGCGCTGGGCCAGCACAGCCTGTCGTTCGGCGTGGCGTTCAACTATTTCGACTTCCGACAGGACCGGTTGTTCAACACCATCCTGACGTCGGTTCGTAACCAGCCGCAGTTGCTGGACGTGGTGGCGCTGAACGCGGCCGGTGCGGTGGTGGGCCGGGTCACCGATCGCGGCTTCGTGCGTTATGGCAACGGCGTCACGCGCGGTCGGGCGGAAGGCTTTTACTTGTCGCCCTACATCGCCGATCGCATCGGTTTCGGTGCGTTCGCGATCGATGGCGGCGCGCGCTACACCTATTATGACGCTGACGGCGGAGTGTTCGCCAACGGCACACGCAATCTGGGCGATGCCACTACGCTGGCCGACGACAACGCCGGGGGTCTGACCGGCGTGTTCCAGCCGCGCCGGGACCGGCGACGCGCGTTCCAATGGACCGCCGGGGCCGAGTACAAGGTCGATCCGCGCATGCAGCTGTTCGCGCGCTACACGAGTTCGGAACGGCTGCCGCGCCTGCAGAACGTCTACCAGACGCAAAACCTGCCGATCACGACGATTTCGCAGGCCGAGGGCGGCGTGCGGGCCGTCTATCCCGGTCTGTCCTTCTCGACGGTCGGGTTCTGGTCGAAATTCGACAATCTGACCACCAGCGCGATCATCCTCGATACCGGCGGCAACGTCGTCAACGTGCCGTTGTCGGGCAGCACGGAAACCTATGGCGTGGAGGCCGATCTGAACTGGCGGCCCGCGGAACTGTTCGGGCTGGTCGCAACCGCTACTGCGCAGCGACCGGAAACCAAGAGCCTGACGAACACGACGACCGGCATAGCGTTTCCCGGGCTGGACGGACGCCAATTGTCGCGGATACCCCGCTACATCTTCACCGCTGCGCCGACGGTCTATCTGAACGTGGCGAACCGGCCGGTCGAACTGACCGCCAGCGTCTATCACATGGGCCGGCGGTTCGTGGACTATACCAATGCCACCGCGCTGCCGGCATTCACCACGCTGGATCTCAACCTGCTGGCCCGCCTCACCGACCGGGTCGAGGTACAGTTGCACGCGACCAACGTCACCAATACCGTCGGCCTGACCGAGGGGAATGCCCGTGTCGATCAACTCGGCGGACAGGGCACGGCAGAGGCGATCTATGCGCGCCCGATCTTCGGTCGCGTCCTCACCGCCGCGCTGAGCTACCGCTGGTGATCCTCCCGCTCCTTCTTGCCGGGATCGCGGCGTCGATCCCGGCCTCGCCGCCCGTCCTCATCGCGTCGCATCGCAGTTGCTGGCAGGCGGCATCCGAAAACGCGCTGGACGGCATCCGCATCTGTTCGGCCGCCGGGATCGACATCGTCGAGATCGACGTGCGCACCACCAGCGATGGTGAACTGGTGCTGATGCATGACGCGACCGTGGACCGCACCACCGACGGCAGCGGTGCGGTGAACACGCTGAGTGCAGTCGCAATCGCGGCATTGCGTCAACGCCGGGAAGGCGGCGGTCCGGACGCCGCCCTTACCGACCGCCGCGTGCCGACGCTGGCGCAGGCGCTGCGCGCCGCGCGGGGCGGGGCGACGGTCAACCTCGACGTGAAGGACGCCGACCTTCACAAGGTGATCGATATCGTCGTGGCAGCCGGCATGGGGCCGTCCGTCCTGCTCAACGTGCCGGTCGATGTCGATGCGGCCGTGGTCCGCCATGCCCGGGCGGCAAAGGTGCCGCTGCAGCCGGTGTATCTCGAACGCGGCTCCGGCATGTCGATCGAACAGGCACTGGCGCCATGGCGCGGCCGCACCATCGGCGCGCTCCAGCTGATATTCGACGATCCGGCGATCCTCGACCGCGCGCGCGCCGTGCTTCCGAATGTTCGCCTTTTCGTCAACACCATGGCCGTGGACATCGAAAGCGGCCGTCCGATGCGGCTGTCGGCCACCTATCTGGATACCACGGCGATCACACAACCCGAACGCATCTGGGGCGGCCTGATCCGCCGCGGTGTCTCGATCATCCAGACCGACCAGCCATGGCAGTTGCGCGCCTGGCTAAACGGCCGCTCCGTCGCGTCGCGCTAGACCGGCGGTGCCACGGTCCAGCTGCTATCCTGGCGACCTAGCCCAGCGCAGTGGCGGAGAAGATCACGACGGTAGTCCCGTCACCATATACCTCCGTGTCGCGCGCGCCGACATCATAGCCGCGCTGCCGGATCGCCCCCTCCAACCCGCCATTCACGACATCGAAAATGGCATCGCGCTCACCGGGATCGATCAGACCGCGCGACGATACCCTGATGGTACAGGTCGTGCCGATGCATTCGACCCTCATGTCGCGCAACGAAGGGTAGCGCTGGCGTGTGATCGTCAACAACGCCGAGTGGTGTGGATTGGCCGCTGCGTCCGGCGGGGACACGGCTGCGTCCGTATGTTGGGGGGGCGTACGCTCCACGCCCCGCAATACCGTGATGCCTTCGGGCCGCGCGGGTGCTTCATCACCGGAATCCGCAAGAAATTTCCCGATTGGCAGAGCGATCACGGCAAGTAATGCGCCAAGACCAGCCAGTGCTACTCTGCGATCACTAGCGACCATGTCACCGTCTTTCATAAATACCATTCCACCAGTGGAGATTTTTCGATCGTATATATAGAATACCTATTATCTACAACATTATCAATATATAGGACAATAGTATAATGAATATGAGTTTTGCCTGTATCAAGAAGAACATATTATATTTGGCTATGTCGATAGTTCTGGTGCCGGCTTTGCCCGCGCAAGCCGAAAATTATCTTCCAGAAAAGGTTCTATACGCACTTGGTCATCCTGACCCGAGGCTTGCGATCATAACATCGCACCGCGGATTGTATAGCCCGGGATGCGTCGAGAATTCGATCTGTGCAGTGCGCGCAGCAGCAGATGCCGACATCGAGTCAGTCGAGATCGACGTCAAGGAATCGAAGGAGGGGACGTTATGGCCGTTTCACGACATGAACGTTGGCCGGGTCACGAATTATACGCATAATGGAAGGATGTATAATCCATTTACCGCAGGTATAGATAACAGCCTTGCCAATCCTACTGTGGCATCGCTGACGAACCAGCAATTGAGCAGGCTTAAACTGCGTGACGCAGGCGGCAATGTGTCCCCCCATTGGATTGCCGACCTGAAAACGCTGCTGACCAACATCAAGGGGCTGACTCCGAACATGGCGGTCATTCTGGATATCAAAACGGCTTCAGCCGTATCGCGCAGCGCCGATCTGATCAGGGAACTCAACATGGGCTCCAGCGTCGTGCTGAAATTCGACGTTGGGATGTTTACGCCTGAAAATCTACATCGATCAACCAAAGGTTATCGTTTTGCCCCTACCGTTTATATGGGTAATCTTGACCATATTTATGCTCGAGATCCGCTTGGCACTCCCGCAATCGTCGTCGCCAATTACTTAAAGCGCTATACTTCTATCCCCGGATATACGTACATAGAGCTGGGCGGTAAGGAGTTCCGTGGCAGCGGATCTAACTGGGCCTTGTCAGCCAGTATGGGTGAAATCCTGTTCCATCTAAAGTATCGGCAGATGGCAGTCGGTAACTTCGCGCCGGTACTGGAAAAGGCGCCCGATAGCCGCACCAGCCGTACAGGTTATTACCGTAGCGATGGGTCGTGTTGCGCCAGCCTCACCGATTATCTGACCCACACTCGCACGTTCGGCAGCGAGGTGCGAGACGACCGACCCAATCTGAATGCTCAGGTTTCGATCTTCAACAACGTACTGACCGACAATGCTCGCGGTACCCTCACGATCGCACGATCCACAGGACGCCGCGCCAACCTGTACAAGATCATCCGCTAAACGCTTGGTGCGCTACGATATCTGAAGGCATGGATGCGCGGTGGATGGGCGCATCCATGCCCATATTCTTTGGCATGCTCGGGACCGGTGAGAGGATGGCCGGAAATATACGCTAGTGGATTGATTCCAACGTTTGGTGCCCACGCCTGACTGCGGCGATGATTTGGTCAGGATCGGCGCGCCAGACGAAGGGTCTGGGCTGCTGGTTATGCTCCGTGATGAAGCGGTTGATGGCAGCCTGAAGGTCGACGACGGAGTGGAAGACGCCGTTCTTCAGGCGACGGCGGGTCAGCTTGGCGAAGAACCCCTCGACCGCGTTCAGCCACGAACATGACGTCGGCACGAAGTGAAACGTCCAGCGCGGATGGCGGTCCAGCCAGGCGCGCACCCTGGGCTGTTTGTATGTCGCGTAGTCATCCAGAATGACGTGGACGGCCTTGTCCTGCGGCAGCTCGGCTTCGACGGCGTTGAGGAAGCGGATGAACTCCTGATGGCGGTGACGCTGCATGTTGCGCCCGATCACCGAGCCACCGAGGACGTTCAGGGTGGCGAACAGCGTCGTGGTGCCATTGCGCTTGTAGTCGTGGGTCATGGTCGCGCCCCGACCGCGCTTGAGCGGTAGCCCGGGTTGCGTGCGGTCGAGCGCCTGGATCTGGCTCTTCTCATCCACTGACAGCACGGTCGCATGGGCAGGCGGCGAGACGTACAGGCCGACCACATCGTGCAGCTTCTCGGCGAACGCCCGGTCGTTGGACAGCTTGAAGCTGGGCACCCCCATCAACGTGTTGCTCGGCGATGAGGGCGGTTTATCGGCAGGACGGGATACGTCGCCGGTGGTCTGAGCGAGCCGTTTTCGGCTGTTCCCTGCCAGAAAAGGTACGCCGGGCGCAGCTATCCCATGGTGGCCCGTCGTTCGTGAAAGATCAGGCGGTCGATGTTGTAGACCAGGTTGGCGAGGCCGACCTTCACCTCGGCGCGGCGCAAGCCGATGGTGCGGATGAACAGCCCCATCTGGTCCTTCTGCCGGGCAAGGACGTGCTCGATGCGAGCGCGTACGGCAGAGCGCTTCGCATTGGCCCCGGCGGTGCGCGGCGACATCGGCTTGCCTCGGGGCTTCTTGCGATGAATGCGACTGACCCGTCCCATCGCCTTCAGCCAGCCTTCGTTGGCACGGCTGCGATAGGCCGTGTCCGCCCAGACGTCGGAGGCGGTGTTGTCGCGCGTCACCACGTCGCGCAGCATCCCCCCGTCGAAGCGGGCACCATCGGTGACCTTGCCTTTGCGGATGAAGCCGTAGCGCCGGCAGATCGCGATGCTGCTCTTGTAGCCGAAGCTGGGGATGGCGATGTCGACCCCTGGCCGGCCATCGGGCAGCGTGCGGGCCCCTTCGACTTCGCTCAGCAACCGTATTGGAGGTCAAGCGGGATCGGCATGCCATGGTCGATCATAGGTGAGCATGGAGTTGGCGACCGTGATGAGCTTTCGCATGGCAGCGACGATG
>Ga0265780_10007653_pt1 | contig 13231 bp, 9 predicted proteins | sample P1T30metagenome_FD_192432 | JGI IMG/M metagenome (GOLD analysis project Ga0265780, IMG submission 192432) | Plant litter microbial communities from East Loma Ridge, Irvine, California - P1 T30 | ecosystem: Environmental > Terrestrial > Plant litter > Unclassified | place: USA: California...
AAGCGCAGCAGCGGGACGATGCCGGCGAAGTCGTCGCAGAGCAGCACGCGCACCGAGCGGTAGCTGCCCGGCGCGGTCTGCAGCGCGAAGCGCGCATGGGTCGCGCCGATGTCGGCCAGCAGGCGCGGGCCGTCGGCGAAGGCGGTCCGGGCGGGTTTTGGATCGTCCTCGGCTTGCTCCTGCATCTTAGGCCTCCACCGTGCCGAACCAGCCGCCATACGGCGGCAGCGTGACCGTGCTGCCGGCCACTTCGCCCGCCAGGCCGTGGCCCGCCAGCGGCGTGGCGCCGGCGGCATCCGGCCAGTCGAAGCTGAGCGGCTCATTCGTCACGTTGAACACCGCCAGCACCGACGGCTCTCCGGCCAGGTCGCGCCGCAGCGCCAGCGCCTGTTCGGGCACGTCGAAGAACACGATCTCGCCGCGGGTGAGCTGGGGCAGCGTGCGGCGCCAGTGAATGATCGTGCGCGCGAAGTTCAGCGCCGATTGCGGGTCCCGGTCCTGCGCTGCGGCGTTCAGGGCCAGGTGCGGTTCGGCCACCGGCAGCCACGGCGTGCCGGAGCTGAAGCCGGCGTTGGGCGCGTCGCCGGTCCAGGGCATCGGCGTGCGGCAGCCGTCGCGGCCCTTGAACTCGGGCCAGAAGGTGATGCCGTAGGGGTCCTGCAGCAGCTCGAAGGGGACGTCGGCCTCGGTCAGCGCCAGCTCGTCTCCCTGGTACAGGCAGGGCGTGCCCTTGAGCGAGAGCTGCAGCGCCAGCACCAGCTTGGACAGCTCGGGCGTGAACGGGCCGCTGGCCCAGCGCGTCGCCACGCGGATCGCGTCGTGGTTGCCGACCGACCAGGAAGCCCAGCCATCCTTCACGCGCTCGTTGAATTCCTCGACCTGGCGGCGGATGTGGGCGCTGTTGAATTCCGGCGTCAGCAGGTTGAAGCTGTAGGCCATGTGCAGCTTGTCGCCGCCGGTGGTGTATTCGGCCATCTGGGCCAGCGCGTCGTCGGACGAGACTTCGCCGATCGACACCGCGCCGTATTCGTCCAGCAGCGCGCGCACCTTCTGCAGGAAGGCGATGTTCTCCGGCTGGGTCTTGTCGTAAATGTGCGCCTGCATGCCGTAGGGGTTCACGTCCGTCACGGTGGACGTGTCGCGCACCAGCGCCGGCGGATTGCTGCGGAGCTGGCGGTCGTGGAAGTGGAACACGCAGGCGTCCATGCGCACGCCGTCGACGCCGCGTTCCAGCCAGAAGCGCAGCGCATCGAGGTGGGCCTGCTGCACGGCGGGATTGTGGAAGTTGAGCTGCGGCTGGCTGACCAGGAAGTTATGCATGTAATACTGCTTGCGCCGCGTATCCCACTGCCAGGCCGAACCGCCGAACACCGACAGCCAGTTATTCGGGGGATTGCCGTCCGCGAGCGGCTCGGCCCACACGTACCAGTCGGATTTGGCGTTGTCGCGGTTCGAACGGCTCTCGACGAACCAGGGGTGGGCGTCGGCGGTATGCGACATCACCTGGTCGATCATGATCTTCAGGCCCAGCGCATGCGCGCGCGCGATCAGCCGGTCGAAATCGGCCAGGCTGCCGAACAGCGGATCGACGTCGCAGTAGTCCGAGATGTCATAGCCGAAGTCCTTCATCGGCGACTTGAAGAAGGGAGACAGCCAGACGATGTCCACGCCCAGGCTGGCGATGTAGTCGAGCTTTTCGGTGATGCCCGCCAGGTCGCCCACGCCGTCGCCGTTGGTGTCGAGGTAGCTGCGCGGATAGACCTGGTAGATGATGGCTTCGCGCCACCAGGGCTGTTCGGTGTTGTGGGAAGTGCTCATGCGGGATCCTTGATAATTTTTACGCAATATACAGGATTGGAAATGAGATGACAATCGCGAAAAAATCGACGCGTAAAAATTATTATCCTTAAAAATCATAAACTTACATAACTCCAAGGCAAACAAAATACGGCGCATCAGTAGTCAAACTACATCATCGATGTTAGTGTTGAGTGTTTGCCAAACAAGTTCTTATTGCTAAGTTGGTCTTGCTTGCATAGGATCGCGGCAATATCAGATTAGGCAGGAGACGCCAATGACCCACAACCCGCCGCCGGCGCAGGCCGGCCGCATGCCGCGCCAGATTCCTTTCATCATCGCCAACGAGGGCTGCGAGCGTTTCAGCTTCTACGGGATGCGCAACATCCTGACGCCCTTCCTGATCTCCTCGCTGCTGCTGATGCTGCCCGAGTCCGAGCGCACCGGCGAAGCCAAGCACGTGTTCCATACCTTCGTCATCGGCGTCTACTTCTTCCCGCTGCTGGGCGGCTGGCTGGCCGACCGCTTCTTCGGCAAGTACAACACGGTGCTCTGGCTCAGCCTCGTGTACTGTGCCGGCCATGCCTGCCTGGCGGCGTTCGAGCACAGCGTGCAGGGCTTCTACTTCGGCCTGTTCCTGATCGCGCTCGGCTCGGGCGGCATCAAGCCGCTGGTGTCGTCCTTCGTCGGCGACCAGTTCGACCACACCAACAAGCACAAGGCCAAGCTGGTCTTCGACGCCTTCTACTGGATCATCAATTTCGGCTCCTTCTTCGCCTCGCTGCTGATGCCGATCTTCCTGCGCGACTACGGCGCCTCGGTCGCCTTCGGCATCCCGGGCATCCTGATGCTGATCGCCACGCTGGTGTTCTGGAGCGGCCGCAAGCAGTACGTGCACGTGCCGCCCGCCGCCGCCGATCCGCACTCCTTCACGCGCGTGGCGCGCAGCGCCCTGCTGGCGCGCCGCGCAGGCCAGGGCCGTCCGGGCCTGACGGTCGCCGTGGCCGGCGCCGTCGGCGCGCTCGCGGCGCTGGCGATGGCGCCCTCGTGGGGCTTCGTGATCGCCGCCTGCACGGCGCTGGTGCTGCTGCTGGCCTTCGGCGGCATCGGCGTCTCGCTGCAGCTCGAACGCGCGCGCGGCCTGCACCCCGACGAAGCGGTGGACGGCGTGCGCGGCGTGCTGCGCATCCTGATCGTGTTCGCCCTGGTCACGCCGTTCTGGTCGCTGTTCGACCAGAAGGCCTCTACCTGGATCGTGCAGGCCAATGACATGCTGCGCCCTGCATTCTCCCTGTTCGGCAGCGAGTTCCGCTTCGAGCCGGCGCAGATGCAGGCCCTGAATCCGCTGCTGGTGATGCTGCTCATCCCGGTCAACAACCTGGTCGTGTTCCCGGCCCTGCGCCGCATGGGCCTGGAGCCGACGGCGCTGCGCCGCATGACCGCGGGCATCGCCCTGTCCGCCCTGTCGTGGGTCGCGATCGGCAGCATCCAGGTGGTGATGGACGGCGGCACGCCGGTCTCGATGGCCTGGCAGATCCTGCCCTACGCCCTGCTGACCATGGGCGAGGTGCTGGTCTCGGCCACCGGCCTCGAATTCGCCTACAGCCAGGCGCCCAAGTCGATGAAGGGCGTGATCATGGCCTTCTGGTCGCTGGCCGTGACGGTCGGCAGCCTGTGGGTGCTGATCGTGAACGCCAGCGTCAAGAACGATGCGGTGCTCGGCCACATCGCCAGCACCGGCCTGGGCGTGATGGCCTTCCAGATGTACTTCTTCGCCGCCTTCGCCTTCCTGGCCGCGCTGGCCTTCGGCTGGTATGCCACGCGCTACCGCATGACCGACAACTACCGCAGCGAAGCCGCCGCCTGATTCGCCGCGCTCCGCTTTTTTACCAAGGGCCGGCATGACGCCGGCCCCAGACTGCTTACCCATGAAACGAACCCTTCCTACCGCCGGCGGCCTGCTGGCCCTGCTGGCCGCGGCCGGCGCCCACGCCGCCGTATCGCCCGAAGCCTGCGACAGCCGCAACTTCCAGACCGTCCAGCACCCGGCCGCCGCCAGCTTCGATGCGCGCGCGGTCTGGCTCGACAGCCGCATCGTCCGCTGGCCCGGCATGCGCGCCGACGGCGTGTTCAAGCTGTACCACTCTCCCAACGGCGCCATCGCCGCGCCGGTCGGCGCCAAAGTGACGGGCGACGCCGGCGCCATCGTGCTCGCGCCCTTCGCGGGCAAGGTGGCCGCCGCCGCCGCCGAGCGCTTCAAGTACGTGCTTGATGGCGCCCTGCTGCGCGTGGCCGACAACGACGCCATCGCCCTGCCCGACCTGTTCCGCGAGCAGCTGGTGCTGGTGCAGGAAGACGCGGATGGCACGGTGCGCGCCGCCACCCGCATCCAGGCCGCCGGCGCGCTCGACGAGCTGTACGCCGCCGCCGCGAAGCTGGACAAGCTGGGCGTGAGCGTCGAAGGCAGGTCGACCGCCTTCGCGCTGTGGGCGCCGACCGCCCAGCAGGCGGCGGTATGCGTGTACGGCGGCCCGACCGGCAATGTGCGCGCCTCCTACCAGATGGTGTTCGACCGCGCCACCGGCGCCTGGAACGCGAAGCTGCCGGGCGACCTGACCGGCAAGTACTACAAATACGCGGTCGACGTGCCGGTCGACGGCGCCGGCATCGTGCGCAACCTGGTCACCGACCCGTATGCGGTCAGCCTCACCACCGACTCGAAGCGCGCCTGGATCGGCCGCCTCGACGCGCCGCGCCTGAAACCGGCCGGCTGGGACAGCACGCCCGTCCCGCAGACCGTGAAGAACCAGACCGACATGGTGGTCTACGAACTGCACGTGCGCGACTTCTCGCTCGAGGACAGCAGCGTGCTGTCCGAACACCGCGGCAAGTACCGCGCCTTCACCTACCCCAACTCGAACGGCATGAAGCACCTGGCCGCGCTGGCGAAGAATGGCCTGACCGACATCCACCTGCTGCCGGTGTACGACATCGGCAGCGTGCCGGAACACGATTGCGCGGCGCCGAAACCCTTCGGCGCGGCGGACGGCGACAGCCAGCAGGCCCAGCTCAAACGCACTGCCGACAGCGACTGCTTCAACTGGGGCTACGACCCTTATCACTACAACGCCCCGGAAGGCAGCTACGCCACCGACCCGGCCAACGGCGAGGTACGCGTGCTCGAGCTGCGCCAGATGGTCGACGGCCTGCACCGGGCCGGCCTGCGCGTGGGCATGGATGTGGTGTACAACCACACCTTCATCGCCGGCCAGGAGGAAAAATCGGTGCTGGACCGGATCGTGCCGGGCTACTACCACCGCCTCAACGCCCAGGGCGGCATCGAGCGCTCGACCTGCTGCGACAACACGGCCACCGAGAACCTCATGATGGGCAAGCTGATGAGCGACTCGGTGCTGCTGTGGGCGACCCAGTACAAGATCGATTCCTTCCGCTTCGACCTGATGGGCCACCAGCCGCGCGCGGCGATGGAGCAACTGCAGCAGCGCGTGAATGCCGCTGCCGGCCGCAAGATCAACCTGATCGGCGAAGGCTGGAACTTCGGCGAGGTGGCCGATGGCGCCCGCTTCGTGCAGGCCTCGCAGCTGTCGCTGAACGGCAGCGGCATCGGCAGCTTCAACGACCGCACCCGCGACGCCGTGCGCGGCGGCTCGGCCGGCGATTCCGGCGAGGCGATGATCTTGCGCCAGGGCTGGATCAACGGACTGGCCTACGACCGCAACGAAAAAGCGGCCCTGGCCGGCCAGCCGCCCGCCGCCGAGCTGCTCAGGACGGCCGACCTGGTGCGCGCCGGCCTGGCCGGATCGATCCGCGCGTATCCGCTGCCGACCTTTGAGGACAAGACCGTCACGCTCGAGAAGATCGACTACAACGGCCAGCCGGCCGGTTTCGCGAGCGAGCCGGGCGAGGTGGTGAACTACGTCGAGAACCACGACAACCAGACCCTGTTCGACATGAACGTGTTCAAGCTGCCGCTGTCGACCTCGCGCCAGGACCGCGCGCGCGTGCAGGTGCTGGGCATGGCGGTGGACGCCTTCAGCCAGGGCGTGGCCTATTACCACGCCGGCATCGACGTGCTGCGCTCGAAGTCGATGGACCGCAACAGCTTCAACTCGGGCGACTGGTTCAACCGCCTCGACTGGACCTACCGCGACAACCACTTCGGCACCGGCCTGCCGCCGCAAGCCGACAACGGCAAGGACTGGGCGCTGATCAAGCCGCTGCTGGCCAATCCGGCGATCAAGCCCGAAGCGGCCGACATCGCCTTCGCGCGCGACGCCTTCCGCGACCTGCTGGCCGTGCGCGCCAGCTCGACCCTGTTCCGCCTGCCGACCAGCGAGGAGATCAAGCGCCGCCTGCGCTTCTTCAATACCGGTTCGCAGCAGATCCCGACCGTGGCCGCCGCCCACCTGGACGGCAGCGGCTACGCCGGCGCCAACTTCAAGGGCATCAGCTACTTCATCAACGTCGACAAGATCGGCCACGCCATCACCGACGCGCAGGCCGTGGGCAAGCGCATGGTGCTGCATCCGGTGTTCCGCGCGGACGGCGTGGCGGACAAGCGCGCGACGCAGGCGCGTTTCGACGCTGCCAGCGGGACGTACGAGATTCCGCCGCGTACGGCGGTGGTGTTCGTGGAAGAATGATTCTCGACACCCTTCTCAACCTCGCCCTCGGCGCCGTCCTCGGCGTTGCCGGCGGCATGCTCGGCATCGGCGGCGGCCTGATCGCGATTCCCGTGCTGGGCTACCTGTACGGCATGGACCAGCACCTGGCCCAGGGCACCGCGCTCATCATGATCGCGCCGAACGTCATGATGGGCTTCTGGCGCTATCACCAGCGCCATCCGGTCTCGCTGCGCCAGGTCGCGCTGGCGGCCGTGTGTGCGATGGCCAGCACCTATGTGTCGGCGCGCCTGGCCGCCGGCATCGACGCCAGCGCCCTGCATACCGCCTTCGCCGTGTTCCTGGTCGTGCTGGCGCTGTACTTCGGCCGGCCGTCGAAGACCGCCACGCAGGCGCCGGCGCCGGCCGCGCCGGTGCCGCCCTGGGCCCTGCCCCTGCTGGGCCTGGCCAGCGGCGCCATGTCCGGCATCTTCACCGTCGGCGGCGGACTGCTGGTGGTGCCGGCGCTGGTCGGTTTCCTGCGCATGGCGCAGACGCGCGCCCAGGGCGTGGCGATGGCCCTGGTGGCCCCGGGCGCGCTGGTGGCGTTGCTGGCCTATGCCCAGGAAGGCCACGTGGCCTGGAACATCGGCCTGCCGATGGCGCTGGGCGGCGTGCTGACGGTGTCCTGGGGCGTGCACCTGGCGCACCAGCTGCCGGCGGCGCGCCTGCGCATGCTGTTTTGCGTGGTGCTGCTGGGGACGGCCGGGGCGATGCTGGTGACGGGGCACTGACAAAACACGACGCGGGCGGCGCAAGGAACCTGGACCCCGGCCTGCGCTGGGGCGACGGTTTTACGGTTAGCGATGCAAGCAGCACTCCGATAGTCCCCGCCACCAATACGTCGTTCCGGCGCAGGCCGGAACCCAAGTTCACGCGGCATGTTCAGGGCGCGTCCACATCCAGCACATGCCGCCGCGCGATCTCCGGCAGCATCCGCAGCGCCAGCTCGCGCCCCAGCATGTCGTCGGCGCCTTCGATCACGCGCCTGAGCACGTCGAGGTCGAAAGCCGCCAGCGCCGCCGCGGCAGAAGAGGCATGGCTGAGGTGCCACGGTTCGGGAAACATGCCGCCGCGATAGTGGCGATAAGGCCGGTAGAAGCCGAAGCGCGCGATGTGCTGGTCCAGCCAGGCGTGCAGCGGTGCGAACACGGCGCCGGGCCGCACCTCCTGCGGCAGCAGCCGCAGCTTCTGCCCGGCCGGCAGCGCGGCGCGGTCGTACACGTCGATGTCGGTGCCCCAGTGGCGCCGGGTCGCGCCCGGGAAGCCGGACCAGCCGAGGATCGCCCATACCAGTTCTTCGGGCGCCATGCCGCTCCGGTCGCGCGGCATGCCGTCGATGTCGTACAGCGTGGCTTCGCCCGAGAACTTGCGGTTCCAGATGCGCAGCTGGGCCTCGAAGGGACGCCACGAAGCGGCCGGCAGCAAATTGATCCCGTCGGCCAGCGCCGCTTCGCGCAGCGCCAGGAAGGCGTCGGCCACCTCGGGCCGCGCCGCAAGGCGCGGCTGGGCGTACTGGCGCACGTGGCTGCGCGCCCGGCCGCTCCACTCCCATTCGTCGAAGCTTGCGGCGGCCATGGCGGCGTGTCCCTAGACGTCCAGGTGCGAGATCAGCAGGCGATGCCGGTCGCTGTCGCGCTCGCGCGGCGCGGCGGCCGCCTGTTCGCCCGGCGGGGCGAGCGAGACGCCGACCGCCATGATGTCGATGAGCAGGAGCTGCAGGATGCGCGAGATCATCGACAGGAAGGTCGTGCTGTCCTCGGCGTGGTCGACCGCCAGGCAGATGCTGGCCTTGCGCGCCAGCGGCGACTTGCTGCTGGTGATGGCGATGACGTCGGCGCCGCCCGCGCGCGCGGCCTCCACCGCTTCCAGCAGTTCCGGCAACTGGCCGGTGGTCGAGATCGCGATCGCCACGTCGCCCGGCCCGAGCAGCGCGGCGGCCATCGACAGCAGGTGGGCGTCGCCGTAGGACGAGGTCGGGATGCGGAAGCGGAAGAATTTATGCTGGCCGTCCAGCGCCACCACGCGCGAATTGCCCATCGCGTAGAACTCGATGCGCCTGGCGCGGCGCAGCAGCTCGATGGCGCGGTCGATCGCGTTGACGTCGATCTGGTCGCGGAACTTGAGGATCGCCGACACCGTATTGTCGATCACCTTGGCCGACAGGTCGTGGGTGCTGTCGTTCATGCGCACCTGGCTGTGGCGCACCGGGATGGTGCCGGTCAGGCTGCCGGCGAACTTGAGCTTGAAGTCGGCCAGGCCCGAGAAGCCGAGCGAGCGGCAGAAGCGGATCACGGTCGGCTGGCTCACGTCCGCCAGCCTGGCGATTTCGACGATCGGCTCGGACAGCACCTTGCGCGGATGCTCGATGACCAGCGTGGCGACGCGCTGCTCGGCCGGCGACAGTTCCGACTGCAGGTGCTGCACGCGTTCCATCAGGGTATTCGCGCCGCTGCGGTTGCGCAGGTGTTCGGACAGGATGCTCGACACGCCGTGCAGGGCCGGGGTCGGCGTCATGATCACATAGGTCGGGATCTGCGCCAGGTAGGACGAGAAGCGGCCCTTGGCCTCGAAGCGCGCGCGGAACGGCGAGGTCGCGAACCACTCGGCCATGCGCGGCACGATGCCGCCGCCGATGAAGATGCCGCCGAAGGCGCCCAGCGTGACGGCCAGGTTGGCGGCGGCGCCGCCCAGCATGCCGGCGAAGCATTCGAGCGTCTCCAGGCACAGCGGATCGCCATCCTCCAGCGCGCAGCTGGCGATCGCCGCGGCGTCGCGCGCGGGGGCATCGACGCCGCTCCTCAGCGCCAGCGCGCGGTAGATGATTTCCATGCCGGGGCCGGAAATCAGGCGCTCGTTCGAGACGTGCTGCCATTCGCGCCAGGCGAACTGCAGGATCGCGAATTCGCGTTCGTCGGCGGGCGCGAAGTTGACGTGGCCGCCCTCGCTGCCGAGGGTGACGAAACCGTCGACGGTCGGGATCACGCCCGACACGCCCAGGCCGGTGCCCGGCCCGAGCACGCCGGCCACCGCATGCGGCGCCGGCTTGCCGCCGCCGACCTGCAGCAGATCGGCCGGGCCGAAGCCGGGCAGCGCCATCGCCAGCGCGGTGAAGTCGTTCACGATCAGCAGCGTGTTCAGGCCGAGCGTGCGCCGCACTTCCTCGGTCGAGAACTGCCAGTCGCGGTTGGTCATGCTGATGCGGTCGCCGCTGATCGGATTGGCCAGCGCGAGCGCGGCGTGGCTGATGCGCACGCCCCCGGTGCGCGCCAGGTAGGCGTGCAGCAGCGGGACGATGCCCGGGTAGTCGTCGCACAGCAGCACGGCCACGTCGCGCAGCACGCCGGGCGCGCTCTCGAGCGCGAAGCGCGCGTGGGTCGCGCCGATGTCGGCCAGCAGGCGCGGGCCGTCCGGGTAGACGGGACGGGTTTGCCTGCTGGCGCTGTCGGGGTCGAACGTCATGGCATCGCTTCCTCTTGCGAGGGTCTCCTTCTTGTATTGCGGTTAGGATACCATTGTTTGAATTGCACCAATAATCATTCTATGGCGCCGGACTGCCGGCGTCCTTCGCGCAGGCGCTGCACGAACCAGCGCCCGGCCGGTCCGGGCGGCTGCGCCTTGCGGTACAGCGCATGCATCGCGAAGCCCTTCCAGCTGGGGACGGACTCGATCACGATCTCGACCAGCGCGCCCGCATCCAGGTCGGCCTGCACCATCGGCAGCGGCATGTGCCCCCAACCCAGGCCGGCGCGCAGGAAGGCGTGCTTGGCGCCGAGATCGGCCAGGCGCCAGATGTTCGGCGAGACCACGCCGAAGTTGCGGCCGGCGGTGAGCGTGGAGCGGTCGGTCAGCACCAGCTGCGTATGCGCGGACGCTTGCGCGCGCGACACCGGATGCTTCCAGGCCGCCAGCGGGTGACAGGGCGCCACCACCGTCACCGCGGGCACATTGAACAGGTATTCGGCCTCGCAGTCGGGCGGCACGTCGGGCAGCGAGCCGATGACGGCGATGCGGCACTGGCCACCGACCAGGGGTTGCAGCACCGCGCCCAGCGCCTCGACGTACAGGCGCAGCGGCGTGCCGGGAAAGCGCTGGTGGAAGGCCTGCACCGCCGCGGTCAGGGTCGCGATGGGGAACATGACGTCGATGACCACCGCCAGTTCCGGCTCCAGGCCCTCGGCCAGCAGGCGCGCTCTCGCCTTGAAGGCGTCCATGGCGCCGGCCGCGCCGCGCGCCTGTTCCAGCAACGCCCGCCCGCCATCGGTCAGCACCGGATAGCGCCCGGTGCGCTCGAACAGGGCAAAGCCGACCTGCTGTTCCAGCTTGGCCAGCGTATGGCTGACCACCGACTGGGCCCGGTGCAAACGCCGCCCGGCCGCCGAGAAACTGCCCTCTTCCGCCGCGGCGATGAAGGTGCGCAGCTGGTCCATGGAGATACCGTCGAGCATATATCGATTTTTTCGATGGGAATCATCGAATTATAGTGGCTTCCTGGATCGATCCAGTTTGTCTATGATGGAATTCATATAAATGGCATTCGCTTGCCCAGGAAAGGAACCACTATGAATACCGTCACCGATCCCGCCGTCGCCGCCGCACAGGACGCGCGCGCCATCGTCTACCGCACCCGTGGCCGCGGCCACGGCGGCATCACGCGCCTGGTCAGCCCGGGCGACGCCGGCCAGCTGATCAAGCCCTTCGTCTTCCTCGACCTGTTCCAGATCGAGCCGGGCGCCATCCAGATGAATCTGCACCCGCACTCCGGCATCGCCACCGTCACCGTGGTGTTCGACGGCGCGGTCGAATACCTCGAGACCAGCGGCCACCAGGGCGTGCTGCCGGCCGGCGGCGTCGAGTGGATGAACGCCGGCGGCGGCGTCTGGCATGGGGGCGGCATCGTCGGCACCGAGACCGCCTGCGGCTTCCAGCTGTGGCTCGCGCTGCCGCCGGAAGACGAGAACGCGCCCGCGCACAGCCGCTACCTGGCGCCGCAGGAGGTGCAGCAGGCGGGGCCTGCGCGCGTGATCCTCGGCAGCCACGAGGGCGCCGCCAGCGCGATCGCCACCCGCGCTCCGATCAACTACCTGAGCGTGGCCCTGAAGGACGGCGAACGCTGGCGCTACACGCCGCCGGCCGGCCACGACGTGGCATGGGTCGCGGTCGCCGACGGCCTGCTGGAGACGGCGGGCGAGCAGCTCTCGCGCGAAGTCGCGATCTTCGCCGACGGCGAAGGCGCGTTGGCATTCCAGGCGCAGGGCGACACCCGCTTCGTGCTCGGTTCGGCGCCGCGCCACCCGCATCCGCTGGTGACGGGTTACTACTCGGTGCATACCAGCCAGGCCGCGCTGGAGCAGGGCGAGGCTGAAATCGCGCGCATGGGCGCCAGGTTGAAGGCTGCCGGGGTTCTCTAGGACCATTCGCCGGAGGTGCATGCTTCTGGTGGGCACGGGCTGCCCACCATGCATGCGTCACGGCGACTTCAAGCCCTTCAACAACGCTTCGTGGAAGCGCTTCGGATCCTGCATCTGCGGCGCATGTCCCATGTCGTCGAATTCGACCAGCGTCGCCTTCGGGATCGCTTTCGCGGCGCGCTTGCCGAGTTCCGCATAATTGCCCAGCTTCGGCCGCAGCTCGGCCGGCGCCGCATCCTTGCCGATCGCGGTCGTGTCCCTGGTGCCGACCAGCAGCAGCACCGGCATCTTCAGGAGCGGGAATTCGTAGACCACCGGCTGGGTGTAGATCATGTCGTACAGCAGGGCCGAATTCCACGCGACGATGCGCTTGCCCGCACCGCGGTTCATCCCGGCCAGCATCTGCACCCAGGGCTCGTACTCCGGCTTCCACTGGTTCACGTAATAGGTCGATTTCTCGTAGGCGCGGATCTTGTCGGCGCTGGTGGCCAGTTCGCGCTCGAACCATTTGTCGACACCCAGCGAGGGCACGCCCAGCGCCTTCCAGTCTTCCAGCCCGATCGGGTTGGCCAGCACCAGTTGCTCGGTCTGTTCCGGGTACAAGAGGCCGTAGCGCACCGCCAGCATGCCGCCGGTCGAGTGGCCCATGATGGTGGCCTGCTTCACGCCGATCGAATCGAGCAGGCCATGCGTGTTGGCGGCGAGCTGCTGGAAGCTGTACTGGTAATGCTCCGGTTTGCTCGACTTGCAGAAGCCCACCTGGTCCGGCGCCACCACGCGGTAGCCGGCGCCGCTCAAGGCGTCGATGCTGCCCTTCCAGGTCGCGGCGCAGAAGTTCTTGCCGTGCAGGAGGACCACGGTGCGGCCGTTCGGCTTGGCCGGCCTGACGTCCAGGTAGGCCATGTGCAGTTGCACGCCCTGCGAGGCGAAGCGGTACTGCTGCACCGGATAGGGATAATCGAAGCCTTCGAGTTCGGGGCCGTAGCCAGGTTCCGTGGCCGGCGCCTGCTGGGCGGCGGCCCAGGGCGCGGCGCCGCACAGGGCGGCCAGGATCAGTGCGGAGAGTCGGCGTGCGGGCATGTGGCATCCTCGATGATGGCGATGTCCGAGAGTCTAGCCGATGCCCGGCGCGCACGCGACGGTGCACGCCAAGCGAACGCGCAAGGACGGACCCTTAGTCCTGCGCGATCAGCGCCACCGTCGCGCGGCCGTCAAACTGCACCTTGCCGTCCTTGACCACGGCGGTCTTGCCGGTGTACCAGTCGCGCACGGTCTGGCCTTCGCCGAACACGCCCGCCACGGAAATCGGCACGGCGCGGTCCATCGGCAGGTCGAGCGCCA
>Ga0265780_10007656_pt1 | contig 13230 bp, 11 predicted proteins | sample P1T30metagenome_FD_192432 | JGI IMG/M metagenome (GOLD analysis project Ga0265780, IMG submission 192432) | Plant litter microbial communities from East Loma Ridge, Irvine, California - P1 T30 | ecosystem: Environmental > Terrestrial > Plant litter > Unclassified | place: USA: California...
CACATACAGGTAAGCCTGTTCTGAAAACGCTTTATCGACCCCTTCTATCCTTACGCTCTTGACCAGAGCCTGGTTGTCGGCAAGGTATCTGGTTGCAGAGCATCCGGATAAAATGAGCGTTAAAAAGAGTATACTTGCAAAAGAGAAAAGAGGACCAGTTAAATATGCTTTCAAAATCTCAAACTAGTTTTGTCAGTGCATTACATCAAAAAAAATACAGAAAAGAGCATGCTCTTTTCATTGCAGAAGGTATAAAATCTGTAAAAGAATTCATAGAATCAACATATTCTGTTGACACTATTTTCTGCACTTCGGCATCCGTACCAAAGTTGGGCAAAATACCACAAAAAGTAAAACTTTATGAAGTTACCGGGCCCGAACTAAAAAAAATCAGCACACTTACGACACCTCAGGATGTTCTGGCTCTGATACGGATACCTGAACAAACTGAAATAATGCCGGAAAGTTTTGCCGGAAAATTCACATTATTACTTGACGGAATACAGGACCCCGGCAATTTGGGCACGATAATAAGAACGGCAGACTGGTTTGGCTTCACAGAAATCATATGCTCGGCAGATACAGTAGAAGCCTACAATCCTAAAGTAGTACAAGCCTCCATGGGCTCTCTTTCACGCATAAATATTCAGTCAACAGATCTCGAAACGTTCCTTCCGGCTTTTAAACTTCCCGTATTCGGAGCCTTTTTAGAAGGGGAATCAGTCTATAATACTAATATGGGAACCGAAGGTTTCCTTGTTCTTGGCAATGAAGGCAAGGGAATTTCGGACAAAACAGCAGCCTGGATAAGCCGGAAGATCACCATTCCAAGGTTCGGAAATGCAGAATCTTTAAACGTAGCGATCTCAGCAGCAATACTTTGTTCAGAGATAAGAAGAAAAACATTAAAATAATATTGGGTAGAAATAATAATTTACTATTTTTGCAATCCTTTAATTAGGGTCGGATGGCCGAGTGGCTAGGCAGAGGTCTGCAAAACCTTCTACAGCGGTTCGAATCCGCTTCCGACCTCAGGATAAAAAATTATTAAATAGAAAACCATGGGAGTTACACGTTTAAAAAGAAAAGACAGAAGAAATAAGACGGTTTCACGCCTGGAAGTTCAGTTTCTTAAACTTGGCCGCAATATTGAAACCGGCAGCCGTTCCAGAGAATCACAGAAAAGCCAGCTAGCGAAGAACAACAACGTTCTTGCACAGATCGAAGCTCAGTCAAAGTAAAATTTGACGTCGGTATATAAAAAATCCCTGCTACATATCGTAACAGGGATTTTTTATTTCTTATCTTATTTCCTTACGCCTTCTTACCGGATTTCAGGATCCCTTTGTTTATTCTTTTAACCAAAGCTGGCCCTTCGTATATAAATCCTGTATATATCTGCACCAGAGAAGCCCCGGCTTCCAGTTTTTCCATTGCGTCTGCAGCTGAATGAATCCCTCCTACTCCTATTATAGGAAAAGCACTGCCCAGCCTTGCTGATAAATATCTTATAACTTCGGTAGATCTTTTAGTAAGGGGCTTGCCACTCAATCCTCCTGTTTGTTTTTTTAAACTCTCTGCTGACGACAGTCCGTCTCTAGAAATAGTAGTATTCGTAGCTACCAACCCTGCAATTCGTGTTTCCTGCACTATTTCGATTATATCGTCCAACTGACTATCAGTAAGATCGGGTGCAATTTTTAATAAAATTGGTTTTGAAATGCCGTTTTTGTTATTCTGCGACTGTAAAGTATTAAGTATATGTTTTAAGGGCTCTTTTTCCTGCAGCTCGCGTAGTCCTGGCGTATTAGGGGAGCTTACGTTTACCACGAAATAGTCCACAACATCGAATAAAACATCGAAACACTTTATATAATCATTTACAGCCTCATCATTAGGTGTTACTTTATTCTTACCAATATTTCCACCAATAACCAGTCCGTTCCTTTTTAATTTCTCAAGGTGATGTCTTACCACGTCTACGCCCTGATTATTAAAACCCATTCGGTTTATAAGAGCTTCATCACCGGGCAACCGGAACATTCTTGGTTTATCGTTACCAGGCTGAGGCAGGGGGGTTACTGTTCCTATTTCAATAAATCCGAACCCCAGATTAGCCAATTCGCTTACCATTGAGGCGTTTTTATCGAATCCGGCTCCCAAGCCAACAGGATTCCGGAACCGTATGCCGAACACTTCTTTTTCAAGAAGCGGATGTTCTAACTGAAATGCAGCTCTCTGCAATGAGGCCACTCCCCATATACGATTGGCCGTTTTTAAAGCTGCCGTTACAAAATGGTGAATATTCTCAGGATCGAAACGAAAAAAAATGGGCTTGATAAACTGGTACATTGGGCGAAAATACTGTACAATTTACTATTAAAGAAGCAGGAATTGAGATTTATGATCGATTTTAATTTGTAGTATTGAAGCTCAGCTTAAAAATAAATGGAGAAAGAACTCAAAATAGTAGATACTGCTGACGGTTCAAAAACAATATGGAACCCTCAGATTGGCGAACATTATCACTCCAGGCATGGTGCGCTCCAGGAAAGCAGACATGTGTTTTTGCACTCGGGACTCAAATTCTTCCAGGAAAGAAACCACGCTGATAAAATAAATTTGCTAGAAGTTGGCTTTGGTACCGGATTAAATTTCCTGCTTTCTGCAGAATACTGCATTCAGAATAGCATTCACCTGAATTACACCGGAATTGAGGCCTATCCCTTAGGCACTGCACTGATAAAACAAACCGGCTATGAACAATTCGTGGAAAAAGGGGTCTGGGACAGTTTTATAATCGCATACCAGGATGCTTTAACAAACTCTGCCGCAATTACGGAATACTGTGACCTGAACATACAGGAAACCAAACTTGAGAATTTTGAAAGCCACCAATATTTTGACATTATATACTTTGATGCATTTGCATCCGTGCATCAGCCGGAAATGTGGACCGAAGAATCTCTTGCACGGTGCTGCAAATATCTCAGCCCCGGCGGCGTATTTGTGACGTATGCCATTACAGGGAATTTAAAAAGGGCGATGAAGGCATTGGGCTTCAATATAGAAAAAGCACCAGGTGCTCCGGGAAAAAGAGAAATGCTAAGAGCGATACTCAAATAATAAAGAGCATTTTTACTATATTGGTTTAACAATTAAAAGATATGGCCAGAAAAAAAACGTTTATCATCCTTTCCATTTTATCTGCAGCAATCCTGGTCACATCTGCCGGAATGCCGCAACCTCAGGAGAATGAGCCGGGATATAGTAATCTAAAAGTACTCCCTAAAAACATAAATCGCGACGATCTTGACAAGGTGATGCATCATTACAACAAATCACTTGGAGTAAAATGTAATTTTTGTCACGCTCCGGCACAAAATGGAGGCAGAGGACTCGATTTCGCCAGCGATGAGAAACCTGAAAAAAAGATAGCGCGAGACATGATGAGGATGACGAGCAAACTCAATATTAAATACTTTGGCAGCAAAAAAGATGTATCTAATCATGCGGTTATGGAAGTAAACTGTAATACATGCCACAGGGGCAAAACTCATCCTGAGGAATAATTGTGAAGATAGAGGACAGGAACTTAACCTGCCCTTTATTCTTTTTCGTCTTCCTGCTGCGCCTTTTTTTCTTCAATTTTAGTAATGATTCTCTCCTTCTTTAAATCTATCCTGATCAGCGCATACAGGCTCATGTACAGGTTGGCTACCCATACCAGAGAGAAACCGGCAATAAGATAACCACGCCAATCGTCAAACAACAGATGAAAGCGGGTAACCAACAAAATAAAAACCACTACATAGTGACTAAAACAGTACTCGCAGGTAAACAGATAGAAAAATTTTCGCTTTGCAAAACGCCTGCTGTTCTGCGAAAGATTAGCGCAGTATTCCCTTGGCTCTCTGAATACTTCTTCATGTGTTATCGTCCAGGCAATACATGCTACAGGTATTGCGAGCAGAAACAACCAGGCTATTTGTGTTGAAAGATCCATTAGTGAAGTACATTATTTTAAAAAATTTGTTTATCTGTATGTCCTGATTCCCTCACCAGTTTAAATATTTACAGCTAAAACGAACATGTTATCAATCCAGATGTTTAACGTTCGATGACCCCTTGTAATAAAACCCGTAAAAATTCATTTTTTACCCCATTTGTATCACTTTATCTTAAAGCCGTTTAATTATGACGCGGCCCATAAAGATCATTCTTAAAATTCTTGGAGTGCTTGCAGGTATCGGAATAATACTCTGGCTTGCCGTAGCTGCATACGTTAACACTCATAAAAAAGAAGTCCTTGAGTCGATAACCGTGCAACTCAATGAGAATATTACCGGCATACTCCGTATTGGCAGCATGGAGCCTGCCCTAGTACAGGGCTTTCCGGGGATTTCAGTATCGCTGAAAAATGTACTTCTCAGAGACAGCCTTTATGAAACCCATAAACATGATCTGTTAAAAGCAAAAGAAATCTATATAGACGTAAACATATTTTCGGTTTTAAGCGGCTCTCCCAGGATTAGAAATATCAGCATTCGCAACGCTGATATTTATCTCTTTACCGACAGCTTAGGATATAGCAATACCAGGCTTTTCAAAAATGTAGCCTCAGATGGAGGCAATAAAAAGTCAGGCAGCAGCCGGAAAATCAACAGTATCGAATTAAAGAATGTCGGACTCTCCTTTGAGAACAAAGCCAAGGGTAAATTATTCAACTTTTCGATCAAAGATCTCTCTGCGAAATTAAAATACCATAGCGATACCTGGAATGCAAATGTAATTCTCAACACACATGTTAATAATTTAATTTTTAATACAAAAAAAGGAAGTTTTATAAAAGGCAAACAACTGCAAACGAAACTTGGAATTTCTTATACTTATGCCAGCCATACGTTAACCATTCCGATGCAGTCTTTTAAATTCGATAGCGATGAGCTGAACATCGGAGGAAGTTTCTCATTTGGGCCGGGCAGCTCTGCTTTTAGATTAAACATTAAAGCCAATAAACTGCCTTTCAGGAGTGCTGCTTCTTTATTGCCTCCGAACATCGCAGATAAATTAAAAAGTTACGACCTTAAGAATCCTATTATGGTCGAGGCAAATATAAAGGGAGCCCTGAAAGGAAAAACAATTCCTTTGATCAATGTAAACTGGGAGGTAAAAGACAACACATTAACAGTTAATAAAGAGACGATCTACAACAGCAGTTTCACCGGCTCGTTCACAAATCAGCTGAGAAAAGGAAAACCAAGGACCGATCCGAATTCGGCTATTAGTTTTTACAACGTAAAAGGTACCTGGGCAGGTATTACCTTTAATTCGGATACTGCAAATGTATTCGATCTAAAACAGCCGGTTTTCCAGGGAAAGTTTTATTCCGATTTCCCTCTAAAGCAATTAAATTCCATTTCGGGCTCTGAGACCTTTACGATTAGCAAAGGCCGCGCTAATTTAAATGTACTCTACAAAGCGCCTCTTAATCCTGACGCCCCTGTGACACCCTATATCTACGGTTCCATAAAGGTAAACAGCGCAGAAATTCTGTACAAACCACGTAACCTCACCTTTAAACAGGTTAGCGGAGCCATCGAATTTAGCGGCACCGACCTTTTGGTTAAAAAAATGAGTATTCAGAGCGGCAGTACAAAAATGGTAATGAATGGCTCCGTTAACAATTTCGTTAACCTGTATTACTCAGATCCAAAAAAGATCATATTAGACTGGAAGATCGAAAGCCGCCAAATTAACCTTGGCGAATTCCTTGCATTCCTGGCCAAAAGGAAACCTGACGTTCAGGTGGTAAAAGGTAAAAATGCATCTAAAATATTCAGGCAGCTGGATCAGGTACTGGCTCAGTCGAGCGCCCACATTCATCTTATCTCTGAAAGTCTGAAGTACCGGAAATTCGTTGCAAAAAACGTTAATGCAAACATCATGTTAACACAATCTGGAATCACTATCCGCGATATAAGCCTTACACATGCAGGAGGGGGACTTAGCGTGAAGGGCGCAATTGATCAGACAAAGGCATTGAATCAATTCAACATTCACACGACGATCAACAAAGTTGACATACAGAAATTATTTTATGCTTTCGAAGACTTTGGTCAGCAGGCTATTTCTTATAAGAACATTACGGGAACGTTCTACTCAACGACAAAAATCTCAGGTTCCTTAAGAGATAACGGTCAGATTGTACCCCGGTCACTGCATGGTTCTGTATCCTTCGATTTACGAGATGGCGCTCTGAAAGATTTCGGACCTATAGCGAAAATAGGAAATTTTGCTTTTCCAAAACGTGACTTCTCCAATATCACTTTCAAAAATCTCAAAAACACGCTCGATATAAAAGGAAGCCATATTTACATACGCCCTATGCGAATAGAATCAAGTGTATTAAATCTATTCATTGAAGGGGTCTATGGTATGTCAAAAGGAACCGATATTACATTGCAGGTACCCTTGAGAAATCCGGAGAAAGACAAATTACTACCAGACAGTCTGAAAGAAAAAAGGATAAAACGGGGAATTGTGCTTAATCTGAGGGCAGTTGACGGCGATGACGGAAATGTAAAAATTAAGCTGGGAAAAGGAGATGACAAGGAAAAGAAGTAATCAGCGTAACTTATTTTGATGATCAAACTCATTTTGTCTTCAAAATAAACTCTTTACTTTTCGGAATCCTTATAGTATTACCCGCTTACAATGGCAAAATCAAATCAGATCTGGAGTTTCAACGCACTTGCAAAGCCTACAGGTCCGGATTGTAACCTGAATTGTAGTTACTGTTATTATAAAAACAAAAAACAGCTGTATCCTTTCACGACTGATTTCAGAATGACGGATGATACCCTGGAGTTGTTCACGATGAAATATATCAGCCAGCAACCTGCTCCCGAAATAAATTTCGAATGGCAGGGAGGAGAACCCACATTGCTTGGCACAGATTATTTCAGGAAGGCCTTAAAACTGCAGGAAAAGTATGCAGCAGGAAAACGCATATATAACTCATTTCAAACGAACGGCGTTCTGCTTAATGATGAATGGTGCTCTTTCTTTAAAGAGAACGATTTCCTGATCGGAATTTCCATTGACGGTCCTGAAGAAATACATAACTCAGCGAGAACTAACAAGGGCGGCCAGGGCACATTTTCGTCGGTTATGCGGGGCATTAATCTGCTGAAAAAATACAATATCGACTTTAATACACTCACCGTTGTAAGCAGCCTGAATGTAGAAAAACCACGGGAGGTTTATAACTTTCTGAAAAGCATCGGAAGTAACTACATGCAATTTATCCCCATTGTTGAACAGCTTCGATGTATGTCTGATTGGGAGGATAAGTATACAGATGACCTTTATACCAAAAACAACCTCTCCCCGTTTTCTGTAGATCCAGAAAAGTACGGACGTTTTCTCATCAAAATATTTAACGAGTGGGTTGCAAAGGATGTGGGAAAACACTTTGTTCAGATCTTCGATGTCACACTGGCAAACGAACTTGGTCTTTCGCCCGGTCTTTGTATATTTGATGAATACTGTGGAAATGCCCTGGCTGTAGAACATAACGGTGATGTCTTCTCATGCGACCATTATGTGACCAATACTTATAAGTTGGGCAATATCCATCATTCAAATTTCAACAATATGCTTTTCTCTGTGAGGCAGCAACAGTTTGGATTAAATAAATTCAACAGCCTTCCTGATGCCTGCAGAAAATGCAGCTATTATCAGTATTGCAAAGGAGAATGCCCTAAAAACCGCATTATTGACGTTAACCAGGGAGAAAAAAAACTAAACTATCTGTGTAAAAGTTATAAGCTATTCTTCGAACACGTAAAACCTTATATGGAATATATGGCCGAAGAGCTGCAAAACCAGCGTCCCCCGGCGAACATTATGTTCAAAGAACTGGAAAAAATCGCTTTGATGAAAGGATAGATAACTATGTGCCTCTGTCCGGCAAATCCTGGTTTCCATTATGTCAGCTGAAATCTTATTTTTGCGATGGCTTGGAATGATGTCCCTGCCCGAATCCGGCAACAGGTAAAACAATAGCCCGGAAATCCGATAATTACTATTTACCTTTAATAATATTCTATAAATATGACGTTTACAGATCTGTCCGGGATTATACTATGGACTATCCAGATTATCATAGGCTTCAATTTGATTTTTCCCTTGATATTATATATATGGTGGAAATTAAAGTCCCCAAAGAGCCGGGTTAAACCGGTAACCATACAGGAAAAAGATTTTGCTGTTATAGTTACTGCTTATGAGCAAACTTCGTTTATTCCAAAAGTCGTAGAATCTATACTTAAAGTGAATTACAGCAATTACCTTGTTTATATAGTTGCTGATAAATGTACTCCAAATCCAGATCTCAATTTCAATGATGAGCGGGTAAACGTTCTGTTTCCTCCTGAAGTAATAGCCAGCAATACCGGGTCTCATTTTTATGCCATAAATAATTTCATAAGGGAACACGAAGTATTAATGATAGTTGACAGCGACAATCTGCTGGATTCAGATATAGTAAAAGAGCTTAACACATCGTTGTCAAGCGGATTCGAAGCCGTTCAGGGAATAAGAGAAGCAAAGAATCTGGACACTAATTTCGCCTGCCTTGATGCTGCCAGAGATATATACTATCATTTCTACGATGGTAAGATCCTGTTTCAGGTGGGGTCATCGGCTACGCTGGCAGGCTCCGGGATGGCGTTCAGCACAATTCTATACAGACAAAGCCTCGAACATCTTGATATAAAGGGAGCAGGCTTCGACAAAGTACTGCAGGCGCAAATACTTAAAGCAGGCAAAAGAATAGCTTTTAATGAAAAAGCTATTATATACGACGAAAAAACATCCAAATCTGATCAGCTGGTAAACCAGCGTTCCCGATGGATCAATACCTGGTTCAGGTATTTTAAATTCGGTTTTGGAATAATTGGCCGGGGAATTATTAATTTCAACATTAATCAGTTTGTATTCGGTCTGATCACCTTACGCCCTCCCCTGTTTATTTTTCTTCTCTTATCCTGCCTTTGCATGTTTATAAATCTCTTCTTTTATCCACTCGTCAGTCTGGCCTGGCTTATTGCATTGTTACTGTTCGTGACAGGCTTTATCGTAGCATTAAAGAGCAATCCAACCGACAAAAGAATTTACCAGGCACTAAGAAGCATCCCAAAATTCATCTTTTTTCAGCTTATTTCATTAACAAAAGCAGCCTCAGCAAACAAAAGATCAGTAGCAACGAAACATCAGTTTAAAGAGCAATAATTTACTCGCTAAAATTCATAATATGAACCTGTCCGTTTCTTTATTCCTGATATCTACATCTCTCATGGTTTCGTGTAAAAAGAAACCGGAAAGCAGCAAAGAACAAAAGCCGGGTAATAAAAATATTGTGATAGAAGTCGAATTCTCATCGCCTCCGTCAAAAGCAGCTTTAAGATATTCGCCTCTGAAGTACGGAAAAAAAGCTGCGCTCAATATAGAATGGGATGATAACAGCCTGGCTGGTATAGAAGCCTTACCTTTACTTAATAAAAAGGTTTATACCGACGGATGCGGAAATAATATAAGTTACACCGCAGCTCTGGCTATAAACGGGCTAAGCAATAATAATAACAAGGAGCTCGGCGATCATTATCAGGGAAAAGTTAGCTACCACCAGATGCTTATGCTTATTAAAGCTGGCTGGGACATTGAAAATCACGGCGACTATCACAATAAAAACGGAACTTTTGGAAATGGCGATAACATTTTAAAAAACATCAAAGACCTGAATGAAAGGTTATTCGAAAAAACCGGGTACTTGATGAATACGTTTGTAGTACCCAATGCGGACAGTGGGTACGTCGCTGCGGCTGAACAGTTAGGTTTCTTATGCAGTACGACCCAGGGCGCTAAAGATGGTTATGTTATATATCCCGAATACGGCGGCTTAACGGAACTTAACAGCCTTCCGGAGGGCTATATCCAGTTCAACAGAAGTTTTACAGACGACTGGACTACAGGATATGTAAATGCAAACCTCAAACCTTATATTGACAGACTGCTCTCGCTGAGTTCTTCATCATCTAATTTTCTTTTCCGCTTAGGCTCTCACTCGATAGAATCAGCTGGATTTCAATCATTTATCAATTACATAGAGCAGCAGGCAAATGATGAACTGTGGGTAACCTCAATGCGCGAACTGATGGAATATCGGGTTGTAAAAGAAAAAATTTCAAAAACAGAAGCTCTCAGCAACAATATGCTCAAGATCACTTTGGATTATGATAAGATCCCGGATAGCCTGAGATTCAGAGATATAAGTTTTTATATCGATACCGAATCTAATATTAAAAGTATAAAGATAAGTGGTGCAGACAGATCAACATATAATCAGGATCAAAAGCTGATTAATATATTGTTCTGAAATTTGGTTCCTGATGCCGTTACTTATTTTTCCGCTGTGCCATCATCCATTTTATCACATCCGGATTATTATAAGTTCTCGTCCATGAATCATGTCCGACTCCAGGATATATTGTAAATGCCGGGTTTAAACCACAGCTTCTTAATGCGCTGATCATATTTTTCGTTCCTGTAATATTTACTATCAGGTCGCTATCTCCATGAAATGCCCAGATTTCCGTTCCCTTCATCCTGCAGGCATTGGAAGGATTTCCCCAGCCGCAGATAGGAAGCGCAGCCGCAAAATATTGCGGACTGTGTGCAGCCCAGTCCCATGTTCCGTTTCCTCCCAGGCTCATACCTGTAACAATAACCCTTGAGCGGTCTACTTTATAAGTATCTACTATTTCACTGAACAATACATCCAGTTCGTCAGGACTCCAGTAACCTGCTTCCATTGCCAGCTGAGGCGATATCATAATGAAGGGAAAATCCGTACCATCGCTAATTGCCAGCTGAGGAAAAGCTGATCTTTTTACTTTTGTTATATCATTACCCTTCTCTCCGGCACCATGCAGGAAAAAAACGAGCGGCCATTCCCGGGCAGATTTAGGGTCATAGCCCTGAGGAGTAAATACAAGATATTGTTTAATATGCGCGAGTTTTTTCCCGGGGAACATTACAAATTCTCTTTTGGATGTGCCAACCTGCTGTTGTGGCTTTTTAGCAGTATCTGGTTTTGAAGGAACAACAGGAACTGCTGCACTATCTCCGGTAACAGGATGTATTGCTGACGGCGATGAGGGCTGCGGCAAATCACTGCCTTTACAACTACATAATATCAACAGAGCGGGGATAAAAAAAGGAATAATAACTTTGAACATTTTTTTCAGGTAAGTGAAAACTAAACAGCTACGGCGTCCGGCAGTTTTTACGCGTACCGGATTTAACATTTAAGCGGCAATTTTACGCATGATTGTTAAATAAATAAAGTACCCGGGATTAAAAAATACCCATTCTGGCAAAGATTGATAACTTTTGACAAAGCCCGAAAATGTCCAAACAACGCAAATAGCCCACCTTATTGCATTGATTTTCTTTGCAATACCGTTTTTTATGGTATTTTTGGAGTATTAAAAACAAACAAAAAAAAGAAAGAAAATTACATTATGGGGAATAAGGTCCTCCGCCCTGCGGAATAAAATACCCAATATGCGTTGATCTTTTTTATATATATAATAAAACTATTCTTCTTCAAAATTCGTAAAAAGCATTTAGTAGCATTCTATAAAGGTAATTTACATGTTTATAAAGATTTTGACCCGTTTGACTTCAATATAATCATAGGCTCCTGCATTAAGGAATGAATCTTGTGTTCTTTATATAACGATTAATTTATTATGATTAGTATAAAACTTAAAGTTGCAGTCTTTTTAAGCATCCTATTTATTGTCAGAGCAAGTGCTCAAAATAACGCGACAGTTTTCGATCCGAATGATGCAGTGAGGTATTTGGATGCGAACTCCCAGCCTGCAGCTCCAGCTAATAATAATATTGTTTATAAATGGTATGCTACCAAAACAATGAGCTGGGCTACCACCAGTTATAAAGCCTATATATACAATAGAATGGCTTTCAGGTTAAAGTACCCTAAAAACTATAATCCTGCAGACACTTCTAAAAAATATCCGGTAATACTTGCATTACATGGCGCAGGAGAAAAGGGTACCATCTATGACAACGAGCAGCAATTGAGAAATGGCGGATCTGTACATTTAAATGCAGTAGACAACGGCACTTTCGATGGTTTTTTACTTTTCCCGCAGAGCGTTGGAGCATGGTACGATACTTACTATGATAATATTGCAGGATTAATCGGAATTCTTCAGAACAATTTAAATATAGACATTAACAGAATTTCAGTTCACGGATATTCTAACGGAGCACGTGGATGTATAGAAATACTAAGACGTTACCCTAAATTATTTGCTTCTTCTCTTCCCTTCAGTATTGTCGGAGGATGGGACGAACATGATAAGTTTGTTGAAATTCCGCTTTGGATATCACAGGGTGGCGTAGATAACAACCCTTCACCGACCTATACTGAAGATAATATAAATATTTTAAGAAATAAAGGAGCTAATGTAACATATACACTTTATCCTGAAATTGGTCACGGTACATGGAACTACACCTATCAGCTTCCTGACTTCTTTCCTTACATGCTAAGGGCTTACAAATCAAATCCTCTTATTTACTTCGGAAGATCGGAGTTTTGCCCGGGCGATGTAATCAACGTAAAACTCGGGTTGACTCCAGGGTTTGATGGTTACCAATGGAGGAAAGACGGGGTTGTACTCGCGAACAAAACATCGAATACACTCCAGGTAACAGCATACGGAAGTTACCAGGCACGTATAAGAAGAGGAACAAAATGGTCAGAATGGTCTCCGATTCCCGCGGTGATTAAACCAAAGGGAGAAACCGTATCTCCAACAATTAAAGTTTCCGGTCTGGCCAGCAACGTTTTACCTGCAGGTGACGGTGCTACCTCTGTCAAAATAGGGGTACCTGCCAATTACGAAGAATATGAGTGGCGAAAGGTTGGATCTACAACTGTGCTGGGAACAAGCAATCAGCTTGTCGTAAGTGAACCTGGAGAATACATAGTTAAGATCAGAGAACAATATGGCTGTACAAGCAATTTTTCTGAACCGTTCAAAGTTATAGCGGCTAACGGCGCGAATAAGCCAAATGCCCCTTTCGATCTGAAAGCTACCGCATTATCTAAAAACGAGATTAGAATTACCT
>Ga0265780_10007659_pt1 | contig 13226 bp, 14 predicted proteins | sample P1T30metagenome_FD_192432 | JGI IMG/M metagenome (GOLD analysis project Ga0265780, IMG submission 192432) | Plant litter microbial communities from East Loma Ridge, Irvine, California - P1 T30 | ecosystem: Environmental > Terrestrial > Plant litter > Unclassified | place: USA: California...
TTCTGGAGGAATCACAGAAGATTGCTGAGACTCTCGGCGTCACTCAAGGGGCTTTTCTGGCCGCGCTGGAGAAAGTGAAGGCGGACAGGGCTAGGGCTAAGGCTCCGTTGACCGCTGCCGAGAAGGAGGCTGCGAACGCCATGTTCTGGAGAATCGCTGCGATTGCTGGCTTGAAACTGTTGTGTCTTGTAGTTTTAAATCTCTTTTGCATCCTTAGCTGGGAATTGTTGGGGGAGCGAGCAGAACGGGGGTAAGACGAAGGTCTTGGGTTTCTGCGTGATGTTGCTCAGCTTTGGGATTGTTGCAGTGTTGAATGCGGTTGGTCTTGAGAAACATCTCGCGAAGGCTAGCCAGGAGCCGAGGGCTGACGGATCAGACCTGTCGTCCGCCGTCCCGTCTGTCAAGATCTAGCGACTGACAACGCGAAGTGCTCAGAATGATCGGAAGACTTGGCTGGGCACGCGGTGATTTGGAGCCAAGGCCGGGGCTTAGGTAACTACGTTGGTGGTTAGAAGCGACATTACTAGCATCTTACCATTCTCTAACCGCACCTGATCCCGGTCGCTGCATGTGTGAATCTCTCAGCATCGCCTCGTCGGGGCCGAAAGATGGTAACGACGGTACATGCAGTCATTTATGGTGCAAGATGTATTTCCATCGGGAAGAGTATCTCTGACGATCGATAATAAGATTCAGACCACAGCGCTTCCGTACGAGGGATTGCAAAGACCTCACGTCTCGCAAATGTTGGGCACCCAATGAGACCATTCCGGTGAAGCTCATTGCGAATAGGAACCTGGGTTTCCTCTCCCGCAGGTGTGTACATACATAATTGCAGACTCTCTATTGCATACGGCATCATGCATAATGCAGAAAAGCTGCAACTGTGTTTTGCGGGATCACTGCTCAGAGGTTCCAGCTCATACATGCAGAGTGGGGGTAGGTAGCAGGTAGTGGTGTCGTGACAGCCTGAGGCGCAGAAGGTATGTACTACGTGAAGCTTCAATGCTAGGTACTTGCTCACTCTCACTCGTCGTTCAAAAAGACTTGTATAGTCACATCGAAAAGAGGCAGCTTATCCTTTCTTGCTTTGCTGAATCCACTCCAAATAATTGGTCCATCCGATCGTCCGCAACTTCAGACTAGGTACTCAAGCGTCGAGAAAATCGCCTGCACGCAACGACCCAAGACCGTTACCCAAAATAATCAAAAACAATGACCACCACCGCCGCCACCGCTACCAAGCAGACTTCTGCCTCTCCCACCCCTCCTTCTCCCCCCTGCAGCGTCCAACAAGACCCAACTCTCAGTGAACCCAAAGAATCAGCAGTGAAAAACGACGCGGAGGATCCGATCGATGCCTTTGAAAAAGAATTCGAGCTCGTTCCAAACCCGCCAGAGACCACCAACCCAGACCACGACCCCGTTCCGGTTCCCGACCCCAGCCTTGACTTCCTCAATGCCCTAATGGCGGAGGAAGAAGATCGTCAGACGAAGAGGAAACCCCTCGGCTACCTCACCAAAGCTCTGCTGGAGCAGAACAGATTTTTGATCGAACAGCTGGCACAACAGAACAGGTTCACCATCGACCGGCTCGTACCGCCACCCCTTCCACCACTCCCACCGCTCCCATGCCTTCCTCTTTGCGTGGTGTGCGGAGCGGGAGACCAGAAGTCGGGCGGGAGCAAGGAGAAGAAGAGCAAGTCCCTGGCTCCGAATGTGCACATTGTCATCAGGAGGGGTTTGAGGATTTTGACTGTTATGTTGTTGGTCGTCATCGCTGTGCAGCTTGGTTTGATCCGTGGCCAAGGGCTTGAAGAGAAGAATGCCAGGAGGACAGGATTCTTCCGGTAGTGAAATTGCTTGGGTTTTCACCGTTGGACTTTGCTCGGGCGGCGAAGAATTACGTGATGGAGTCTGGTTGATGCGTTTCCAATGGGCTCGTCTCAGGTGGTACGAAAGCGCAGTGGCGTCGATGGACTCTTGGATCTGCAGTCTGAACCTTCTCTGTCTCTCTTGGGGTCGTGATCGACGACAGGGTACATGCTTGATTAGGTTGATCGACAAATGTGCAATGGTTCGGTGCTGACGCCGAAGCTTACATGTACTTTACTACCTGGTACGTCTTGAGGGGGCAAGTCAGGAATACCAAGAGTTTGCGTCCCTTCTCTCTGCTTTCCAAGTCCAACCTCTCGCGTTCAGGGTGGCATGTGAAGATGTTTTGTGTCTCAACACTTCGTGCTTAGTGGAGGCCGGCAGGTAGTGTAGCGAAGGTACATGCATGTACACTGCACGAGGCAAATTTAATGAGGCGTTTCGAATCTTCGAATCGTTATAGTCGTGCCGCACGTGTTATTGCATGAACGCGTGTGCGTGAGCTGAGCTCCAAGCTCTAGTAGAGCTTGTATGTAGCTTCTGGTCACACCACCGCCGACGCAAACCGGTGTAAGATCCAGCCCACTCTCATTGATGTTGTGATTGGTATATCATAACACAGCCGCTGCTGCTGCTGCTGCTGCTGCTTGACGCTTCCGTCGATTGCTGCCACCTGCACTTGCTTTGCCACTACTGCCAACATAGCAAAGACTTCCGTTCGGACTCGACTTGATCATCCCGACGTGATGGACACAGATAAAGCTGCTGCTGCTGCAATGCCAGACTCCGATAGCGCCAGTGAATGCAGCCACTTCTCTATCATCACCCCGCCTTCTCCTCCTGCAGCGTCGAGCTGCAGCAAATGCTCCTCTCAGGAAGAGGTTCATGACATGGACTCGGAGGTTACTCCCGTCGTCGACGTCAACGAGGGTGCCAAGGACAAGAGACGTCTTCGCACCAAATCCAAGAAGTCTCAAGCTGAAGCACCGAAGCCATGCATCCACTCGCTAAACGAAAAGTCCGAGTATTTGTCCACCAGGTTGAGTGATGTGGAGCTTCGATTGGGGTGGTACCAGATGGAAGCTGCCGCAAAGTCCGCGAACGAATACAACAGCACCATCAAAGATACCAGCCAAGAAGCGTGTTCGATCCTCGGGGTCGAGATCCGGAAAGACACGTTGGCAGCTCTGTTGAAGGATCAGTACCATCACCGGTGGAACGAGGTGGCCTGCTTACTTCGCCAAGTCATAGACGAGCACGAGATTTTCTACCCGCCGGGAATGCGACAAAATCTTTCGTTCGAAGATCAACAATGGTGTCTCGAGGTTGTGAAGAAAGCTTTCATCGCTTCGGTTGTCGACGACGTCAAACGTGACGCGTCGGCCACATTACTGGCGACATCGACATTGGCTCCTGGTGGCATCCCAGGGCTTCCACCGAGCGATAAGACGAAGAAGAGGAAGGGATATAAGGAGTGGCAACCCGAGCCCTACCCTGATCCCTTCTCTCGCCCGCAACCGGAAGCGACTGGCATGCCTCCGACAGACCAGTATCCAGGCTATCCCGACCCTTTCGCCCAAAGGCAACCGATGCCATATCCGCCGCCACCGCCGAATCCCGAAGCATACGGCATGCCTCCGACAAGACAGTATCCAGACCCATCTGATCCCTTCGCGCACATGTATGCGAGGCCATACACGCCGCCGCCACCACCACCACCACTGCCGAATCCGGGAGTCCACGTCACGGAAGACTTTCCACGCCCACATGACCCATTCGCCGGGGTACCACCGCTACCATACAGGCCATGGCGCTCCATAGACTCGCGCTCTTCAAGCTCTGTGGGCTGGCGTCAACAGCCCAAACTCAAGTCCAGGTTCAAGCCCAGGCTGCGCATCAACAAGATTGAAGTGCGATGGTGGCTGCAGACTGTTTTCAGTGCTTTCAAGATCCTGTGCATGATCGTAGTCATCCTCACGGTGTTCAGGACTCCTGGTCTTTTGGGCGAGCTGGTGGATGTCATGAATCCCAAGAACAGGGATCGATGCTTGGGTTTCAAGGTTCGTCGATGAATGTCGACGATGGTCATCGAATCGGAAGGCATATGTCGAGGCTTCGTTTCATTGCGTGGAGAAATCATCCAGATTGAACAGAGTCGCAAATAACGTAGTTGACGAATTCCATTCTTGTGTTCACTTCTGATTCTTTTTTCTTCCGCGTACACATCCACGTATGTGCACGCATCTCAGTTCGAAGTCGACGAAGACGACGATGAAGCAACGCTCTCCGTGCTCTGACCCGCCGGGTTCTGCAAGTTCTTCCTTCGTGGTATAACTCTCGCACACCACGAACACCAACTGCGGTTGAGCCCATTCTGTTCCCTGCTCAGATATCGACCAGTGCTCCTCTCATCCTCGTAGTGCTTGACCGCTTGACCGACGCGCACCTTCTCTGTCACTTTTGTCTTGAGCTGTCCGCCTATTCCCACGATCTCTTGTGTCATGTAGCTACACCCGCGGTGTTCGTGGTTTGGAGACTCTGAGCCCTCGGCTACCAACTCATCGGCGCCGCACTCGTATTCGCGATACACGTCTTGCGCTGCGAGGCACGCGTGGCGCCGGCCGCATTCTACCCCTTCGTTTCCTTCTCCCAGGCCCGCGCCAATGCCGCCGCAGGCTGAATACCGAATGCGCCAATTGACGCTGCGTTGGTGGTTCGTGTCTGCTTGACGGGACTCGAGACCGCACGGTTGACAGAGCCAGACGGTAGAAGGGCAAGTGCAAGGCGTGCGGGCGAAGGCTGCGTAGGTGAAAGATTCGCTGGGGCTGGTGGATGAGATCAGTCGGTCAGTTCGCGTTTGGGTCGCATTAGAACGGCTAGCGGATGGTGTTCAGACATACATGGTCGACTCGTCATCGTCTAAAGTAACACTTGTGTGTCTATTGATGGGTGATTTCATGCATACTTTGCACAGCCTGCGATGTCTGCCCTTGAGTTCTCGAGGATGCGGCGGCTTAGCTATGCAATTCTAGTTTGTATGTCAGCCTGCGAACTCTATAACTCTGGATGGATTAGTATTGCGTGGTCATCGTACACGACAGACAATCTTGCTGCATTTTCTGCATTCTCCAACCATGTCGCGAGCACAGGGGCCTACTTTGCCACCCGTGAAGCGACCAGATCTCTTTGGCTGGTTGTACAACTGCGCCGTGGTGAGGCCTTGGCCATCTTCGGGCAAGTTTCCAGGAGGTTCTGGTAGCTCGTTCTCACAACGCAGTGTGAGTGTTTTGAGCATTGTCCGGTATTGGAAAAGGTTGGCACGGAATTGTCGACATGTCCGCGACAGATCGTGGAGAGTGTTCAAGTCTAGCATACAGGCTAACTGAGAGACGATGCTGTTGGGCGCTGTTAGCTCGCGCTCTCGGCTACGTTAGGTGTGAAACCGCCCACACACTGGGATGATGAGCGGTGTTGAAGCTGAGATTGACGCATGGGGAAAAAGGAAAGCAAGGAAAGCAACCATTTTCCAAGCAAGATCAACCAAGGGTTACTCACGGATAGCATCCCAAGGCTTCCGAGAAACCATTGACATTGGGATTATACCTGGCATCTTCTTTGACGACGACAGGCTGTCGTTCGAATCTAGCTTCCAGATTGGCGGTGACTTCGTCGTCCAGACATACAAGGCGTACCATCGTCTCTAGATAGCGACACAGACGGCATCAGAGCGACTGCGCTCTCCGACAGATATGAATGAGTGTTGTGTTCTTCCTGCTACGATATCGGAGGTCGCGGACGTTGGAGATCATACGAGTTGAAGTGGTGTTTGTGTTTGAAGTGGCGATCGCGGGGGATGGAAAGAGTGGGTCATGCGTTGCGTCTTTTTTGGAACAGCTTTGGATGACTTCCATGTTTACTCTTGATAACTTACAGCTTGACTTGACCTCTTCGAAGAAAAGGTCAGGCTTGCGTTTATGAGGGAGAGAGTCTATGTGATGCTAACGCAAGACCGCTCTTTGTGGCATTAATCAACGTCTGCCGCAGAGAAGGCAAGGAGGATCGCCAAAGCCCGGCAACAGGTGACGCGGTGTACGCGCCAGTACACGCGCTACATGCCCGTACTTCGACTGCACATGAATCGTCGGATTTTACCAGATCATTGGCGGTACTGGGGTTGCAGGTGTCGCCGGAGAGCCTTTGCCTGTTCCTGTTCCTGGGAAGTTCAAACAATCACTCGCTAACCTGCCAACGCTCTCTTTGCTCTCTACATGGCACAACGCGCCGGCAATTGCAATATTGGTTTTCTCGAACGCACGCTCAGCCAATCATGGCTACAGTATCAGATGGAGGTCTCCAACACTCCGCGCGGCACGTTCCATTGGCGGATGAACTACGCCTTGTTGCCTCAGATGCATCCCTGACAACATCGACCCTTTGCACCAGGATACAAGGCATGTCAGCACGAGAGAGGTGAGCAGTTTGTCATTGTACAACACAAACCATGGCGAAGCGAAATGACAACAGGACCGAGATGGCGGGACCGGTAACACTCAGTGTCGTGCTCCCCCCGCCACCACCACCACCATGTGCCGGTCAGGATTCAGTTGTAAGGCGGCCCAAAATAGCCCACGCTGCTGCACGCCTGCATCTGCAATATTCCTCCGTCTTACGCGGTCATGCAGCTCTCGCTTGCTCGACTGGACGAACGGCAACAGGTGACTGACAGTCGATACTCGAGAAATTAGCGAGATGGACGGATCGCCAGACACAGGTCGGCACGTCCATGTCGAGCCCACTCACAGCACGCAAATAGACCTGAAGCAAGCTGCAGGTAATCTGTTTTCCAACGGGACCCGTGTGTTGGAGACTGCGATCGAAGGCAGCCCTGTCGATACTGTCCTCTTCAACTATAGCACGTACTGATACACACCGCCGTGAGCGAGATGTGTTGGAACTCGCTTCATCCTTCGCCTGGTCTGGCCATGTCGCTTAGGCTTGCCAGAGGTCGAGAACAAGGAACATAGGACGGGCTATGCCGAAAGAGGTGTTGGGTGAATCCTACGAGTCTCCTATGTCCGCGATAAGTGCGGAACCTGCCTCCCTAACAGTACTCCGTGGTCGGTGGCGCATCATTAATAATATTGTCGTTCAGTCGACCTGTCGCGCTGCTTGACCCTCTCGCTATTTACAGCCCAGTCTTCAGAGGTCTATCTCGGCAGTCACGATCTCTCACAGCTGCTGCAGAGTGGCCGACTTCTGTTTTAGCAACACCGAGACCAGACGCCCACCCACCCACACAGTATTGATCTGCCGTTGTGCATGCAGCTGCTACTACATCGCCAGCCCATAGCCTCACGCTGCGGAGTGTTGGCTCTAAACTTGGATTCTATCAACAGCACCACAACACACCCAGGTGACAGCAAACTGTGATGAAGGCTATAGGTTCTCGAGAGTCAGGCACCGACTGGCAACCTCCAGATCTCGAGGGTCGCAACGAACACTCGTCTTTTGTTAAACCAATAAACTGAGGCTTTCAACCTTCACTATGGCTTCCAAGTCTTACACCAAGAAGGCCAACACTGCCATAGATGACAACGAATCCGAAAACTCAACCCGTCGAAACAACAAACACACTCTCGATGTCGACGATCACTCAGACACTGCTAATGTCGGCTCCTCACGCAGGAGAAGAGTCTCTTCAACATCGAAAGACACCATGACACGGTCAACATCGCCAGTTGAACTCAACCGAACGAGGACCGGACGGGTCAGCAAAGCTGCGAAGGGTCAGCCGGTGCACCATTGCCATTGTGGAAAGACTTACACACGCGCCGAGCACCTCAGGCGACACCAGCAAAACCACAAGCCGGGAGCTTTCCCTTGTGATGTCCCAGGATGCGTGCGCGCGTTCTACAGAGAAGATCTTCTCACGAGACACAAGTCGAAACACGACGAATCTCTCGACTCTACCGACTTCCTCATGTCACGAGATGCTGAGAGGGATGATGATTTGTCAGCTCCTTCTCAGCAGCCTCTAGCTTCTTACAAGTCGGAGGCGGATCCTCAGGAAGTTGCACCGGTCTCTGAAATAGGTGTTTACGAAGTGGACTCTCGGGCAAGTCAGCAGCAATCGGGTACCGGCACCCGCAAAGATTACATACCCATAGCAGAGCTGCAGCCTCCGGCAATCGGCGTGACCCTCGATTATGCACCGGTCGGATACGATAGACAGTCCAGTTGGAGTCTCGACCCATCACCTTCCTACCCATTTGGAAGCGGATACAACACACCAGAGCATGGTCATTCAACACGTGGTCAGTTCCACGCAACTTCGGATTTTGGTGCTTCGCAATCGTGGACAACACATCCATCAAGCCTCTACGCATCCCACTCGCCTGCATCGAGGAACTCGACGACACCAACGCCCTTCGGAAGAAGGCCAAGTCTATGCACCCAGCTTCGCACCCCTAACTCTGAAACATCATATTGCGACACTCGCAACCATGCTTCCTTTTCCAGCGATCTACATCTTGGCGATGCTTACGGGGTGGATCTCAATATGATGCTCGAGTGTCGCGATATGCTCGAGCAGGATGAGTTGGTGACACCAACATTCGCACCGCAAACAGCGAACTTTGGCCAAAATCAGTATCGCCACCGTGCAGACAACGAGCAGCGGTATTTGGAAGCTTTTTGGCGCTCTGTGCATCCTTCTTGGCCTATACTGCACAAGCCTACTCTCGACCCATCACAGATATCGCCACTTCTGCGAGCTGCCGTGCTCACTCTGGGGGCGCACTCAACTGGTCACCCAATAGACTCCGGGAACGCTTGCATCTTGCACAAGAGATGTCTGAAAGTAATTCGAAAGCGAACGGTCGACCAATCGCATTCGTATCGTATGGAAGACATGCAGGCCATATATCTCGTGGAACTTTTTGCGATCACTAGATCGCGGCGCCCGCCTCTGCAAGTATCCAAGCCCTTCGTGGATGCATATCACCATTTAGCCCGCGAGTACGAAACCGACACTACCAACGCCTTGTTCGCGACCATCAACTCATTCGACTCCATGTATGAACCTCCGACAAATGCATGTACATTAGAGGCGGAGAGTACCCGGCGTTTGCTTATTGCCTGCTACCTTTTGGACATACAACACAGTACATTGTTCGGTCGACAAGCCACTGAGGTCCCAGACTTTGAACCTGCGACTCTCAGTCTGCCGCAGCCCTTACATCTATGGGACATGGTTCCCACACCGCAGGCCTCATACTATAGCGAAACACATTGCGAACACTTTGTCCCGCAGGTGCTGCTTCCGCAGGCCACCATGGACGTCCAGCCCTCGACCGGACCGCTCGACGTTTTCGCGTCAATGCTCCTAATCGCCTACACCAACAGCAAGAATCGACAGTTCCGGCCTAACTCATCTCACTCAACATCAATGCCACCACCACTCTCACATCATTCCTCCCCCCACACCCAACTAGCCCACCAAACCTTCGCCCTCGCGGTCAAAGTCCCGATCCGCGCCCTCCTCGCCGTAGCAGGCGAAAGCTGGATCCAAGCCGAAAAACTGAGTTCGCGAGCAGAATATGCCCAAGCCCAGACCGACCTTGGCAAGTGGACGACAAGCGCAGCAGCGACAGAAGCTCTGCCACTCGCAATCAAAATCCTCCGATTGCACAGACTGCACCACAAGACCACGTTCCTGTTCCACGAATGGTCGCTTCATCTCGCTGTCCTGGTCGTGTGGGCGAAGAATTACGCTGAGAGGAACTCAATGACAGGGGAAAACCAGCGGCTGAGACTCGAGGTTCCGGGTTCTTTGGGTGTTTCGTCTGGTGCGGTGGCTGGACCTGGGCTTGATGGGTTTGTTGCGAGGTTGGTAAATCATGGAGTTTATCCTGGTGCTGGTCTTACGTGGCAAGATGTGAAGGCGTTGTTGGTGTGGGCTAAAGGGAGGCTGGAGAAGGGTGGGATCGCGAGGTTTTGCGGTGTTGTGAACGGTGCTGTGTATGTTTTGGCGGCGCTTGTGGAGAGGGGTGAGGAGGATGGGTGGTTTTGAGGGTTGTTTCCGATGAAGATCATGAAGATATCGTGGTTGTCGCTCCGAAGGTGAGGATCTTGGGTTGGTGGATTGTCTTGATACGGCGCCGGTAGCGACAGTAGCTTGAACATTTGTACGATTACATTGCAGAGGATGCAATACTACCACTCTTCTCTCACGCGTATCTACGTGCTTAAGCATCTATTTGAGCATGGTATCTCAACAGACTAGGTAGCGACCTTCATCAGTGCTTTCTTCATAGATAGGGCGTTGTCTCACACGCTTCGTCGCGATGGCAGTGCCCGAGGCACAGATGCTGCCATTATGTCACGGCTATTGTAAATAGCTAGCTATGCCTAGACGTGTCAATCCACAGGAGGTGATTCATTCTTCGGAGTAGTCCTCTCACAATGCCAACAAGCGACTTCGCTGAGTAGGCCGCTCTTCGGACCACGTCTTTTGGTGTGATTCCTGACGGACGGACGGCGTGTTTACTCACACTTGGACAATTTGATGACTCTCGGTCAGCGATAAGTGCAAGGTATGACTGGGCCAATGACTCCTAGCGCGACCGGTTTCGGTGCCAACGACGACGATCACGCACAGCCGTGTCCGTGCCGCCGAGACCGGGAGCTGTCAGTCTGGAGAAATCTGGCTCGACTGCATTATTACCTCTGCCATTGCTCGCTCCCTCGTAAAAACACCTTCCCTTCCACCACACCCTCACCCCCATCTCCGCTCTACAATCACATCACAATGGCCTCCCGCACCGCAACCAGAGCTCTCCGCAGCTCCCTCAGGCAAGCTGCCAAGGCCCCGGCCGTCCAGCAGAGGACTTTCGTCTCCGCCATCAACGCTGCCTCCAGGCCTGCTCTCGCCCAGGCCCCCAAGGCTGCCAATGCCTTTGTCCAGCAGCGCGGTGTGAAGACCGTCGACTTCGCTGGCCACAAGGAGGACGTTTACGGTATGCACTGAGAGTCAATTGCGCATTCCGAGAACCCAATGGCTGACACATGACGACAGAGCGCGCCGACTGGCCCCGTGAGAAGCTCCTTGTACGTACCAATGCATCAATGGTTCTGGGAAAAACACGCGACTGACCGCCCTCTAGGAGTACTTCAAGAACGACACCCTCGCCCTCATCGGCTACGGCTCCCAGGGTCACGGCCAGGGCCTCAACCTCCGCGACAACGGCCTAAACGTCATCGTCGGTGTCCGAAAAGACGGCACCAGCTGGAAGGAGGCTATCCAGGATGGCTGGCAGCCCGGCGTCAACCTTTTCGAGGTTGACGAGGCTATCAAGAAGGGTTCCATCGTCATGAACCTGCTCAGTGACGCCGCCCAGAAGGAGACCTGGTCGCGCATCAAGCCCATGCTCACCAAGGGCAAGGTACGTTGACAATTCGCATTGGTCGCGAAATTATAAGAAAAAAATTAACGCGCGTCGCAGACCCTCTACTTCTCCCACGGTTTCTCTCCCGTCTTCAAGGACCGCACCAACGTCGAGGTCCCCACCGACATTGACGTTATCCTCGTCGCCCCCAAGGGCTCTGGCCGCACTGTCCGCTCTCTCTTCAAGGAGGGCCGCGGTATCAACAGCTCCGTCGCTGTCTACCAAGATGTGACTGGCAAGGCCCTCGAGAAGGCCGTCGCCATGGGTGTCGCCGTCGGTTCCGGCTACCTCTACGAGACCACCTTTGAGAAGGAGGTCTACTCTGACCTCTATGGTGAGCGTGGCTGCCTCATGGGTGGCATTCACGGTATGTTCCTCGCCCAGTACGAGGTTCTCCGTGAGAACGGCCACAGCCCCAGCGAGGCCTTCAACGAGACCGTCGAGGAGGCCACCCAGTCCCTCTACCCTCTGATCGGTGCCCACGGCATGGACTACATGTACGAGGCCTGCTCCACCACTGCCCGCCGCGGTGCCATCGACTGGTCCAAGCGCTTCAAGGCCAACCTCAAGCCCCTCTTCGAGGAGCTCTACGAGTCCACTCGCAACGGTACCGAGACCCAGCGCACTCTCGACTACGCTGGCCGCGCCGACTACCGCGAGGCCTTCCAGAAGGAGACCGACGAGATCCGCGAGCTCGAGATCTGGCGCGCCGGCAGGGCCGTCCGTTCTCTCCGTCCCGAGAACGCCTAAATTTGATATCTTAGGTTGGCGTTCACTGAAACAGCTTCCCGCGGTCTAATCAACCGGCGGAAGCTGCGACACAAAAAGAGGGTACAGAATACAGAGGCAAGGGCGACAACGGTACAGCGCAACTTGGAGCCACTGTCTGCAATAATGGGCGCTGGCCGCAAAAAGTCTTGGAATACCACATTGTGCTTGGCCGGGTTTGGAGTCTCGGACCAGGGATTTTCGATGATTACGACGTGGAGGCGAGTGAAGCTTGCAGCGCGTCTATGTAGCATATATCGGGATTTTACGGTCAATGACTGCTTTCTTTTTTGATGTCGTTTTTACTCTGTTCACTCTCTTGAAATTTGTCCAAATCTTGAACAGAGGCGTCCTCTCCATGTTGTCGCTAGATACTTGCTCAAATGAAAAGAATGCCAAAGGACTGCGTTCACTACCCGGCGCATCACACCGTCGGATGCATAGTTCATGCACTGATAGTATCGTCGACTTTCTTGTGACTCAATTTTACCTCTGCCAGTGAGATGCTAGAATGTGGAAATCTCGAATCTTTCTCGTCAGGTTAAGCCTTCGCCAATGGTAGTGTCAGTGGCTGTGGTATACGACAGATCTGCCAGTACCGGTGAGATGATACCTGCTACTACTGAAACGCCATGTGTCAACCTCGCTGCCGTACCCGTACTCGTGGCGGACCTCGTTGCAGACCACCAACACGTGACATCCTGAAATACCTTTAACCTTTCCCCTACCGCAGACTCGTCGGCTCATGTGACTTTCCATTTCATAGGGGAATTTGGCTTCTGTCGAGGCGCGCCGGGGCGGCATAAACCCTAATCAAACTTATAGATTGCCTTAACCGTGCATCCTAGTCTAAATCTTGCTATGCGGCAAAGCAGAATTGGCATTTGGAGTCCTCTGGTGTGCCAGTCAGCGTTTCGTTAGACTCGTTTAACACTGCGATACCATTGACCATTCACACGCTGCAACAGTACCACGGCTGTACAGTACGTGTGTGGCAGAGGGCGTCATGCTTCACCATCATCGACGCTTATTACCAGGAGGTACAAGCATGCGGCTCTCCGACAAAAAGTGATGATCCGCGGAGGGATTTTGATAGTTGACCAGCCACCAAGTCCGCAGCCAATCCCCTCCGCACGT
>Ga0265780_10007660_pt1 | contig 13225 bp, 15 predicted proteins | sample P1T30metagenome_FD_192432 | JGI IMG/M metagenome (GOLD analysis project Ga0265780, IMG submission 192432) | Plant litter microbial communities from East Loma Ridge, Irvine, California - P1 T30 | ecosystem: Environmental > Terrestrial > Plant litter > Unclassified | place: USA: California...
GCGTTCATCCGTACGCCGGTGGACTTCGCCCGCATCAGCTCGATGTTCTCCATGGGTCGCCAACACCCGATCCTCAACAAGATCCGCGCCCACAAAGGCGTCGATTACGCAGCGCCACGTGGTACACCTATCAAGGCAACCGGCGATGGCAAAGTCCTTCTTGCAGGACGTCGCGGCGGCTACGGCAATACCGTGATCATCCAGCACGGCGATACCTACCGCACGCTGTACGGCCACATGCAGGGCTTCGCCAAAGGCGTACAAACCGGCTCATCGGTGAAGCAAGGTCAGGTGATCGGCTATATTGGAACAACCGGCCTGTCGACAGGCCCGCATTTGCACTACGAATTCCAGGTCAACGGCGTACATGTCGACCCACTGGGCCAGAAACTTCCGATGGCGGATCCTATCGCCAAGTCCGAAAAGCAGCGGTTCATGCAGCAAAGCCAACCTTTGATGGCGCGCATGGATCAGGAAAAGGCCACCACGCTGGCCTCGAATAAAAGGTAATCCATGGCCTTCTTCTATATAGGTGTGATGTCCGGCAGCAGCCTCGATGGGATTGATATCGCCCTATTGGAGCAAGACGACCGACCAAGACTTCTGGCAACCCACTACATTCCCATGCCGGAAGACCTGCATGCGGAATTGCTGGGTCTCTGCTCCAGTGGCACGGATGAGCTGACGCGCGCGGCAATTGCCGAGCAGAAGTGGTGCCATCTGGTTGCCAAGGGTGTTTTGCAACTGCTGGAAGAACAAAACATGGTCGCCGGCCAGATCCGAGCAATCGGCAGCCACGGTCAGACTATCCGCCACGAGCCGGCACGCGGTTTCAGCATCCAGATCGGCAACCCTGCGTTGCTGGCCGAGCTGACCGAAATCACGGTCGTCAGTGACTTCCGCCGTCGTGACATCGCAGCAGGAGGCCAGGGCGCACCCTTGGTCCCGGCCTTCCACGAAGCGTTGTTCGATGACAACAAGGAACACCGCGCAGTACTCAACATCGGCGGGTTCAGCAACCTGAGTCTGATCGAGTCCGATCGCCCGGTGACCGGTTTCGATTGCGGCCCGGGCAATGTCTTGCTCGATGCCTGGATTCAGTCGCAGCGCAATCTGAGCTATGACAAGGATGGCGCCTGGGCCGCCAGCGGGCAGGTAGATGCGGCGTTGTTGAAGACGTTGTTGAGCGACCAGTTCTTCCTGACCAAGGGTCCGAAGAGCACTGGCCGCGAAGTGTTCAACCTCGGCTGGCTGCATCATCATCTGTTCCAGTTGCCAACCCTGGCACCGGAAAACGTCCAGGCGACATTGCTTGAACTGACCGCGCTGACCATTACCGAATCTCTGCAGTCGGCTCAGTCGAGCACGATGGAACTGCTGGTCTGCGGCGGCGGCGCTCACAACACTGCGTTGATGAATCGACTGGCCGAGCTGTTACCCGATACACGTGTCAGCAGCACCGCGAAGTTCGGCGTCGATCCTGACTGGGTTGAAGCCATGGCGTTTGCCTGGCTGGCGCATTGCTGTCTGGAAAGCGTACCGGCCAACCGTCCTACGGTGACCGGTGCCAAAGGTCTGCGAGTGCTGGGTGCTATCTACCCGGCCTGATGTCCTGGCTGATCCAAAGCGCCAGAACGAAAAACGCCGCTCAATGAGCGGCGTTTTTGTAACTGCAGCGTACGATCAGATAGAGAACGACGAACCGCAACCACAGGTCGTGGAAGCATTCGGGTTCTTGATCACGAAGCGCGAGCCTTCCAGTCCTTCCTGATAGTCCACCTCGGCACCCGCCAGGTACTGGAAGCTCATCGGATCGACCACCAGACTGACGCCTTCGCGTTCAACGATGGTGTCGTCGTCTGCAACGTCTTCATCAAATGTGAAGCCATACTGGAAGCCGGAACAACCGCCCCCCGTCACGAAGACACGTAGTTTAAGGCGATCATTGCCCTCTTCATCGACCAGGGACTTCACCTTGTGCGCTGCACCTGGGGTGAATTCCAAAGCCGTCGGAGTGAAGGATTCGACACTCATGTCAGATATCTCCCGGCGATAAGCCGTCGTAATGCGTAATGACGGGCATTATCCGCTTGTCCTAGAAAATCGGTCAACTATTTGCAGAGCAGCGGCAAATGGAGCAGGACCCCGCTTGCCGCTTGATCCCGAGTCTTACGGCATCATACCGGCGTGGGACAGGCCCAGCCGTTCGTCCAGACCAAACAGGATGTTCATGTTCTGCACCGCCTGACCCGACGCGCCTTTAACCAGGTTGTCGATGACCGAGAGCACGACGACCAGTTCACCGCCCTGCGGACGATGCACGGCGATACGGCAGACGTTTGCACCGCGCACGCTGCGTGTTTCCGGATGGCTGCCTGCAGGCATTACGTCCACGAACGGTTCATCGGCGTAGCGCTTCTCGAACAGCGCCTGCAGATCGACCGACGTGTCAGTGACTGTCGCGTAAAGCGTGGAGTGAATACCGCGGATCATCGGCACCAGGTGCGGAACGAAGGTCAGACCGACGTCACCACCGGCGGCGCGGCGAAGGCCCTGAGTGATTTCGGGCAGATGACGATGACCTTTGACGGCATACGCCTTGAAGCTTTCGTTGGCTTCCGAGTACAAGGAACCGATGCTCAGGCCGCGCCCTGCACCACTGACACCCGACTTGCAGTCGGCAATCAGACGCGTGTTATCGGCAATGCCTGCTTCCAGTAATGGCAGGAAACCCAGCTGGGTTGCAGTCGGGTAGCAGCCAGGAACCGCAATCAAGCGAGCACTCTTGATTTGCTCACGATTGACTTCCGGCAGGCCGTAGACCGCATCCTGCAACAATTCAGGTGCGCCGTGCGGCTGACCGTACCACTTCGACCACTCGACAGGGTCCTGCAGGCGGAAGTCTGCGGACAGGTCGATCACCTTGGTGCCCGCCGCGAGCAACTCGCCAGCCAGCGCATGGGCAACGCCATGAGGTGTCGCGAAGAACACCACGTCACAGGCACCCAGTGTCTGAACATCCGGAACGCTGAACGCCAGACCGTCGTAATGGCCTCGCAGGTTCGGGTACATGTCGGCGACGGGAAGACCGGCCTCCGAGCGGGAAGTAATCACCACTACTTCAGCCTGCGGATGCTGTGCCAACAGACGCAGCAGTTCGACTCCGGTGTAACCCGTGCCGCCGACGATACCGACCTTGACCATAACCTGCCCTCAACGAAACAACTGGAAAGCGGTCGATAATATGGGCCTATGGCCTCTGCGACAACCGACAACGTGACGTATGGACACTCTAGCCTCTACTATTCGGCCACCGTGAACCTGGGAATAACCAAAAATGCTCTATCTATGGATCAAAGCGCTGCACATCATCTCGATGGTCTGCTGGTTTGCAGGTCTCTTCTACCTGCCACGACTGTTCGTTTATCACTCCATGAGCGAAGACACCATCAGCCGCGACCGCTTCTGCATCATGGAGCGCAAGCTGTACAGAGGTATCATGGGCCCGGCAATGATCGCGACCCTGATCTTCGGCGGCTGGCTCATCAGCTTCAATCCAAGCGGATATTTCAGCCAAGGCTGGATGCACGTCAAGCTTACGCTGGTGGCGTTGCTGATCGGTTACCACCATGTGTGTGGCGCGCAGGTCAAACGTTTCGCCCGGGGCGAGAACGGACGCAGCCATGTGTTCTACCGCTGGTTCAATGAAATCCCGGTCCTGATTCTGCTGGCCATCGTCATTCTGGTAATCGTCAAACCATTCTGATGCACGACTGGATGGTGCTCATTCGGGTCTCATTCAAATAACAGGCGCTCTGCCCTTTTGCAGATGCGCCTGGCTCGCTCTCACTTCAAGACAAGGAAGCCCTGTATGGCCGAAACCCACTTCAAGATCGTCTTTGAAGGACAGGTGCGTGATGGCGTAGAGCCCGAGGTTGCGAAAGCCAATCTGGCGCGTCTGTTCAAGAGCGAAACCGCTGCGGTCGAAAAACTGTTCAACGGTCAGCCTGTTGCACTCAAGCGGGGCTTGCCCCACGACGAGGCCGAGCACTACATAAAGGCGCTGTATGAAGCTGGCGTCGAGGCGCGGATTGAACCGGATCCGGCCATCAGTCTGACCATCAACGAGAAAGACCTGCCCGCGCCTGCATCGCCCTACACACCACCCCGATCGCACGTGGGACCAGCCGAGTTCGCCGAGCATTCCACGCTCAAGGTGTTCAGTATCAACGGAAGGATCGGTCGTCTGCGTTATCTGGCATGGACGCTGGTGCTGAGCGCTGCCAGCCTTGCGCTGCTGTCCATCGCAATCACGATCATGAGCCAGTCACTGATCGCCGGCGGGCTGCTGATCGCGATCATTGCGATGGTATTTGTGGTCATCAGCACAATGATGGGCGTTCAGCGGCTGCACGACATCGGCTGGTCAGGCTGGCTTCTGCTGCTCAATCTCGTGCCTTTCGTGGGCAGTGTCTTCCCCTTCGTGATGATTGCCATGCCCGGCACCAAGGGACCCAACCCATACGGGGCACCGCAGCCGCCCAACTCTCGCGGCGTCAAGGTTCTGGCCGGGCTGTGGTTGCTGCTGATTCCCGTCATCCTCATCAGCGGCATTTTTGGCGGCATGAACACACTCAAGGAAGAAATTGAGGTGCAGACGGACGAGTACGAGCAGTCCCTGCCTTATGACGATGAAGCGCAACGCGACAACGCCCAATCCAGCCAGGCCGACACCGAAAATGTGCCTGAAGACGAAAGCGACACGCAATAAAAGGCTCATGGCCCGGTAGACTGCCGACCGCACTACGCTCAATGGAGAACTGCATGACCCGTTACGCCCTGATCACCGGTGCATCCAGCGGCATAGGCCTGGCCATGGCCGAAGCACTGGCGCGCCGTGGTCGCAGCCTCATTCTGGTTGCTCGCCAGCGAGATCATCTGGAAACCATCGCCCTGGAGTTGACGCAGCGATTTGGCGTGGAAGTGCTGTTTCGCGCCTGCGATCTGGGCGAGCCTCTGCGGCTTTCCGGGTTTCTGCTTGAGCTGGAAGACGGCGCGCATCAGATCGATCTGCTGGTCAACGCAGCGGGTATTGGTAGCAGCGGCCCATTCCTCGCGCAGGACTGGGGTGTCGAACAGGATCTGATCGACCTGAATATTCTGGCGCTGACGCGTCTGTGCCACACCGTCGGCAACCTGATGGCGATTCAGGGTGGCGGACAGATACTCAATGTTGCGTCGGTGGCTGCATTCCAGCCAGGCCCATGGATGAGCACGTATTACGCAAGCAAGGCGTATGTCCTGCACTTTTCCGAAGGCTTGCGCGAAGAAGTGAAGAAAACCGGGGTGAAGGTGTCCGTGCTCTGCCCCGGTCCGACCCGGACGGCTTTTTTCCGCACCGCTCAGCTTAAGGTCAACATCGACAAGATGATGAGCCCCGAAGAAGTTGCGCTGTACACCGTACGGGCTCTGGCGAAGAACCGCGCCGTCATCATACCGGGCTGGCGCAACAGGCTCTGGACGTTCAGCCCGCGACTGGTTTCACGCTGGCTGGCCAGACAGATCAGCGGTTACATCAACAAGTCCTGCTGCCCGCGCTGACCCACAAAATGGCTGGGCGAGCCCTGCCTCGCTCAGTACACTCGACCGCTGTGATACCCCGCACGCACCATCAACCGATAAGGAGCATACGGCTGTGGATACTTTGTTCACCAAGATCATCAATCGGGAAATCCCGGCGAAGATCATCTACGAAGATGATCAGGTGCTGGCGTTCCACGATATCGCCCCTCAGGCCCCGGTACACTTTCTGGTCATCCCCAAGAAGCCGATCCGTACGCTGAACGATCTGACCGAAGAAGATAAAGGCCTGGCTGGACACATCCTGTTCACGGCGCAACGTCTGGCACTTGAGCTGGGCTGCGAAGAAGGCTTTCGCGTGGTCATGAACTGTAACGAGCTGGGTGGACAGACCGTTTATCACATTCACATGCACGTACTGGGTCAACGCCAGATGAACTGGCCGCCGGGCTGAGTCAGCCTTCCGGCCCCATACGCCCTTCCAGCTTCCGGCATCGAGAAGCTGGCAAGGCGGTACCCTGCTCCGCTGATTCGGTTAAACTCCTTCTCAGGATCTATCCGGAGGTGCCCATGGCTACCGAACGTCACTACTCCCCCATTGACCGCTTGCTGCTGCAGGCCGACAGCGCGATGCGCACGTTGCTACCGTCAAGCGGCCACTCCCGTCGGCCGTCACCTGCCGTTGTACAGACTGATCACAAAATGAGCGATGTCGACTCGCGTCACGTCGCAGGCCTGATGCGCATCAACCATACAGGTGAAGTCTGCGCCCAGGCGCTGTATCAGGGTCAGGCGCTGACCGCCAAGCTGCCCAAGGTGCGCAAGGCCATGGAGCATGCAGCCGAAGAAGAAATCGACCATCTGGTCTGGTGCGAACAACGCATCCATCAGCTGGGCAGTCACACCAGCGTGCTCAACCCGCTGTTCTACGGTCTGTCATTCGGAATGGGGGCAGCGGCCGGCATCATCAGCGACAGGGTGAGCCTGGGTTTTGTTGCCGCGACTGAAGATCAGGTCTGCAAGCACCTGAGCGAACATCTGGAACAACTGCCCGTCGAGGACAACAAGTCTCGGGCGATTCTCGAACAGATGCTCAGTGACGAGGAGCATCACGCGGAATCGGCACTGGAAGCGGGCGGTTTTCGCTTCCCGGCACCGGTCAAGTTCGGCATGAGTATCTTGGCCAAGGTCATGACCAAAAGCACGTACCGCATCTGACAAAACCGCATGAACAAAAAAGGCGCCCTCAAGAGGCGCCTTTTTTGCTTACGGCCGCTGGCCGATCCGAGTCCGGACTCAGACCGCTACGTTACGACCGTAGAAGATTTCCAGCATCTCGTGCTTGACCTTCGCGGTCACCTGCTCACGCTGCTCGGTGGACAGGTTGCTGGTCGCATCGCCGAACAGGTAGTTATCCAGTTCGAACTCCTTGAGCAGCATCTTGGTGTGGAACAGGTTTTCCTGATACACGTTCACGTCGGTCATCTGGTAACCGTTGCGGGTGTCTTCGGACAGGTAGTTCTGGATCGAGTTGATCTCGTGGTCGATGAAGTGCTTCTTGCCTTCCACGTCACGGGTAAAGCCGCGCACACGATAATCGACCGTCACGATATCCGATTCGAACTTGTGAATCAGATAGTTCAGGGCCTTGAGCGGTGAAATGACGCCACAGGTCGACACATCTATGTCCACGCGGAACGTGGCGATGCCGTCTACCGGGTGAATCTCCGGGTAGGTGTGAACTGTGATGTGGCTCTTGTCCAGGTGGGCCAGAATGGTTTCCGGCAATGGACCTGGCGACTCTTCGATCTGGCTTTCGGTAGGCGTCACCGGCTGCTCGGAGATCAGAATGGTCACACTGGCGCCCTGAGGATCGTAATCCTGACGCGCAATGTTCAGGATGTTGGCACCAATGATATCGACAACATCGGTCAGAATCCGCGTCAGGCGTTCTGCGTCATACACACTGTTGATGTATTCGACATAAGCCTGCTGGTCTTGCGGAGTTTCCGCATAGCAGATGTCATAAATGTTGAAGCTCAAGGTCTTGGTCAGGTTATTGAACCCGTGGAGCTTGAGTTTGCTTTTCACCGTTAAAAACTCTCTATATGTGTGCGGCGCCGGCCGCGTGATCAAGCATGCCCGTCAGATGAGTCCGGCTCAGCTGCGTAGGACGGTTAACACCTCTTCGCGTTGGCGATTTTGGTTGTCTGTTCGGGCGCGACAGCAGATAACCAATGCACGCTGCGCCCTGAAAAAGTGGCGCATTATGCAGACGTCCGAAGCCGTCTGCCAGAGTGTGCGCCGTTTTTATGATCGTTGGATGTCTGGAGGTCAGCCCAGTTCGACTATTTCATAATCGTGGGTGATCTTCACACCCGCATTGCCGAGCATGATCGAGGCAGAGCAATACTTTTCTGCGGACAGCTCGATGGCGCGTTTGACTTGGGCTTCTTTAAGCCCGCGACCTTTGACGACAAAGTGCAGATGGATCTTGGTGAAGACTTTCGGATCCTCGTCTGCACGCTCTGCCTCGAGGAAAGCTTCACAGCTCTCGACCGGCTGGCGGGACTTCTTGAGGATGCTCACGACGTCGTAATTGCTGCAACCGCCCAGACCGATCAGCACCATCTCCATAGGACGAACGCCCAGATTGCGACCGCCACTTTCGGGCGGGCCATCCATGACCACCACGTGACCGCTGCCGGACTCACCGAGGAACATGGCTTCACCAGCCCATTGAATGCGTGCCTTCATCGCCAAGACTCCAGTGCTAAAAAAGGGGCGTCAGCTTAGCACAGGGCCACCCCGCCCCCTGATCACATGATGAAAAATGCCTTTTGCAGCCAATGTGTAGGAATATTCGGAGATTGGGCCCGCCGCTCGTCGAAAAGCTGGCGAGAATGCAGGTGCAGCCGATACCTACAGGTATGCCATTTGGCGCAGGTCCTCATTTCGGAATTCACGCATGGCCGCACTCACACTTGCATCTAAAACAAAGAATCTGGAAAAGCTTCTTCCACACGCACAACGCCGTCGCTACACCGCCAAGAGCAACATCATCAACGCCGGTGACAGCTCCGACTCGCTGTTTCTCATCATCAAGGGATCGGTCACGATCCTGATCGAAGACGACGAAGGCCGCGAGATGATCATCGCCTACCTCAACAGCGGCGACTTCTTCGGCGAGCTGGGTCTTTTCGAACAGGCAGGGCAGACATCAGTGCGCAGCGCCTGGGTAAGGGCAAAGACTGAGTGCGAAGTGGCCGAGATTGCCTACGACAAGTTTCGTGAACTGACGCAGCAGGAGCCGGAGATTCTCTACGCGCTGGGCAGCCAGATGGCGGATCGTCTGCGCAACACCACGCGCAAGGTGGGGGATCTCGCATTCCTGGACGTCACCGGACGTGTGGCTCGTACCCTGCTGGACCTGTGCAAGCAACCCGATGCCATGACCCACCCCGACGGTATGCAGATCAAGATCACCCGTCAGGAGATCGGTCGCATCGTGGGCTGTTCACGGGAAATGGTGGGGCGAGTGCTCAAGGCACTCGAAGAGCAGAGCCTGATCGACGTCAAAGGCAAGACCATGGTGGTGTACGGCACACGCTGACATGCGAACGGGTCAGATGCCCGCAAACAGCTGCCGATAGGCATTCAGCAGCCTGGACAACTCCGCCTCGGGAAACGCTTCATGCAACGCGATGTGGCTTTCGGCCCGAACGCGCGCATCAAGTTCGCAGATCACGTTGAAGCGATTGACGGCAGCGACCATCTGCACCCTTTCATCGTCCAGCAACAAGGCGGCGTGAGCCAGTACAACAGGTCGTGCGCCACCCTGACTCTGACGCCAGCGCTGGGCCGTGCCGACCATCTTGCGACCGTCGAGGTTGACGTTGAAACGACCGTCGCAGAACGCCCCCTCCACTTCACCCAGCGAAGCCTCGCCACCCAGCTCATTCAACATGTCGAGAATGGGCTGACACAGACGGCGATACGCTGTCTCGATACGGTCCCGATCAAGGTCAGTCGATGGCTGTGCATAGACCAGAGCGATGTTCACCGTAGCGGACGACTGCGGCACCGGCTCGCCGCCGGTTTCCCGCAGCAGGATCGGCCATCCGTTATCCGCCAGGGTTTCACTCGCTTCGACGAAGCCAGGAAGCCGGCTCAAGCGACGCGGCATCACCAGCGCCTGATCATTGGGGCGCCAGAACAGCACCCCATACTCTGCCTCGCCCGCACACACAGCAGCCAGAAGATCCTGCTCGGCCTGCAGTCCTTTTTCGACACAGATGTCGATGATCGAGTCTGACATACGAACGCTCTGGCTCCTGTACGTGTGGAACAGTCAGTCGAGTGTCGAGCCGCTCACCGATGCACCGCGCTCGGGGAAGAACAGGCGCTGCAGTTCCGTACCTGGATGTTCAGCACGCATGAACGCCTCACCGACCAGAAACGCATACACGTCACTGATTTCCATCAATTCGACATCGGCACGGTTGAGAATGCCGCTCTCGGTGATGACCAGACGGTCGCGAGGAACACGCGGCAGCAAGTCCAGCGTGGTTTCCAGACTGACGTTGAACGTGTGCAGGTTACGGTTATTGATGCCGACCAGTGGGGTGTCGAGTGTCTTGAGTGCGCGATCCAGTTCGTCGCCGTCATGCACTTCGACCAGCACATCCAGCCCCACGTTTTTCGCGACGGCGGCCAGTTCGGCCATCTGCACGTCGTCCAGCGCCGACACGATGAGCAGAACACAGTCCGCGCCCAAGGCACGGGCTTCGACGATCTGATACGGATCGATCATGAAATCCTTGCGGATCACAGGCAGGTTGCACGCCGCCCGGGCATCTCTCAGGTATTGATCCGAACCCTGAAAGAAGTCGATGTCAGTCAGCACTGACAGGCAGGTTGCGCCACCGGTCTGGTAGCTTTTGGCGATCTCGGCAGGCTGGAAGTTTTCCCGGATCACGCCTTTGCTGGGCGATGCCTTCTTGATTTCAGCAATGACCGCAGGCTGTTTCTTTCTGGCCTGTTCGATCAGCGCTCTGGCAAAGCCACGCGCAGGATCGGCCGAGGCAGCTTGTTGCTCAAGCTCGGCCAAACTGACAACAGCGCGGCGGGCTGCGATTTCCTCGGCCTTACGGGCAAGGATCTTTTCAAGTACGGTTGGTACGCTCACTCTTCGTTCTCCTGCTTGAACACTGCCGTAAAGGCGCCCAACTCTTCCAGTTTTTCCCGGGCAAGGCCGGTATGAAGCGCGTCATGCGCCAGTGCTACGCCCTCCTTGAGGCTCGTGGCGTGGTCTGCAGCATAAAGTGCAGCCCCTGCATTGAGCACAATCATTTCGGCCGCTTTCTGACCGTTCTCGGTCTTGCGACGACCCAAAGCATCTCGGATCAGCTCAAGCGAGGCCGCCGGGCTTTCCACCGCCAGGCCGTACAGGCTCTGGCTCTTGATGCCCAGGTCTTCAGGCTGCACCCAATATTCGGTCACTTCGCCATTCTTGAGTTCCGCGACGAAGGTCGGTGCGGCCAGGCTGAACTCGTCCAGCCCGTCCTGCGAGTGCACCACCAGCACGTGCTTGCTGCCCAGACGCAGCAACACTTCGGCCAGCGGACGGCACAGCGCCTGATTGAACACGCCGACCACCTGATGGCGTACGCCGGCCGGATTCGTAAGCGGGCCGAGCATATTGAACAGGGTGCGCAGGCTCAGGTCGCGACGCGGGCCTGCCGCGTGCTTCATCGCGCTGTGATGAGACTGGGCGAACATGAAACCGATGCCGACACTGTCGATGCAACGCGCGACCTGGACCGGCGTCAGGTTCAGGTAAACGCCTGCGGCTTCCAGCAGATCGGCACTGCCGCTCTTGCCCGAAACCGCGCGGTTGCCGTGCTTGGCCACGGTGCAACCCGCTGCTGCAATCACGAAAGCGGATGCGGTCGAAACGTTGAAAATGTTGGCGCCGTCGCCGCCGGTGCCGACGATATCGACCACGCCTTCCAGAGTCTTCAGCTCGACGTGATCGGCCAGCTCACGCATGACCGACACCGCACCGACGATCTCATCGATGGTTTCGCTTTTCATGCGCATGCCCATCAGGAAAGCACCGACCTGTGCTTCAGTGCACTGGCCAGTCATGATCTCGCGCATGACATCGCGCATCTCGTCCGTGGTCAGATCCAGCTGGTTGACCACGCGGTTCAGCGCGCTTTTGATATTCATGGGGGTATTCATAAAAAGTCCTTAACCCTGACGACTGCCGCCGCGCTGCTTGAGGAAGTTGGCGAACAGCTCATGGCCCTGCTCGGTCAGGATCGACTCGGGGTGAAACTGTACCCCTTCGACGTTCAGTGTCTTGTGACGCAGGCCCATGATCTCGTCAACCGAGCCGTCGTCATGTGCTGTCCATGCAGTCACTTCCAGAGCGTCAGGCAGTGTATCCAGCTTGACCACCAGCGAGTGATAACGCGTGACGACCAGCGGATGGTTCAAGCCTTCGAACACGCCCTGGTCTTCATGGATCACCGGGCTGGTCTTGCCGTGCATGACCTGACGCGCACGGACCACGTCACCACCAAATGCCTGACCAATGGACTGATGCCCGAGGCAGACACCCAGAATCGGCAGTTTGCCCGCGAAGTGATTGATCACTTCCAGCGAGACGCCAGCTTCATTGGGAGTGCAAGGACCGGGCGAAACAACGATGCGCTCGGGGTTCAGGGCTTCGATCTGCGCGATGGTCAGCTCGTCATTGCGGATGACCTTCACGTCGGCGCCCAGTTCGCCCAGGTACTGCACGACGTTGTAGGTGAAGGAATCATAGTTATCGATCATCAGCAGCATTTTGCTATTAACCTTTTGAATTTACTGACTTCGTTTACGCCTTCAGATCGCGATTCGCTCAAGCTTCCGCCTTTTCAGCCACATCGAATGAGGTGACAGTGGCGGGAGAACATGACGAATTGAAGACATACAGGTGCGGGTCCGGCAGGGCCGGCAAGGAAATAGTCAGGCGCGCCAACGCCAGCGGGCGTGAGCCTTGATAACGCGCATCAAGAGTTTGCTGACAATCGTCACGGAAGGGGTCTCATCTGTACGTTTCGGGACATTAGCGTACCGATGAGAGCGGTGCAATATGAATGTATCGAGCGAGGTGATCGATAACGTCGATGGGCGAGCCTGGAAAAGGCTGCAAGAAGGCAGCGCCTCCGTGTGGAGGCGGGAAAGAGGCAGGTCGTTCAGAACGCGATCTCACGCACGTAGGCCTGGCAGGCCTTTAGCGCGATCAGTCCCTGGTCGCCGTCGCCGGTGATGGCGACAATTCGTTGAGCAGCCGTTGGGTCAAGTTCGGCTCGCGGGCCTCCATGAACCACGCGGCCGGAGTCGGTGGAGGCTGACACTCCAGCACCACCGCTCGGGGTGGCGAGGAGGACTGACAGCCGCAGATCAGCAGTGGCCAGGCGATCACGCAGGCGGACCTGAGAAGTCTGTGCATCACTCAATTCCTTGTGAAGGGTTGTGTCGCTGTTTTGCAGACGGACTTCCAGCGCCCGTCGCCTGGCCTGCTCAGCGGTTTGCCAGTCGCTGACTGCCCTGGACGCCAGTTCGCGCTCTTGCAAACAGGCCATCGCTT
>Ga0265780_10007661_pt1 | contig 13223 bp, 11 predicted proteins | sample P1T30metagenome_FD_192432 | JGI IMG/M metagenome (GOLD analysis project Ga0265780, IMG submission 192432) | Plant litter microbial communities from East Loma Ridge, Irvine, California - P1 T30 | ecosystem: Environmental > Terrestrial > Plant litter > Unclassified | place: USA: California...
GGCAATCTCCAAATTGACATGTCTATTCCGGACCAATCGTCTTTACCCATCACCTGTCAAGTGGGACTTTGCGCAAGCCACATACTTTGTGGATGGGACCATAGATCTTCTTCACGACAGGTTACAACTGAATGGGGGCCGAAATACGTCACCAATCAATAAACACCTCCGCAAGCTCACGGTCGACATCGATTGCCAGCAGTCCATGCTGAATGTGCATTTCCTCAACGTTGGCAGCGTACATATAACGCAAAGACGTCGGAACAATACCGTGCATTGGATACAAGGAGCTGGCTCGTTCATTTGCGCTATGGGATGGAGCCTGAATGCCCAGTCCTTCATGATCCAAGACATGACGGCGACAAAGATGGATCGCCATACCAGGAACAATTTCCAAAAGCTGGACCAGTTTTGCGCGACCAGGACACAGAGGGAGAAGGAGAAGGAAAGCCGCCCTAACACAAGGGCAATAATTCGCCGGCCCCTCTCGCAAAGTACTTAGGATTTTGCAGGGACGGAAGAGCTTAGCGTGTTGCAACAGCCACAAAATTGGTGAGCAGTTTATATGAAAGTCGGAGTGCAAAGAAAACACAGTTAGTTTGTTGAGTCTGACGTGCTAGAGATGGAAATGCGACAAGATCCAATGTTGTCATTGAGAGTCGTCGTTGACGCGCTACTGCGTTCGATCGATCCAGCGGAATCCCTTGGAGCATTTCCCATCGCAAGGACAGCACTGAGCCTCTGCATCTAGACAAAGAAGAACTATGCAAATGTCAATATTTCGCTGTTCAAGATGTGTAAGATGTGACACTCGCGCTAAGTGCAGGATTTGAAAGTGACTACGCATGTGACCTACCATGATCACAACGGGTTGCGCTGTCTTCCGCGATCTGCCCACTTGCCACGAATGCCATACACATGCGCTATCCAACATGCCATACGCCGTGAAAGGTACATTCGCTGTCCGCTATCCAATGCTCATGAATGACATACTTCACACCTTCCTGGACCTACTTCTCGAACTAAGATGACCTGCTCCGATTCTCCATTCCCACCACTCATTCCAATCCCAGACTGATCGCCACAAGTACTGCTCCAGCAGCGATACTTGTATACTGAGTTGCTCACGACATATGCCAACTTTACCAACCACAATGCAGTCCCCAATCTACGGCTCATCCCCCTACTTCTCCTCGCCCTTCAGCCACGCCTCTGAGTTCCTCGAATTCTCCCAGCGCTCAGAGACATTCATGTGCCACCCAGAAATGTTCAAAGTGGAGGCGGATATGGAAGAAGCAGGGGAAGACCCAGCAGCTTTCTGGCCCGAGAAGATGCTGGAGTGGGTGTGGAGCAGGCCGGGGATATATCCGGAATTGCAAAGATGCGCGCAGGGGTGTGTTAGGGAGGCTGGACTGCATGGGATGATGTGAGAAATCCATGGGGGGAAGAGTGTGGATTTTATGTGTTTTTACTTATTGTTACAAGGTCCAAGATCGTGATCTCGTGTAGGTGCTCATGAAGATCGCAAGTAAATCCTGAAAAGTCAAAATCGCCTAGAAATGTCCATGAACGCCGTGAGCCGCACTCGCAAACCTGCCCAGAATCTCTTTTCACTATGCTGTCCTCCGAAACGCCTGTTCATGATAGGGCAGCACCGAACCATTCACACCAGCACGCTATCTGGCCTTCCTGATGACAGTAACAGCCGCGCCCTTCGCCCTGGACTTCCTGGGCTTAGGCTTGGCCGGCGTCTTAGGCTTGGGCTGAACCTTCGCCTTCTTCGTGACCTTGGGTTCGTGAATCTTGCCCGCTCCGCGCTTAGGTCCCTTCATCGGAGTCTCCTCGTCCTCGGACTCCTCGTCCTTGTTGACTTTCTTCGCACCGCGCTTGACGCCCTTGTCCGACCTCTCGGCACGCTGCCTCTCCTTCAAGAGTCCGTTATCCCTAATGTAGTAGATGATGTCGAGCGCGATGTCGCAGAACTCCTGGGTACCGCGGATCAGCTTGGAGGGCTGCTTGTTGGACTCCAGGCCTGCGCGCCAGCGATCAATGACGGCGAAGAAGATGTCATCGGGATCAGCGTCCTTGGCGTCGCGGACGCGCTGGTATTCGGCAACGCCGTCTTCGTCGTGATCGGTGTGCCAGTGGCCACGACCCAGTCCGTACTCATCGCCGATTTCGAACTGTACGAAGGCTTCGATGACCATGACAGCGACAGTGTGGAAGTTGAGGATGGCGATCGCGGGGTTGGTGTCCGGGGTTTCGAGCCTCTCCTGGTTGGGTAGGAAGATGTGGAGGAGAAGATGAGTCTCCTGCTCAGCATGATCCGGGGACAGGAAAATCTCTTCTCGAACGATACCAGGGATCGAGACTTTGGCGACAGTGGGATCGTGCTTGGTGGGTCCAGGCTCAAAATTCGCTTCATACTGTGGTAGAGCCCAATCAATACTGCTGGCACTTGACGCCGATCCCTTGGTAGCTGGTCCGACACTCTTAGTCGTGGAAGGAACAGGAACCTGCTTGGGCACTGCCTTCTTCTCCTTCATCGCCTTGAACCCCAGTTTGGGCTTGGAGGACACAAACTCGACATCAGACCCTTTGCCTTGATCGTTCCGCTTGTCCTTCTTCGCAAGAGCAGAATCGCCGGTACCACGCTTGCGCAACGGTTCATCGTCCTCGCTGCTGTCGAACTCCTGGACTGCTGTAGATCTTCGCGAACCTTGTTGAAGCGCATCGCGTCGAGATGCAACGGGTGCGGACGTTGGCGGCCGCTGATTGAACAGAGCGGCAGTGTTTGGCCAAGCCTGCGTTGCATACGCGGATTCCGGAAACTGGCCGTAGGCTGACACTGGCGGATATTGACCATGGGGTTGCATCGCATAGGGAGCGTTCTGGAAGCCCATCATGTGCTGACGATGTGCAGCCTGCTGTGCGTGATTCTGTGCAACGCCCTGAAAGTATGAAAATTCGTTCGCACCCTGATGAGCCTGCTGTCCCATCGGCGGAAAGCCTGGGTATTGTTGCATACCATGCTGCTGAAAGCTCCGCGGGTCCTGCATGCCTGCAAATGCACGAGCATCGAAAGCCTGCGGCTGTTGCTGTCCATGGTTTGCATTTGCGAAGCCCGGGAAGCCATGTTGGCCATTCAGCTGCATTCGGCGCGGGTCCTGGGGTGGCATCATAGAGCCCACTCCACCTTGCACATGTTCTTGGCGACGACTGCGCGCAGCGACGTCCTCACGGACTTTGGTCGCCAATTTTCGCAGATATTCGTCCTCCGAGTTACCGTCGCTGCCACAGTCATGCTCATCATACACAGGCTCGTCGCCAGATGATTCGGCTTCGTTCTCCTTTGACGTCGGACGGTTGTGAGTGTCACCCAGAAGGCTTTCGGCGTCGCCCATGATTTCTTCGACTGAGGAATCGTCTTCGTAATCTTGATTGGATTCTGCGACTTCTTGGGCGTCCATTGTGCCTTCTTGCATTGGTTGTCCGAGCGCCTCCTGATGTTGCACATCGTTGACTTCAGGTGTCTTCACCTCGATTTTGGTTTCTTCATATCCATGGTCTGTAGCGACAAGAGACCCTGAAAGCCTATAAGGATTACCCCTGAGTGACTCGGAAGTGGCGGATGGAGGCTCCGTCTTTGAGGTGTTGGTGGGCACAGGCTCGATCTCGTTTAACTTCGGCTCCTTGGTGATGGCCTTGATGGCCGGTATGTTGGCTTCGGTGTGGATCGAAGAAGTATCAGGATCCGCGCTCACTTCGACTTCATCAGTCTCCGGAATTCCCTCGGTTAGCTGCGGGGCTTGGGTAACGGAGTGGTTTTGCGAATCAGGCGGGTTGGAAGCATCTTGCTGTAGAAGCTCTGGCTGATGGTCGGGCTCCTTCACCGCAACATCCAGCGGTTCGATGCGATCTTGATGCTCTCCCTTGATAGGCTGCTGAGCCGCCACGTCCGACTCTTGGGTTATGCCATCTTGCGGAGCATGGCCAGTTGGGGATGCGATGGTATTGCCGCGGTCCTGGCGGTCCTCGCTCATTGGCTGTTGTCCTTTCGCGCTGACCGCGGTGGCCTCGTGGAGGTTGAGCTCGCTCATGTCGTCATGGGAGTCCATGCTGCGCCGCAATACGAGGTCAGAGAGGATTGTTCTTTCGCGAGGTGTATTTGTGCCGCTCCTAGAGATGAGTGGTGTCGCCGTGGTTATGGCTGACAGATTTGAGCTCAGTAGCCTCAGCTGAAATCGAAACTGTGGTGGGCGTGGAGAGCGGGGAGCAAAAGAGAGGGAGGGCTGTGGGGGAGAAGCTTTATATGGGCACCGGCAATGTTGCGCAGCTAGCGGTTGCAGGCTCTGCCTTTACCTCAAAGCTCAAACAAGCAGTGTGCCCGAAAAAACTACTAGCTAAAACAATTTTGCGCAATGTCACCGATAAGTGACGAGTCTGCCTGTTATCAGCGACTGTCTCAAAGTGAAAGATATTTCCCTAACCTCACAGGTGAGTACGAATAAGAACACCGGAGTCTTAATCCGGAGCAATTTGTTGCAAACTTGAAGCAGATTCGAAGAGATTTTGAGTAGGCGAGCGATAATAGCGACATGCAATATTCGAGCGATATGTGCGGTGCTTAAAAAGTTCAATATCATAAGCGCGACCAGTGGCGCGCTCAAAGTCGGCTGCAGTCGTTGCCGTAGCCGGAGCGGGACAGAAGGCACGGGAGTAGACTGCCTCGACAAGTGGTGAATGATGAGTAAATTCGACGGAGAGAACAACAAGTGCGTTGCCTCCGTCCCTGGGTATTTCTTCTGTCTATAGAGCTTTCATGTCGTACTGCCGCTTTTGAGGTCGTCCAGTAGTCTCGTCACGAATCCGTCAAAAAGCGGATACAGGGAACAATCCCGGTACTTGTCGACGAAAAGTCCCTCCTTGCTGCCATGCGTAGTCGAACCAGCTTCTTTACCATTTTGCTCTGAGCTGACATCTGTGCCGGCCATTACGGTCCCCTCGGGGTATAGCGGCCTCGTCCCTTCCTCTACCAGTTGTACGAATGCCGGGTCGATGGGCACCGAGCCCAAGAATGGCACATTGAAGTCTCTCGCCATGACCTCTCCCCCGCCTTTGCTGAAGACATTCGTGCACTCCGAACAGTTCGGACACACAAAGCCGGCCATGTTTTCCACCACACCAAGCACCCGTATGCCCGTCTTTTTGCAGAAATTGAGTTCTTTCTTCACGTCCGATATCGAAATGGCCTGAGGGGTAGTCACAACTACAGCGCCAGCAAGGTACGGGAGGGACGCATGCGGCGTCGGCGAAGTGTTCTTGAGTAGCGTCTCAAGCAGCGAGATGTGTTCGTCCGAAGTGCCGGGCGGTGTGTCGATGAGGAGGTAGCCGAGCTTTGGCCACAAAACGTCTGTGAGGAACTGGCGCACCATGGCGGTCTTCTTGGGGCCACGCCAGATGACGGCATCACTGCGGTTTGGCAGAATGAATCCCAGAGACATGCAAGACAATGCGCCTATCTCTGGTCTCTCCGCAGTCTTCTGTAAGCGATGCGCGGATAATGTTTGCTGCGCGTGTACGTCGACGGGTATCCAACCACCTGGTGCTTGGCGCACTTTGCTCTCTTCGATGCCGAAGAAGCGCGGTATACTAGGTCCAGTCAAATCAATGTCCAAGACGCCGACCGTGTGGCCCTGCAGCGATAGTGTGAGGGCGAGTTGTGTTGTTATGCTGCTTTTGCCAACCCCGCCTTTGCCAGAGAGGACGAGCACGATGTTGCGAACATTGTCAAGCGGCATTGTGGTGTATCAGTCCGGTGCGCGTGAAAATGTCCTGGTGAAGTCTGGCGCAAGTGTCTGGTGAAGACGCATGGCGTGGGTGAAGGTCGCAAGTGGAGCGCTTTGAAATCATCACAGCAAGAAGTGGCGTTGCAGGCGCGATCGGAGGTCCGCTCGGCTTGGCACAGTAGGTTATTTTGACCCTGTTTGGACGTCCCTCACACTTCATCAGCATGAAGTTTTGGAACGAGTTCATTGCATGTTTGAAGACACGAATACTTGGGAATACCGATGTGTATTCACTTTGTACGAAATTACATCCTCCTATAGCCCCAACTCCGCCATGCAAGACTCGCATACAGAAAAACGCATTACAGAAAGATATGCCCTACCACCTAGCGCTTTTGATCCCCGAGCTCTCATTCTGGAACTTCCATCTATTGGCACGCTGGCCTCATCATCACTTCAGTACAAGTCTGATCGCTGCACACCTGATCGCAGACCTCGCCTGGCGCCACGTACACGTACGGTTGAGCCGCGAACTTGAACTGCTTGGTGAAATCCTTCGGGTTCCACGCGCTCGTCCTGAACCCTGCCCTGCAGGCACAGTAGTACTTGTCCTTTCCTGTTGTGGTGCAGCTTGTGGTGATGTCGCACTTGTTTTGGGCCGGATCGAAGGGGTTGCACTGTTTGGGGCAGATACCGGCAATGGTAGAGCCTTCGTATCCAGGCGTACCATAGCCACTAGGGGGAGCTGTCTTGGTTGACGTGACCAAGGTTGTCTTGGAGTTGTAGCCGTAGCCACCCGTATAAGAAACACTGTGGTTACCATAGCCCTTCGAAGAGGACACTACGGGATAGCCTTCTTCCGTTGTGGTTTCTTCTGGGTACTCTTCGGTGAAAGTATCATCCGGGTACTCCTCAGTGAAAGTGTCATCTGGGTACTCCTCAGTAAAAGTATCGTCGGGATACTCTTCGGTAAAAGTGTCGTCGGGATACTCTTCGGTAAAGGTGTCGTCGGGATATTCCTCAGTGAAAGTGTCATCGGGATATTCCTCAGTGAAGGTATCGTCGGGATACTCTTCAGTGAAAGTATCATCAGGGTACTCCTCAGTGAAAGTGTCGTCGGGGTATTCCTCAGTGAAAGTATCATCGGGATACTCTTCTGTGAAATTATCATCGGGGTACTGCTCGGTGAAAGTGTCATCCGGGTACTCGTCCAAGTTCGTGTACTCGTTCGTGGTAGTTTCATCATAGTACTCATATATGGTAGAGCCACCATCTCCCTCTGCACTTCCTTCCGTGTACTCGTTGCCATTCTCATCAGTGTACACGTCGCCAACGTCCAGAGCGTTGTTGCCAGGAGTGGCTTCATAGCATATCTCGGGACACTCCTGCCTCTGTACTGGCTGGCAAGCCTCCCGTTTCCTTCCAGAAGACTCAAGGAGCCAATCGGGAATATCATCGCTGCAGTCGTCGTCGGCAGTCGCCTTCATGGTGTCTCCAGGCCACTGGAAAGCTGCAAATCCTCCATTGGACGATGGCACATCCTGGCGTCGACGAAGCCTGCTGTTGCCTTCATAGCAGGAAGCTGGGCATTCTTCATCGAAGGGTAGAACGGTAGCGTCTGGCGCTGCAGCACTTTCCACATCAGAGCTCGTGTCGGGCGCCTCAATCACATCAGTGGCCAACTCGCCGGTTATGGACGCAATCTGGGTCGCGGGGTCAGATTCGACGGGAGTCTCGATTGCGCTCAAGATTGGAAAGGTAAAGCCAGGACCAGCAGTTGTGTCTGCACCAAACTCGGGGTCCAGAATAACGTCAGCTGTAGCAGTGGGAACTGTATTGCTGTCCAAGGCCGTCTCATTTGCTGGTAGTTCGCCGTCTGTCTGCGCATTCAGCGTCTGCAGCAGCAACGTGCCGAGCACAAGGACCTTCATGGTGGGCTAACGCTGATGAAACAAGATAAGGAGTGTATGCGCAAGACCTGTTGGAGAGATCGTAGCGGTCGAATGAATGACGAGAAGAAAGCTTGGCTTAGACATTGTGTGAGATACAACGCGTCACTTTGATATAGAATCTCCTGTTGAATTCTTCAATTTCGAAATCACAACAAGCTTGGACGACCCAGCGCTGGACGAACTACATCCAGGCCTTGGTGGGTAACTGCCAAGACAGACCTGGTGGCATGTTGCACAAAGCGTGATCTTGTCGTGTGGAATGCATACATCGACGTTCTAAGAGCACAGGGTCAGCCAAGAAACAGATGAATGATCAGCAAGGTCACTGCGATTTGAGCATGTTCACTGATGCCTTGCGCGGCAATGGTGAGAGCAACACATTCCATCTTTGTTGACGGTACTGAAGAATGTTTCTTAACATGGAAAGTTCATGGCATTCCGGCACGATAATCCGTAAGCTCGTTGAGACCCCAAGCTGTAGAGGACTGATCGTGCACCGTTGCTCTTCGCATGTCACGCACGTATTTGCCCTCAAAGGCTCCTCGACGAGCAGCGTGCATGACGCAAGTATTGTCCTATAGTCGTCAAGAACTCTTCTCGCAGTATGAAGATCAGACTCACCCATATGATAATATCCCCGTTGCTCTCCCACTCAACTTCGATCGTGTACTTCTCTTGCGTGGCATGGCTTAGCAAATTCCGAATGACCTCTTGGCCGGCATCTTGTGACAACCCATCGATATGATGGGCATGGTGAGCAATATACAAATTCGTTCGACCACTAGCTTCGTGCATCTGCACAAGGCTATGACGCGCCATGAAATGTTCCTCGGGTCTCATACCCTGAAGAAACTCACAATCGGGCGCTGCCAAGCGTCGACTGTGCCACAAAGAATGACTGACCACATAATCTTTGATTTTCGCTTTAGTATCCTCATCAAGATCTGCATATGCTGTCCGTGTATCTGCGAAAGCAGTTGCGCCGCCGGTTCCCTTCGGAGGCAGCTTATGAGCTCTGAGAACGGAATATCCGGCGCGGCGGGGGTTGAATGCCGAATCAACGTGGAAAAGCCCATTGCCTAGACCAAGCTGGAAGCGCAAGCTATCGGTCGATACGAGATTTCCATCATCATCTAGGTTGCTCACATCGAACAATTCGGTATACGGCGCCAGGCGGTGCTTGCGGCCCGCTTTGATGTACGGCGTGGAGTCGTCAAGCTCGCCTAGTTGAGCCGCAAAGGCAACATGTCGTGCATCATCTAGCTGGGCGTGACGAAAGACGAGCACGCCGTATGTGGCCAGTCCACAGCGGATCTCTTCCACTGTTTGGGCGGACAATGGTTGTGCAAAATCAACGCCAAGGCATTCCGCGGCGAAGGTAGAATGTAAGGGTCTGAAAGTCAAACGCGTCGACACCATTGTTGTCGAGTGGTGAGATGTTCGCGCAGTCTAAATGGGCGAAGAGTAGTGTAGGAAAAGTCATTTCGAGGGACATGCTGGCTTATCAGCTCACTCTACGTCAGTCACCCAACTGGGAGTGATGATAGGAGGACACTTCGTGGATGGTCGAGAGGGGTCGTTGACACGCTAAGTTAACACAAACCCGCGTTAAACCCGGACAAGCGCCATGACACGACACCAACACTGGAGCTCACAGCTTCGCCAAGGTCAAGACCTCGGGAGTTAGAAAAAACGCATTGAGAGCGAAGTATACTTAATGTCATACTGATGAAACATATCCGATTGATGCCTCGAACAATTCATTTTGAGGTCACCCTACCCTGTGCTTTCACAACACTCATTGTGATGTGATCGTCGCAGTATTGCACGCTGGAAGCTCACAATGGTCGCAATTCGAGTGCCTTAAAACTAAAAGATCTTTCCAAGTCTCACACTCAATCTCGTCATTACAGAACTCTAATTGACAAAATGGCTGCATCAATTTTGCCGACGTCCTTTGGCAATACGAGGGCACCCGAGGGGCCGCTACCGGATGAAGCCCTGTCCTACCTTGAGCAGCACTTAGGAGATGGGGACATGAGAGAACTGCCACTTTTCCACGTATTGGCAGATGGTTTGGCCTTGTCACCACGAAGTCGGTTGGCTATCCGAGCACAGCCTTCCTTGAGTATCATTGCTAACAACCCAGACCATTGGGTGTGGACAATCGCTTACCATTCTGGACGAGATTGTCGCGATATCAGCAGCGAATTTCTCCAGGCAAACATGGTACGATGCCTTCTGGCTGGTATTCTCGAACAGGACCACGTGGTAGCTTTCCACAACTTGTTCTGGAACGAAGATGAGGAGTACTGTATGGACATGCTGACATGCCTAGATGCATATGCTGATCTCCCTTCTGCTTCTATATCAACTCTTATGTCTGAATGCATGGTTGTGGTCTCGAAGTTGGCGAGCGAAGCTTTTGTAGCGCAACGCTCACTCTGGCAGGACGCAATGGCGAAGCCATCTCCACCCGATCGTGAGACCCGGCTATCTTTCTGCCTTATCTGGACTCTAAACGCGCGCTTAGTATTCTACTGTAATCGAATGGCTGGTCAAACTATGAGAGAGTACAGTATCGAGCTGGAGCGCCTCCGAGAGCAATGTGGTATCCCTTCTGACTGGAGCTTCAGGAACGAATTCAAGAAGGCGCTGCTTTTCTGCATGGTAATTGAGGTCCATGAGCGAAAAAAAACATTTCCGTCCTGAAGTTGAGAGCCCGGATCGATGAAGACATTCTCAGATCAAACCGCTGCCGTGTTGCGAATGTGATAGTAGTGGGAATGGTCAGGACGTCTGGCCCTTGTAGTGTATCGGCGAGCTCAGTGAAATAAGGTTCTGAGGCTCTCATGTACTCGGCCTCGAACTCTGTCTTGACCTGACGAGACGAGAGATACAGACCTAAATATTCGGACATGTGTCCGTTATGCGGTGCCGCTTCTGCGATGTGGCCATATATGACGAATCTGAGCTCAAGTGGAAGTTGGAGGAAGGGGGACATAGACGTCGTAGACGATACAGCAGCATCGCACATACTGGCCGATGGTAAGTTTCAGTTGACAGGATGCGGTGTTGCTCAATTATCAGCGTGGAGACTTAGCGACAATGTAGGAGCGGAGTGATGGGAGGTCGTGAATCAAATGAAGGCCCCACAGACGTGATTAAAACACGCGCTAGCGCCCCGGGGCCCGTACAAGGCAGATGCTACCTGTGGACAAGCACCTCGTCTCCGGTTACCCATCCTCAAGTAACACGCAACTCACTTCGCAACATGTCTTCCTTCCTTGATCTACCGCTAGAACTGCGCTATCAGGTGTACTCCTACACAGCTATCCCGACATCCACATACTTTTTTACTTTCCATGGCCTCTACCTCTCATGCCACCAAGTTCGCAACGAGATGGGCCCAGAGTGTGGCTCCATACTTCAAAAGCACCTTGATCACCTTGAGCATTCTCTGCCTGTCGGAACGATCAAGTTTGACCCCTCAGCCTTCGGAAAGCAGCACGTCCAAATGTCCCTAAGCTCCCTGTTCACTGGCGAAAAGTTCAATAAGCCAAACCCAGGTTTTATGCAAGTCTGTCAGATGCATCTTGCTCATATTCAACTCGAACTACCGCCGCAAGACTTCTTGTTTGTCAACACCATGGCAGCAATCTCTTTTTTGGGGGGTCTGGCTCGCCGAAAGATTGTGAAAGCGAGTTGCATCACGTTCGAGGCAAGTGCACCATTCAGACCATGGGGATCATCGAAAGCAAGGCTGACTTAAGTCTAGATACCGGAAATGAACGAACGGATGACAGAAAGATGCCGGGATCATGGCATCGCGGAGACGGAGAATGATCTGTCCTCCGGCCACGAGCTCAAGTTTTGGTGGTATAAGAACCTCAAAGGCAAAGTCACGGTCATGTGGAAGACTAAGTAGAGCGCAAAGTCGGCACCAGGCGCCAGCAGAAATCCCGTCCGCCTTCTTCCAACGAGAAGAGGTTGAGTGGCCTGGTTATGTTTCAAAACTCTGTAGAATCACGTGAGGTATCTTGTAGTCGTGCATGAATTTTAACCCCGTCATCTCGTTACAAGTGTGCCCCTAAAGTTCATCAGTCATGTCGTGTAGGCGCAGAGGGAACACGCATGTTGGCGCCGCCTGGTGTCGGCATTGAGAAGACAGATGAAACTCCCCCACTAGCCTGACTGAGGGTCTTCAGCGACTGTATCTCGACGGGAGAAGACGCCGCGGTCCTGCATGCTATATGAAGGGGCAAGACGTGTGTAGCTACGTTGTTAGTCACCTGGCATGTCAAATCGTTGCAACGATGAGTCAGCAGCTCTAGCTTCGGCGCTCAACCTCCGCTTGCTCCATCCCCAAACATCACCCTGTGCCCGCCAATCGCCCGCAAATACTGCAATCCAGGTCCTTCAGAATGACGTCCTTCCTCGACCTCCCCACCGAGCTTCGCTACCATATCTACGGGTACATGGCGATGGAGATTCCCATCTCCACTCCCTTCACGTCGTACCTCGGCCTCTACCTCTCTTGCCACCAGATCAAATCTGAGATCGAGACCGAATGTGCCCCGATCTTGCGCGCCCAAATCACCGCTCTCCAAGATTCCATCGAACCGGGCCATCTCACCATCCCGAGCTCCTTCCTCCCGCGGCAACACCTCCAAGTGTGTCACGTGCGTCAACTCAAGCCTGCCAGCACATGGTTCCCGCAATACAGTTACGATCAACTTCTGCCATTGTGCAAGCTCCACCTCGGTACTCTTTTAATAGTTGCTGAGGGCACCAAAGCCGAAGAGTCGCACACGATCGCGCTGTTAGAATGGGTTATTACACGGATTCTTCGCGAGGAGGTGAATGTGCGCCGCATCGCTGTCCACATGCCGATTGTGAGCAATTCCGGGGCTGAGTACTTCCGTCATACTGTGATCCGTCCTTCGACAGGGAAGTACCTATTCCGATGGGTGTTGACGCCAGAGGGCGTTAAGGCAGTCTGGGAAGTCGAGGGCAACGGGGGCTGTGGCAAGCAGGACAAGAGAGTGATGCGCGTACTGCAGGGAGCATTGACTGGTTCATTTGATCTTAGTCTACCGTCGGATGCATATCCGATCGAGCATTCTTTTGCTGCTGGGGATTAGAATGCTCATAGCATGCAGCAACAACAGCGAGGACATCTGTTCTGCGGACTCAACAGCATCTTCCGATACCCGCATTTCTTCTACCACATGACGGACAATGAAGACGATAGTTCATTGGAAGTGGCGGTACCCGGCGTGTGTAGACATCTTGCGAAAAAGAGAAACAAGCAATTACACCAGAATGCATCCACAGCTCTCTAGTACAAGCATTTTATGTACGGTCTGCATTTCGGGAGCGATAAGAAACGGCTTGAAGGAAGTGAAATACCAAAGACATTTGAGAATTACGTCGGTTTTGTGCGACGAAAGAGGTGAAAGGGACGTCGATGTCATTCAAT
>Ga0265780_10007662_pt1 | contig 13222 bp, 15 predicted proteins | sample P1T30metagenome_FD_192432 | JGI IMG/M metagenome (GOLD analysis project Ga0265780, IMG submission 192432) | Plant litter microbial communities from East Loma Ridge, Irvine, California - P1 T30 | ecosystem: Environmental > Terrestrial > Plant litter > Unclassified | place: USA: California...
TTTTTACGTAGGAATGTCCGTCAAAGCATCCGACCACCATTCCTACTGCCTCGCGTGTGAAAAGCCCGTTCTCCACGACGCCTGGAATGCGGTTGAGCTCAATCTCTAGAGGTCCGGGGTTCGTCAGGTTGGGGCCGCAATGGGCATCGAGGATGAAGTTTCCACTATCGGTCACGACGGGCTGGCCATCGCGGAAACGCCGCTCCAACTTCACGTTCCGAAGGCCATGGTCCGCCAAGGTGCGGAGGATCATGCGGTCGGTCTGCTTCCAGCCGAATTGCACAACCTCGATGGGCAACGGGAATGCGCCTAGACGGTCCATGATCTTTGTTTCGTCGCAAACGCAGATCATGCGCTTGGAGGCGTGAGCCACGATCTTTTCCCACAACAGGCAAGCGCCACCACCCTTGATCATGTTAAAGTCAAGGTCGATTTCGTCCGGACCATCCACTGTAAGGTCGATTTCGCCGATGTCGTTAGGGTCGGTAATGTCAATCCCCACCTCGCGCGCGACATCGATGGTGGATCGAGAGGTCGTGGTGCAGGTCAGCTTCAATCCGTCGGCGACATGCTTTCCCAACTCTCGCACGAAGAGGTGCGATGTGGTGCCTGATCCAAGGCCCAGCTTCATGCCATCGCGCACGAAGTCTGCGATCACGCGGCGACCTGCCGCTTTCTTGGCTTCATCCTGCTGGTTCATATCAAACTCCTGTTACGGTTACCTTCGATGTCAAATCTTGTCCGTCTGCCAGCTGTCCAATGCCGGCAGCTGGTCGGGAAACTGGCTTCCACTATCGATGGCGATGGCGGTTACCAGCATGTTGGTAACAAGGTGGTGGTTTAGCCGGGATGCCAGCGGGGTCATCAGCTCCGTCCGGTCATAGGGCAGTACGGCGACCACCGCGTCCGAGACGCGTGCCAGCGGACTGTCTGCAGCCGCAACGGAGACGACACGTCCGCCTCGCGCCCGTACGGCGGTTGCGATTTCCACCATCTGCTTGGTATGTCCGGACTGGGAAAAGATCAGGGCAACCTCTCCCGGTCGTGCACCTTCGGCATGCATCCATTGGCGCTGCTTGCCCAGAAGGGCTTGGCAGCGCAAACCGAGGCGTTGGAACTTGTGCTCGGTGTCCAGCGCGTTCATCTCGGACATCCCCGTGGCGTAGATGCCGGTCCAGACTGCGGCGCTCAGAAAGCTTGCCGCAGCGGCGATTTGTACGGGGTCCAGATCTTCCGTCAGGCGCTGGATCGCGTTCAATGAATTGCGGCATGTCTTGCGCACCACATTCGCGATGCTGTCCTGCGGGACGATTTGTTCATAGGCGAACGGAGCCGACGGCACGAGACTTTGTGCCAGATGCAGCTTGAAGCTCTGATAGCCATCGAAGCCGAAGCGGCGGCAAAAGCGCATGATCGTTGGATCGCTGACGGAACAGATTTCCTAAAGTCTCGCCATGCTCAGATGGATCACCTCGGACGGCGAAGTGCCAACGAAATCTGCTACCCGGCGTTCGGCGGGATGCATCTCGTCGCGGTCCTGAAGGATCCGTTGCAAAAGACTGACGGTCATGGCGTTGTTTCCTTCAACTCGCGACGCTGGTTCCGACGCCGCGGTGAAGGAGATCTGCCAGCCTCGTCAACCTGTAATCGGAGATGGTTGCGATCTTCGGTCCCCCGCCCCATGGCACCACGTAGAAGGGAACGTCAGCCCTGACCGCTGCGGCACGATCGACATTAGTGTCGCCTACATAGGCCCATGTGCCGGGGTGCAGGTCCATTTTTTGGGCAACAGCCAGAAGATGCCCGGGATCGGGCTTGCATGCAGGAACGGCATCCGCACCGATCGCCGCTTCGAACAGATGATCAAGGCGCAGGTGCGCCAGGACCTTGGCGGTGATGTCGTGCGTCTTGTTCGTGCAGATGCCCAGACGGATACCGGCACCGTGCAAGGCCTCCAGATCCTCGCGCACGTGGGGATAGAAGCGGGTCCGGCTAGCAGGATCGGCCATGTACGCTTCGCGGTATCCATCATAGGCGATCTGAACCGACGCATCGTCATGGTGGATCCCCTGATCGGCAAGAATGTCGGTGATAAGACGACGGGGACCATAGCCGATGAACCGTTCGACATAACGGGCATCCAGTGCGGGCCACCCGTTGCAGGCAAACCCGGCATTGATGGCGGCTGCTATATCGGGCGCGCTGTCGATCAATGTGCCATCCAGATCGAATATCAGCGCGGAATGGGTAGGCATCGGGGAGCTCCTTCAAGGATCGAAAGCAAGGTCATTGAGGGCGTCGAAACACCCGCCCAAAAGTGGATAGAGCGTACGGTAGATTCGGTTCGCCTTGGCATAGACCTCTGCCTTGCCCGGGTCCGGGCGATTCACCGTCAGTGTTCTGCATGTCGCGGCGGCCGCTTCGGCGTCGGGCCAGACATTCACCGCAAGCCCTGCTACCAACGCGGCCCCGAAAGCCGCACCTTCAGCCGCACCCTCTGTCGTTTCCACCTTGCAACCGAAGATGTCGGCCTGCATCTGCCGCCACAAATCCGACCGGGCCCCCCCGCCCGACGCCTTGATGATCCGCCCGCCGATTCCCAGCGGTTTCATCAATGTGTGCATGTCGGCAAAGGCATGGACAACACCTTCCATCACAGCGCGCGAAATGTCTCCACGAGTATGTCTGGAGGTCATGCCGATGAATGCCCCCCGGGCGTGCGGGTCCGGGTGAGGACATCTTTCGCCGTTTAGATAGGGCAGGAACAGAAGGCCGCGCGCTCCGGCGGGTGAGCCGGCGGCGGCCTCGGTGATATCCTCGAAGCTGAACTTCGCCCCGTCCGGTCCGTCGCACAGCGTGTCGCGGTACCATCCCATCGCTCCGCCGGCATTGAGCGAGACGCCCATGCAGTGCCACTTGTCGGCTGCGACGTTGCAGAACACTTGAAGACGGCCGTCTGGGTTGTCCTGGGGCATGTCCAGCGCAGCAGCAAGGATACCCGCCGTGCCGATTGTGGTCTGCAGTTCCCCCGGCGCTATCACGCCAGATCCGATGGTCTGGATGACGCTGTCGCCCCCACCCCCCGCTACGGGCACCCCATGCGGCAACCCGAAAAGCGACGCACCCGCCGAACTGATCCGGCCCGAGATCGCTTTGGATTCATGCGATGGCGGCAGGATGCGCGGGTCGATCCCGACCGCTTCCACCAAGTCCCTGGACCAGACCCGGTTGCGGACATCGAATAGGCCGGTTCCCGACGCATCCGATACCTCGGTCGCCACCTCGCCCGTCAGGCGCAGACGAAGATAGTCCTTGGGATTCACCATAACGGCAAGTCGGGCATATAGCTCCGGCTCGTGATCGCGCATCCAAACGATCTTGCTCCCGGTATAACCGGTCAGCATCCGGTTGTTCGTCGCAGCCAGAAGGCCGGGCAACCCGCCCGCAGCTTCGGTCATGGCGTCGCATTCCGCGGCTGTTCGCTGGTCATTCCAAAGGATCGCGGGGCGCAGCACCTGATGGCGGCTGTCCAATGCCACGAGGCCGTGCATCTGGCCTGACAATCCTACGCACAGGATCTCCACCTTCGGTGCTTTTGCAAGTACTCCGGCGACCGATACCTGCGCGCCCCTGATCCAGAGCTCGGGGTCCTGCTCTGCCCAGCCGGGCCGGGGCTGCGAAAGGGGATAGGTTGCAACTTCAGCGGCAATTACCGCGCCATCAAGGCCGATCAGCAACGCCTTGCAGCCGGAGGTTCCGATATCTATGCCCAGAAGCGCCTGCATCGTTCAATGACCGACGCCGTGATGCAAGCGGACATGCTTGAAGTTATAATATTCAAGCAACCCGTCGCGGCCATGCTCGTATCCGATGCCGCTTTGCTTGCGGCCGCCATAGGGGGCGTTCATGATCCCTGCATCGACGTTGTTGATGGTGACGTTGCCGTAATCCAGATCCTGTGAAAGCTGGTGGATCTCGGTCAGGTCGCGGGCATAGACGTATGAGGCAAGCCCGTAAGGCGTGTCGTTGGCAAGGCGCGTGGCATCCGCAAGGGTGTCGAAGGGCATGATGCCGATCAAGGGGCCGAAGGTTTCCTCCGTCATCACCTTCATGTCGTGAGAGCAGTCGGCCACCACCGTGGGACGGAAGAAATGACCGCTCGCGAATTCGTCACCTTCGGGTGCACACCCCCCCGCGGCCAACCGCCCGCCCTTTGCCAACGCGTCTGCCAGATGGCCCTGAGTTTTGCCGAGCGGCTCCGCCGAGGCCATGGCGCCCAGATCCGCCGATGGATGTTCAAGTCCGTTCCGAACCGTCAGCGCATCAGCCGCCGCAGCCAGTTGCGATACGAATGCTTCATAGACCGAGCGCTCCACGTAGACGCGATTGATCGCGATGCAGATCTGGCCGCAATTGCGGAAACTGCGACGGGTGGCACCCTTGACTGCCGCCCCGATATCGGCGCTGGCGGTCACAATCAACGGGCAGTTACCACCCAGCTCCAACGTGAGGCGTTTGACCTGCGGGCAGCTTTGCTGGATGTGCAGGCCGACCGCGCTCGAACCGGTGAAGGCGATCTTGTCCACGCCCGGATGCTCCACGAGCGCTTGCCCCACTTGCGAACCTTTCCCGGTCAGCACATTCACGACGCCCGTTGGAATGCCGGCGGCGGCGCATTTATCGGCAATGGCAAGGGCCGTGAATGGCGTCAGCTCCGCCGGTTTGACGATGATCGTGCAGCCGGACGCAAGGCTTGCGCATAATTTCCATCCGACGAGTTCCGCAGGATAATTCCAAGGGGTTATGGCCCCGACCACCCCGATCGGTTCGCGCACGACGAGGCTCTGGAAACCGGGCTGGTCATTCGGGACGATCTCGCCATGCACGCGGGTCGCCTCCTCGGCATAGAAGTGGCAAGCCTCCGCCAGCTTGAGGATTTCGCCTTTGGCCTCGTTGACAGGCTTGCCCTGCTCTACCGTCATCACCTGTGCCATTGTTTGCGCATCGGCGGCAATCAGATCGCCCAACCGATGCAGCAGCGTGGCGCGGGTGCGCGGAAGCGTGCGGGACCATGTCCGGAAGGCGCGGCGGGCCGCGGTGACAGCGGCCTCGACCTCGGTGTGGTCGGCGGCTGCGATGTGGCCGATCACCTCGCCCGTTGACGGGTTCTCCACGGGCAATCTTGCACCGCTACCCGCCACAAATGCACCGTCGATGAAAAGCTGGCCGTCCAAACGGGCAAGCGTTGCGGAGAGAGGGGTTTCGGCCATGCGGTCCTCGTGCAGATCATTTTGCATCATTACTATTTTTTATATAGCGTAACTACACGGACGCAAGACTAAACCATCCAGCCTACCATTAATATCCTGCAGTTGGGCTGAAATCCTCGGCTACATTAGTAATTTTCGCTCTCTTGCCAACCCGACGCAGATGTTCGTATGTAGTTTCACTATTATCCCACAGAGGAGGCACCGCATGCTGCCAAGATTCAATGAAACTGCGAAACTCGTTGGCCGGGCATGGCTTCCCGGCAAGTGACCGTCCATCGTCATCTTGCGGTCGGGCCAGTTGATCGATGTCACGGCGCACGTCGTGTCAATCTCAGACTTTCTGGATGACGATCCTGCCGGTCGGTTTAACAGTCTGGAAGGCGATGTGATCGGATCGCCCGAAGATCTGCTTATGGAGCCGGCACGCATGGGCTATCATGCGGAACGTCCCTGCCTGCTTGCACCCTGCGACTTCCAGGCGCTCAAAGCTTGCGGCGTGACTTTCGCGCGAAGCATGGTTGAGCGTGTGATCGACGAGCGTACTGCAGGCGATCCGGCACAGGCAGACGCCTTGCGCTCGCGCATCGGGGCGCTGATCGGTGACAGCTTGTCGAACATCGAAGCCGGCTCGGAGCGGGCAACCGGCGTGAAGGGCGCCCTGATCGCGGAAGGGTTGTGGTCGCAATACCTCGAGGTGGGGATCGGTCCGGATGCCGAGGTGTTCACTAAATCCCAGCCCATGGCTGCGGTGGGGCAGGGCGCGCAGGTCGGCATCAACCGCATCTCGAAATGGAATAACCCGGAGCCTGAGGTGGTGCTGGCCATCGATGCGCGCGGGAATATCCGTGGCGCGACGCTCGGCAACGACGTGAACCTGCGGGATGTCGAGGGACGGTCGGCGCTGCTGCTGGGAAAGGCCAAGGACAACAACGCCTCCTGTGCGATCGGCCCGTTCATCCGGCTGTTCGACGATACCTTCACGCTTCGGGACATCGAGACGGCGGAACTGACGATGTCCGTGACCGGTCAGGACGGTTTCAAGGTCACCGGTCACTCCAACATGGCGGAGATAAGCCGCAAACCTGCCGATCTGGTTTCGCAGGCCATGAATGCCTCGCACCAGTATCCGGATGGACTCATGCTGTTTCTGGGGACGATGTTCGCCCCCACCCAAGATCGTGGGGAAGCAGGCTCCGGGTTCACGCATAAACCGGGCGACGTGGTGGAGATCTCGACGCCGCTCTTAGGCACGTTGCGGAATACCGTTGTTTATTCGGACGAGGCGCCGCAATGGACTTTCGGTACCCGCGCCCTGATGCGTAACCTCGCCGAAAGGGGGCTGCTGTGACCGAAACCTTGAAACTGGTTATCACCGATCATGCTTTCGGGGACACCCGGCAGGAACGGGCCGCCGCGAAGGCTGCTGGTGCGGAGTTCGCCGCATACCACTGCAAGGACGAGGAAGAGGCGCTGGCGGCCGTGACCGACGCCCATGTCATCCTCAACAATTTCGCCCCGATGACACGGCGCGTGATGGCCGCGATGGCCCCCGGCGCGGTGGTGGTCCGCTATGGTGTCGGTGTCGACAACGTCGATCTGGCTGCAGCAAGAGAACTGGGCGTTCGCGTCTGCAACGTTCCCGATTACGGCGTGGAGGAGGTGGCCGATCACGCTGCCGCCTTCGCGCTAGCACTCGCGCGGAGGTTGCAATCTTTTGATAGGGGCATTCGGTCAGGGGAGTGGAAGATCGGCGCCATGGTGCAAGGGCTCGCCTCCCTGCGTGACTCCACCGTCGGCCTGATCGGCATGGGCCGGATCGCACGCGCCTATGCGGGGCGGATGGCGGCCTTCGGCTGCAAGGTTGTAGGCCATGATCCGTTTGTCGGAGACGCCGAGGCGCTAGCTTCCGGCATCAAGCCAATGTCTCACGATGAAGTCGTGGTCTCTGCTAATATTTTATCCTTGCACGTACCGCTGACGCCTGAAACACGACATCTGATAGACGCGGCACAGCTTGCGCGCCTTCCCGCAGGGGCAATCGTCATCAACTGCTCCCGCGGGGGGCTGATCGATGAGAAAGCATTGGCGGAAGCGCTCGAGTCCGGCCACATCTCCGGTGCCGGGCTTGACGTGTTCGAAAGCGAGCCGCTGTCCGCGCAATCGCCCCTTCGAACTGCGCCCAACGTCCTGATGTCCCCTCATGCTGCTTTTTTCTCAGACGCGTCTGTCAAAGCGTTGCAAAAGCTGGCGTCGGAAGAAGCTCTGCGGGGTTTACGGGGCGAACCGCTACGTTGCGCATTGACCTAAGGGGGAAGTGTTATGGATTACAAAATGAAACAGGACCTGTCCGGGCGGATAGCACTCGTGACGGGTGCGGGGCAGGGGATCGGGGCGGCAATCGCACAGGCTCTCGCAATGACCGGGGCGGAGGTCATCTGCACGGATATTCTGCGAGAACGTGCCGAAGGAACCGCAGGAGAGTTGCGTGCAGCCGGTGCGAAAACCCGATCGATGGGATTGGATGTCACCGACACCATCGCAATCAATGCGATGGCGGCGGCGTTGCCGCCGCTGGATATCCTCGTCTGCAACGCAGGTGTGGTCACCAACACACCCGCTGAGGATATGACCGATGAAGAATGGGATCGTGTACTCTCCGTCAATCTGACCGGCGTTTTCCGAACCTGTCGAGGGTTCGGGCGACGGATGCTGGAGGCGGGGCGCGGGTCCATCGTCAACATCGGATCCATGTCGGCGGACATCGTCAACGTTCCGCAACCGCAATGCCATTACAACGCATCCAAAGCCGGGGTGCATCATCTGACCCGATCACTGGCCGTGGAATGGGCAAAACGTGGGGTGCGCGTCAATGCGGTCGCCCCTACCTACATAGAGACACCACTGCTGAAGGAGTTGGAGGACACGCCGGGGCTGGTTTCGCGCTGGCTTGATATGACCCCGACAGGTCGTATGGGGCAGCCTCATGAAATCGCGTCCGTTGTTCAGTTTTTGGCCTCCGATGCATCGAGTTTGCTTACAGGTTCAGTGATCACCGCAGATGCCGGGTACACTTGTATTTGAGATGTCGTCGAAGATTTGTTGAAGTAGGGCAGCGATGTCTTAGTTACTCCACCTTCAGGAATCCGTGGGGCGGGCTCAAAGAGCCTGCTCAATTTGAGCTGCTTAGACATTAGGGCATGGCGGCGGGTGCGCGCCACATGAAGTGCGACTTCTGCTGTGGCAAGGGTAGGGCGGTCATGTCCAGCTCTCCAGCATCTTTCGCCCGCTCTCTAGCATCTTTCGTTTGAAGACCTCGGCAGGTGTTCTCCATCCGAGGCATTTGCAGGGCGTGGCGTTCAGGCGGTCACACAGGGCGCGGAGGTCCGGCTCGGTGATCTGGCGGATGTCGATGTCGCGCGGCAGCCATCGGCGGGTGCGTCGGTTGGCGTTCTCGACTGTGCCTTTTTGCCATGGCGCGGAGGGGTCGCAGAGCCAGCTGGCGGTGCCGATTTCAGTCTGTAGGTGCGGCCATGAGACGAACTCGGTGCCGCGGTCGAAGGTGATGGACTTTCGGGCATGATGCGGCAGGTCACGCAATAGGCTGGTAATCTTCGACATGACCGGCATGCTGCGTTTGCTATCGTTCTTTAGCAACACCGCAAAGCGGGTCGTGCGCTCCACCAGGGAGGTGAGGTTCTGTTGCCCGAACGCTTGCCTGAACAGGATCAGATCGCCCTCCCAGTGCCCGAACTCGCGTCGCTGGGCCACGGCTTCGGGGCGAAACAGGATGCTGACATCGCGATGGGATTTGGAGAGCGGGGCCTGCGACCAAGTCGCAGACGGCGCGACTTGCGGTGGGTCGGCAGATACCACCACAGCTCTTTCTTCATGCCTTCGCGGCCGTAAATGTAACGATAAATCGTCTCTTGGCAGGCTCGGGGATGAGCATTTTCGAGACGAAGGCGGCCAGCGATCTGTTCCGGTGTCCAGCCTTCCGTGACGTGGCCCACGATCCGCTCGCACAATTGTGGATGACGGATCAGCTTGCGCTGCCGGGCATGGCGATTACTGGTCCTGGACTACGCGCCATGGCGAAGTAGCCGCGAACTTTGGGCATGTCAGCGTCATGGAAGTGATTACGCCGGATTTCACGTAAGATGGTGGATCGGTGGCGATCCCGCACCCGCGCCATTTCCTTCACAGGGACGTTTGCGTTCCTCCAGCGTTCGATCTTCTTGCGTTCGTCTATGATCAACTGCGAGTATGTAGCACACATCCTGCGATCTCCCGTCTGTGCAAGTTATTGAATTCAAACAAAAGTCGCGATTGGAAATAGCGCGCGCCAGGCTGGCAATCTTCGCCATGACCGGCGCGCTGCGCTTGCTGTCGTTCTTCAGCAGCACCGCGAAGCGGGTTGTGCGCTCGACCAGGGAGGTCAGGTTCTGTTGCCCGAACGCCTGCCGGAACAGGATCAGATCACCCTCCCAGTGCCCGAATTCCTTTCGCTGCGCCACGGCTTCGGGTCGGAACAGGATGCTGACATCTGGGTGGAACTTCGAGATACGGGGCCTGCGACCCCGCCGCGGACGGCGCGACTTGCGGTGGGTCGGCAGATACCATCAGAGCGCCTGCTTCATGCCTTCGCGGCCGTAGATGTAGCGGTAGATCGTCTCCTGACAGGCGCGGGGTCGGGCGCTCTCGAGGCGCAGGCGACCGGCGATCTGTTCGGGTGTCCAGCCGGAAGTGACGTGATCGACGATCCGCTTGCAGAGATGCGGATATCTGATCAACTTCCGCTGGCGGGCGCGACGGTCGGTCGTGCGGATCTGCGCCGCCATGGCAAAGTAGCCGCGCACCTTTGGCATATCCGCATCGTGGAAGTGGTTGCGCCGGATCTCACGGAAGATGGTGGAACGGTGGCGCTTGAGGACCCGCGCCATTTCTTCGACTGACACCTTTGCATGTCTCCAGCGCTCGATCTTCTTGCGCTCGTCAACGCTCAGCTGCGAATATGCGGCACCCATTCTGCGATCTCCCGTTTGAACAAGTCATTGCATTCAAACAGAAGTCGCAGTTGGAAATAGCGCTCACCCCAAATATACAAAATTATTATTAATAACTTCTATTATGTGATAATATGCCTATAAAAGTTTGTCTTCACCTTCAATTCCCTGCGTCTTATAAGTGATGTTCCTAACCCGGACAGGCTGACATGCACGACACTTCCATCATCAAGATCGCTCCATCCATACTCTCGGCGGATTTCGCGGCGTTTGGCGAGGAATGTCGTGCCGTAGAGGCGCAAGGCGCGGATTGGATACATGTGGATGTCATGGATGGTCATTTCGTTCCGAACCTGACATTCGGTCCCGCCACATGCGCGGCCCTTCGTCCGCACATCGCCGGTGTCATGGACGTGCATTTGATGATCGCCCCGGTGGATGCTTATATCGATGCGTTCGCTCAAGCTGGTGCCGATGTAATCACGGCCCATGTAGAAGCCGGACCACATATGCATCGGACGCTTCAGGCCATTCGCGCGACCGGCTGCAAGGCTGGCATCGCTCTCAATCCGGGCACGGCTATCGACTCTGTCGCGCACGTCTTGGATATGGTGGATCTGGTTTGTGTCATGACCGTAAATCCCGGCTTCGGCGGCCAGAAATTCATACATTCCCAATTGAACAAAATCCGCAACCTGAAGGCCATGATCGGTGATCGGCCCATCCACATAGAGATTGACGGTGGCGTTACAGTCGAGACTGCCCCGCTTGTCGTAGCTGCAGGTGCGGACGTTCTGGTTGCGGGATCGGCGGTATTCAAAGGCGGCTCGTTCACATCCCCAGAGATTTACGGCCGGAACATAAGGGCCCTGCGCGCGGCGGCTGAAACCCGTCCCGGCTGACGGACCGCCGGCTGCAATTCAGTTCCCCTGCTGGACGGGCGCTGCGTTTTCATTATGTGGACCACGCCCGGTAAGGAACGAGATGCCGACGATGGCCACGATGCCGATCAGGATGATCGCATAGACAATCTTCATAGGTCCGCCACGGGCGTCTTTGTCGGTCTTGCGTTGGGACATGGAACGTCTCCTTTTCATATGCACCCGAACACGGCACGATGTGTTCGGTTCCCTGCCCCCGATGGTTCCGCAGTGGCATGGGTCTTTCGCGCGAACCGCGTTCGGCATAGGACACCTACATGAGCGGATATTTCATGACGGACATGCAGGTTTTCTGGGTCCTCGCAATCGGACTGACGATCGGGGTGGCCGTCATTCTCGTCCGTTCGATGAAGGCCCCTGCCGGGACGGATATGCGACAAGATCTGCGGATCTATCGCGATCAGCTGGCCGAAGTGGACCGTGACGTGGCACGTGGCATTAGTCCCGCAGATGAGGCGGAACGTTTGAAGGCGGAAATATCGCGCAGGTTGCTGGATGCACACGCGTCGGCAGCGTCGCGCCCCACCGTCCGCGCCGGAAATAGTGTCGGTTGTGCGGCTCTGGTGGGCGTGGCACTCGCGGCCGCAGCCTTGCTTTATCTCCGTATCGGTGCAGCCGGTTATCCGGACATGCCGACCCTGCCACGCATCGCAGCGTTGGAAGCGTCGCGTATGGAACGCCCCGCGCAATCAGAGGCGGAAGCGCTGGTCACCTCGCAACCCCCTGCCCCCGACCCCTATTTTGCAAAGCTCGTGGAACAGCTTCGGCTGGCTGTGGAACGCAATCCGGCCGATCTTCGCGGGCAGCAGCTTTTGGCCCGGAACGAGGCCGCCCTTGGAAATTTTGTCCTTGCCGCCGCAGCGCAGCGTCAGGCTATGAATCTGCAAGCCGAACTCGCTGCCGATGACCATGCCTCGCTTGCCGAGCTTCTTGTTCAGGCGGCGGGCGGCTACGTGTCACCTGAAGCCGAAACGTCCTTGATTGAGGCCCTGAAGCTGGACCCGCACCAACCGCTGGCCCTGTATCTGGCCGGACTGATGATGGCACAGGGCGGACGCGACGATTTGGCTTTCCACGATTGGAACCTCGCCTTGGAAATCGGGCCAGCCGATGCCTACTGGCGCATTCCGGTGCTGGAGGCGATGCCGCAAATCGCCGCCCGTGCGGGAATGCCCTGGACGCCACCCGCCGCTCTGCCCCCCCGCGCCGCTACCACGCTGTCCGCCCTGCCGGATGATGCCCGCGATACGGCGATCCGGGGAATGGTCGAAGGTCTGGCCACGCGTCTTGGGGATCAGGGTGGCACTGCGGACGAGTGGGCCCGCCTGATCCGTGCCTATGGCGTTCTGGGGCGGGATGCGGAGGCCCGTTCAGCATTGCACACCGCAAATTCCATTTTCACCGGGCGCGACCTTGCAACGGTCCGCGCCGCAGCAACCCAAGCAGGAATCGTGCAATGATAGAGGATTTCGTGGCAGCCCTGCCTGCGCGAGGCGCGATTGCGGGCCTTGATCTTGGCGACAAGACGATCGGTGTTGCCGTTTCCGATACGTATCGGTCCGTCGCCACACCCCTTCAGACCATACGCCGCGTGAAGTTCACGCTCGACGCAGAGGCGCTACTCTCGCTTACGACAAGTCGGGGCGTGGTGGGACTTGTGTTCGGCCTTCCGCTGAACATGGACGGCACCGAAGGTCCCCGGGTGCAAAAGACCCACGCCTTTGCCCGTAATCTGTCCCGCATGACCACGTTGCCGATGATGTTCTGGGACGAGCGGCTGTCCACGGTCGCGGCCGAACGGGTCCTGCTGGAGGCTGACATGTCACGACGCAGGCGGGCGGAAGTGATCGACCACGTCGCCGCAGGATACATCCTGCAAGGCGTTCTGGACCGTCTGCGCTTTCTTTAGGCGGCCTCCGTTACAGCCTCCAGCGCCTCGTCCAGGACATCCAGCCCCGCCCCTGCACGCGTCGCATTGGCCGAGAGGCTGCGCCTCCAGGCCCGCGCA
>Ga0265780_10007663_pt1 | contig 13222 bp, 26 predicted proteins | sample P1T30metagenome_FD_192432 | JGI IMG/M metagenome (GOLD analysis project Ga0265780, IMG submission 192432) | Plant litter microbial communities from East Loma Ridge, Irvine, California - P1 T30 | ecosystem: Environmental > Terrestrial > Plant litter > Unclassified | place: USA: California...
GAAGCGGTTCCTGCGCTACAACGCCAACAAGGCCATGCAGAACCTCGGCCTTCCAACGGTCTTCCCGACCGACGAGACCAAGGTCTCGGCATCCGTAATTACCGCGCTCTCCCTCGGCGGCGAGAACCACGACTTCTTCTCGGGGTCGGGCTCCACGTACGTCATGGCAGACCGTGAAGAGACAGCAGACACAGACTGGGAGTGGTAACTCATGCATAGGCAAGCACAGTTCTCCGCGGAGGACCGACAGAGGGCCGCAGAGGCTCTACGAGACACCCTTGCAACACAGGGCGGGATCGATTCCGAAGACTTCGATGACGTACTTATGAACTCCGCGGTTCGGGCAGTAGTCGCTGCGCTGTTCCCGAACAAGGAAGTGTGACCCATGGGCAAGCGCAGTGGCGTTGAGCACTGGGCAACACAGGAGGAAGCGTGGGCCGTATGGTTCCGCCGTCTCCGTAAGGGCGGGGCGGAGGGGGTGGTCCCGAAGTACAACAAGCAGAAGGACTGGTGGTACCTCGGCAAGCTCGAAGGCGTAAAGGTAGAGGCTGGCCGGTGAGCCCATTCCCAGTCGATTTGCTTGTCGGTCTTTGGTACATTGAAGATTCCGAAGACAAGCTAGTAGCAGCTTTTGACGGCCCAGTCAGCGCTGGAGAAATGGTCCGTCAAGCTGTCTGGACAAAGCAAACTCTCGATTGGGCACACAGCCACTCTCCTTACCCCACGTATCTTCCGTTTCGGGTTGTAATCACGGGATATGACACAGAGTACTGGCACGATGTGCCGAGGCTGAAAGAGCACATGGAGAACGTTCTCAATGCGACACCGAAAGAGTAGCCGCCGTGAGGGAGCCCGTTGTTCCAACACCGGGTTCCCGCGCTATCAGACAGCCTCCGAAGCTTGGAAGGCTGGGACGAAGCTCGTTCGTCACCCCGAAGACACGCAGGTCTTGATTGACCACTGCGACTTCTGCCACAACTACCACTTCCGGGTACAAGACCGGAGAGAGGCATCATGAGCACTATCAACAAGGTCTTCGCGGAAACGCTTGGACGAGACCACATCGGCACGGTCGTCAAGGTGGCCACCCGTGACTACGGTTCGTTAGGCACACCCCTGGTCGTCACGGTGGTTGGCACCCTGGAGGCTGTCAAGATCAGCGTGGATTGGGTCCAGGTCCGCATCGGGGACCAGTGGCACCGGCTTGACCGCAACGCCCTGGTTGAGGTCGAGGACTGGTGACCAAGCCAGCGGGCTTCCAGCCCGAACACGTTGGACGGGTGGTCACGGTTGTGACCGCCCGTCCCACGTTGGGGGAGGTCGAGGAGTACAAGGTGACCGGACGCCTGGAGTTGATCGAGGACTACGGCACCCACGTGTACATCTGGCTCTCAGGACACCGCTACGAGGTTGCGCCCGACGCCCTCGTAGATGTACGCTAGGGCCATGAGTCACTACGACTACGACGACTTCGAGACCGCAGAACAGGTAGAGCGCCGGAAGTTGCGGGAGAAGGCCGCGTTCGAGTTTGACCAGAAGACCCACACCAAGGCCGTCACCATCCGCACTGGCGGGTACGGCGAGAACACCACGTTCCGAGCGTGCGTGGACTGCAAGGCGCTCACATTCGACGGAGAAGGCCACCGCAAGTGGCACGAGGAGAACGAATCATGGCTCTAGAGGAGACCGACGAACTGGTCCTCAAGCACAGCGCCACTGGCTCTGAGCAGACGACCCACCAGTTCCAGAGCTTCTACGTGAAGCACACGGACGACAAGGGCGAGACGCACTACATCCCGGTCGAGTTCCACTCGGTCGCTGATGTCCTGGCCGAGAAGGTGGAGACCGGGGACCCCAACAGCCTCAAGGACTACGTGGGCTTCATCGTCAAGCGCGACCGTCAGGAGTCGTAGTGACACTGGCTGCCCCGAACGCGGAGCAGCAGGGCGTGGTCAACTACGTGAACCGAACCGGTGAGCACATCTTCATCACCGGCAAGGCTGGCACGGGCAAGACGCACGTGCTGCACTGGCTCCAGCGCACCTCTTCCAAGAAGATGTACGTCTGCGCGCCGACTGGCGTAGCAGCGCTGAACGCGGGCGGGTCTACGATCCACCGCATGTTCGGGCTCAACACGATCCTGCCTGCCGACTACGGCGTGGAGGTCTGGGAACTCCGCAAGAAGAACAAGGCCCTGATGGACATGGATGTCCTCGTGATCGATGAGATTTCGATGGTGTCCGCGGACTTGCTCGATGCGATGGATCGCACCTTGCAGAAGGTCCGCGAGAATTGGGCTCCGTTCGGCGGAGTGCAGGTCATCATGTTCGGTGACCCGTACCAGCTTCCGCCCGTGGTCCCCAAGGAGGACCTGGCGTATTACTCTCAGGAGGTCTACAAGAGCCCTTGGTTCTTCCACGCACACGTCTGGGAGGACACGGGGTTCCAGACCTTCCAACTGGAGACGATCCACCGCCAGTCGGACGGGGCGTTCAAGGACATCCTCAACGCTGTGCGGGACGGCTCCGTGTCGTTCGACCAACTCAAGCAGATCAACGCTGTCGGCTCGCGCAAGCCCAAGGGTGATTCGCAGGTCTTCCTCGCGACTCGTCGGGATGCCGTCCGCCAGCGCAACGATGCCGGACTCCGCAAGCTCCGGAGCCCGCTGTTCACGTACAACGCTCGCATCCAGAAGGACTTCGGACACCTGTACCCGGCCGAGAAGCAGATCAAGCTCAAGACCGGTGCCCACATCATGATGGTCTCCAACGACCCCCAGGACCGCTGGGTGAACGGCTCCCGCGGCGTGGTGACCGGCTGTGCGGACGACTCCATCGGGATCGAACTGGAGGACGGCACTCGCCACTCCGTGAGCCGCCAGATGTGGCCGAAGGCCGGGACACTTCCCGAGAACTTCAAGACTGCACCGAAGTTCACGCAGTTCCCCCTCAAGCTCGCGTGGGGTATGACGATCCACAAGAGCCAGGGCCTGAGCCTGTCGGCCATTGAGATTGACCTCGGCAAGGGCGCGTTCGACTACGGACAGACCTACGTGGCGCTCTCGCGTGTGACGACTCCCGAGGGGCTCTACCTCAAGCAGGCCATCCGCCCGTGGGACATCAAGGTGGACCCACACGTGAAGACCTTCTTCGAGGGGCTATGAGCAAGCTCTGCCCTATTCCTCCGAACAAGCCAGGGTATCCGTCTCGCACGGTTGCCCTGGCTGTCAACCGCGCGCCGAAGGGCAAAGAGGCGCACACCTGGAAGTGCCTGTTCTGCAAGCAGTGGCATATCAGGTTCGAGTAGTCCGGTAAACTGATGTAGTACATACAATCTAGGCCGTGAACTGGCCGAGAAGGGAACCACATGATCCACCGTCCCCACCACTTCCTATATGCGTTCGTCGCAGGTAGCCAGTTCATTAATGCGGGAGTGTCCCGCACGGCCTAGGAGGTGGTCTCACATCTCGAAGACCCCCGGCTTGAGCAGATATCGGCTCGCCGGGGGTCTTTGCCGTTTCAGGAACGCTGCTGCAAGATCAAGATCAGGGCGCGGAGGGCGTTCATCTTGTTGGCCATCTCGGGCATGTAGTAGCCGGTCCGCTCGAACACCTCGTCAGCCTTGCGCTCCATGATGGAGTAGGCGTCTTCGATCCGACGTAGCTGAGCCTGCCAGTCGTCTTCGCGCTTGACCTCTTCGATGAGGAACTGTAGCTCGGTGAGCCAGAGTTCGTCCATGGGGTCCTCAGTGCCCATCCTCGTCCTCCAGGCGCTTCATCTCGTCCAGGACGGCCTGCGGGATGGGTGTGAGCCCGGAGAGGGCCTCAGCCGTCTCTACGAGAGACACCATCCCCTCGATGAACTCGGGGCCGTACTTGTCTACGGGGGTCTTGCCTTCGAGAATCTCCTGATCCAGTTCGGTCACGAACCGGGTCACGACTGCTCGAAGGACGATGGCTAGCTCTTGGGCTGTCTGAGGCATACCACGCCTTTCATTGCGCTGTGCACCCAGTTTACCGTACGTACGACAAACGCCCCGGAGCGGGGCTCACAGGGCGTTTGAGGGCTACTAGGATAGCGAGTTGGGGGTGACGCGGATGTTCTGAGTCGAAACTGATTGAGTCGGGAAGTAGGAACTTGTGGCTACTCCCCCGCCTCCGTACGTTCCGGCCGGTGACCCGCCCGGGGTGGAGATTGCGGACTTCCTGCGCTCGGATGGGTGCGGGATGAACTCGTCCGGCTCGTCGGCAACGTAGTTGAAGATGCTCTCGGCGTCCGCGATGATGTCCGCCATGTCCGTTCCCGTGCTGGAAGCGACACGCAGGGCCTGCTGAAAGGCCCAGGCACGTAGCTGCTGGCGATCCTCGTAGATGCGGGGATCGAGGTACGGAAGTGACTCAGAAGGCGGGGTTGACATTCGAGACTGTCCCGTCGATCAGGTACTTGGCGTACACGTCGGCCGTAGCAACGACTTCCTCGGGGCTGCTGGGACGATCACCCTGGTTGACGTGAGCGTAGGTCACGGCGTAGTTGAGCGCAACCTCGCGAAGCTCTGCGTCAGTGCGGGCGGAAATGCCGTTGCGTGCGGCCATGGGGTCTCCTGTCGTTGTGTGGACAGGGTGAGTCTACCGTAGCGGTGTGCGAAAGTGTGGGAGGGCGACGAGAATGAGTTAGCACAAAGTGCGCCCATCCCAGCCAGCGCACTCACTCTCGTTCTGATCTGCCGGTTCAGGCCCAGACACAGCAAGACCGCCTTATCCCCGTGTGGGGCGGCGGTCCGCGTGGAGACTAGGGGATTCGAACCCCTGACATCCTGCTTGCAAAACAGGCACTCTACCAACTGAGTTAAGCCCCCGTATTAGCCCAGCGCGCCGACTCTTGCGAGCCTCGTCCGGACTATACGTGGAGCCTAGGAGAATTGAACTCCTGACCTATAGTCTGCCAGACTACCGCTCTACCAACTGAGCTAAGGCCCCATTTTTCTTGCGTAGCCACGGTGAGATTTGAACTCACGACATCCACATTATCAGTGTGGCGCTCTAACCCCTGAGCTACGCGACTGTATGGCAGTTTATTGGAAAGCCGTACCGGGCTTGCTTGAGGTTTACACTCTAGCACACGTTTCGAACCGTGTGCAACCCCTACTTACTCATCTGCACCGTAAGCTGCATCCCGGGCGCGTCGGAGGGTGCGGATCATCTTGTTGATTTCCGTCCTGCTGAGCACGTCCGTGTAGATGGAGTAGTGGTCGATGCCGTCTCCCTGAGCGATGTCGGAGAGTTCCTTCCACTTCTCAGGTGTCATCTCGATGGCAACCTGAACCCACTCGGCATCCCGGTTCCAGGACACGTCGAGAGACACATCCTCGGTGATGGTACTGCCTACGGGAGCCTTCTCGCCGGGCTCTAGGGCCTTGGATAGCTGGGCTCCAGGGTACTCGTCGTTACCCTCCGCCTCCCAGGTTGCGTACTGGGTGGCGTGCTTGATTCGTTCCTTGGGCATGATGCCCCTCTCTGCTTCGCCGCATCACGCGGCCTTCCTCGCATCGCGCGAGTAAGTCAGGGGGATTCTACCACTGATACTTCACGAATCAGGTGAAGGTAGACCGACACCCACTTGGATGCGTGTCCGTGTTGGACTACGAACCCCCTGACATAGGCGAACTGCGCCCAGCCGTTCTCCCCAGCCATAGAGGCGGTCTTGATGTGGTCCGGAGTCTCCCAGTAAGCGGAGAAGGCAAGTGCCATGTCCCCCTCCTTGATGAACCCGTTTTCGAAGTCCTCCACCATCTCTGCGTCATTCACCGAAGTGCGAAGGCATGTCACGCCGTCAATCTCTGTCCACGGCCCATTCTGGTCAACAGAGAGGACCGCGAAGGAGTTCTTGCGGGTCATCAGATTTCCTGGCACTGGGCGTCGTAGCAGGTCTTGCACCACACGCCCTCTACCTTGTCCCCGTATACGTCCCACAGGAAGGGGTCCTTCGCCACGAACACCGGGAGCCCTGACTTGCAGGGGCACTTGGTCTGGCCGGACTTGGTGGCGATCTGGACGTACTCCCCGTCTCGCCACACCTCGAAGGGCATCCAATCCCCGTTGGTCGGGTCGGTGGATTCCTCGTGCGTCTTCCACATCCAGATGACGGTTTCGTCGGGTGCGTAGAGGGGACCACGCGCGCCAGTCGCTGGGTCTCGGCGTTCTGCCTTCTCGTACGGCAGAGCGGCGTGAGCGTGCCCAACCGTCTTGTGCCGCTTGAAGCTCCTGCTCCCTCGGTCAGGCACCCGAGAGGCCCATGGGTAGAACTCGACAGGGGTGAGCTTGTCGAGGGTGTCCTGCATGTCACCGGTCACTTGTACTGGGTCCCTTCCGGCAGATCATCGATGAAGGTCAGGGTCTCGGCACGGCAGGCCTTGGAGCCCGGCGAGTGTCCGAACTTCACGAACACGTAGCTCGTGTTGACGGACGTGATGACTCCTGACTCCAGGAGGTGGTCCGCCCGGCCGCAGTTGTATACGACCGGGCGTCCCAGCCCCATGAGGGCGTCTTCGAGGTCCATGCCTACAATCCTTCGTGATCCCCAAGCGCCACAAGGCTCTACGGGCTCGGGGTAGAGCCTGTGGAGGCTCATCAGCCCTTGACGCAGAGGATCGTCTGGAGGTGCTGGACGACATCCACCAGGTTGCTCTGGGCCTTGATGACCTCGTGGATGTCCTTGTAGGCCCCGGGAAGCTCGTCCACGACGCTGGAGTCACGCTTGGACTCGACGGTGCCAAGCTGCTTCGCAATCTCAGCAGCACCCTCGTCATCGTTCAGGAAGGCACGCTTGGCGGCGCTACGGCTCATCTTCCGGCCAGCACCGTGAGATGCCGACTGGTACGAGTCCGTGTTGCCCAGGCCCCGGACGATGAACGATCCAGTGCCCATGGAACCCGGGATGAGCGCGAGGTCACCGCTACCGGCACGGATCGCGCCCTTGCGGGTCACGAGCATGTCCACGCCGTCGATTTCCTCCTCTGCCACGTAGTTGTGGTGGCAGTTGATTTCGTCATCGAAGGTCACGTGCTTCACGCGGAGCCGCATCCGGTTGGTGTAGAACTTCTGGAGCTGCCTCTTGACCAGCGCCATCATCACCGATCGCGAACGCATGGCGAACTCCTGTGCCCACTCCAGGTCGTGACGGTACGCGAGCATCTCGGGCGTGTCCTTGAGGAACACGGCGAGTTCACGGTCCGGCAGGTCCTGGTTCTGCGGAAGCTTCTTGGCGATGTCGATGTGACGCTCCGCCAGTTCCTTCCCGATGTTGCGCGAGCCGGAGTGCAGGGTGATCCAGATGCGGTCCTCAGCGTCCGTGCACAGTTCGATGAAGTGGTTACCTCCACCGAGTGTGCCCATCTGCTTGTGGGCGCGGTCCTCCACCCGCTGGACGGCCGGGTTCAGGTCCTTGAACGTGCCCCAGAACTCGTGCCAGCCGTGGCCGGGGAGGTCCTTGGAGTTCAGCGACCGGTCGTGGGCGTTGAAGCCCACCGGAACTGCGGCTTCGATGGCCATGCGGAGCTTGTGGAGGTCGTCGTGGACATCCTCCAGGAACAGGTTCGTGCGCACAGCGTTGACACCGCAGCCGATGTCCACGCCAACAGCGCTGGGGCTGATGGCCTGCTCGGATGCGATGACCGTGCCGATGGTGGCACCGGACCCCAGGTGTACGTCCGGCATCACGCGGACACCGTGGACCCAGGGAAGGGCTGCCACGTTCCTGATCTGCTGGACGGCCTGGGGCTCGATTTCGTGCTCCCACGCCCACATGAGCGTCTCGCTCTTGGCACCCGGAAGCGGGACCGGGTACTGGTTCTCGTTCTCTTCTGTCATTGCCTTCTCGTTTCTTCTTAGTGGTGCCCCCAGTAGGACTCGAACCTACGACACGCGGACTAGAAAACCGCTGCTCTGTCCTCTGAGCTATAGGGGCATCGGCGTCAGCCGAAGTACCTCGACCATACCGGAGACTGCCTGAACTTGTCAAACAGTTCTTCGGCTGGCTGACCGTTGTCTTCGGTGACAGCCCATGTGAGGAAGTCCTCGATGATGTCGGAGGAGCCCATCGGGTCGAACCCATGGTCCTCCATGAAGTCAGACAGTTCGATCTGACGCTCCAGGAATGCCTGGCGCTTACTCTTCTCGTTCACGGTCTACCTTCCTCTTGAGCTTCGCCTCCAGCGCGTCCATCTTGTCTTCCAGGATCACAACCTGGAGGATGAGGCCGATGGTGAAGATGGCTAGCCCTGTGGTGGAGACCCACTGCCAGGACGGATCGTTCAGAACTGTGCTCCGCAACAGGCTGGCTGCCAGGATGGCAAGCAGCCCTACGTAGAGCGGGACGTTCCTCTTGAAGCTGACGCGCATGTCGGCCTTTCTGTGTTGAGAGGTGCCTGCGGGATTCGAACCCGCGTACGAGGATTTGCAGTCCACTGCCTAGCCACTCGACCAAGGCACCAAGCGCCGGACCCCTAGAGGTCCGGCATCCACCCGATGATCCTGTACATCCCCGGAAGGTCCGTGACGGCGTTGAGGTGATCCTCCAGGGCCGTCACGTAGTTGCCCCTGAGGTGGGGGCGGTACTCTTCGAACATCACTCGCGGAGCGTACAGGGGCTCGTTCGAGTTCTTGAAGTGCTCTTCTACCTTGGCTTGGAAAGCGTGCGCAAAGTTGACAAGAGCCTCATCAAGCATCGTACTCCCAGATTTCGAAGTCCACCTTGTGGCTCTGGGCGATTCCGCGGAGGTAGGCCTCGACCGGGGGCCAGTCCAACCCGCCGATGCCGGTCCCGATCATCGGGATGGCCACGCGGTCGTAGCCACGGCGGTCGGCGTCTTCCGCGACCAGCCACATGGCTGAGCGGAGCCACTCGATCTTGGCGTAGGCACCCGGCTTGTCCTGGCTGGCGGCGTTGTAGATCGTCTTCCGACCGTCGTCCGGAGCCCAGACCATGAGCCCACCGGGGTTCAGACGCCCCTCCTTGCACTCGACCACGTAGGCCTGGAACATCTCCTCGTCAAGGGCCCGGAAGCCCTTGGCGATGCCCGCTCCCATGCGGCCGAAGGTGTTCACACCGTGGGCGTAGGCGGGGGCGTCGGAGGTGAACAGGTCACCGGTCTTGTGGATCAGCTTCGTCATGCAGATAAGCCTACAGGACAATGCCTATCGAGTCAAGGAGTGTCGTCCTCAGAGGGGACATCGGCGTCCGAAGTCGGGTCCATGTCATCCTGCTTGCGCTCGACACGGCTGGCCTGCCACGAGGACTGAGACGCGAGCACGAGGGCCACAAGGGAGAGGATGGAGATGAAGGTGGACTCCTTGACCCAGCCGGTGAAGATCGACACGGGGACCAGGATGATCCAGAAGAAGGTCAGGAACAGGTTGAACCGCTGCCAGAAGAGCGCGCTTGAAGTGGCCCGCATCAGCTTGGCAGGCCCCTTGAAGAGCTTGTGGAAGAAGTTGTTCACTTCCTGAGTATACGCTGTGTAGGCCCCCAGGGACTCGAACCCTGAACCCGCGGATTAAAAGTCCGCTGCTCTGCCCATTGAGCTAGAGGCCCGTGCGGTGCTACCCGGAAGTGTTCCGTTCCGGTCAGTGTCGCTCCCCGTCTAGGGGTCGAACCTAGAACCTCCGGGACCAAAGCCCAGCGCATCTGCCAATTGTGCTAACGGGGATCAGTGGAATGTGATGGTTCCCCGACCTGGATTCGAACCAAGGCCAACGGTTTCAGAAACCGGGATGCTGCCGTTACACCATCGGGGATTACGCTGGGATACCAGGACTCGAACCTAGACTAACGGTACCAGAAACCGTTGTGCTGCCAATTACACCATATCCCAATACGCGCATTTAGGGCTGCTGCTCACCGCACAGCACCGGTTTAGGGTGCTCGTGCCCCGCGCCGGAGTCGAACCGGCACCACAGGTGTAGGAGACCTGTGCTCTATCCATTGAGCTAGCGGGGCAGCCTTCTCAGAAGGCGTGGTAGTTGATGGCACGTTCCTTCTGCTTGCTCAGCGAAGTCGAGACGCCATCGGCGTTGATGAACGTGAACTTGCCGGTGTCGGCGTCCACGAGCTTGAGGTCCTCGGGCGAGTACTCGACTTCGATCCACGACGGGACATCGTAGTTCGGGTCCTTGTCGTCCTTCGCCTCGTCGTAGTCGGGGTTGGTGTACTCGACCTCGACGGCCCGGGCGAGCGGGTTGCCTCGCCAGCCCTCGCGCAGCGGCTCCAGCGGGATACCGTTCTTCGACATCGTGATGTCGTAGACCTGGTGACCTTCCAGTTCCGGCTTGGCGTTGAGGACCTTCATGACCTCCTGCGGCGACTCGTCGTAGCGGTTCATCTCCTCGACCATGGCCTTGAGGAGGTCGAAGTTGAACTCCCCGAAGAGCACGGCCAGACGGCAGAGGCTCTCGATGTGCGACTTGTCGTTGAGGTTGTCCTCGCAGTACTCGCGGATGAACGTGGCGTCCAGGCCCGCGTAGTCGATGCGGTAGAAGATGCGACCCGGGCGGTTGCGCATGTGCTGATCTACCCGGTAGCGGTCGTTGCAGGTCAGGACGTAGAGCTTCTTCGACGGGTACACACCGTCCAGGAGCGTCAGGAGCTTCTCCTGGTCGTCCTTGTCGTAGACCTTCTCGAACTCATCGAAGATCACGACGACCGGCTGCTCGATGGTCTGCATGAACCCGTTGAACTCCTCGCCACAGAGCGGGGTGTTGATGATGATGGTCGGGAAGCCCATGTCCTGCCCGAGGAGACTGAGCTTCTTCGCCAGGAGGGTCTTGCCCGAGCCCTTCTCACCCGTGAGCATGACACCCGTGGAGCCGGGACGGTCATCGAAGGTCCGCATGATGCGGTCGGCGTTCTTGAGGGCATCTCCGTAGATTTTGCCCGAGAGCGTGAACCCCTCCACCTGGTCGAGGTACAGCGCCCCGCTCAGGGGATCGACGCGGACCGTGTAGGTCCCGGTCGGGAGTTCGTCCCGGATGTCCAGGGCGGCGTTGGCGGTCACATCGAATCGCGTGCCGCGCTTCACGTAGTTTGTCATGTCTTCAAGCCTAAGGGGTAGTGTTTGTCGTTGTCAAGAGTGTGTTGAAAAGTAGTGTTGAGAGACTCTGGCCACAACCTGTGACATCTCCCGAGCGCTCCCACTGTCAGGCCAGAGGTCCACATCCGCCATCCATGCGATGTCGTAGAAGGTGCCCCGAACCTGGTTAACCTCGAAGGAAGTCACAATGTCGATGACCGACCCGCTACGGCCTTTTAGATACGGGAAGGACATCCAGCGCCTACGCCGACCAGCAGCCCCGCTAGGACGGAGAGCAGAGGGGATGTCGAGTCCCTTGCAGTACCAGGAGAAGATGTCCGCGTCTCGGTTGTTGGGTAGGACAACGAGGGCCAGGAGTTCCGGGGTGAAGGCCAACTCCTCCAGGAAGTCGACCAGCAGGCTACTCGGGGGTGCCATCGGGGTACAGGTTGTCCCGGTCCCACTTGGAGTACCAGTCGGATCGGGGCAGGTCCACGGTCGAGTCCATCACGCGGGAGAACATCCAGATCGCGTCGTTCCCGTCCTCGAAGCTGCCGTTGTAGGTGTCGGCCGGGTTCTTGCCCAACGCAGCCCCGTACCGCTTCATGATGTGCGGGTAGAACTGCGGGTCATCCTCCAGAGACGGCTGCTCGGGGCTGTCGTGGTGGCGGGTGTCGAAGACATCGGTCGGCAGGCCCTCCTTAAGACGTTTCTGGTAGCGCTCCTCAGCCATCTTGTTCTGGAACGCAGCGAATCGCTCCTCGTAGTCGAGGTCGTAGGGGCCGATGTTGATGCTGGCGTGGTTGCCGCGGAAGCGGAAGTAGAACCGCATGCCGTCCACGTGGCCGTAGGCCTGGACTGGAACGGAGCCCTTGAAGGTGGAGGTGAACTCCAGACCGCGGTCCTCGTACTTGGCTTCCAGGTAGCGGGCGGCATCGTCCATGTCGGACTGCCACTTCTTCCAGTAGGCCTCGTGCGCGGCCTCCTCATCGGGAGTGCGCTCGAAGAGCTTCGCCATCGCGGCGAGAGCCTTGTCTTTGGAGGCAGTCGTTCCCGGGTCCTGGTTGGTCATGAGACCAACGATACAGACCGAGAGCCGGTCTGTCAAGCATGTCCTGAGGGATTCGAACCCCCGGCATTCGGTTTTGGAGACCGACGTTCTACCGCTGAACTAAGGACATATGGCCTGTTGTGCAGGGCGGCTCACCCTTCCAAACGCTCCTAGAAGCGGACACGTGCCCCCTGAGGGATTCGAACCCTCACACCCTGATGGATACCAGATTTTGAATCTAGCGCGTCTACCGTTCCAGCCAAGGAGGCAAATGAAGGGCACAATCCATGTGCCAATACCAGCCGTTTAGAGTTGTTTCTTCGCTACGCGTACACTTCCAACTCTGCGTATCCAGTACGCCCCCGAATCGAACGGGAGATACCTTCTGTGCCCTAGGAGGGATTCGAACCCCCGACTTTCGCATCCGTAGTGCGACGCTCTATCCACTGAGCTACTAAGGCATGTGAAACGTGACTAGCCCGAGCTACAGGCCTGTCCGCTTCCTATCAGATTTTCCTTCACGCCAAGTAAATCTGCAAAACCCTTGTCGCTGGGATAGCTGGATTCGAACCAGCAACCTTGGAGTTAACAGCTCCCTGCTCTGCCGTTGAGCTATATCCCAATAGTGACCTTCGTCACGGTGGACGTTGAGGGATTCGAACCCCCGACCATCTCGGTGTAGGCGAGACACTCTAGCCGCTGAGTTAAACGTCCGTATCGGTACATGTACATCGTACCATCTCGACCCGGTGAGGTCAAGCACATTTTGCCCGGATGCTGGCGGTGGCGTTTCTGAACCACTCTGTAGCGACCCTGTTACCAGCAGTGCCGGGTCTTCCACCGAGCTTCGAAGACCTCGGTGTTGTCGGCGCAGAGGGATTTGAACCCCCGACCACCTGCGAGTCATGCAGGGGCTCTACCACTGAGCTATGCGCCGGTGACGGGTATCCAGTGCCCGGATGGTCCGACTGTTTACGGAACCCCAGACCAGCCGGGGTGATGTTCCCTGTCTGCCACGTGATGAGTGTGGCCACATCCAACCTTTCAGTGGGTTGTTTGCGAACGGGCTCGGGACGGTCCAGTGTTCACGCGACCAACGATAGCAATTGC
>Ga0265780_10007664_pt1 | contig 13221 bp, 12 predicted proteins | sample P1T30metagenome_FD_192432 | JGI IMG/M metagenome (GOLD analysis project Ga0265780, IMG submission 192432) | Plant litter microbial communities from East Loma Ridge, Irvine, California - P1 T30 | ecosystem: Environmental > Terrestrial > Plant litter > Unclassified | place: USA: California...
AAGCGTGTTTTCACTGGATAATATGCTTTTGGAGATTGAACGTCATGCTGAGCGCGGCCGAAGCATCTCTACCGCGAGAGTAATCATTTACTACTGCGGTAGAGATGCTTCGGCTGCGCTCAGCATGACGTTCTTTTTTCTTACTATTATACTTCACTCCACCCATGCGCCTCCTCTTCATTTGCAGCCAGAATAAATGGCGCAGCCTCACCGCCGAACGGCTTTTTGACGAGCACCCGCACTACGAGGCCCGCTCGGCCGGTACCGAGCCGGGCGCCAGGGTGCGCGTCACGGCCGGCCACCTGGGCTGGGCCGAAACCATCTTCGTGATGGAGCGCCGCCACGCCGACCGCCTGCGCGAGAAGTTCGCGGACGAGTTGCGGGGCAAAACAGTGGTTACGCTGCGCATCCCGGATAAATATCCGTTTCAGGACCCCACACTGGTAGCGCTGCTGCGGGAGAAGCTGACGACGCATTTGCCGCTACTTTAGCGTCGGCATTTCCACGTCAGCCTTCTTCTTTGTGCAGTTACGTCTACTTATTTCGGCAGTCACTGCCTTGCTTTACGCTTCTTCGGCCTTTGCCCAAACCTTCGAGCCCGGCCTGCTGGTGCGCGCCAACGGCGACACACTGCGGGGCGAGATTGAGAACGGCTTCTGGGTAGAGCCGCCGGCGTTCATTCGGTTTAGGCCCACGCCGGCAAGCCCTGGCCAGTCGTTTGAGCCCCGACAATTACGGGCAGTCAGCTTCACTGCCGGCCGCTATTTTCGGTACGAGGCGCTGCCCGTCAATCACGCGGCCGAAGTAACCCTTAACCGGCTGCCCCACGGTTATTTCACCGATATCCAGATTGACTCACTGCTCACCGATGTGTTGCTGGAAGGCCCCACAACGCTGTTTCGAGTGGTGAGGGGCAGCACCGTGCACTACTTCATCCGCCGGCCTGGTCAGCCCTATCTGGAAATCAGCGACCGTAAGTTCCTACGCCAGACAGACCCTGGGGCCTGGGTAGTAATGGATGGCAATAACTATCGGGCTGACCTGGAAAGGTATTTTGGTGACTGCCCGGCCGCCCTCACGGCCGCAGCGAAGGCGCCCTTCACGGCCCCGGGGGTAGCCGCTGTGGTCCGGGCCTATAACGACGCGTGCGCTCCCGCCCCACAGCCCACGCGCAGCTGGCTGGACCAGACCCGGCCCCGTCGGCGCACCGCATTTCAGGGCGGGGTGCTAGTGGGCGGGCGCTACAATCGCATCGAAGGCACCGATGGTACCTGCATCGATTGCCAGACGCATCCGTTCGGCGGGCTGTACGGCGAGCTGTTTCAGCCGAGCCGCACGTTTGCAGTGTATGGTGAGCTCAGCCTGAGCCCGCTTCAGGGCCAGGAAAGCGTGGTGAATGCCATTTTAACCAGCACCACCGTCAACGGCGTGACCGTGTATTCCTATCAGAACGTGTACGACCACTTCAACTATCGGGCCGTGCTGGGCACGGCGCGCCTGGGCCTGCGCTATTTCTCTCATCTGCCACACGAGCAGCAACTATTTCTGGGGTTTGGGTTTGAGTTGAACAACGTGCTAAGCATTCGCCAAACCGCTGGCCCGCAAGTCCGGCTCGATGCCTCGATAGAGCACTACGGCTTCCCGACCCTGCTGCCCAACCTGGCGCTGGGCTGGCGCGCCCAGCGGTTCACGCTGAGCCTCGACGGGCAACTATACCGCAACCCGAACAGTCCCAATCTCGCCGGAATTTTCTTTAGCTCTAACTACGCAGCCCGGCTAGGGCTGTCCTACCGCCTGGGCCGCAACCCGGACGTAGCCAAAGCCAGCCCGATAAGCCAGCCCTAGGCCAACCCCAACGGCAAGCAGCCGTTTAATCGGCCCATGCCCTACATCATTTCCCTGGCCGTACTGGTGGCCATTCTGTACGCGTTTTACCAATACGCTACCGCCGACTCGCGCCGCCGCACCGCCGCCTTGGCCGAGGAATTCCCCGCCGCCTGGCGCCAGATTCTAACCGAGCGGGTGGCCTTCTATCTCTCGCTCACGAAGAAGGAAAAAGCCCGTTTCGAGAAGCAGGTGCAGGTGTTTCTGGCCAGCACCCGCATCACCGGTGTGCAAACGGAGGTGGACGACACCACCCGCCTGCTGGTAGCCGCCTCGGCGCTGATTCCGGTTTTCGGCTTTCCCGGATGGGAATACAGTAACCTCGGCGAAGTCCTCATCTTCCCCGATGCCTGGAAGCTGGAAAACGACCCCGGCAAGGAGGTAAAACCGCTGCAAGGCACCCTGCTGGGCTCGGTGCAAGGCTTCCAGAACCAGCACTACATGCGCCTTTCCAAAGCCTCACTGGAACAAGGTTTTCGCGACGGCATGGACCGCCAAAACGTGGGCATTCACGAATTTGCGCATATGCTGGACGAGGCCGATGGCGTGATTGATGGGCTGCCCAAAGCCGCCCTCCCACCCGAGCTCCTGAAGCCCTGGGCCGAGGTAATGCAACGCGAAATTGCCGCTATTCAGGCCGGCAAGTCCGAAATCAACCCTTACGCTGCTACCAACGAAGCCGAGTTTTTTGCCGTCGTCACCGAATACTTTTTCGAGCGCCCCGAAAAGCTGCAGGAACACCACCCGGAGCTGTACGAACTCCTCAGCCGGGCCTTCCGGCAAAACCCCAAGAAGCGCTTTCTCCGCTTCGCAGTAGACCCGCGTGAGTGGTTGAAAACCCTGCGCAGCCGGCACAAGTTTGGCCGCAACGACCCTTGCCCCTGCGGCAGTGGCAAGAAGTACAAAGACTGCCACCTGACGCAGGCCCAGGCGGCCTGAGCCAAAAGCAATCAACCCTCATTTCATTGCCTGTTCCGGGCATCCGGGCACGGTATCAGTGGCATGGCGCTTCCCATCGCGCTTACTCAAGGGTAGTATGCTGCTTGGGACGAGGGGCAGGACGCGCCTGCGGGTGCTTCTCGTGGTGAGTCAGCCGGTCCTCCTTACGAAGGAGCTTGGGCTTTTTGCTCATGCGGCCATCATCTCTGACAGTGCTGGTGCGCTCGGCCCGCTCGTCTTTGCGTATCATTTTGCCGCTGACTCCCTCTTTTTTCAGCGTTTCCATGCCGTGTTCATTGGGTTTGCTGCCCTGTTGGGCGTGCGCGGCAAAGCCATTGCTGGCCAACGCTACCAAGGTGGCCAACATAAAGCGAGAGAAACGGCTCATACACCAGATGAGTAAAGTGGAAGATGGGCCTTGTACGAAAGATGGGGCTGGCTAGTCCAGCATTGACTGCCGAAACCACTTTGCGCCATTGCCCGCGCCAATGCATTTCTTTGCCAGATGAAAAAGCACCTGCTTCCCCTGCTGGCCGCCGCTTCGCTGGCAGCCTGCGCCCCCACCGCAAAGGCGCCCGTGGCCACCGCCCCCGCTGCCGCGCCGCCTCCCGCGCCTGCGCCCCCTGACTACCAAGCCATTGCCACCGATTTTCTGAACGGGTACAATGCCGAGTACGTCCGCCTCTACACGGCGTCTAGCGAAGCGGAATGGCGCTCCAATACCCACATCGTGCCCGGCGATACCAGCAATGCCGGCGCCACCACCCGCGCCAACCAGCGCATGGCTGCCTTCACGGGCAGCACAGCCAACATCGAGCAGCTGCGCGAGCTGCTCAAGCACAAGGATGCCCTCACGCCCATCCAGACCAAGCAGCTGGAAACGGCCCTCTACAACGCGGCCAACAATCCACAAACGGTGGCCGACTTGGTGAAGAAACGCATCAGCGCCGAAGCCGCCCAGACCGAAAAGCTGTACGGCTTCGACTACAAATACGCCGGCAAGTCTGTCACCACGAATGACCTCGACGAGCTGCTGCGCAAGGAAACCAACCCCGCCCGGCGCCAGCAGGTGTGGGAGTCCAGCAAGGCCATTGGCCCCACCCTCAAAGACGGCCTGCTGAACCTGCGCGACTTGCGCAACCAGACCGTGCAGGCCCTCGGCTACCCAGATTACTTTACGTATCAGGCCAGCGACTACGGCCTGACCCGCGAGGAAATGATGGCCCTCGTGCGCAAAATCAACACCGAGCTGCGCCCGCTCTACCGCGAGCTGCACACTTACGCCCGCTATGAGCTGGCCAAAAAGTATAAGGTGAAGCAGGTGCCCGACTACCTGCCCGCCCACTGGCTGCCCAACCGCTGGGGCCAGGATTGGGGCTCGATGGTGGACGTGAAGGGCCTGAACCTCGACGCCGTGCTGGCCAAGAAGGGCGCCGAGTGGCAGGTGAAGCAGGGCGAGCGGTTCTACCAAAGCCTGGGCTTTCCGGCTTTGCCCGCCTCGTTCTACGAAAAGAGCAGCCTCTACCCGCTGCCCAAAGACGCGACCTATAAGAAGAACAACCACGCTTCAGCCTGGCACATGGACCTCAACCAGGACCTGCGCAGCCTGATGAGCGTGGAAGCCAACACCGAGTGGTATGAAACCGCGCACCACGAGCTGGGCCACATTTTCTACTACCAGTCCTACTCCAACCCCGACGTGCCGCCCCTGCTCCGCCAGGGTGCCAATCGGGCCTACCACGAAGCCATCGGCACGATGATGGGCCTGGCGGCCAAGCAGAAGCCCTTCTTAGCCGGCTTAGGCCTGATTCCGGCCAACACCAAGACCGACCAGACCCAGCAGCTACTCCAGGAAGCGTTGAGCTACGTCACGTTCATTCCCTTCGCTTCGGGGGTGATGAGCGAGTGGGAGAACAGCTTCTACGCCGAAAAACTGCCCGCCGACCAGCTCAACGCCAAGTGGTGGGACCTGTGCAAACAGTACCAGGGCATGGTGCCGCCCACCCCACGCGGCGAAAACTTCCTCGACCCCGCCACCAAAACCCACATCAACGACGACCCCGCGCAGTACTACGACTACGCGCTGAGCTACGTCATCCTGTTCCAGCTCCACGACCACATCGCCAAGAACATTCTGCACCAGGACCCGCACGCCACCAACTACTACGGCAACCGGGAAGTGGGCGAGTTCCTGCGCGAAATCATGCAGCCCGGCTCCAGCCGCGACTGGCGTGCGGTACTGAAAGAAAAAACCGGCGAAGACCTCTCCGCCCGCGCCATGATTGATTATTTCCAGCCGCTGATGGCCTATTTAAAAGAGCAGAACAAGGGACGGAAATACACGATGTAAGGCAAGTCGCTTTTCTACTTCAACTCACTTCCCGGCTTGCAGCAGCACCCAATCTCGCACAGCATCCAGCATCACGGGGTACACTACAGGGTCAATGGTGCCATCGGTCGACGCTATCTGCTCCGAATTGGGGGTTTGGAACCAATGATTCACGGCGGGCAGGCGGCGCACCGTCATGCGCTTGTTAGCCCGGAGGCCTTTTTCAAGCGCCGTGAGGTTGGCCGCCGCATTCACTTCGGCATCGCTGGTGCCATTGAGCAGCAGCACCGGGCACTGCACGTCGGCCAGACCGACCTGGGGGTCAAATTTGAGGAAATAGCGGTACCACGGGGTGGTAAGCTGCACGGCGCGGGCGCGGGCAACGGCCTGGTCCATGTCGGGGTAACGCTGATGCAGCATGTTCACCACGATGGCCTGCGCCTGGTCGTCGTTGGGGGTCTGCCGGATGATTTCGAACATAGAACGCCGGAATTTGAGCATGGCCTCCAGCTCTTTGCGTTCCTCCGACTTGATTTTCAGGCGTTGCTGGGCCACGTAGGTTTCCACCTGCGCCGCATTGGAACCGCTGGTGCGCAGCTGTTCGGCCTTGCGCAGCACTTCGGCCCAGGCGGCACGACGGACAGCTCCGACGCGGGCGGTATCGGCGGGGCTGGTGATGGGTTCGGCCTGGTTAGCCAGCAGTTCTTGCCCTACCAGCCCCGAGGCTGCCAGCGTGACCACAAACGCCGGTGGCAAAGGCTGCGCCGCCGCCAGCAAAGCCACATTCCCCCCCTCACCATGCCCAATGAAGCCGGTGCAGGCCGGGTCGAGGCTGGGCCGCAGCCGCAGGTAGGTGAGCGCTGCTTGGGCATCGCGCACCAGGTCGGCCGTGGTGGCCAGTGGCAGCGAACCCGTCGATTCGCCCACGCCGCGGTCATCGAGGCGCAGTACGGCAATGCCCTGCCGCGCCAGAAACGAGGCCATATCGGCAAACAAGTGGTAGCTGCCCTGCCGGGTATCCCGGTCCTGCGCGCCCATGTCCGACAGCAGCACTACCGCCGGAAACGGCCCCGCGCCATCGGGAATGCTGAGGGTGCCAGCCAGCTTCACGCTCCCGGGCTGGCTGGCCAGGGTCACGGGCTCGGTATGGTAGGTGGTCGCTTTCACCACCACAGCCGGGCCGCTCATGGCAGCCCCTGCGGGCACGTTGCGCCGCAGTGTGACGGGCACCCGCAGTCCGGGCTGGGTCCAGTGGCCAGCCAACTCCTGGCCGTCGGCGCTTAGCAAACAGACAAAGCGGCTGTCGGCCTTTGCGGCATAAAACACCAGGGTGTCGCCCCGAAAGGTGAGCGATATCGGGATGCGGTTGAGGCGCTTGGCGGGCAGGTCCAGGGTAGAAATCAGCTTATTAGGCCCTGCCTGAACAATTTCCAGCTGAATGGGTAAGCTGCCACCTGGAATCGGTAGCGGCCCTTTCCAGCTACCTTCCACCGCAGGCATAGCAGGCACCGCAACCCTAATGGTCGAATCTTTCGAGGGTACTGGTGTTTGCCCCAGTACTCGACCCGACAACAGCATACCTCCCAGCAAGCCAATGGCTGCCAGACAATAATCAGTTTTTAATTTTAATAGGGAAAGATGCAACCTGTTCCAGTGCCTCAGCACCTCCTTTTTTAAGCTAAAACCACGGCGACATTCGCCCGCGTCGTTCATTTTTTTATGGCAACAACACGCGGTCAATAACGTGTACTACCCCGTTGGTGCATTGCACGTCCGGAATTACCATGTTAGCCGGCGTCGCAATGCCATTCGACTTCACAGTCAGCACCCCGTTGGTGAAAGTACCCAGCTGCAAATTGCCAGTGCCAAAAGTTGTGACCGAGGTGCCATCTGGCAATTCGGGCGAGAACTTATTGCCCAGGTTTCCCGCCAGGACATGATTAGCCAGAATGGCCGTTAGCGTCGCCGTCGGCAAGGCATTCAGCGCCGCTAAGTCGGGGATACCAGCGTCGCGGAAAGCCTGGTCGGTGGGAGCAAATACGGTGTAAGGTCCCGGCTGCGAGAGCAACCCTTGCAGGTTGCATTTTACCACGGCCGCTACCAGAAATGTCAGCTCCGGGTTTACGAACACCTTCGCGGTTTGCAGCGCAATTGCCGACTCAACCACGTTGCCGCCGGTTGCAATGAGCACTTTATCAATGGGATGAATCAGACCATTGGCAGCCTTCACATCCGTACCCAAAATTTTTGAGCCATTAACGTACCGGCTGCCATCGGCCCGCTGAATGATGCGGCGCGTGGGAGTTACCGCAGCAGCTGTTGGCGTCGCTAGTATGGTAAATGCACCAGATGTCGTACTGCCTGTAGTAAGCGCCCCACCCACCAAGGCACCACTATACACGTGGTAAAGCAGGGTATTGGTTAGGAAGCCGGGCTGCAGCACAGTAAGGTCACCCGCTTCCTTAATGCCCAGCCGATTGAAAGCAGAGTTGGTGGGTGCGAACACTGTGTAGTTGCCATCGGCCGCGTTTGGATTTTTGTTGCCCAATGTAATGGCCACCCCCCCGCGAATAGCCGCATCTTCTAATAACTGAAAATCGGGATTCGTCACCGCAATGTTGGTAATGGATGGCTCAACATCCTTGTTTTTGGCACATCCGCCCAACATGAGCAGGCTCAGAGCCAGGGTACCGGCTTGGGGTAGAAAAAAAAATTTCATAGGGTAAATAATTGGTTTTATCGACTTAAGATGCTCATTTGGCCCAAACGACTGACTATAAACGATTTTAAAATGTGTTCGGATTGTGCGAAGATAAATCCACAAGCGCAAACTCAACCGTAAATTGCGCCTTACTTCCCCATACCCCTACTAGCGTATCGGCCGAATTCTACCAGTCTTTACATCTACTTTTCGTTTCATTCGCTTCTTGCCATTATGCAAAAAATCTCCTCCTTCTTTGCTGTGCTTCTACTTGCCGGGATGGCTACTAGTGCTCACGCTCAAAGTCTTGTGGGTGGCTTCATGGCCGGCAAGGGACATGGTTCGGTAGTCGTATCGGCCACTACCGAGCGCTACGAAACCGCCTACCTTGCTCCGGTCAAGGCCGAAGGAATTCCAGTATTTCAGGAGGTTCGCGTCAATTCTCTCAATCTGTACGCCACCTACGGCTTCACCGACAAGATTGACGCCATTGTGAGTTTACCCTACATTCAGTCGAAGGGTCAGGCCGCCGGTCTCACCATCAATGACCTGAGCATCCAGCGGCCAACGGAAGGCTTTACCAACTCCCGGCAAGGCTTTCAGGACGTCACCGCACTGCTCAAATTCAAATCGTATTCCCGCGAAATCGGGAGCAGCATCCTCGACTTGCTGGGCGTGGTGAGCGTGAGCACGCCCGTGAGCAACTACCAGACGAATACCGGCTACGGCTATATCATTGCCATTGGCAATCGCGCCACCAAGTATTCGGCCGTTGGAGTAGCCCATCTCAAAACCAGTTCTGGCGTGTTTGCCACCGGGCAGGTTGGTTACAGCCTGCGCACCGGCGAAGTGCCCAATGCTCTTATTGGCGAAGCCAAAATTGGCTACGCTGGCCCCAAAAACTACATCGAAGGCTATGCCTCGTTCCAGGAATCGAATGGTGGCACCGATATTTCGGAGCAAGGTTTCGTCGGTTTTTTCCCCTCCACGCGTGTCAACTACATCCGCATTGGCGCCAGTGCTTACCGACCCATCACCAACGGCTTCGGCCTGACGCTGGGGGCCAGCACCTACGTTGCCGGGCGCAACGTTGGCAAGTCGACGGGCTTCTCAGCCGGGGTCACCTATAACTTTTAACTTACTGGAGGTTGGCTCATCATCAGAGCAAGAGCAACTTCATAAAAAGGCCGGACAATGTCCGGCCTTTTTTGTGTAACTGACTGCCTGTTAATAATTCGACTCCGACGACGGCAAATCAATCAGAATGAACTGCGAATCCTTGGCGGCGCGAATCTGCACTACGTCATCATTTGTCATGCGGGCCTGGTCATTAGGACCTAACTCGGTCCCGTTCACGAAAATCACTCCTTCTTTTACATAGATGAAGGTGAGGCGGATAGGAAACGTCTTGAACTCGATTTCCTTGCCTTCGTTCAGGTTCGCCCAGTACACGGTGCTGTTCGAATTCATATACACCACGTCTTCCAGCACCTTCTGGCCGGTTACGAGGGGCACCAACTCGTTTTTATTACTATCGATGAAACCCAGGTCTTTCTGCTCATAGCTGGGGGCCAAGCCTTTCTGCCCAGGAATAAACCAGAGCTGGTAGAGATGCAGGGGCTTATCCTGGCGATTAAATTCGGAATGAGCCAAGCCGGTACCGGCAGTCATGCGCTGCACTTCGCCAGCTTTGATGGTGGTTTTGTTGCCCATCGTATCTTGATGCGTGATTTCGCCATCAAGCACCAATGTCACAATTTCCATTTCGGAATGCGGATGCTGCGGAAAGCCTGATTGGGCAGCCACACTGTCGTCGTTGAATACCCGCAGTGGCCCAAAGTGCAGGTTATCGCGGTCGAAGTAATCGGCAAACGAGAATAGAAAATAGCTGCTGAGCCAGGCAGCAGGAGCAGCATGGTGGCGGTCGGCGGCGGAAATATACTTAAGCATGGGGCGGAAGCTAGGGGAATGGGAGTGCCTCCCATACGCGCCGACCGGGCTAGAAGTTGACCTAAATCCCAATAGCAAAGCCCTTCCATGTGCATGGGAGGGCTTTGCTAGTAATAAATACTTAGTGGACTGCTACGCTTTTTTTAGCAAAGCTACCTGCTGCTGCAGGTCGAGGACGAGGCTGGCTACGCGTTCCAGTGACAGCTCAGCAATCGGGAAAGTGCTGCTGATGTAGCTCTTCGCTTCCCAGATTTCGAGCACGTCGTCTACTTTCACATCGTAGGGCGAGAAATGCGGGTTATCGGAATGCAGCACGAACATGGCTCCCGAACGCACCTTATTATATACCCGCTTGAACACGATACCGTCGCGGTTGCTTACCACAATGCAGGGGGTGCCGTCCTTAATACTGGTCCAATCCTCTACGTAGCGGCCCACAATGACGGTGCCGCTGGCGATGGGCAACATGGAATCGCCGGCAATTTCGAAAGCCCGATACGTGCCGGTTTGCGAGAGCATGGGCAGCCGGAATTTAGGTAGTACCTCCAGGTATTCGCGGTCGGCGTAGCCATTGAGGTAGCCGGCAGCGGCTTTTTGGGGCACCAGCTCGATGTTCTCGTTCTGGTCCTGGTCCACGGTGAAGGCCAGCACGCGGAGCTTGCCACCGGCGGGCGTGGGCGGCTCGGGCTGGTCGTCCGTTTCGGCCCCTGACGCATCGGGGGCCGGGGCCGTGCCGATGATTTTGGCGTTCTTTTTCTTGCTAAAGTCAGTGGTTACGAGCTGGTCGAGGGTAATACCGAACAGCCGGGCCATGTTGACCAGGGTAGCGAGGCGGGGCTCGGCACGGCCTTCTTCATAGGCACCCACCAGGGAGCGTTTGATGCCGAGCTTATCGGCCATCTGGGCCTGGGTGAGGGCGAGCTCGCGCCGGCAAAACTTAAGGTTTGTGTTAATCATGGGGAGGGACAGCGGCCGGGAATGGCGTTGGTTTCAACGCTAATTCGGCTGGTGAAGTTAGCAACGCAAGTGCGAAGATACTAATTCACTTAGCTAATAATTTTCTGCCCACCACTTTAGCGTCGAGCTACTGATTGCTCGGCCCACCATTCATCGTTTTTCCAGAAGTTATTCCAGCCCACGCGGGCATATTTAGGGTTGATGTGCATGTCGCGCTCGCCTATTTCGAAGCGCGTAAAAATGTCCCGCGTCACGGCGATGCCCTGCTTCCAGAGGGCCGGTACGGTGGTTTCGGCGCTGGCACTCTCCCGCCATTGCCCATCAAATAGAAGCCCACCATTGCGGGTGGCAGGGTTGGTGGTATTGGCCGCCAGGGATGCCCGCTTGCTGGGCGTTATTTGAAAATCGAGGGCTAATCGGCCGCTGAATTGGCCGCCCAGCCCGCGGGAGTTGGTGGCTTGCAGGGCAAAGCTGCCCGTGGCGCAGTACGTAGGCACGGCCGAGATGCCATTGTCGTCATACACCTTCACCTCGGCGGGCAGGCGCTGTACCTGCTGCACCTCCACGCTGCCACGAAACGGCGTCACGTCGCCGTAGCAGCGAAACTTACCGGTTACGAGGTAGCGGCCGGGGCTTTTAGCATCAGCCTGCACACTGGTAAACACGAACTCGATGCGCCGGCTATCGTAGCCGAAACAACCATTGAGCACGTCTTCGGCGCCGCTTTGGGGCTGATGCTGCCAGAGCTTTCCCAAATTGGTGCCAGCAAGGCCTGGCGGGCGGCGTTGGAGAGCACGGCCCCGGGCGCGGCTAGCGGAACGGCCGGGCTGGCAGTAGCTGGCAGGGTGGGCAGGTATTGGGGCTGGGGCGCGCCAAAAAGCAGCGCAGGCGCCGTGAGAAGCAGAAGATACCGCATACAACCGGAATGAAATGGCGTGTTAGTGGCCAGCTATATTGCTAGATTGCACTTACTATTTCCCAACGGTGGCGCCGGCTATTTTAGTATAGTCCGAGTTGGCACTGCAGATGAAGCCGTTGCGGGTTGTGGCTGGGGGGCGTCTGAGGAGTCAGCCCACCATTCGTCGTTTTCCCAATAGGTGTTCCAGCCCAGATGGGCATACTTTGGGTTGATAACTACTTCCCGCTCACCGATATTAAACTCGTCGAGAACGTGCTGCGACTCAACATACGACACCAGGTTTTCGACCCAAACGACGGGGCGCGTGCGGTGGGTTGCAGCACTGGTCCACCGGCCTTCGTACTTAATTTCACCGCCCTGTGACGCAGCCTGGCCGTTGCGCATTGCCAGTTCCACCGAGCCGTCCTTTTGCAAGGCCCAATCAATGGATAAGCGGCCCCAGAAAACGCCGCTCCCACGCCGAGTTTTATCCTCTCGCAGTTCAAAGTCGCCGAGGGCGCTGTACATGTCGGCTTCGTTGCGCAGCTCTTGGCCGAACTCTGCTTTCACTTCGGCTATTTGCCGGGCTGAATAGCGGGGCTGGCTGAACAGGTGCGTTAGGGTGACGGTGCCCGCAAACGGGGTGATGACGCCCTGGTATCGGTCTTTGCCACGCAGATAGTACACGGCGGGATGAGCGGAGTCGCGCCGGACTTCGGTCATTACTATTTCGATGCGGTAGTGATTGGAGCCGAAGAAACCATTTTGGACGTGGGAAGCGTAGCCAGCGGCACCAGTATCGACCGTTTGCAACAGGGGCGAAAAGTCGCAGCGCTGCAGCAGCTCCCGGATTGCAGGCGTGAGTTTCCCGTCCGAGGTTGTGGAAACGGTGTTAGCAGGGGCCACAGCCATGGTTGGGGCAACGGCGGCTTGCGTGGGCGGAGCCTGGTGCTGGCAAGCGGTGCCAGCCACAGCCAATGCGAGCATGCAGAAGACAGGTTTCATACGGGCGGTGGCAAACGCACTGACTAGCGGAATGATTTAGAGGCTGAGTACTGGCTTGGATGGCTTGGCCCACCATTCGTCGTTTTCCCAGGCTTCGCTCCAGTCCAGACCGGCGTATTTGGGATTAAGGGAATCGCCGCGGTCGCCGATGTACAAATCGGACATCGCATCGGGCACTACGGCCTGGGCGTAGGTTGCGAAGGCGACGTCTTTTCGCAGCCCCGAGCGCAAGCTCTGCCATTGCCCCCGAAACAGCAGACCGCCGCCTCCGGTGGGCAAGTTGGTATCGGGTAAGGTCTGAACGAGGTCTAGCTTGCCCGACGCCAGCTGGTAGAAATCCATTGCAGCAGTGCCTTGGTAAGTGCCGGCACCGTCGGCGGCCGGGTTTTCGCGCAGCACAAAGCGCGCGGTAGCGGTGTAGGCGCGGGCATGAGCCTCTTCGACGGAGTCTAGGTCTAGGAAAACCTTCAGCGGCTTCACGGCATCTACCGTAATGGTGCCATCGAAGGGGGTGATGCTTTTTTTGTAGCGCGTCCGGCCCTGTACCCTAAACACATT
>Ga0265780_10007665_pt1 | contig 13220 bp, 11 predicted proteins | sample P1T30metagenome_FD_192432 | JGI IMG/M metagenome (GOLD analysis project Ga0265780, IMG submission 192432) | Plant litter microbial communities from East Loma Ridge, Irvine, California - P1 T30 | ecosystem: Environmental > Terrestrial > Plant litter > Unclassified | place: USA: California...
CGTTCCAGGTCATCTGTTCGAGCTGGCGTGTCGCTTGCGCGGTGTACGGGCCATCCAGGTGCATGCGGTCGAGGTAGTTTTTGGACAGGACCACCTTGCCCAGCACGTCGCCCAGCAGCGTGTAGTCTTTTTCGCCCGGGGCATTGGCGATGGCGGTGGCGATGAAGTCGTTCAGCGGCAGCTTGCCGTCGCGCACGCCATCCCACAAGCTCTGCCACAGCATGGCGCGCAGCAGCGGATCGTCGACGCCCTTGATCTGTGCACGGGCACTGTCGAAGGAACGTGGATCCAGCTGGACCTTGACGAAGCCCCAGTCCTCGAAGTTCGGATACACCAGGTCCGGGCAGGCCGCGCCGACCATGCCCGGCACCGCGGTGGTGGCACCCTTGTAGGTGACCGGCACCTTGCGGTCCAGTTTTAATTGCTCACCGTCGCGGCGGAACGACGCCACCTGCACGCGCTGTTCGCGCAGCGTCGGGAATTCTGCCGGTGCGCTCTGCTGCAGGGTGAAGCTGCCGATCTTGCCGGCCGCGCAGGTGTAGTGGGCGGTGATCGTGTTGACGCCGGGCTGGTACAGCCATTGCTGGGTCCAGCCCTTCATGTCGCGCCCGGCCGCCTGGCCCAGGCTGCCGATGAAGTCTTCCAGGCGCGCATTCTTGTACTGGTATTTGACCAGGTAGTTGTGTACACCCTTGCGGAATACGTCTTCTCCCAACAGGTGGCGCAGCTGCATCAGCGTCGACGCGCCCTTGGAATAGGTGATGGCGTCGATGTTGTCGAAGGCATTCAGGGTCGACGGCACCGGCACTTCGATCGGGTGGGTGGTGCTGCGCTGGTCCTGGGCATAGGCGGCCTGCTTGCCTTCCGAGTAGAAGGCGCGCCAGGCATCCTTGAATTCGGTGGCCTCGGCGGTGCCCAGCGTGCCCATGAAGGACGCGAAGCTTTCGTTCAGCCACAGGCCGTTCCACCATTGCATGGTGACCAGGTCGCCGAACCACTGGTGCGCCATCTCGTGCATGATGACGCCGGCCAGGCGCTGGCGCTGTTCGGCCGTCATGTCGGCCTTGTACATGAAGCCGCGCTCGGCAAAGGTGATGGCGCCGGCGTTTTCCATGGCGCCGTACAGGAAGTCCGGGACCAGGATCTGGTCGTATTTCTCGAACTGGTAAGGTATGCCGAAGTAATTGTCGAAGAAGTTCAGGCCGCTCTTGGTGTACTTGAACCATTCGGCCGGCTTGACTTGCTGCGCCACCGACTGGCGCGCGAACAGGCGCATCGGGTACTTGCCGCTGTTGTCTTCCCACATCTTGTAGGGACCGGCGTGCATCGAGAAGTTGTACGGGCTCAGCTTCTTGGTCTTGGGGAAGGTCCAGCGCTTGCTGTCGCCGTCCGCCACGACGTTCGTTTCGCGCGTGGTCGAGATCACGGTCCAGTCGGCCGGGGCGCTCACGTTGATCTGGTAGGTGCCCTTCAGGTCGGGCTGGTCGAAGCCGGCGAACATCTGGTGCGCGGCGGCCGGCTCGAAGTGCGAGTAGGTGTAAACGCGGCCATCGACCGGGTCGACCATGCGGTGCAGGCCCTCGCCGTTGGTGCTGTGCGGGCGCTCGTAGGCCACCTTCACGGTATTCCGGCCTTTTTTGAGGTCTTGCGCGGCCAGCGTGATGAACCAGCCGTTGTAGTGCGGCGTGACGTCCTTGCCGTTCACCTTCAGCGACTTGATGGTGGCCTTGTCCAGATCCACGGTGAGGGCGCTGCCGTTGTCCTTCAGGTCGAATGCGAGGGTGGTGCTGGCGCTGAAGGTTTCCTTGCCGGTCAGCGTGAAGTCCAGCACGTAGTCGACGTTCGAGACGCGGGCCGAACGGGCGGCGGCGTCCGTCTGCGACAGATAGGCGTTTTCGGCGCGCGGTGCCGTCGTGGCGCTCGTGTTGGCGGCATTGGCGGAGACGGCGGCGAAGGCCAGCGCGGTGGCGGCGGCCAGCGGCAGCAGGCGCAGGTTGAGACAAGAGCTGAAGGTGGAGCGGAAGCGGTTCACGGTGATCCTTGCGGTGCGGCGATTGAAGACCATGGCTGCGGCTTGTGACTGCGGCCAGAACGAATTGCGCAGAATATCATGACAGCAATATTAAACGTACCGTCGGCGGCGCCGGTGCGGAAGTTTTTTTGCTGGTGGAGGGGGCGGATCGAGAAGGAAATGACTCCGGCGCACGGGATGGCGCCGACGCCATTTTCATGCCCGGTTCCGGGCCGGGTGTGGCTCGGAACGGGCTGCGGCTGAGGTTCAGGCCAGCCCGCAGGGCGCAGGCCGAGGCCTACGCCCACGCTCGGCTAAAGCCGGGCCGTGGCTCAGCCAAGACTCAGCCGTTGGCTTGCAGCGCCGGATAGTCGGTGTAGCCTTCGGCGCCCGGTGCGTAGAAGGTTTCCGGACGGGCCGGGTTCAGCGGCGCATCGGCCTGCAGGCGCGCCGGCAGGTCCGGGTTGGCGATGAACCACTGGCCGAAGGCAACTGCATCCGCCTCGCCGTTCGCGATCAATTGCTCGGCGCTATCCTTGCTCAGCTTTTCGTTGGCGATGTAGACGCCGCCGAAGGCTTGCTTGAGGGCCGGGCCGAGGCGGTCGTCGCCGACCGCTTCACGGGCGCAGATGAAGGCGATGCCGCGCTTGCCGAGTTCGCGTGCGACGTAGCCGAAGGTTTCCAGCGGGGTCGAATCGCCCATGTCGTGCGAGTCGCGGCGCGGCGCCAGGTGCATGCCGACGCGGTCGGCACCCCAGACGGCGATGCAGGCGTCGGTGACTTCCAGCATCAGGCGCGCGCGGTTCTCGATCGAACCGCCGTAGATGTCGTCGCGCCGGTTGGTGCTGTCCTGCAGGAACTGGTCGAGCAGATAGCCATTGGCACCGTGGACTTCGACGCCGTCGAAGCCGGCCTTTTTGGCGTTTTCGGCGCCCAGGCGGAAGGCGGCGACCACCTCCGCGATCTCATCCAGCCCCAGCGCGCGCGGGGTCTCGTAATCCTTCATCGGGCGCAGCAGGCTGACGTGGCCGGCCGGCTTGATCGCCGACGGCGCGACCGGGGCCTGGCCGTCCAGGAACACCGGGTCCGAGATGCGGCCGACGTGCCACAGTTGCAGGACGATGCGGCCGCCGGCGCGGTGCACGGCCTCGGTGACCAGCTTCCAGCCTTCGACCTGCTCGTCGGACCAGATCCCCGGGGTGTCGGCATAGCCCACGCCCATCGGCGTGACCGAGGTCGCTTCCGACAGGATCAGGCCGGCCGACGCGCGCTGTGCGTAGTACTCGGCCATCAGTGCGTTCGGCACGCGTCCGGCGCCCGGAGCGCGGGCGCGGGTCAGCGGCGCCATGACGATGCGGTTGGGGAGGCGCAGGGCGCCGATCTGGATCGGGTCGAATAATTTGCTCATCGATACTCCTGTCAATTGGTATGAATGGCTGGCCATCTTAAGCCAACGGCGCGATTCCTGCCGGCGCCTGCCGGTTTTGCCAAAGCGAGCCGGTGCTATACTCCCCGGCCAAAGTTGGCAGGGAATAAAGATGAGCTGGATCTATTTGGTGATTGCCGGGTTGCTGGAAGTGGCCTGGGCCGTGGGCCTGAAACACACGGCGGGCTTCACCCGCCTGTGGCCTTCGGTGTTCACGCTGGCGACGATGGCCGGCAGCGTCGGCATGCTGGGCATCGCGCTGCGCACTTTGCCGCTGGGCACGGCGTATGCGGTATGGACCGGCATCGGCACCGTCGGCACCGCCGCGTTCGGCATGCTGATGCTGGGCGAGCCGGCCGGCGCGCTGCGCCTGCTGTCGATCGGCCTGATCGTGGCCGGCATCGTCGGTCTCAAACTGCTGACCCCGGCCTGATCTTTTCGACGCGCACCGCCGACCACGCGCACATTTGCGCTGCGTCGTCGCGGCGCTGTCATGCAAGGCGAATATACGGTCTGCTCAGCCGCACTTGCGGCCCACGACCGGAGATTCGGATGAAGCTGCTTGTCGTCGCGCCAGATGCCGTTCCGCCGACTGAAGTTCCGCCCGCCGATGTTGCCGCCGCCGATGGCGCCGTCGCGCTGTCGCTCGTGGTGCCGCTGCACGACGAGGAAGACAACGTGCTGCCGCTGGCGGCCCAGGTGCAGGCCGCGCTGGCGGCATCGCCGTGGCCGTGGCAACTGATCCTGGTCGACGACGGCAGCCGCGACCGCACGGCCGCGCGCATCCGCGATGCCGTGGCCGCCGGTCCGGAACGGGTGGCGGGCGTGATCCTGCGCCGCCGCTTCGGCCAGACCGCGGCGATGCAGGCCGGCATCGACGCCGCACGCGGCAGCGTCATCGCCACCATGGACGGCGACCTGCAGAACAATCCGCACGACATCCTGCGCATGGTGCGGCGCCTGCTCGATGAAGACCTCGACCTGCTGGTCGGCTGGCGCCGTGCGCGCAAGGACGGCTTCTGGCTGCGCCGCCTGCCGTCCAGGCTGGCCAACGGCCTGATCGGGGCCGTCACCCGGCTGCCGCTGCACGACCACGGCTGTTCGCTGAAGGTCTACCGCGCCGCCGTCCTGCGCGAAGTGCGCCTGTACGGCGAGATGCACCGCTTCATCCCCACCTGGATGGCGACCGTCACCGCGCCCGAGCGCATCCGCGAAGAAGAAGTCAGCCATTTCCCGCGCCTGCACGGCAAATCCAAGTACGGACTGTCGCGCACGGTCAAGGTGCTGCTCGACTTGCTGGCGGCGGTGTTCTTCGTGCGCTTTCGCGCCAGCCCCGGCCATTTCTTCGGCCGCATCGGCCTGGCCTGCGCCTTTCCCGGCATGCTGGCACTGGCCTGGCTGGTCTGGGCCAAGCTGGTCGAAGGTGAAGCCATCGCCGGCCGCCCGCTGCTGCTGTTCGCGCTGCTGCTGGTGGTGATCGGAGTGCAGTTCATCTGCACCGGCATCCTCACCGAAATGCTGGCGCGCACTTATTTTGAAGCGGGGACGGCGCGTACCTACCTGGTGCGCGATACGCTGGGCGCGCTCGGTGCCGTCGATGGCGCATCCGGTGCGGCGCAGCCGGCGGGGCAGGCCGGCCAGGTCGGGCCGGTGGGCCATGGCGGCTGCCAGGCCGGGCAGTGGGGCGCGGCCGGGCAGGGCGGTCGAGCCGAGCAGGGCGGTCGAGCCGAGCAGGATGAGCGGCCTTCGGCGGAGGGTGCATGAAGCCGCCGGCGCGGCCGGCATCGACGCCGGCGCATGAAGGCAAGCGCAGCGAAAAGCACGGCCAGAGCCGCAACCGGCACCGTGGCCGGAACGATGCGGCGCTGCCGCAGGCCGGCCGCCGGCGCTTCCGGCTGCAGCGCCCATCCTTTGTGCTTGCCGTACGCGCCGCCGCAGCCGGGCAGCTGGCGCTGCCGGCGCTCGCGCTCGCGGTCCTGATCGGCCTGTTTTTCCGGCTGGGCACGGTGCCGCTGTTCGACGTCGACGAGGGTGCCTTCAGCGAAGCCACGCGCGAAATGCTGGCGCGCGGCGATTACGTGTCCACCTGGCTCAACGGCCAGCCGCGCTTCGACAAGCCGATCCTGATCTACTGGCTGCAGGCGGCTTCGGTGACCCTGTTTGGCGCCGACGAATTTGCGTTGCGCCTGCCGTCCGCGCTGGCGGCCACGGCCTGGGTCGCCGCCATCGCCGTGTTCGCGCGCGAACGCTTCGATGCCGTCGCCGGCCGCGGCACCGGCTATGCGGCGGCTTTCATTGCCGCCACCACGGCCGGCATCACCGTGATCGGGCGCGGCGCCATCGCCGATGCGCTGCTGAATTTTTTCCTGGCGCTGGCCATGTTCGACACCATGCGCTACGCTGCCGACGGCCAGCCGCGCCAGCGCCGCCGCGTCTTCCTGTGGATCGGGCTCGGCCTGCTCACCAAGGGTCCGGTAGCCCTGCTGGTACCGGCCGCCGCTGCCTGTCTCGGTTTCGCGCTGCAGGGCCGCATCGGCGTCTGGTGGCGCGCGCTGCGCGATCCGGTCGGCTGGGCGATCCTGCTGGCGGTGGCGGCGCCCTGGTATGTGCTCGAATACGCACGCCGCGGCGATGCGTTCGTGGCCGGCTTCTTCATGCGCCACAACGTCGAGCGCTTCATGGCGCCGCTGCAGGGGCATGGCGGCGGCCTCCTGTATTACCTGCCCGCGCTGCTGCTGATCCTGCTGCCGTGGAGCGGGCTGTTCCTTGCGATGCTGCCCGGGCTGTGGCGCCGGCGGCCAGGCAGGGAGGGGGGCGGTGCCGCTGCCGCCAACGCCGGCAGCGTTGCCAGTGTTGCCAAGGCTGCCGGTGTCACAAATGCTGCCGGTTCCGGCAAGGCTGCCGAGGCTGCCGGCGACGCCTTCCTCTGGAGCTGGTTCCTGTTCGTGTTCGTGTTCTTTTCGCTGGCAAGCACCAAGCTGCCGCACTACCTGCTGTACGGCGTCACGCCGCTGTTCATCCTGATGGCGCGCCAGCGCCTGGCCCCGTATCCGCAGTGGCTGGTGCTGGCGCCGCCGCTGCTGATGCTGGCGGCGGTGGCGGCACTGCCGTACGCACTGGAGCGGCTGGCGCCGGGCATCGGCAATGCCTATGTGCGTGAGGCGCTTGGGCGCACCGGGGTCTTTGGCGCGGGCTGGCGCGCCGCTGCGGCTTTGTTGCTGGGGCTGGCTCTGGGCATGGCGCTGTGGCGCACCGCGCCGCTATGGCCGCGGCTGGCCGCAACCGGCCTGTTGTGTACCGGCGCACTCGGCGGCCTGCTGTTGCCGGCGGTTGGAGAACTGCAGCAGGGACCGGTGAAAGAAGCGGCGCTGCTGGCCCGGCGCGAAGGCTGGGACGTGCATCGCTGGCGTATCGACGTGCCGAGTTTTTCGGTCTACCGCGCCGCGGTGACACCGGCCACGCCCATGCCGCAACCGGGTCAGGTGATCCTCACGCGCAGCAGCGCGCTGGCAGCGCCAGGGCTGGCGGATGCGCGCATCTTGTACCGGAAAGGCGGCATCGTGCTGCTGCGCATGCCCGATTGAGCCGACCATGCGCGCGCCCCTCCATCCCGCCTGGATCTGGCTGCCGCCTGTCGCGGCCCTGGCCGCGCTCGGCCTGATCCTGGCCGGCAGCCTCAATCAGGCATTGTTCCTGGCGCTGAACCGGGCCGGCAGCATCCTCGGCCAGGAAACCTGGTTGCTGCTGACGATGTTCGGTGACGGCGCCATCGCACTGGTGTTGGTGCTGCCCAGCATCCGGCGCGCGCCAAACTGTTTCTGGGCAGCGCTGGCTGCGGCGCTGTTTGCCGGACTGTGGACCCAGGTCACCAAGCAGTTCATCGACGTGCCGCGCCCGCTCGCCGTATTCGGTGCGGGGGAGTTCTTTCATTTCGGACCGGCTTACCGCCAGGTGTCGTTTCCGTCCGGCCATGCGGCAGCGGCATTCGCGATGGCAGGCATCGCCATCATGGGCCTGGCGCGGGGCACGCTGGTGCGCGTCCTGTGCTTGTCGATGGCGATCCTGGTCAGCCTGTCGCGCATCATGATCGGGGTGCACTGGCCGATCGACATCCTATGGGGCATGGTCGGTGGCTGGGTCGGCGCCTGGGCCGGCCTGGCCTTGCATGGGCGCTGCGGCTGGGGCACATCCGGCGCCGGCGGCATCGTGGCAGGTCTGCTCCTGATGGGCATGGCAGCAAGCTTGCTGGTCAGCCGTCACATCGGCATTCCGGCCGTGATGCCGCTACAGCGCGTGGTCGCCGGCGCCTGCCTGCTGTGGGGCGCCTGGGAAATGGCGGCGATGCTGCCCTGGCGCGGCTGGTTGCGCCGGCGGCGCCCGCATGCCGCCGAGCGTCCTGCCGAACCGGCGGGCGATCCTGCGCTGCAGCGCACGACCGACGACAGCAAGACGGTCGTGATCGAAAGGAGGGCGGCCGATGGGTGAGGACGCGTGGTGGCTGGCGGTCGGTTTCGGTGGGCAAGCCTTGTTCATGGCACGCTTCGTGCTGCAGTGGTTGACAAGCGAGCGCCAGCGACGCAGCGTGATTCCGGTCGCGTTCTGGTACCTGAGCATCGCCGGCGCGCTGGTATTGCTGGTATATGCCGTGCACCGGCACGACCCGGTATTCGTCGCCGGCCAGGTGCTGGGCGTGGGGATTTACCTGCGTAACCTGCAGCTGATACGGGGCGCGCGGGCGCGCGCAGAGAATGTCACAGCCTCTTGACATTCCTTTACCAAACTTTACAGCGGCGCCATACTTTTTAACGCTGTGTGACCATAGAATTTGTCATCGCTTTTTGGCTTAGGGAGGTTCTATGATCTTGTGCGCTGTCGATGTTACCCACGGTAGGAAAGGCGCCCGGTCATGAAGCCATTGCGTGCTCAAACGGTCGAAATTGGTGCGCGCTGGCGTCCCGCCGGTGCGCTTGTCGGGCCGGGCGCCGGCGGATCGGGCATGGCCGGCGCTGCCGATCCAACCTGGAAAGCCGAGGCGGCCATGCCTGTCCAGATGCCATTGATCCCGCAGGACCGGTTGGCGCGGGCAAACAAGATCCTGTTCATCGCCCATTTGGCGCTGGGCGATTTCACCTATCTGCAGAGTTGCTTCCGTGCTCTTGCCCAGGCTTACCCGCGGCTCGAGATCCACCTGTGGGTCGACGAGCGCCGCCGCACCTCTAATCAGGCCGAGTGGCCTCACCTGAAGAAATACGCGCTGTATGACTGGCTGGCCGAGTGCCCGTTCATCGCCCGGGTTTACGACGAGACCTACAGTCCCGCGCTGTTCGAGCGCTCGCTGGCCGCGGCGCAGGAAGAGGACTATCCACTGGTGGTGTCGCTGGCAGTGCTCGAGCGCCACAAGTACGCCAGCCTTGCGCGCAAGATCAGCCGGCGCGGCTTCGTGGTCGGCCAAAAGAAGCGGGTGCGTCCCTACGATCTGGTGAAATACCTGATCTATCGCAAGCTTGACGCCTCCATTCCTGCTTACACCACGGTATCGCACGGCGACCAACACATCAGCGAGATCTATGCCGGCTGGTTCAGCCAGCTGTTCGGGATGGAGATCAGTGCGGCGGCACGCTTCCCGACCCTCGACATCGACGAGCGCTGGATGCGTTATGCGCGCGACCAGTTCGTCAGCTGGGGCTTTCGCCAGCCGCAGGATGCGTCGGCGGACTTCGGCAGCACCGGCAAGCCAGCCGCCAGGGTCGTGTTCCTGAATGCGTTTTCAAAATGTCGCGAGCGCAGCTGGCCACTGGAACGCATCATCGGACTGATCCGTACGATGCGCTGCGACCCGGCCTGGGGCGACGCCGGTTTCGTGGTCAACGTCGTGCCCGAAGAGCTGGCGCGCGCGCGGGCACTGTTCGATGCCGAGGGGCTTGCGCGTACCCATTTGTTCAGCGCCGAAGACAATTTCTTCCAGCTGCCTGCCATCCTCAGCCTGTGCGATTTGGTGATCTCGGTCGAGACCGCGGTGATGCACCTGGCGAACGCCGTGCACGTGCCGGTGATCGCCCTGATGCGTCAAAAAAACCCGGAGTGGGCGCCGATCGACAGGGACAACAGCACCATCATCACGGTGGCGGGCCGCGACGACTGGGTCGACCAGATCGGCGTGCAGGAAGTGATGGCGGTGCTGGCGCAGCGCGGCGCCACACAGGGGGCCATCACGCCTGCCTGAGAAGAGACGAGCTGTGGCGCCGGCGAGGTTCCGGCACGGTGATCGATCGGCGCGGGCGTGCGACCGGCGCGGCCTGGCGTCGGCCAGCGGTGTATCATGAACGCGACCTTATACTTGGCGCAGCGCGAGGCGCCAACCGGATACGAAAGGACGCACGATGACCACGATGACCGGCAACCGTGACACCAGGCTGCGCCAGACGGCGGGCAAGCGGGTGCAGCGCGTCCTGTGGGTAACGGCAGCCGTGCTGCTGGTGCCCGCGGTGGCAATGCGTTTTACCTCCGACGTACACTGGGGACCGATGGATTTCGCGGTCGCCGCCGTGCTGCTGGCCGGGACCGGCCTGGTCTACGAATTGGCGGTGCAGCGCATCGGCAACCGGACCCACCGTATCGTCGGCGGGCTGGCGCTGGCGTGCGCGCTGCTGCTGGCGTGGGCCGAACTCGCGGTCGGCGTCTTTCACTAGCAGAGGCATCGGCGCGCCACGGCCGCACCCGCTTCACTCCTGCCCGAACGACGGATTCGGCCGCGTCAGGTAATACCACTCCTGGTTCGGCCCGGCATTCGTGTCCGGGAACAGGATACGCCCGGCAAACTCGGCGACCACCGGCGTACCATCCGCGCGCACGCCGATCTGCTCGCCGTCGCTCACCGCATCGAAACTGGCCCACTGGCGTGTGAAACGGTCGCCGGCGTCGAGCTTGTCGTGCACTACCACCATCTGCAAAGCTTCCATGTCGTCGAAAGCCACCGGTGCTGGCGCCGGTGCGTCGATCAGGCCCAGGAAAGCCAGCGTGTTCATGATGGCACGGTGGGCTACTTCCGGCGCCTGCGAGTCGAGGTGCTGGCCGCATTCCAGGGTCAGCGCGTAGCCGCCGGTGCTGCGCATGTATTCGGTGGTGCCGACGCCGTAGCGCAGCACGGTTTCCAGCTCGGCAGCGCTGGACGACGATGCACGCGAACGGCGCTGCACGCCGCCGCCATACGCTGCCATCCAGCCGGTCACGAAGCGGCGCACACCCAGGCGCCGGGCCAGTGCGCGCTCTTCACGCATGTGCTTGAACGGTTCGAGCGGGCCGTCGTTGTCGGCCGGGCCGACCATCACGAAGGGTTCGCCGTGGGCGGCGTTGAAGGAATGCAGGTCGAGCAGCACGTCGTGCCGGGCCAGCAGCGGGCACAGCCAGTTGGCGACGTGGTCTTCGAAGTCGTGCGGATCGGCTTTGGGGAACAGGTTGCGGTTGAGGTTGCGGTCGCCGGAGCGGGTGTTTTTGGCATAGGCCAGCGGATTGACGATCGGCACGAAGGTCACGCTGCCGGCGGCGATGTGCAGGCGTCCGGCGTCGAGCTCCGCCATCACGCGGCCGATGGCCTGGGTGCCGCAGACTTCGTTGCCGTGGGTTGCCCCCATGATGATGACGCGTGGACCTGGCTTGAGGCCGGTGTAGGTGACGGACTTGAATTGCAGCGTGCTGGCGGACGTCATGAGTAGTGTTCCAGGGAAAGATTGGTCCGGTCATTGTAGCGGCAGACGGCGCAAAAAAGCGGGCGGCCGACCCATTGCAAGCTTGGCCGCGATCGCCGCGGCGTGGCATGATCGCGGTTTGCCGACCAACGCCCACCATGAGCAACAGCATGAGCACCCCAGCATGAGCACCCCAGCATGAGCACCCCAGCATGAACGCCCCAGCCGCATCCAGGATCCACGGACTCGACACCCTGCGCGCGCTCGCGGTCACGCTGGTGGTGCTGCACCATTATGTGCTGTTCGTGAGCGATGCCGACACCTTCGGCTGGGTCGGCGAGATCGGCTGGGTTGGAGTGGATCTGTTTTTCGCGCTGTCCGGTTACCTGATCGGCAACCAGATCTTTGCCGGACTGCGCGCGCCAGGCGGATTTTCGCTGCCCCATTTCTACGCGCGCCGCCTGCTGCGCACGCTGCCGAATTTCTGGGTGGTGCTGGCCCTGTATGCGCTGTGGCCGGCCTTCCGCGGCGATGCACCCTTGCTGCCGCTGTGGCGTTACCTGAGCTTCACGCAGAATATCCACCTCGAACCGGGTACAGCGTTTTCGCATGCATGGTCGCTGTGCATCGAGGAGCAGTTCTACATGCTGCTGCCGGCGCTGGCCCTGGTCGGCGCGGCACTGGGGGCGGCGCGCGGCGTTTCGATACGCTGGGCCTGGCTCGCCATCGGCGCCGCCTTTGTCGCCGGGATGGCGGTGCGCTGGCAGGTGTGGCTGGACATGCCAAAGGGCGCCGGCGCGCTGCACTACTATTATAAATACATCTATTATTCGAGCTGGTGCCGCTTCGACGAACTGCTGGCCGGCGTGGCGCTTGCGCTATTGAAGAACCAGCATCGGGCAGGGTGGCTAAGTGTGATGCGTCACGGAAATTATTTGCTGGGAGCGGGAGCCACCGTGCTGGCATTGGCAGCCTGGCTGTTCCTGCACGACCACTATGGCATCAAAGTGACGGTGTTCGGCTATCCGCTGCTGGCGCTCGGCTTTTCGCTGCTGATCCTGGCGGCGCTGGCGCCGGGTTCGCTGCTGCACCGTATCCGCGTGCCGGGCGCGGCCAGCCTGGCGTTGTGGTCGTATGCGGTGTATCTGGTGCACAAGCAGGTGTGCGTGATGGTGGCGGCGCGCCTGGGTCGGGCTGGCTACGGCGCCGAGGATGCCGTGACGATCGCGCTGTCGCTGGCGGCGTCGCTGCTGGCCGGCTGGTTGCTGTACCGCCTGGTGGAGACGCCGTTCATGGCCTTGCGCGGCCGCCTGGTGCCGGCCAATGCGGCGGCCCCGGGCGCATCGCTCAGCGCGCCTCGATGACGCCGCTGTCGATCACGTCGAACGCGGCCGGCATGTCCGACAAAAAGGCAGTCAGGTGGGCCACCCGCATCGACGGGTCATAGCCATCGGTGGAAGCGATCGCGGCGCGCAGGCCGGGGATGGCTTCCGGCGTGTAGGGACTGGCGTAGGCGTCGAGCAGCATCGCCACCAGGTCGGTCGGATTCGCGCCGGCACCGCCGCCCCGGCGCAGGCGCGCGTGGATGACGCTCAACAGGGTGCGCTGCATGCGCGGCGTCGGATGCGCGATATGGGCAAAGGCGGCCGGGGTGTTGGCGATCGCTTCGCACATCGCGTTGTCGATGGCGTCCGGCTTCAGGTCGGAAGGGATGTCGAACCAGGCCTTGTCCCAGCGCGTGCGCGCGTACTGGGAGCCGGGCGGAAAGGCGTCGAGCGACTCCAGGCCGAGCGCGCGGCTGGCGCGGGAGAGCAGGGTGGACAGGGCATCGAGCAGGGGCATCGTTCAGGTTCGTAAGTCGGATGCCGTCAGTGTAGCCGATGTCAAATGGGAACGCAGGGGGCAGCGCTTTGGCGGCCCGCCTGCGCAGGAAACAGGTCAAACAACAAACGCAAAATCAGGCGGCTCATTACGCAGATAAGCGCCCGGCGCGGAAATCCTCCACCGCCTGGAACACCTCGGCCTGGGTATTCATCACGAACGGGCCGTATTGCGCGATCGGTTCGTTCAGCGGCCGTCCGGCAATCAAGAGCAGGCG
>Ga0265780_10007666_pt1 | contig 13220 bp, 13 predicted proteins | sample P1T30metagenome_FD_192432 | JGI IMG/M metagenome (GOLD analysis project Ga0265780, IMG submission 192432) | Plant litter microbial communities from East Loma Ridge, Irvine, California - P1 T30 | ecosystem: Environmental > Terrestrial > Plant litter > Unclassified | place: USA: California...
AAAAGTATCCACAGTTAGGAACTCATAAGGGCCGGCAAGGCAGCCATGATGGTACGGGTAGCGCCGGCCTGCTCGTGCACATAATCAAGCATCGTGTCCTGCAGGCGTAAGCGGGCGTCCTCGTGGCGCCACAAGTAGCTGAAGGCTGTTTCCAGCTCTGCCGCATTGTTGACCGGAAAGGCACACTTTAATTCCACCAGTTCAACCGCTTCCTGGAATTTAGCATAGGTTGGGCCAAAGAAGAGCGGCAGGCCAAATGCCGCTGCTTCCAGCGTGTTGTGCAATCCCTTGCCGAAGGCTCCGCCGATGTAGGCATACTTCCCAAACCGATAGAGCTGGCTGAGCAAGCCCACGTTGTCAAATAATAGGATACGCGCTTGGGCCACGGCCTCGGCATCGGCTCGCGAGTAGCGCACCACTTTGCCTGGCAATGCTTCTTCCACCAGCCGCAGGTTCGTTTCGCTGATTTCGTGTGGGGCGACCAGTACGCGCAAGTCGCGTTGGTAGTGCTGTAATAGGGGGGTGAGGACTGGCAGGTCCTCGGGCCAGCTGCTGCCCACCACCAGCACGGGCGCGCCATCGGCCACGAAGGCATCCACGACGGGCAAATGGCGCGGCGGACCTGCGGCCGTGGCCACCACAGTATCGAAACGGGTGTCGCCCGCCACGCTCACCTGTTTCAGGCCAATGCTGCGCAGCAATGCGGCGGAGGCCTCCGTTTGAGTGAAAATGTGGGCGAAGCGGGTAAGAATCTTCCGGAAAAAGCCGCCCCAGGGCTTGAAGAAAACCTGCTCGGCCCGGAAAATGGCTGATACCACCACGGCTGGAATGCCGCGCCGGTGGGCCTCGTCCAGAAAGTGGTACCAGAACTCATACTTCACAAACACCACCAGCCGGGGCTGTACCACATCGAAGAAGGCGCGGGCATTGCGGCGCGTATCCAGCGGCAGGTAAAAAATATAGTCGGCGCCCGGCCAGTTTTTGCGGATTTCGTAGCCCGAGGGCGAGAAAAACGTGAGGACAATTTTGGTATCGGGGTGCGCCTGGCGGTAGGCCTCAATCAGGGGCCGGCCCTGCTCAAACTCGCCCAACGACGCGCAATGGAACCACACCCGGGGCGCGGAATCGTGGCCAATGGTTTGGCGAATATGGGCCAGCAGCCCCCAACGGCCCGCCACCCAGGTCGCCGCCTTCGGCACGAATGGCGCTACCAGGCGCAGCAGCAGGCCGTACAGGCCCAGAGCAATGTTATAAAGGAGTAGCAAGCCCCAAAATTACGCAACACGGGCGTAGTCGATGCCGTGAGCCACTATTTAGATGTTTTTATCCGCTTCCCAGTCAACGGGGCAGGCCTCGCCATTCTTCTCATAGAACTGCAGCGCGTCAATCATGCGCAGGGCTTCGTTGAGGCTGCGGCCCAACGGCCGGTCGTTCACCAACTGGTGCCGCACAATGCCGTCGCGGTCAATTAAAAACAGGCCCCGGTAAGCCATGGGCGAGCCCACAAAGGTCATTTCGGCCTGTTCGGTGTAGTCGTAATGCCCACCCAGCACATCGTAGTTGGCCGAAATAGTTTTTGTGGCATCAGCCACTAGCGGGTAGCCTACGCCTGCAATGCCACCCTTATCGCGCGGCATTTCCTGCCATGCTAGGTGCGCGTACTGCGAGTCGGTAGAACAGCCGACTACTGCCACGCCCCGCTTATCAAATTCTTCGAGCCGGTCTTGAAAGGCCAGGATTTCGGTAGGGCATACCCGGCTGAAATCGGCAGGGTAGAAAAAGAACAGGACGTGTTTTTTACCCAAGTAGCGGTCTAGCGAAAATTCGTCTTCGAGTTTGCCATTAATCACGGCCGTGGCCTTGAAAGAAGGGGCACGTTTGCCCACGAGAACTGCCATTGGAGAGAGAAAAGGGATTGGGTATTCGAGCAATTTGTCATCGCAAGCTCGGGATGACAAACGCTAGAAGCATCGGCCGGGTTGGCTCAGGCCTGGCACACAAACTGGAACGTGTTGCGGGTGCGCTGCTCCAGCAGCAGCCGCTTGCCAGCCGTGAGGCGGGCCATGCTGGCCGCGTCGTAGTTCTTGATGGTGAAGAGCGTGAGGCCGGCGTTGTAGTGCAGCGTAAACTGCTCACGTAGCAAATCCAGCAGCGTATGAATGCGCCGCTCTGAATAATCGACGCACACCGAAAAGCTAATGGCCGAGTTCTGCATCACATTAATCTTGAGCTTGGCCTGCGCCAGCGCCCCAAATATTACCGCCAGGTTTTCCTCCGAGATAAACGAAAAATCCTTGCTGGCGAAGGACACTAGGCACTGGTCCGTCTTGCGGATGTATGCCGGGGCCAGCGCCGGATGATGGCAGTCGTGAATGAGCGTCCCTTCTGCCTCGGGGTTCACAAACGACTTCACGCGTAGCGGAATGTTGCGTTCTGCCAGCGGTTTCAGCGTTTTCGGGTGAATAACCGAGGCCCCGTAGTACGCCATTTCAATGGTTTCGCGGTAGCTGATTTCCGGGTAGCGCACCGTGTCCGGGAATATTTTTGGGTCGGCATTGAGCAGGCCGGGCACGTCTTTCCAGATGGTCACGCTCTCAGCCTGCAAGCAATAAGCAAGGATGGCGGCGGTGTAGTCGGAGCCCTCACGGCCCAGGGTGGTGGTGGCGCCGCTTGCCGTTGAACCTAAAAATCCTTGGGTAACAACCGGGCCCTTTGCCAGCATGGCGGGCACCACTGCCCGAAGCGCAGTTTCGGTGGCAGCCCAGTTCACTTGCCCTTCGCGCCAAGTTTTGTCGGTTCGGATAAGGGGACGGCAGTCCAACCAGATTTCGTTTTGACGGGTTGACAAAACAAATGCTACCAAGCGTGATGACAGCATTTCCCCCAAGCTTACAATTTGGTCGTACTGCTTGTCATAATCAAGTGCCTGAGTTACCTCCGTTAGCCGTTGGTTGAGGTCTTCCAGCAATTCATGCAAGTCATCATATAAATTCTCGACGATACCCGCGTTGTCCTTCCCAAATTGCCTGCTTAGTTCCGATGCGGTGGAAAAATGAAATTCCTTTAAATGCGTGACCTTATTGGCATAGCTTTTTCCATCGTAGGCTAACTGATAAATCTCCTCCAGCGCATTGGTCGTCTTGCCCATTGCCGATACCACAATCAGCAACGGCCCGCTGTGCGCTTGCACGATGTCACGTAGGTTAAGAATAGCCGCCGCATCCTTCACCGATGCCCCCCCGAATTTATATACCTGAAGTCCCTGAGCTTTGTCCATAGGCCCCAAAAGTAGCGCCGCCGGCCACAAATGCGGTTTTCTCAGGCATTGCGCCACGGCCGTGAGGTAGTGCGCCAAGGTTTCAAGACGTTGCGCCAAGAGTTCGAGGCAGTGCGCCAAGGGTTCGAGGCAGTGCGCCACCCTTTCAAGACAGTGCGCCACCCTCCTGAGATACTCCGTCAACAAGCCCGGAATTGTAGCCGAAAATGCCGGCTAGCCGCACCCAAAAAACACCCCAAAAGGCAACCGTTTGCGCTTTGAAAATAGCATTAAGAAGGCCATTTTTAGGAGAAAAATATTGGCGTCTCTGAAGTAGCTTTGTCAGACGTTCCTGCCTCACTCATTTTGTTATCCCCACCGCTTATGGACCACAATAAACTGGCCCTGCCCGTCGGCACCACGCTCGACCGCTTTATCATGCGCAAGCAAGAAGATTTCCCCTATGCCACGGGGGAATTGTCGCAGCTCCTGCGTGACATTGCGCTGGCCGCCAAAATCGTCAACCGCGAAATCAACCGCTCCGGCCTCATCGACATTGCCGGCGCCTACGGCAGCCAAAACGTGCAAGGCGAAGACCAGCAAAAGCTCGACGTCATTGCCAACATCCGCTTCATCCGGGCCCTGCGCAACGGCGGCGAAGTCTGCACCATCATCTCCGAAGAAGACGACGAGATGATTCAAACCGGCAACAACCAAGGCAAGTATGTGGTCGCCATCGACCCGCTCGACGGCTCGTCGAACATCGACGTAAACGTGAGCATTGGCACCATTTTCAGCATCTACCGCCGCGTGTCGCCCACCGGCCGCGAGGGCACCGCCGCCGATTGCCTGCAGCCCGGTACCCACCAAGTGGCCGCCGGCTACGTCATCTACGGCTCCAGCACCATGCTCGTATACACCACCGGCAATGGTGTCAACGGCTTCACCTACGAGCATTCGCTGGGCGAATTCTTCCTCTCGCACCCCGATATCCAAACGCCCCAAACCGGCAACATCTACTCCATCAACGAGGGCAGCTCCGACTCCTTCGCCCCGGGCGTGGCCGCCTTCGTGCAGCAGTGCAAAGACCAGAACTTCTCGGCCCGCTACATCGGCTCGCTGGTCGCCGACTTCCACCGCAACCTCCTCAAAGGCGGCATCTACATCTACCCCGCCACGGCCAAAGCTCCCAACGGCAAGCTGCGCCTCATGTACGAGTGCAACCCCCTGGCCTTCATCGTGGAGCAAGCCGGCGGCAAAAGCAGCAACGGCACCCAGCGCACCATGGAAATCGAGCCCAAAGTGCCGCACGAGCGCTGTCCGGTATTCATCGGCAGCAAGCAACTGGTAGAGCAAGCCGAAGCATTGATTGCCAAAGCCAATCAAACCAAAACGGAAGAAACCAAAGAAAAGATGGTGAAAGAAATACCCGTAAAAGTGGCCGTTGCCAAATAAATCCACGGTCAATCACTTACAAAAAAGCCCTTCCTGCGAGCAGGAAGGGCTTTTTTGTGCAGTAACTATTGGCTGATTACTCTGCTTTCTTACGGCTTTTCTTTGCCGGCGTGGCCGCCTCCGGGTTGCCTTCAGCAGTCGCAGCCTCGTCGGCAGCGGCAATAACGCCACCGGTGCTCAGCGGCTCATCGGCGCTGGGCTCAGTGCTGGCTTTGGCAGCCTTCTTCGTCTTTGCTTTAGGAGCTTCCTCGGTTTCCTCCGCAGCAGGGGCTTCTTCGGTGGCTGGTGCAGCAGGGACCTCTAAGTAGGGGCGGTGCTTGCTCACGATGCCATACCAGCTGGCCAGCTTCTTGATGTCGGACAAATACACCCGGTCGCGGTCGTAATCAGGAATTACGCCGGCCAAAAAATCGGTCAGCTCGCCTTCGCTCGACTTAGCCGTGACGGGGGAAGTTGCTCCATGCTTCTGATAAATGCGCTCGAACACTTCGGTCAGCGGCACCGTCTCGTCGGGGTCCTGGGTGTAAATAGAGATTTCCGACAGCAGCGATACCTTGTTGCGGGCCGGGGCCAGCGTGCGGGTGGCTTTCTCGTCGAGGCTTTCCACCAGCACACCGTGGCGTGCGGCGCGTACCAAGCGGTACAGGCCGGGCATGCCGCTGATGGCAGCCAACTCTTGCAATTCGTAGGGCATTGTAACGTAAATGAGAATGAAGATTAAGAATAAAGAATGAGGAACGAGAGACGAATAACGGCCGGAGAGCCATTCTTCATTTCCCATCCCTCATTCCTCGTTCTTCGGGGCAAAACTACAAAATTATTGTCCTTCGGTCGCGTTCGAACCAGTCACGCCGAGTTTGAACACGATGGGCAGGCTGGTCAGAATCGGATACTCCGGCTTCTTAAATTTCAGCAGCCGCACCACGCGCAGGGCTTCTTCGCCGGTGCCACCGCCCAGTTGCTTCACCAACTTCACCCCCGACATCGTGCCGTCGGGGTTCAGCGTGAAGCTCACGATGCACTGGCCCTGAATGCGGTTGCGCTTGGCCAGCAAGGGGTATTTCAGTTCTTTGCCAATGAACTCGTACATCGCAGTCTGGCCACCCTCGTAGTATTCGGCCACGGGAATGGATTTGCCCACCGAGCCGATGCCGGTGCCTTGCTCAGCCTGCGACTTGGGCGGAGCCGTGTTGGGGGTGGTTTGGGCAGCAGCCGGAGCGGCAGCGGCCAGCAGCAAGCCAAGGGCCAGCTGCGGAAGGGGAATTTTTTTGGTCATGATACAATAAAAGGGGCGGAGAGATGAGAAGACAAAGCAAACCGGCCGGGTTCAGGGCGCGGTTGGCAATTTAGGGGCCAATCTACGCATTGGCCGTGGCATCCTCCTTCCATTGCTGGTTCACTTCCTCAATAAAGTTCAGGACTTCCTCGCGCCCCAGGCGGGTCTCGGCCGAGGTGACGAAATAGCGCGGCAGTTCATCCCAGATTTCGCTCATCTTGCGTAGGTATTCGGCCAGCAGCGCTTTGGTTTGCGCTGTCGATTGCTTGTCCGCTTTCGTAAATATCATGACAAATGGAATGCCCTCTTCACCAAGCTTTTCCATGAATTCCAAGTCCACTGCCTGCGGCGAGTGGCGCGAGTCGATGAGGACGCATACGCACATTAAATTGGTCCGGCTGCGCAAATAATAATTAATCATTCGGGCCCATTCAGCCCGCGAGGTCTTGCTCACTTTGGCATAGCCATAGCCCGGCAAATCGACCAAATACCAATTATCATTAATAATGAAATGATTAATTAATTGTGTCTTTCCGGGAGAAGCAGAGGTTTTCGCCAAACCGTTTCGAGCTGTCAACATATTTATCAGCGACGACTTTCCAACATTAGAGCGGCCAATAAATGCGTATTCAGGCATCGTAGGAGCCGGGCACAGGTCGGCCCGTGAATTACTTGTTAAGAATTGAGCGTCGTGAATAATCATGAAATAAAGAAATTAAATACCGCCTGTGTGGTCTGCAAAATTACACCCGAAAGCAGGCCGGAGTCGGACAAATAAAAATGCTGCCATGAATGGCTATTTAAGTAGCGCTTCTATATTTGCGCGGCATGCCTGCCAAACAAGTGGGCCGCTGCCGCTGCACTCGACCACCGTTGAATGGCCGAAATTTCGCTCAAAAACCGCTTTTCGCAGGCCCGCCGTCTATCTTTGCCCGTCAGTGGCCCTTTCCTGACGCAAATCGTTGCGGCTATTATTGCCCGAACAGTACGGTTACCTTCGGCGCAAATGCGCATTAAAGGCTAACCCTGCCGTGGTTTTTCAGTATAAGCCCAAAATATAGTCCGCTGCCGCTACCCTTGGGCTCGGCGATTCCACTTACAAACCCTTCAGAAATTTCTTTTTTTCAAATCACTCCTCCAATGGACAACTTATCCAGAAGGTTACTGCAAGCGTCGTGCGCCGTTGCCCTCACCGCCGCTATCGCCTCTCCGGCCCAGGCGCAAAGCACGCGTAAGGACCTCAAAACCGGCAACAAGTTCTTCGAGCAGGAAAACTACCGCGCTGCCATTCCCTACTACGAGAAGGTGTTGGCCAAAGACCCGAACAATGCGAAAGCGCTGTTTAATGCCGGCATTTCCTATATGTCGTTCGACAAGGAAAAAGCTAGCGACTACATCTATAAAGCGCAAAAGCTTAAGCCAAAAGTTTCGAAGGATGTGGAATACTGGCTCGGCCGGGTCGACCACCTCAACTACAACTTCGATGAGGCCGTTGCCCACTTCCAGGCTTACAATGCCACGCTGAAAAAGAACGACCAGCGTAAAGAAGAATTAGCACAGTGGATTCAGCACAGCAAAAATGCCAAGGTGCAGTTCAACTCGCCCAAGGACATTTTCGTGAAAAACCTGGGCCCAACCATCAATACGCAGTTTTCGGAGCACAGCCCGGTAATCTCGTCCGATGATAAGTTGCTTATCTTCACCTCGCGTGGTGAAGCGGTAACCGGTGCCTCTGGTAGCGTAAGCGACAAAAAGAATAAGAGTGTGGCCGCCGATGGGGAGTACTACGAAGACATCTTCGAAGCAACCCGCATTGACGACGAAAACTGGCAGAAGCCCCGCTCGTTGAGCGGCGTGCTGAACGGCAAAGGCCACGATGCTTCCATTCAGCTATTCGACAATGACACCAAAATGTTGATGTACCGCAACGATAACAACGGTGACATCTTCGTGACGGACAAGAGCGGTGGCGATTGGACGGCCCCTAAAGCGCTGGATGGCAACATTAACTCGAAAGCGTTCGAATCGGATGCCTTCATCACGCCAGACGGCCTGACCATTTACTTCTCGACCGGTAAGTACTCGGAAGACGGTACACTGGACCTGTACGTGGCGACTCGCGCATCAACCGGGGCTGATTGGGGTACTCCCAAGTCGCTCGGTGCAAACATCAACACCAAATACGACGACGACAGCCCGTATCTGAGCAAAGACGGCAAGACGCTGTATTTCTCGTCGCGTGGTCACAATACGATGGGCGGCTACGACATCTTCAAGTCGGAATACGACGAAGGTGCCCGCAAATGGGGCCCAGCTGTGAACATGGGGTATCCCGTGAATACGCCGGACGATGATTCCTACTACCGCCTGAGCCCTGATGGTTCGTACGCTTACCTCAGCTCGTACCGTATTGGTGGCTACGGCGAAAAGGACATCTACACCATCAACTACATCAAGAACGCCAACATCGTTGGTAAGGTCTTCTCGAAGTCGGACAGCACGACCGTGATTCCAGGGGTTGAGTTGGTGTTCAGTGGCCTCCAGGCTGATAAAACAGCGCTGAGCTTCCGCGACATTACCAAGCCCGACGGCGGCTACCAAGTGGCGGTGCTTTCGGGCCGTACCTACCAAGTGGCCGTGAGCAAGGATGGTAAAAATATTGAGACGCAGGAGTTTGCCGTGCCAGTATCGACAAATGACTCGACGACCATCACGAAGAACTTCTACATCAATTTTGTTGATACCACCGCTACTGCGGGTATGTTCAAGAACATCTACTTCGATACCGACAAGTACAAGCTACGTCCGGAGTCGATTACGGAGTTGAACAATATCAGCCAAGTGCTGATGGCTAATGCTGGTCTGAACATTTCGATTGAAGGCCACTGCGACTCGCGCAATACCGACGAGTACAACATGGTGCTCGGTCAGAACCGTGCCAACGCTGCCTTCAACTACCTCAAGAAGCAAGGCGTAGCCGAAGCGCGCATGACGACAGTAAGCTACGGCGAGCGTCGTCCGGCTGCTCCGAACGATTCGCCGGAGAACATGCAGCTAAACCGTCGCGATGAATTTAAGCCAATTTTCGCTGAAGGTGCGCCCAAGACAATTGCTCCGCCCGCCGCACCCACTACGACGCCAGCTCCTGCTACGGCCGCACCGCTTTCGCCTGGCAAGAGCAAAGTGAAGCTGGCCGACGGCACCAAAGTGAAAACCAAGGTGGACGAGGATTCGGACAAAGTGAAAGTGAAAACCAAAGGCGCAGCTGGCGACAAATCCAAAACCACTACCAAAAATGGGGAGTTGGATGCAAAAGCGAAAGACGCCAGCGGCGAGAAAACTAAAGTAAAAGCTAAGAACTAGTTTGCAGTTCAGAGCATTAGATTGAGAAGCGGGTCGGGCACATTGCCCGGCCCGCTTTTTTATGCGCTTGCCAACGACTTTCCCGTTCCTTTGTGGCCGAGTTGTTTAACAAACCGACCCTATTGGACGTTGGGAAGAGACAATTTTTCCGCTTCACTTACGTTCTTTGCGCCCGCTTATGGCCGTCGTACCCTATAAAAATAATTCCGCCGATAAGAAATCGCAGGTTGCCCAGATGTTCAATTCCATCGCGGGCAAGTACGATTTCCTCAACCACTTCCTCAGCGCTGGCACCGACATTTACTGGCGGCGCAAGGCGGTGGATGAGTTGAAAACCCTGCGTCCGGCGCGCATTCTGGACATTGCCACCGGCACGGCGGATTTCGCCATCGAAACCCTGCGTACTGCCGCACCTGATGCGCAAGTGACCGGCGTTGACATTTCGGAAGGCATGCTGGAGGTGGGCCGTCGCAAGCTGGCGGCTAAAGGCTTGGGCAACCGCATTCAGCTAGAACTGGGTGATTCGGAGAACCTGCCGTTCAACGACGGTGAGTTTGATGCGGTGACGGCTTCGTTTGGAGTGCGCAACTTTGCGCACCTAGAGGCTGGGCTGGCCGAGATGCGCCGCGTGCTGCGGCCGGGCGGCAAACTGGTAATTCTGGAGTTCAGCAAGCCGACGGCGTTTCCGCTCAAGCAAGCTTATAATTTTTATTTCCGCCGTGTGCTACCGGTTTTTGGCAAGATGATTTCCAAAGACCAGTCGGCATATACGTATTTGCCGGCATCGGTGCAGGCATTTCCGGACGGTCCCGATTTTCTGGCTATTCTGACCAAGGTCGGCTTCAAACAACCTGCATGGCAACCACTCACTTTCGGAATCAGCTCCATCTACACGGCGCACAACTAAAGCAGCTGGCGCTGCTGGCACTGGCCGTATTGCTGCTGCCCACGGCGGCACAGGCGCAGCGCAAAGCTAGTTCGCGAGCCAACCGCGGTAAAAACGGCAATCTCAAATCCATCACGGTTAAGAACCTGCCGAACTATGATGACCGGTGGTTTCATCCCGGCATGTACGTTAGCTTTTCGGCCTCGCGGTTTGTAATTGAACAGTCGGCCCAATACGTGGCCAACCAAAACATTACGGCCAATGCGATTTACAGCCCCAGTCTGGGCGTGGGCTTCATTGGTGATGCGCGTTTGGGTGGGCCGGAGTCGCCGTTTATTCTGCGGTTTGCGCCGGGGGTGAACTTTCTGACTCGCAAGGTGGAATTCACGCCGCACGGCTATGGCAAGCCCGATTCCATCGTGACGCAGGAGATAACTTCTACGGTGGTGCAGTTTCCCATTTTGCTGAAGTACCAGTCGGACCGTCGGCGCAACTCGCGCATGTACATGATTGCCGGCATCAGTCCGAGCCTTACAGCCAGCAGCAAGCGTAGCGACCCGCTGCGCAACCAGCTGCGGGCCGTGGATGGTGACCTGACGCTGGAGTATGGCGTGGGCCTGGATTTGTTTTACCCGCTATTTAAGCTGGCGCCGGAAATTCGCTTCTCGCACGGACTGAAGAACCTGCTGGTGCCGCACAACGATATTTTCAGCAACAGTCTGCAAAGCATCAGTACCAATTCGGTGACGCTGTACATCAATATTCAGAACTAAAGTAGTTGTCAGGTTACAGAGAATTGTCAATTGAGGTCTGTAACTGACAATGAGCAACTGACAAAAGCTATGCGGACTGCATTTATCACCGGCGCTTCGTCGGGTATTGGTCGGGCGACGGCGGTAGCGCTGGCGGGCGCTGGATTTGAATTAGTAGTGACGGGGCGGCGGCGCGAGCGGCTGGAGGAGCTGGCGGCGCAGCTGGCCCCGGTACCAGTACATATTTTGACGTTTGACGTGCGCGACCGGGCGGCGGTGGATACGGCGGTGGCCACCCTACCGGAAGCATTGCGGGCCCCCGATGTGCTGGTGAACAACGCCGGCGGAGCCCACGGCCTGAACCCAATCCAGAGCGGCGACCCGGCCGACTGGGACCAGATGCTGGACGCCAACGTGCGCGGCCTCCTCAATGTGACGCAGGCGCTGCTGCCAGGCATGACGGCCCGCAAAACGGGTTTCATCCTCAACATCGGCTCCATTGCCGGGCAGGAAGCTTATGCCAACGGCAACGTGTATTGCGCCAGCAAAGCGGCCGTGAGCATGCTCACCAAAACCATGCGGCTGGACTTACTACCTACCGGCGTGCGGGTGGCCGAGGTGAACCCCGGCGCGGTAGAAACCGAGTTTTCGCAGGTGCGCTTCAAAGGTGACGAGGCGCGGGCCGCGAAAGTGTATGAGGGTTTTGAGCCGCTGAAGGCGGAGGACATTGCCGACGTCATTGTGTTTATGGTGACGCGGCCGCCGCACGTGACCATTGCCGAGGTGCTGGTATTGGCGGGGGCGCAGGGGGCGGCGACGACGATTGCGCGGAAGTAATCTTGGTAGTGTTTTAAAAAAGAAGAAGGCCTGGCAATTCGCCAGGCCTTCTTCTTTGCTTATGCCCGATTGGCCAGCTGCTCCAGTACTGCCCGGTTTAGCTTGTGCTTGCCGGCGAAGGTGACGAGTACGGGGGCGCCACCAAGCTGCTGAAGCTGCAACTGTTGCTGGGTTACTTTTTCGGCGGATACATACTCGTCCTCGGTGCCAACTACCAGCATCAGGGGTAATTCCTGGAGCAGGTGGTGCGCGGTTGCGGGCTCCATATCTTCGGGGAAGCCGCCGGCCCAGAGGATGAGACGGGCCGGCCGAAACCACGCCTGGGCCAGCCAGCGGCTGACGGTGGCTGTGCCCTGCGAGAAGCCCAGTACGGTAACCTGCACATCGGGCAGGCACTCATCGAGCACTTTTTCGGCTAGCTGGTTGAGGAAGCTGACGTGGTCGTGGATTTCGTGCAGGCGGTCGTCACGCGTCATCCAGCTGGCGCCTACGCGGCCACCGTTGCCGCTGAGGTAGAAGCGGGAGAGGCCTTCGGGGGCGATGACGACGGTATGCGGGTCGGCCTCATTTAGGAAGGCGAAGTGGCGGACAAAGTAGGCCGCCAGCTGCCCGTAGCCGTGGCAGACGAACCACACGCGCTTCGTGGCGGCCGATAGCTCGCCTAGCTGCTGATAGCGGGCGGTTCGGGATACGGTGAGGTGGCGCTCCATTTAGGCAGGGGGAAGGTCATCGGCCAGGAAATTGAAGGGCATGAGCGCAGCCAGAGAGGCGAAGCGCAGGATGGTACCCGTGCGGCTGGGCAGCAGCAGCGGAATGGGCTCGCTCTGGCGGGCTTCGTAGTCGAGCATTACCTGGCGGCAGGCCCCGCAGGGGAAAGCGGGGCCAAAGTCGCCGTTGGACGGGCGGGCGGCCACGGCCATCCCCACGATGGGCGCGTGGCCGGGCTGGGCGGCGGCGAGGCCAAACAGGGCGGTGCGCTCGGCGCAGAGGCCGCTGGGGTAAGCCGGGTTCTCCTGGTTGGAGCCGCTGAAAATGGTGCCATCGGCCAGGAGCAGCGCGGCCCCTACGTGGAAGCCGGAATAGGGGGCGTGGGCGTGGTTGGTGGCGTCGCGAGCCGCTTGCCAGAGGCTTTGGGCCATGGGCGTGAGGTCAAGCGTAGAGTCGAGCTCGTCGTAGGAGATGAGCTGCTGGCGGGGAATGCGGGCCATATAGATGGGAGAGCCTGATTTGGGAGGGGCGCGAAGGTAGGGATTTAGTGAGAAGTGGGCGGCCGCTTGGCAGTAGCAGCCGTGCTACTGCTGGCGTGTAATTGACGCTCCTTCAGCAGGACGGCTAGCGGGCCATCGGGGCGAATGATGGGCAGCAATGTTGCGTAAGGAATCTCGATATGAATGG
>Ga0265780_10007667_pt1 | contig 13219 bp, 10 predicted proteins | sample P1T30metagenome_FD_192432 | JGI IMG/M metagenome (GOLD analysis project Ga0265780, IMG submission 192432) | Plant litter microbial communities from East Loma Ridge, Irvine, California - P1 T30 | ecosystem: Environmental > Terrestrial > Plant litter > Unclassified | place: USA: California...
CAAGTTGATAAGATTTTCCATCAATAATCAATCGCCCCGTAATCTCATAAAAATCATCCTTCTGGTTAACGCTCAAACGTAAATCAACCTCAAGAAGATGAATATCTACTGCAGATATTGTACTAGCCTGAACTGCTGTTGATTGTTTATTACCTTGGAGGTAAAAAGGCAACTGTAACGGATTTTTAACTACCGCCTTCAGGGCGTTAATTTCTACTTCGCTTTGATCGTTATTGTAGTTTTGTTGAAACGCGGCCACGCCACTATAAAATTTAAGTACTTCAGCTTCTTCTGCTTTAAAAAGAAGCTGGGTAGTGCTGATACTTTTTAATGGATTTTTAACCTTACCGCTTTTAGTGGTTTGCGCCTCAAAAATTTCAAGCGTTAAATTGTTGTAATAACGGTGTTGACCAACAACCAGAATAAGTTTTTCAGTATTATCTTTAATTTTTCTGGGCGAAATTGGCGGCAATAAAAGTTGCTCTAATTGCTGCCTGGCCTCCTTATTATAGGGTTGAAGCGCAGCTATCTTGGGCCTAATATCAAGCTTTCCATCTTCGTATTTTAAGTTGAAGCATGTATCCAAATCCTCTTCTTTTTCAAGGCCGTAATCTATAGCAATTTTCGATAATCGTTGCTGACGCAGATTTTGATCAAAGAAAATCAGCAAATCTTGGCGCTGTAATAGATTATATAAAACCTGAGCCTGATGCTGGCATAATTTATTCTTAGGAGCTGCACAACGGCAAGAAAGTTTCACTTCATCCGCGTACTGTTGAACTTGAACAATTGGAAAAACGCTGATCGATTCACGATGGCTGAAAGCGCCGAAATTAACTTCAATTTGTTCAGGATAGATTTCAAAAAAACCTTTAGTATCAGTTTGGACTTGCTGATTTAAGTGTTTTAGGATATAAATTGCACTCAGATTTTTCAGGTTGAAATCCTTCAAAACATAATCGTAAGGATTTAATTCACTTGAATTTAAGCTTGCTTCTTCACTCATTAATTGAAATTATTACGGCAAAAATAGCAATTTATGTGCTACCAACTTAAAGCGATTTGCGAAGATTGAGATAGAAAGGAACTTCTACCTTTTCAGTTCTACCACTTAAAATAAATTCTGCTGCCTCTGTACCCAACTGCTGAAAATCAGTTGAAATGGTAGTAATTCCATTCAAAATAAATCGCTTAAGCGGTGTTTCGTTATATGAAATAATGCCCACATCAGCTCCGATCTGCAGTTTAAGTAAAATTAACCTCTCAATTAAAATCACCAAATCATCTTCCATTAGGTTGATGTAAACCTCGCCAGCATTAATTTCCTCATCTTTTATGTTGTGAATAACCTTATGATTAAAAGCATATTGCTGGCAGAAGCGGTAGAAGCCAGTCAAAATTTCTTGAGGAAAATAACTGTTTTTAGGAAAAATAATCTTGATGGTGTTGTATTTCGATAGCTGCTCTAGCGCCTGCTCTAAAGCGGCATAAATGTCTTGCGCAAAGTTTTCATAAGCGGCGGCAAAGTCGCCTGTAATCCCTGGAATAAGCTTATCTAAAATGATCAGCTTCTCTTTTGGGATTGTATTTATGATCTCATGAGCATTTTCTCCGCCTTCTAAAAAATGAGGTATAATTACAAAATGCGTATAATCTTCAAGTTTAGAAGTGATCATTTTTTTGAAAAACGCGAAATCATTATTGTAGATATAAAAGTCTATCGCCGCCTTCTCTCCTATTGCTTTTGTAAACGCATCATAAATAATTTTTTTATGCGTACTCAGCTTGTTAAAAAGCAAACAAACTTTCAACTTCCTTGAAAAATCTGTGTTGGTGATGAAGTAGCCTTTTCCAGGAACAGAATCAACCACGCCCAGTTTACGCAAGTTTCGATAGCCTTTCTCAGCGGTATCTCTAGACATTTCAAGGCTGAAACTAAGCTCATTTATGGAAGGTAATAAGCTTCCCTTTTTTAATTTCCCAGACTCAATACCGCTTAAAATAGCATTAGTGAGCTGCTTATACTTTGGAGTAGATGAATATTCGTCTATACTGATGTAAGAAATTAAGTCGTCTGATTTCAAAATGCTGGTGGTCTGAATCCGAAGATAATGAATTTATATGTTTCGCGGCTGACTGACTGAAGATTATTTTCTGATCATTTAATTAGTAGCTGAGCCGGATCAATTATATTAAATTGAGAACGAGCCTGCTCATCTTTATTGCAACGGTAACTAAGACTGCAGAATGGTTAAGTCAGACTAGCTAAGAATCTGCTTTAAATCATAAAACTCTCTACAACATTTAAATCGTTCTTTGTATAGCAGAATAATACTTCAGTTGAATCATATCGGTAGGTGCAGGATTTTCATTCCAGGCATCGTTAATGGCCAATGCGGTTCCAATGGATGTGGCCTGAGAAACCGACGACGCGTACACTTCAATATCTGGAATAGATGTAGCCAGCAAATGCATATAAATAGCATTTTTACCAAAACCGCCATCTACGAAAACCCTTTTCACACCAGAATTTAAAACCAGGCTTAACGAGTAAATCTGCTGTTTCACTAAATCAAAAATGAGCTGATGGTAAGCTTCTTCAGCCGTTTGAAAAAGATTTAAGTCACGATCAGGAAATGCTGAATTTGCAGAAAAACCTGACTGAGCGATCAAATTTTCCGGCACTTTATTCGCCAACTTCAAAATCATCGATGGGTTAAACTTCAAATGCTTGAATAAGTAAGCCGCCCGGTCAAAATGTTCTGCAATTCGTTTTAATTGTACCTCATGTTCATAACCTGCAAAAATGCGTGACGCTTTGATCGGCTTTCCTTTGTAATGCATATAGCAAAGGCAATCTTGCTTCAATTCCTCTTTTGTTAGCGGCTCTTGATTAAATGGGTTTAAGCTGATGCACCAGGTACCTGTTGAAATTAATATAAAAGGCGTATTAAAATTTGCCAAATACGGAATCAACGCTGCTGAACTATCATGGAGACCAACACCAACCTGAAATGTAGCGCCATTAAATTCGGTTTTAACACTTGAATCTGCTGGGGTAAACACTCCAAATTTTTCATCAATTTTCTCCGAAGTAACCCATTGATGGTATTGATTTTTATTAAAATCCCAGAGTTGGGTATGGCAACCAATACTGGTAATATCGCTAATGGCTTTGCCCGTAATTAAATAACTTAAATATTGTGGGAGGTGTAACGCATATTTCACTTTTTCAAATAAAGCCGGTCGTTCCATCTTCAATCGGTAAAGCTGCATTCCAGAATTCAGGCTGCCTAAAATTGGCGAGGCCGTTTCTAATGAAATCTTTTCCTCGCCACCATACTTTGAATAAAATTCTTGCTTTAAACCTTCGGGATAATCTTTTAGATAATTATAAAGTGGTGTTAATGGTACTCCATTTTCGTCGAGATACACAAAACTTGCACCATAGGTAGAGAAATTAACCGCTTTAATATCAAACTCTTTCATCTGCAAAACTTGATGCAAAGAATCGTAAACGGAAGATTTTAGGCTTTCCAGATTCTCACAAGGCTCACCATCTTCATCAACGGTTTCCACAAAACGAGCAGACCGTTCGTAAACAATCTGATAGTTTTCATCAATAAGAAAAAGTTTTTTGTTCGTTTTCCCAACGTCGAATATTGCAATAACCGGTTTTGGCATTTCTCTCGTTTTCTCTTTTATAAACCTGTAGCTACAGTATTTCCTCTGTGGTTAACTAAATTAGTTCTTACTGCTAAATCGCGGTAAAGTGCTATTGGAGACAAAGCTGCACCTGCTCTTAACCTTGCTTCGGCAACTATCGCTCTCAAATCACTACGGAATGTATTCTGTAAAATTTCTTGGGCTTTTGCCACATCATTGTTATCCTGAGCTGCATTTAATGCTTTACGATCAACCAATAACGCCTGTGCGTAAGCAATCATAATGGCTTCTACTGATTGTAATAAATCCTCTAATGGATCTTTTACATTATGTGATGCATCAATCATCCAACCTAAATCTTTTGCATGATTCATTCCCTTAGCATCCATACCTTCTACTAGTTCGTTAAAGATTAAGAACAATTGGTAAGGTTTGATACTGCCAGCAGTTAAATCATCATCACCATATTTAGAATCATTGAAATGGAAACCGCCTAACTTTCCTTCCATTAAAAGCAAGGCCACAATTTGTTCGATGTTTGCGTTTGGTAAATGGTGACCCAAATCTACCAGCGTATAGGCTTGTTTCCCCAGTTTGCTTGCATAAAGCAATGATTGACCCCAATCGCCAACAGTAGTAGAATAAAAATTCGGTTCGAAAGCTTTATACTCCACAAACATTTTCCAGTCTGATGGTAAAGCGGCATAAATTTCTTGCAAACTCTCCAGGGTATTTTCAAAAGCTTTACGGAAATTAAGCTGCCCAGGAAAACAAGATCCGTCGGCTAACCAAACTGTTAAAGCATCAGAACCTAACGCTACACCATGTTTTATCACCTCTATATTATGCGCAATAGCTTGCTTACGAACGTCTTTATTTACATTTTGTAACGATCCAAATTTATAGCTATGTGCCGACCCAGCTTGATCCTGGAAAGTATTGGAGTTCATCGCATCGAACTTTAAGCCGTAGCTTGCAGCAAGACTTTTTAAACTTTCTGCATTCTGAGGAATATCCCATGGGATGTGAAGCGAAATAGCACCACTTGCACCATTTAATGCATGCAGCAAACCAACATCTTCAATTTTTTCCTCGATTGTCCGCGGTTCTCCACCAGTAATAGCAAAACGACCGAAACGTGTACCACCGGTACCCAAAGCCCAGGATGGAATGGCAATTTGAAAATCAACCAGTTTCTGTATTACACTTTCTAAATCAACATGCGACCAATCTTCTTTTAAAAAGTTGAGCTTACGCTGATGTGATGTTAAGAGGGAGTCGTTGTGTGTTTCTATTTGGTTCTGCTCGATATTCATGAGAATATTTGGTTTGTTAGGTTAATAATTGAGCGATTCATCGCTTTGATTTTGATTCCTTTTTTAAAGGGAATCTTGGAAAGTCATTTCCAGTCTGTGGCAAGCCACAGACCGAGAGAACAACTTACTAAAACTAATTTTAAAATATTATCAATCTACTATGTTTCGACAGCTAATTGATAATTTCGGTAAGTGAGGACACAGACCGAAGAAAATTTATCTGGCAAATGCCATAGCTACACCGCCATCAACATTTAGCATATTTCCTGTTGATTTACTTAGCAGGCCGCCAACGAAGGCGAAACAAGCATTAGCAATATCATCTGGTAAAATAATCTGGTTTAATAATGTACGTTTTGCATAGTAGGCAGGTAGTTCGGCAACGGTAACGCCGTAGGCTTTCGCTCTACCTTCTGCCCATCCGCCAGCCCAAATATTGCTATCGCTAATTACGGCATCAGGATTAACCACATTCACCCGGATATTATCAGCACCCAATTCAGCAGCATTTAATCTGCTTAAATGCAATTGCGCTGCTTTTGCACTTCCATAACCAGCATTATTAGGACCGCTCACCAAAGCATTTTTACTTACGATGTTAATAATATCGCCGCCAACATCTTGCTTCTGCATGGTTTTTGTTGCCGCTTGAGTAATGAAAAACTGGCCTTTTACTAAAACATCATATAATAAATCCCAGTCTTTTTCACTGTGATCTCCAATGGTTTTAGAAATTGATAAACCAGCGTTGTTCACTACAATATCAATACCTCCAAAAGCCAACGCCGCAGCATCAAAAGCGCCATCAATATCTTCCTGGCTGGTTACATTTAATACCGCTGTGCTGTAAGAATCTTTGCCAAACTGTTTTTCAAAATCGGCGCCAGCTTCTGCCAAACGCTCAGCATTCATATCGTTTAAAATAACCACACCACCTTCAGCAACAAACTTTTTAGCAATTGCTTTACCAATACCACCAGCACTACCGGTAATCAAAGCGATTTTTCCTGTAAGCGGTTTTGGTTTAGGCATACGCTGTAATTTTGCTTCCTCTAATAACCAATATTCGATATTGAATGCTTCCTGGTGCGGCAATGAAGTATATTCTGAAATTGCTTCAGCGCCTTTCATCACATTAATGGCATTGATGTAAAATTCAGCGGCAACTCTGGCGGTTTGCTTATCTTTCGAGAAAGTAAACATCCCAATTCCAGGGTATAAAATTACAACCGGATTGGTATCACGAATTGCAGGACTATTATCATGTTTACAGGTTTCATAATAATCCGTATACATTGCTCTGTATGCTTCAAAAGCAGGCAATAAACTTTCTTTAATGGCTTTGGTATCCGATAAATCTGCATCAGTTTTTAAATCCAAAACCAACGGACTAATTTTCGTTCTCAAAAAGTGATCTGGACAACTGGTTCCCATCGGCGCCAAACGCGATAAATCATGGGAGTTGGTAAATTCCAATACGCGAACATCGTCTGTAAAATGACCAATCATGTGCTGCTTTGAAGAACATAGACCACGCAAAATCGGCGCCAAACTAGCTGCTTGTTTTTTACGAGTTTCTGCATCAGCACTTTCTATTTTCTGTCCGCCAAAAACCGGTCCCTTTTTACCGTAGTTCTGCGCTAAATATTCTGAACAGATTTCAATTACCTCAAGTGTATTTAAATAACTTTCGTAAGCGGTATCTCCCCAGGTAAATAAACCGTGAGAACCCAACATAATACCACGAATACCTGGATTTTCATCCAAACACTGCTTTAATTGCAAGCCCAATTCAAACCCTGGTTTCTTCCATTCTACCCAACCAATTGTACCACCGAAAAGTTCTTCAGTAATTCTTTTTCCATCTTTCGCTGCCGCGATAGCAATAGCAGCATCCGGATGCAAATGATCGATGTGTGCAAATGGCAAAAAGCCATGCAATGGCGTATCAATAGATGGCGCTTTTGAACTTAAGTCGAAAATACAATGGTTAAATAATTCAACCATCTCATCTTCATGTTCCACACCACGGTATATGTTTTTCAGGCTGCGCAAACGATCTACGTAAAGCGCTGCCAAACCGCTTTTTTTTAACGTTCCTAAATCGCCACCAGAACCCTTAACCCACATTACTTCAGTTTCTAACCCTGTTAAAGGATCTTTTTCCATTAACTTACATGATGTATTTCCACCTCCGTAGTTGGTTAAGCGCAAATCTGCACCCAATAAATTTGAACGGTAAATAAGTAAACCAACCTCATCGCCAGCTAACTTTGCGGCTTCCTCTTCATTCCACAAATAACTTACGTGTTTATAATTCTTTGTTTCGATTGACATTATCGTATTTTTTATTTTTTAATTTATCCTCTAAGTGAATTACCGTAACCTACAACCAGCACCGATGCAATGATTGTTAAAATACCAACTAACACAGTAATTAGGGTTTTTCTCGACACACCTTTCCATTCCTTTAAAATCAAGCCCCAAACATTGGCAATCAAGATAATGAAAGCCATGTGTAAAATCCATGAACTTGCTCCGTTGCCCATTTTGCTCTCTCCCATTCCGTAGAAAAAGAATTGTAAAAACCAGGTAGTTCCGGCTAATGCAGAGAAAATGTAGTTTTTTAATAATGGTGTTTTGGCATTTGTATAATCGCCAAAAGTCTTATTTCTGGTATTTAAAATCATGCACCAAATAAAGTTGGTTGTTAAACCACCCCAAAGCACAATGATATAAGTTACATTATTTGAAAAAAGAAAATTACCGGTTTCTGATGGGTTCGCTGCTTTCCAAATGGAATTTGCAGCATCGGCCATTGGTTTACCAGCTTCAATACCGAAATTAAAGCAAGCACTCAGCACCCCTGAAACAATACCAACAAACAAGCCTAAGCCAAATTTAAACTCGGTTTTAACCTCCAAGCCATGAGGATCGGTAACGCCTGTATTAATTTCCTTTTCTTTCATCATCCCTGCTTTACCGCAGATCACAATTCCAAGTACACAAACCAGCAAACCGAGCATCACCATTCGGCCCCAATCGGTATGCAAAAACATCGTAAATGTGTCTTTTCCTTCCTGCGGAAAAACATCAAAATAAATTGAGGGAAGAATGGAGCCCAATACCATACAAAGGCCCAAAATGATACTGCTACCAAGCGAAACACCTAAATAGCGAACGCCCAAGCCGTAAGTTAAACCGCCAATGCCCCACAATACACCAAAAAAATAAGCCAGCGCTAAGGTTTTACCTTCTGCAGTTGCAATAATATCGGTAAAATTGGGAATAGTTAAATAAGCAGCCAAGGGCGGAACAATAAGCCATGAAAAAATACCACCGACAATCCAGTAGCTTTCCCAAGCCCAACCTTTAACTTTTTTATAAGGTATGTAAAAACTTCCCGATGCGAAACCGCCGATGAAGTGAAAAATAACGCCTAAAAATGCTTGCATGCTCCTGATTTAGAATATTTGGTTGGTCCTAAAATAGAGATTGAAGGTTTGAATACTGTTATGCACTGTCATGTTAGTTTTTTCGAAATTGCTTCGAACAAATTTAACGCTATAGCAAGACAAAATTTAACTTTCTAGTCTTTATTCATCAGAATAAATTGCTTTCCTCTAAACTGTTCGGCACTCCATACACTCGTAATCTTTTGCTTTTTGATTTATTTATATCATGAAGATTTCTTACAAGCATTGGCTATTTCTCGCCCCTGTTTTACGCAATACTTTCCTAAATTGTACCCAAATTTTTACGAACATGAGGCTAGATAGAACTCATCCGAAATGGAATTAAGCTGACCTAAATTTGTACCAACGAAAAAATTTACCGCTCAGACCAGCAGGATAAGGGTTATTTAATATTTAACATTTATTATATTTCAACGCGGTCAAACTAAATTCATCTTTTTTCAGTATAGCTATAATGGATTTTAAAAATAAGAATATTTTGGTTGTTGGCGGCAGTGCAGGCATTGGATTGGCGCTGGTAAAAAGTATGGTAGAAAAGGGTGCGAATGTTTACAATGTTTCCAGAACGCAAAGCGAAGAATGGCCTGCAGGTGTAAACCATCAGGAATTAGACGTGCTACAAAACCTGGAAACGCTGGGTAATTTCTTGCCCGACGAATTACACGGCCTCGTTTATTCTGTAGGAAGCATTACATTGAAACCTTTTGGAAGAGTTTCGGAAGATGATTTCCTAATTGACTACCGCTTAAATGTAATTGGTGCAGCCAAGGTGATTCAACAGGCCTTTAAAAATTTAAAAGCATCGGGTTCTGCATCCATTGTATTAATTAGTTCTGTGGCGGCGACAACAGGAATGGGTTTTCACAGCAGTATTGCAAGTGCAAAGGCAGGTATTGAGGGTTTAACAAAATCTTTAGCGGCAGAATTTTCTGCAATAAAAGTAAGGGTTAATGCAGTAGCCCCATCACTTACCGATACGCGTTTAGCGGCAAATCTTCTCAATACAGATGAGAAGAAAACGGCCTCAGCTAAAAGACATCCCTTGGGAAAATATGGTCAGCCAGAAGATATCGCCGCAGCCATTACATTCTTACTTGCTGAAGAAAGCAACTGGATTACAGGGCAGGTAATTAGCATTGACGGAGGAATGGGACAGTTAAGAACCAACCTTTAATCCTTTATTTGAAGAATATTTTCAACAATTAAACTAATAACTTCTGGGGATTTAATAATTTTAAAGTGGCCGATAGCATCAAATTTTATTGCTGTTATTTCTGGGTTTTGAATTAAAAAACTTTGCAGGTAAACATAAGGCGAGATATGATCTTCAGGATCGAAAATTACCTGATGTGGAATGGACTGATCCAACTGATACAGATTTAGCAAATTGAAATAATCGGCCGCAATTTTAACTTCAATCTCAAAATTGCTAAAGAAAACAGCTTGATCTGCTTTACTTACACCATTAGATTCCAGGCTCTGTTCAAAATTTTCTTTCAGTTTAACAAGCGGTGCAATGCTGATTAACAATTTTGGCTGCTTGGCTAAGTCTTGCAAAGCCAAAATATTGGCCATTCCACCCAGCGAATGTCCAATTACAAAATCGATGTTGTTGTATTGCTTAAATATTGCTTTAACAGAATTGCGATAAAGGATTAGATTAGAAAGCTCAGAAATAGAACTTCCATTTCCAGGCGCATCAAAAGCAATTATTTCTACATCTTCCAATCTCTGTAACTCGATAATCAGTTCAAAAAAATCAAGCGCTTTTGAAGCCCAACCGTGAGTAAGTAATATTTTAGTTTTGCCAGTGCCCCAGCTAAAACAGTTGATGGAAATATCCTTACCCGTAAAATATTCATCATAAACAGATAAACTAAACTTTTTTGCTTTAGCAATGAGCTGCTCCTGGTGTAAACGCAGCGGCATTTTAGGAGAGTAAAGCACAAATTTGCGGATCAATGCATCTCTGCTTTCACCCGGATTCTCAGCCGAAGCCTTAATCTCAGCAACAATCTGTTTTAAAACTTTCAATATGTTCTGCGGTTAAACCAGGTGCGATTTCAAATCAGCTGGCGAGTAATTGATAGATTTTAGGGTTTTATCATCGGCTTTTCTAAAAACCAGAAACAAGCCATCAACTTCTTTATAGTAGGATTCAGTTTGATCTTTATCTAAATAATGCTTGATGGTAAGCTCTGCTTCTTCGACGCTTTTACAGGCTTTGCTCATATTAGAGCGATGGACTTCATCAAACAGCGTTTTAAATTTTCCACCTAAACCAAACTCATGAATTGCACCCGCCAACACATATTGCAAATCGCATAATGCGTCGGCAACCTCTACTAAATCATCATTTTCAATGGCTTCCTGTAATTCTTTTAATTCTTCAGCCAGAAGCGCAACACGTAAATTTGCCCTTTGTTTAGCCGGAATAATTGGCGATTCTAAAATTGGATGTTTGAAGGTAGTATGAAATTCAGCGACTTGATTTAGCGAATTAGTTTCTTGCATTTTTTGTTTGATTTTGTATCGGCAAACTTAGCAAATATTGTTCGATTGCTAATGGCTTTAATCAAATGCTCGAATCAAGCCGGTTATTTTCGATCTCTTACCACCTTAAAAAATTCTTCTTTGTAAGTATCACCTATAGGGATAGCTTGTTCATTGATATAAACCGTATTCCCGTCAATCATTTTAATCTTCTCCAAAGAAATAATATACGATTTATGAACCCTGTAAAACGGAGGCTTGGGCAAATCTACTTCCAATTCTCTCAATGCCTGGTAAGTGATAATTCTCTGTGTAGCGGTGTAAACCGAAACGTAGTTTTTCAGGCCTTCGATGTATAAAATTTCATCATAGTTGACTTTGATAAATTTGTTTTTGGTATCGCCTTTGATGAATATAAAATCGTTTACACTTAACGTTGCTGGCGTATTTATCACCTCTAACTGCGCCGGAGCTATTATCTGCTGCGCTTTGCTTGCAGCTTTATAAAAACGCTCGTAAGATATTGGTTTTAGCAAATAATCAACTACATCCAAATCAAAACCTTCCAATGCATATTCGGGGTAAGCGGTCGTTAAAATCACTTTACATTTCCCACCACAAATTTTTAAGAATTGAATTCCGGTGAGTTCGGGCATCTGGATATCCAGAAAAACAAGATCGACTTTCCCTTCCTGAACCAGACTCAAGGCTTCAAAAGGATTTGTGGTTGTGCCTACTAGTTCCAAAAATGGTGTTTTAGCAATAAAAGTTGCAATAATATCTGATGCGTAAGATTCGTCATCAACAGCTAAGCAGCGGATCATCATATCATTAAAGTTGTCTACCTATTTTAGGGATAAAGTTTTCGAGATTCATTCTCTTATCTGGATAGTTACCCAGCCGCACAATGATGACATTATTTTTTGGATTTACATATACAAACTGACCAAGAATGCCTATAGCCGTATAATCATGTGCCTTAAGTTTAAAATAATAACCGTTGTATTTGGTTTTTTTAACTTCAGCGTTGAGCTTTAAATCGCTAAGCGCATTTTTTGCACTTTCTATATCCTTAAAATAGCGATAATCTGAACAAGCCCACCACTGGTTTTTATACCCAAGGGCTTCCAGTATATCGGGATTAGTGGTATTTTCAATCCACTTTGCTGATAAAAGCTGCTTGCCCTGCCAACTTCCTTTCTTAAGATAAAGCCTGCCTAGTTTGGCAAAATCAAGCGCTGTTGCATTTAAGCAACAGAAAGCCTTTGCTGTTTTTTGGTCGTCTAAACTCCAAAGCGCATTAGATTCTGCACCTAAAGGCTGCCACAAATAGGCTGAAAGTAAATCCTGTATCTTCCTACCGCTTGCATTTTCTAAAATTGCAGCTAAAATTTGGGTGTTGATACTTTGATATTCAAATTGCATTCCTGGCTCAGCTTTCATTTTTAAGCTTGAAATTTGATTATTCAAAGAAGCACCATAATATAGTTTTGTGATGGCAGAGAATGGTGTTTCTTTATGTTCGTCAAAATCTATTGCAGAACGCATGTCTAATACGTGTTGAATGGTTAATCGCTTAAATCGCTCATCATTTTTCTCGAGCATAGGCAAATATTTAATCACCAGATCATTTGAAGAACCAACCATCTTCATATCAATAGCAATTCCCATCAAAGTTGCTACAAAGGATTTGGCTACCGAAAAACTGGGATGCAAGCTTCCCTGGTTTTTTCCTTCGGCATAACGCTCGTAAACAACTGTATCATTTTTGATGATTACAAATGCGTTCGTATTGGTTCGATTTAAAAAAGTATCTAAATACGTTTTTAGTTTAAGGTGTCTAGCTTGATCGGTTTCAGCGGTAAAGCGAAAAGGTGTAGCGGACGGCATTAGTCTCGCATTTTTGAACTTGCTGCTATCATTTAAATCTGGAGACCACCATCTTACCGCCCGTATTGGCGTACAGGCGGAATACAATATCACGATCGATAAACCAAACATCACATTTAAGCTTTTAGTTAAAATTTTAATCATGATATCTTTAAAATTAAGGTGGTTTTGTAAGTATTCCCATTGTTTGAGATCAGGAGATCGTGCTGATCAGGGTAAATCAGATCTAAACGCCTTTGGATATTTACCAAGCCCACCCCACTAGAATGGTCTTTTTGAGCATGACTAATTTTATTGCTTACTTCGAAACTTAAACGCTTGTTTTGAATTTTTAGCTTAATACGAACGGGGTATTGTTCATCATTCAAAACACCATGT